>Ga0075327_1000465_pt1 | contig 11438 bp, 9 predicted proteins | sample MayberrySE_Catta_2_FD_120056 | JGI IMG/M metagenome (GOLD analysis project Ga0075327, IMG submission 120056) | Natural and restored wetland microbial communities from the San Francisco Bay, California, USA, that impact long-term carbon... | ecosystem: Environmental > Terrestrial > Soil > Wetlands...
CGGATCCCCGGTCGCGGCGGCGGCCGCGGCGGCGAAGACCAGGGTGCCGGTCGTGCCGCCGCCGATGTCCAGCGTGACCGTGATGCTCCGGGTGCTGCCGCGGCTCAGGGCTCCGGCGTTCCACGTCAGGACCCCCGCGGCGTGGGAGCCGCCCGTCGCCCCGACGAAGGACGTCCCGGCCGGGATGGGTGCAGTGACCACCACCTGCTGCGCCGCATCCGGCCCGTTGTTGCGGACGCTGAGGCTGTACTCGACCCGGGCGCCGCTTTGCGCGGTAGACGGGCCGGAAGCCGTGAGCGCCACATCGGCTTGCTCCGGCGCCGGAGCCACCACGAACGTCACCGCGATGGGCTCTCCGTCGTTCACCGCCACCGGCGAGGAGACCCGAACTTCTCCCTGGTGGGTCCCGGGCAGGAGCGATGTCGCGTCGGCGGTCACCGAGACCTCCGTCGGGGCAGCCGTCGAGGCAAGCGAGGCGGAGAGCCACCCCGCCGTCGAGCCGCCGTACCACACCGAGACCGACAGGCCCGTGAGGCTCCCGCCGCCCCCGTTCGTGAGGGCGACGGTCGACGGAGGCGGCCCTGCCCGCCCGGCGGTGCCCTCGATGGTGAGCGAGGGGGGCGTGAGGACAATGATCGGCTCGTGCTCCGTCACCAGGAGCGTCACCGGAACAGGCATCGGGCTGTTCCCCGCGTTGCCCGTGAGCGTCACGACAGCCCGGTAGGTCCCGAGAGGGAGCCCTCCGGTGGCGGCGGTCATGTTGAGCGTCGCGGGCGCCGTCGTCCCAGTGAGCGAGACCGGAAGCCACCCGCTCGCAGTGCCCTCGTAGGTGACGGCGGCCTGGAGGTCCGACAGGGTGTCCACGCCCACGTTCGCGATGCGGACCTCCGCGTGGGGCGACGCTCCTCCTTGCGTGGCGAAGAGCGCGACGGAATCGGGCGCCACGTCGATCGAGGGGCCCGGATCCACCGTCACGGACGCCGTACCGGAGACTCCGCGAAACGAGGCCCGGATGAACGTCGTCCCGGCACGCCGTCCGGTCACGCGTCCCTCGGAGTCCACGGTCGCGATCGAGTCGTCGTCGCTCGACCACTCCACGACCGCCCGCGAGATGGCGGTCCCGCGGTCGTCGCTGACCGTCGCGCTGAGCTGCACGGAGGAGCCCTCCGACACCGCGGGCGCGACGGGCGCGATCTCCACAGCGCGGATCTCGACCTCGGTGACTCGTCGGGTCGTGCACGACCCCAGCACCCACGCCGCCACCCCCATAAGGGCGGCCACCCGCAGGATGCGGATGGGTCCGCCGACGGTGGCGTCGGCTGGAGGACGGCGTGACGGCAGGTGTGGGCTCATGGGGATTGCTGCGCGAAGCCCTACCCCGCCCCCCCCAAGGGGCGACTTCGCCCATACGCTTCAGTGGTGCTCGAAACCTCTCCCAAAGCTTGAGGTCGCGGCGCAAATCTGCAAGTCCAGCCCCAATCTATGGCGCCGGACCTCAGAGCGGGGGCCAGCTCAGCGCGTGGGGTCGTCCGGCGGATATCTCGCTGAGGAGGCGGCTGATCTCGACGCGCTTGGCGTCCCCTACCCTCCCGCGGCGAGGATTTGTCGCAGGCGCTCCCCGAGCCGCGCAGCGAGGGCGACGATGGTCAGCGTCGGGTTCGCGAAGCCGGCGGTCGGGAAGACCGAGCTACCGGCCAAGAAGAGGTTGCGCACCCCGTGCACCTTCCCGTCGGCGTCCACGACACCGCGGTCCGGGCTCGCGTGCATCCGGGTGGTGCCCATGTGGTGCTTGCCGCCGAACGCGGCGGCGCTCCAGCGGTCAGGCTCGTCGGGGAACGCGAGCTCGAGGCGCCCGACGCCGGCAGCGCGAAGCGTCTCGTCGAGGAGTCGAAAGCAGCCGCGCATGCTGGCGATGTCGAGGTCGGTCAGCCGCCACTCGACGCGGGGCCTCGGGCGCCCGAGCGCGTCGCGCTCATTCGAGAGCGTGATCCGGTTGGTGGCCACGGACTCAGCCTCGAAGAATGCCCGGAGCGCCCAGCGCGACGCCATGGGCCCTCGCACGGCGAGCCTGCGCCACAGGGCCGCGACGACGCGGTGCGGCTTCTTCAGGGCGCGAGACAGCTCGGCGGCCGCCCCGCCGGGGACGCCGCGGCCCCTCAGCTTCTCCCATGCCTCCAGCAGAGCGGCAACCTCGGGGGAGTCGAATACGGGATGGCCCTCGTAGGCGGGCCGGATCACGAACGCGGCGTTCATGAGGCGCTCGCGCTCGAGCGCATCCCTGCCCAATGACAGACCGGCCCGCACGGACGCGCCCGGGGGCATGCCCTGCGGTCTCGCGGGCAGGTAGGCCGCCAGCGATCGCCGTGAGTCGCTCGGAACGAAGTGACCAGGGTGCAGGAAAGGATGCTCGGTGAAGTAGCGACCCACGAGCCCGCGCGCGTTGCCGACGCTCCGCTCCGGGCTGTCCCCGGAGAGCAGGAGGAGGCGCGCGTTCTCGATGCCACCCCCCGCGAGGACGAAGTGGCGCGCGGTGACCTCGAGCTGACTCCCCCAGAGCGTCGTCGCGCTGGCCGACGCGATGCCGAGCCCTGCGGGCTCAGGATGGAGCCTCAACGCCGAAGCGTGCAGGAGGACCCGAACGGTGCTCGCACGCTCGAAGTCGCGCCGGTAGGCGTCCCCGAAGGGGAGCGGGCTGACGTGGAACATGGTCGTCCGGATGGACCGCTCGTCGAGGGGGAGCGGACGGGCACCGCTCGACCCTATCCAGGAGGCGACCTCGTAGTCGAAGGGGCCGAGGCGGCAGATCTCGTGGGCGCGCCGGTAGAAGGGAGCCAGCTCCTCCGGGCCGAAGGGCCAGCCGCCTCCCGAGATCCAGCTCCGGGGCTCGAAGTCGATCGCGTCGAGAGGACGACACCAGCCCGCCCACACCAGGGTGGATCCCCCGAAAGCCGAGGCGCGCGTGCTCCGGAGGGCCGGATAGGAGTGCCCGAGGACCTCGCCCTCGTTGAGCCGTTGGGCTCGCCCGTCGTACCCCCACCCGCCCGACTCGAGGACGACGATCGAGCGGCCGGTCCTCGCCAGCTCCAGGGCGACGGTCAGCCCCGCCGGCCCGGCACCCACAATGCATACGTCACAGTCGGTTTCCGACCTGGGGGGGCGGTAAGAGCGGGCGTCGATGATCACCGGCGGATACGTCCCCCGAAGGGCGTGGCGAGGCCGGCCGAACAATAAGCGTTGGAGGGCACGAATCCGACCGGGCATATTCGACCCATGGTCCCCGCCCAGCCCACCGCCGGCCAGCTCCCCGCGCTCTGCATCATCAACTTCAACGGAAGTCGGCACCTTCCGTCGACACTGCGCCGGGTGAGCCAGCTGCGGTCGCTGTTCACCGAAGTCGTCTTCGTCGACGATGCCTCAGGCGACGACAGCGTCGCGGTGGCTCGCAAATTGCTTCCCGACGCGAAGATCGTGGCGCTGAGCGAGAATCGCGGCCCCGGCGCCGCTCGAAACACCGGCCTGGCCGCCCTTCGCTCGGACCGCATCCTCTTCATGGACAACGATGTCGAGCTCGATCCGCATGCGCCCGAAAAGCTCACGAGGGCCCTGGATGCCCACGCCCGGGCGGTGATCGCGATGCCGCGCATCGTGTCGGCGGACCCGCCCGAGCGCATCGAGTACGAGGGAGGTGAGGCGCACTATTCCGGCCTGCTGGCTCTCCGCGCGGCCGGCGAGGAGGCGGGCGCCCCGGCGCCGGAGCCCTGTCGCGTCGGGTCCATGGTCAGCTGCTGCTTCCTTTTCGACCGGGCCCGGTGGCACTACGGTCCGCCGTTCGACGAAGCGATCCACATGTACCTCGAGGACCACGAGCTCGGCGTCCGTGCGCGCATGCTGGGCCTCGAGCTGCTTGCCGTTCCCGACGCGCTCGGGCGCCACGGACGTGGCACTCCGGGCATCTCGCTCCGCGCGATGGGAGCGTACACGGCGCCCCGGGTCGTCGGCACGATCCACAGTCGCTGGTACGTGCTCCTGAAGCTCTACCAGACCCGCACCCTCGTTCTGCTCTCCCCCTACCTCGTCCTCTTCGAGCTCGCCCAGCTCGCGGGCGCGGTCGCGCTCGGCTGGGGCCGGCACTGGCTCACCGCTGCACGGCGGCTCGTCACGTCCATGCCTCGCGTGCTCGAGAGCCGGGCGCGCTTCCGTGGGATTCGACAGCTGCCCGACGCAGCCGTCCTGTCCGGGGGTCCGCATCCCTTCAACGCTGCCCTCCGGAGTCGCCGCCCCGTGCGCTTGGCGGTGAGCCTCCTCGACTCCTTCGGCGCGGCCAACTGGACCCTGGCCAGGAAGCTCATGGGAGCCGGGGCGCACGGATGATCGCACGATGGTGATCCACCGCGAGCTCGCGGGAAGGCCGGGCCCCCACGCCACGGATGAGGGTCGGCTCAGGATCTGCGTCGTGGGCGCCTGTCCGGTGCCGTACCCCCGCGGAACCCCGGTGCGGGTGACACGCTTCGCCGAGGCGCTCGCCGCCCTGGGCCACGAGGTGCACCTGGTCACCTACGGCTTCGGCGCCGGCGAGGTCGACCCCGCCGTGCAGGTGCACCGGGGACCGCGAGTCCCCGGGATGGACCCCGGGCCGGCGGGCCCTTCTCTCGGCAAGCTCGCCGTCCTGGATCCCATCCTCACGGTGCAGCTCAGGAAGGTGCTGCGGGTGCGCGCGTTCGACGTCGTGCACGCGCACCACTACGAAGGGCTGCTGGCCGCGCTCGCCGCCGCCGGCCCGGCCACACCGGTGGTCTACGACGCCCACACCGTCTTGGAGTCCGAGCTGCCGAGCTACGCGCGCTGGATCGGCGTGAGTCTCATGCGAAGGCTCGGTCGCTGGATCGATCACACGCTGCCGAGTCGCGCCCGCTTCGTCGTGGCGGCGTCCGAGCGGCTCCGGAGCCACCTCGTCTGCGAGGGAGTCGTGCCGAGCGAGCGCATTGCCGTGGTCGGCAATGGCGTGGAGGCGGAGGCGCTTGCGATGACGTTCAGCGGCCCGCGCGCCGCGCCCTCGGGAGAGGGAGTGCTCGCCTACGCGGGCAACCTCGCCCCTTATCAAGGCATCGACAAGCTGCTCGAGGCGTTCCGACGCGTGCTGCGCGACCGCCCCCGGGCCCGGCTCAGGATCCTCACGGACAACTCCTTCCGGCCTTACGAGAGACTCGCTGCCGACCTCGGAGTGAGTGACGGGATCGAGCTTCGCGACGTGCCCTTCGAGTCGCTGCACCGCGAGCTCTCGGAGGCCCACATCGCCGTCAACCCGAGGCCGCGCTGCGACGGCGTCCCCATGAAGAACCTCAACTACATGGCGGCTTCGCGCCCGCTCGTGGGCTTCGCAGAGTCGCTCCATCCGGCCGTGCACGAGCGGACGGGCATCGGGGTCCGGACCGTGACCGGAGAGGCCCTCGGCGAGGGAATCTCGTGGCTCCTCGACCGGCCCGAGGAAGGGGTGCGGCTCGGTCGCGCCGCTCGCCTCGCCATCGAGAAGGAGTACACCTGGCCACGCCAGGCCGCGCGCATGGAAGCGATCTACCGCAGTCTGCTGGACACCGGGACTCCCTAGGGCCCCTCGCCGGCAGCCTTGCCTCCTTCCCGCCGTGAGCAGCTACGGGATCCCGGCCACGCGCGGCTGATCTTCAACTCCCTCCTCGTCGCGGGAGGCCAGGGAAGCGTCGTCTTCCTCTTCCTCGTCTACATCCTCGCTGCACGCGCCTTGGGGGCGGCCGCGTACGGCGACTTCACCCTGGGGCTGACCATCGCCACCGTCTTCATGGCCCTCCCGGCCTGGGGCACGGGGCGCTACGCCTCGATCCTCGCCGCGCGCGAGCCCGACCGGACTTCGGCGATCCTCGCCGGGAGCCTTGGGCTCACCCTCCTGCTTGCCCTCGGGTACTTCCCGCTCGTCTGGCTCACGGGCTCGCTCGTGACGCCGCGGACGGCCGTCGCCTGGGTGGCGCTGCTGCTCGGAGCCGACCTGCTGACGCGTGAGTACTCGATCCTGCTCAGGCTCCTCCTGCGCGTGCACGGCGGATTCCTCGACGAGATGGTCACCGTCTACGCCGAGAGGGGCTTCATGGTGGTCGGCGCCCTCGCGGTGCTGCTCGTCGACCCCTCGCCCGTCCGGCTGGCGGGCGCGCTGGCGGCGGGCCGCACGGCGGGAGGCGTGGTCACGACCGTGCTCTTCGTCCGTCGCGTCGGGGCCTTCTCGATCCGACTCGAGCCCGGTCTGCTCCGTCACCTCTGGAGCGCCGGCACGCCCATCGCGGTTCGGCGCGCGATCAGCCAGCTCAACTTCCGGGTCGACACGCTCCTGCTCGGCGTGATGCGCTCCGCGAGTGAGGTGGGCTGGTACGGCACGGTCTACACGCTGATGGACGGGGTGGTCATGCTCCCGAGCATCGTCACGGGGAGCCTGGGTCCGACCCTCTCGGCAAACTTCGCCGAGGGGCAACGTGACGTCGTGGCTCGGCTCTACCAGCGCGGCCTCAAGTACCTGCTCTACGTCGGCATCTTCCTCGCGGCAGTGTTCGCGGTGCTCGCCGACGTGGTCGTCGCGGACCTGTACGGCAGCGAGTACGCTCCGGCAGCCGCGGCGCTCCGGATCCTCGCCGTATCCGTGGTCTTCATCTTCGTGCGTCGCCACGCGACCGAGGTCCTCGACAACGTGGATCTGCGCTCCGCGACCGCGTGGATCTTCGGCGCCGGGCTCCTCATGAACGTCGTCCTGAACCTGGTGCTGATTCCTCGCTACGGGTATCTGGGCGCCGCCACGGCCACCGTCGTCTCCGAGGGCTATCTAATGGGAGCGATGCTCTGGACGCTCCACCGCAGCGCCTACGTTGCGAGCTTCATGCGGACGCTCTTCGCCCCGGCCATCGCGATCGTTCCGCCGGCCCTCCTGATGTGGCGCCTCGCGGACAGCCCCTTCCTGGCGGTGACGGCAAGCGCGGGGGCCTACCTGGCGACGCTGACGCTGCTCGGGGTGTGGGACGAGACCGACCGGCTCGCGGTGAGGAGCGCCGCGGCGACCCTCAGGAAGCGACTCGCGCGGTAGTGTCGCCTCAGCGCGTGGCCGCCGGGCCGGCCGTGAGCGCGTGGACGGGGCGCCCTTCCAGATGATCCGGGATCGGTGCCCCCATCCAATCGAGCAGGGTCGCCGTGAGGTCCACGATTCCTACCGGGCTCGGAAGTGTGGCGCGCCCGATTCCCGGACCGGCGCCGATCAGCCATCCACCCTGGACGTGATTTCCCGACCGGCCCGAAGGCAGCGGTGCCGCCGGATCCCAACGAACCTCTCCGTAGCGCGAGCTCACGCCGGGCGACCCACGGACCGAGCGGTCGGTCCACCGGACGATGAGATCCGGAAGGAGGCTCCGCCTCGGTGTATCGGCGCCGACCAGCTCGTCCACGCGATCCACCTGCGAGACGACCGGAGCGCCGTCGCGGAGATCGCGCAGGCTCTCGAAGTCCTCCGTGAGCTCCTGGAGGAGCTCCTCGAGCTCCGCGCCGGGCTCGACGATTCCCCGAGCCTCGCGACCCTTCAGGTTGACGCGCACGTACCCGTTCAGGTCGAGCGGGAGAGCGAAGAAGCGAGTCGACGACCAGTCGTACATCCCCCGCGACCAGAGGGGCACGAGCGCATGGTTGACGCCGGAGGGGAGCCGCCTGGTCACCTGCCGGGACCACTCCCACGGAATCGACTTCTTCAATCGGTACACCAGCCCCTCGGTGCCGTGGGCATCCGCTCCCCGGGCGTGCAAGTGAGTGACCATGCTGCGGAAGTGCTCGGACCACCCGCGGTTCGGTCCCATTCCGTGCAGGGCGAACACCACGACGCGCGCGTCGGCCGGTGCGGCCTCGAGCGCGTGGCCGACGGCCCGGTCCGCGGCCTCCATGAGACGAACGGTCGCGGACTCGAGTCGCTCGATCTGCTCTGGCGAGGCCCCCCTCATGTCGGCCTCGTCGAGGGACCAGAGGTAGTGCGTCGCCCTGTGGACACCGCCGAAGACCGCGAGCGTGAGGTCCCACCGCTCCCTGGCGAGGACGTCCGCGACGATCCTCGCGAACTGTCCGAGCGAGTCGACCGCCTCCGCCAGCTGCCTCTCGAGCGTTCTCACGCTCTGCGGCCCGAAGATCTCCCGTCCCATCGCCGGCCGGCCGAACCGCCGGCGGAGCTCCCGTCGGAAGCCCGCCGGCGAGGTGTAGTCTCCGAAGTCGTCGTGGGCCTGCCAGCCGTTCAGGTACAGTCCATCGAACTCCGGCGCCGGCCTCGGGGAAAAAGGCACGTCCAGGATGGCCGACCGGAATCCTGGCCCCAGGTCGTCCCAGAATGCCCGGTTGGGGATCCACGAGGCGTCGAGGTAGCGGAGCCTTTGATCCTCGTGGCTCCAGAGCTTGTTGAAATACCAGCCGTGCGCCCCGATCGACCGCCCGGTGAGCAGCGTGGGCCACACCATGCTCAGGAAGCCGTCCGGCTCAGCCCGTACGCGCCCGTCCACGCCCCGCGCCCTGAGGGCGGCGAGGTTCGGGAGACGACCCTCGTCGAGGAGCCTCTCGACGACGGAGCCCTCGGCGGAGTCGAGACCGAGCGCGATGACCGGGGCTTGGGGCCTCATCGTCCCAATCTCTTTCGCAAGAAGCGAGCCCGGCAACCTCGTGAGCCGTGCAGGCCGCCGGTCGCCGGCAGCGGGCCGATCGCAACGAAGCTAGCGCGGAGACATATTCTCGGCCCATGACGCGCGCACGACTCCTCTCGCGAGCGGCGGTCCTCGTCGCTCTCGCGGGCACGCCCTCGATGGCCGCCCCCCAGACCGGCGACGACAGCGGAGCCGCGGTCCTGGGTGGCGCGCTGGGCGCGTACTCGGGCGCAGGTCTCGGATTGGTCGCGAGCCTCGTTCCCTGAGACCGGTCGCCCACAGGACCGCGGTGCGCGCGGGTCGTGACCGCGCTCGGGGGTGCGGGCGGCCTCGTCGCCGGGTCCCTGGTGGGCCACGCGGACGAGGACGAGCTGCGGCGACGGCTCCGGAGCGCGGGATACGGAACGCTCATCGGAGCCGGAGTGGGGCTGGTGATGCGGGAGGCCGTGCGTCAGTACGGTTGGCCCGACGTCCTCGCGTCGGCGGCGCTCGGCGCCGCGGTGGGGGCCTCGGCGGTGGGCGCGGGCCTCGGGTTCGCGGCGGGTGCGGCCACCGGTGCCCTCCTCTGGCAGGGCCTCGGCTTGATCGACGCCTCGGAGGCGGTCGCGCTCGGCCTCGGCGGGCTCGCCGTCGGAGGGCTGGTCGGCTGGGCGATCTCGGCCTCGTCCGAGGGCTCGGCCGGTCCGGCGCCCCTGCTCTCGATCGCCGTGCCCGCGCCCTTCTGATGACGGGTCGCTACGTGTCCACCGGCGGCCCGGGGGCCCTTCGCGGCTCTTCGCTCGGTGTCGCCCTGGTTCTGACGGGGTGCGTCTTTCCGCGCGGGATGGCCACCGTCGAGGCCCCGTCGGGCTGCCGCGTCCTCCCTTCCGGGGAGCCCAGCATCGCCTGGTACGGGCCCACCGAGCCGCGCGACGCCGAGCAGGTCCAAGCTTGGTGCGACACGGTGGCCGCGCCCCTCCTGCGACTCGGGCCTTCGGCATCCACGCCGGGTTGGACCCCTGAGGACACGCTGACCGTGATGTCCTGGAACATGAACATCGGGGGTGGTGATATCCTCGCGCTTCTCGGCGACGAGCTCGGCTGGGATTGCGCGGCCGCCGGTCCCGCCTCGACGTCCGACTTCTCGCCCTTCGTGCTCTTGCTCCAGGAGACCTACCGCCGCGCGCCTGAGCTGGAACCGGTGGAGCCGGGCCCACGCGTACCCCGGCTGATCGAGCCGGACCCGCGTCCCGGGGCCGACCTCGACATCGGGCAGGCCGCCGAGCGTTGCGGCCTGGCCCACCTCTACGTGCCCTCGGCCCGGAATGGCCCCGACCCGGCCGGCCGGATCCCCGAGGACAAGGGGAACGCGATCCTCTCGTCGGTGCCGCTCGACGAGCCTTTCGCCGTCGAGCTTCCCTTCGAGGCCGGAAGGAAGGTCGCGGTGGGCGCGATCGTGCGGGCCCCGGATGGGGAGCCCGTTCAGGTCGTGAGCCTGCACCTCGACGTCGCCTCGACGCTCTACCGGACGCTCGTGACGGGTAATGGGACCCGCTTGCGGCAGGTCTCCGGTCTCACGGACGTGCTCGACGCGCGCGCGCCGCTCGCCACGGTGGTCGGAGGCGACTTCAACACGTGGTCGGTGCACGAAGGAGCCCTTCGCCACATGCAGTCCCACTTCACCTCTGTGCCGCTCGACGCCTCCGGCACCCGGGGCGGGATGCCCGCCGACCACATCTTCTTCCGGTCATCCGGGGACGCGCGCGTGCGGGTCGTATCCGGCTCGTACCGTGTGCTGGAAGACGAATATCTCTCGGACCACCGAGCGCGCGCCCTCCGACTCGCGGTGGCTGGCGGAACCTAGGCGCGCACCCTGGGGTCTGGGGCCCGGGAGGCCCGAAAAGCGGCCATCCACGCCCAACCTCCGTCCGGACTCGCGATGTCGAAGCGCAGATCGCTCGCTGCCTGCACGGCGCTCCTCCTGCTCGTGCCCTCGACGGGGGCGGCGCAGCTCCCCCTGCCCGCGGTCGAAGTCGCGGGCGCCTACTACGCCTTCACCGGAGAGGACCTGGACGGGCTCGAGCCGGCGCCGCGCATCCAGGTTTCCCTCTACGGCACGACCGGCCTCGCCCTGGTGGGAGTCACGGGCACGTGGGGGCGCGGGGGGATCGAAGGCTTCGACGAGAGCTTCGAGGAGGTGGGCCTCGGGCTCACCCTGCGTCGCTCGTTCGGCGCGCCCGGCTCGCTCGGAGCCTACGCGGCCGTGCACGCGGGGTGGACCCGCTTGAGCGTCGAGCTCGACCCGGGGGTCGAGGAGAACGGCTTCACCGTGGGGCTCAGCGGCGGGCCCGAGCTGGACGTGGGCGGCGTGCGCGTCTTCCTCGCCGGCGAGGTCCTCTGGCAGACGATGGGGGACGTCCGCCTGATCGAGGGAGCGCCGATCGGGACAGGCGGGGACCAGGGGTGGCGGCTCGGGGGCAAGCTGGGCGTCCTGCTGGGACGCATCTCCTAGGTCGCCGGCGGCCGTCCCTAGGGCCAGCTCACCTGCACGTCGCCACCCACCCAGGTCCGCGAGGCTCCGGCTGGCAGCGTCGAGACCGGAACGGTCACCTCGTCGAACGCAGGGCCGGCCGCGGCGATGATCTCGGCCGTGCCCGGCCCGACGGCCGTGAGCGTGGTGGTCGGGCCCTGTGGGGTCACGGTGGCGACCGCGAGGTTCGAGGAGGCCCAGAACACGACCGGCGTGGACGCGGCGCCCGGCACGAGCGTGAGCTGCGCCGC
>Ga0075327_1000466_pt1 | contig 11408 bp, 9 predicted proteins | sample MayberrySE_Catta_2_FD_120056 | JGI IMG/M metagenome (GOLD analysis project Ga0075327, IMG submission 120056) | Natural and restored wetland microbial communities from the San Francisco Bay, California, USA, that impact long-term carbon... | ecosystem: Environmental > Terrestrial > Soil > Wetlands...
CGACTCCGGCGTGGCATACGTCGGGGCGGCCGTGACGAGCGGCTTCGAGGCCGTGCAAAACGCCCGGGTCGCTCCCGCGAGGATCGTCCCCGAGCCCGTGCCGACGATCACGTTCTCCGCCCGGACACCGCGCACTTCAGCGATGGCCTCCACCAGGTCCGCCGTATAGTCCGGCGGGTACCCCCGGCCCATGCGGGGCGAGATGGCCTGGCGGATCGCTCCGATCGCGCTCTGGCCCGGCCCGCGGGCGTTCTCGTTGGAGCTGATGCGGATGTGGCCGTCGTCGTACTGGGCCTGCTGCACCTCCGGCTCGAAGGCTGCCGCCTCGCTCCCCCGCCCGATGATGAACGGGGTGGACAGCACTCCGGTCGCCCCGAGCCCTACAGTGCGAACGAACCCGCGCCGCGAGACAGCCATGGCACCCTCCTCGTGGAGTCGAAGGTCGAGCCGGCGCGCGCATGCCGGCGTCGCTGCGCACAAGGTCCGGCGCCGACGGGCGGGCCGCAAGGAGGACGGGCGCCGCTCACCCCGCCAGGCAGACGAATCCCTTCAGGTACGCGCTCTCGGGGCACGCCGTGGAGACGGGGTGGTCGGGCCCTTGCGCCAGCCGCTCGACGATCCGGAGCGGCCGCCCGGCACCGCTCGCTGCCCTCGCCACGGCCTCTTGGAAGTCGGCGTCGGAAACGCGGCCCGAGCAGGAAAAGGTCACGAGCACCCCCCTCTCCTCCAGGCAGCGCAAGGCGAGCCCGTTCAGCCGCTGGTAGGCCTTCAGAGCCGCGGGCACGCCACGGCGCGAGCGGGCGAAGCGCGGCGGGTCGAGCACGATCATGCCGAACGTCCGGCCCTGCTCCGCCTGAGCCGCCAGCCAATCGAAGGCGTTCGCGCGCGCGGTTTCGAGTCGGTCGCCGACACCGTTCCGCTGCGCGTTGGCCGAAGCGAGCTCGAGCGCGGGCGCGGAAGCGTCGACGGCTACCGAGCGCTCTGCGCCGGCCCGCAGTGCGGCGACCGAGAACGCGCCTGTGTAGGAGCAGACGTCCGCCACCGAGCGGCCGGGCGCGTACGCCGCAGCGCGCCCACGATTCCGGCGCTGGTCGAGGTAGAAGCCCGTCTTCTGACCGGTGCGGAGGTCGACGGCGAAGCGGAGGTCGCCCTCGCGGATCTCCGTGGGGCCGTCAGGGAGGGCGCCGCGCAGGAGGCCGTCCTCGAGGACGAGCCCCTCGGCTTCCCCCATCCCCTTCTCGGTGCGGAGAACGATGCCCTCGGGAGAGAGCTCGTCCTCGAGCGCGTCGAGGATGGGCTCGAGCCGCCCGGCGACTCCGAATCCGGTCAGCACCACGACGAGATGGTCGCCGTAGCGGTCGACGGTCAGCCCCGAGAGGTCGTCCCCTTCGCTGAAGACGAGCCGGCACGCACCCGCGGGATCGGCGAGGCCGAGCGTCCGGCTCCTCAGCCGGACAGCCTCCCGTACGCGCGCCGCGAAGAAGGCGCCGTCGAGAGGCTCGTCGGCCGCCGTGTAGAGACGGACGCGGATCTGGCTGTGCGGATTGAAGAGCCCTCGGCCCAGGAACGCGCCCCCCGAGCCGAGCACGTCCACCTCTGTCCCGGCCTCGGGCTCTCCGTCGACCCGGGCCAGCGCACCCGAGAAGATCCACGGATGCCTCGCCCGCGCGGCCGCCTCGCCTCTCGCCGTCAGCCGGACGGAGGGACCGCTCACGTCCGGCGGTCGGTACCGCCGCGAGGCGCGCGGTTCCCGTGCCTCGCCATCGCTACGTCTTCCTCCGCTCCGCAACGCGCGAGAGGAGGTTTCGCGCCCACACGAACTGCGTCGCGAGCACCGAGAGCCCCGCCGTGATCACGAACCATCCCACTCCGGGGAGGAAGAGGAGCATCGCGCCGAAGAGGATGACCGTGCCGCCGACAGCGAGAACGACGCTCCGGATCGCGGTCTCGAGCGTCACCCGCATCAGGCGCTCGCGCTCGGACTGGACCGGAGAGCGCAAGGGTACCGGCACCGGGACGACGATCGATGCGATGAAGCCAACGGCCAGGATTCCCATGATGATGATCACGGAGTTCCCGACGGGGATGTGCACGACGTGCAGCGCGAGCATCTTGATGCCGACGAACGCGAGAATGAGGACCAGGCTCGGCCTCAGGAAGCGGAAGTGCTCGAGCAGCGGCGCGAGCGCGAAGTAGAGGCTCCGCAGCCCGAGGATGGCGAAGACGTTGGATGAATACACCAGGAAGGGATCGCTCGTCACCGCGAAGACGGCCGGCACGGAGTCGACCGCGAAGAGGAGATCCGCGGACTCGACCATCACGAGCGCCACGAAGAGTGGTGTCGCGACGCGCTTTCCTGCCTCGATCACCGTGAAGTGCTCACCGTGGAAGCGATCGGTGACCGGTATCACGCGCCGGAACAGGCGCACGATGACGTTCCGGGACGGGTCGATGTTGTCGTGCTGCACGACCATGAGCCGTACGGCGGTGATGAGAAGAAGCCCGCCGAACAGGTACGTCGTCCAGGTGAAGTTCTCGATGAGCTCGGCGCCCGCCCCGATCATAGCGCCCCTCATGACCAGCGCGCCGCAGACGCCCCAGAAGAGCACCCGGTGCTGGTAGGCGAGCGGAACCCCGAAATGGGTGAAGATGAGCGCGATGACGAAGATGTTGTCCAGGCTCAGCGACTTTTCGAGCACGTACCCGGCGAAGAACTGCAGCGCGGCATCGCGCCCGGTCACGTCGGTCGGGAAGGCGAGCCCGCCGCCCACCCAGTTGTTCTCGTAGAGGAAGTAGACGAAGCCGTTGAAGGCCATCGCCAGCGTGATCCAGAAGCCGCTCCACGCCAGCGCCTCGACGAGGCTCTGGGCCCTGGCCTCGCGGTGGAAGACCCCCAGGTCCAGGGCGAGGAGCGACAGAATCAGGGCGATGAAGCCGACCCAGATGGCGATGTCTATGGCTGCACCTGGCGGAGCGGGGGGATTTTACGGCGGGCAGGCGAGGCGGAACCGCCCTCGGGTCCCTACGCTAGAGCCACGCCGTCTCCGTTGGAAGGGGCCGGTGGCGGAAGGACCGCCAGGTAGCCGCTTCCGACCGGCCCGGGTGCCGCGTCACGGCCCGGAATCCGGCCAGGCCCCCGCCCTGCGAGGATCCTTACGGCATGTCCGCCGGTAGCAGGCGATGATCATGCGCACGCTCTCTGTCCTCCTCCTCCTCGGCCTCACCGCGCTCCTGCCGCGACCCGCGGGGGCGCAGCCGCTCGACAACGTGATGTCCGCCATCCGGGACGGCGGCGGCTGGGTGACGCTCCCGATCGTCGGTGGACGGGGAACGGCGAGCACCGCCGCCCTGCCCACGATGGGGCTCACGCTGACGGGGTGCGTTCGGGTCTGGGACGGTCACTCGGGCCGCTGGGAGATCCAGGCGCGGGAGTCGATCGCGGACACGACCCTGGTGGTCCGTTCGGTGCCGGGACAGGGCGTTCCGTTCCAGCACACGTTCGGTCTGCGCTCGCAGATCTCGGTCGACGTCACCTGGAGCGAGCCTCGCGACACGACGCTCTACCTCTGGGTCGGGCTCAAGGCCGCGGACGACGACCGCGACGCCTGCACGCCGAAGGGCTGAAGCGAACGACCGTCCGCGCGTTCAGTCGTCGGTAACCACGCGCACGGGGACACTCGCCTCGCGGCGGTGGCCGAGCCCCGGCACGAGCACGGCGAGCGCGGTCATCACGGAGCCCAGCCCGAACAGCGCGCGGCGGAGCTCGTACGCCAGCTGGCCCACGGTCTGCGGGAGGGCCACCTGATACTGCCGGAAGAGCTCGATCGTGTACGGGATGTACGACGCCGCACGTATGTAGCGGAGGTACAGGATCAGCGCGGCGCTCACGTACATCGCCGCGATGGCCAGGCGCGCGACGCGGTTCAATCGCGGCCCCGCCACGAACGACGCGACCAGCACGGCGAACGTGATCGAGATCCAGACCTGGAACTGCGTGTCGATATCCTGGTTGACGTCGAGGTAGAGCTGGAGGAGCTGAACCTCCGCGATCTCGCCGCCGCTTTGCACCTGGCTCATCGATCTACTTTCCCCGGATCATGCCGATCAGCTTCGCCAGCGGATCGTACGACCGGTCCACGACGCGCTCTTTGAGCGGAATGATCGCGTTGTCGGTGATGGTGATGTGCTCCGGGCACACTTTCGTGCAGCACTTCGTGATGTTGCAGTATCCGATCCCGAGCTCGTCGCGGAGCTGAGCGACGCGATCCCCCGTGTCGATCGGGTTCATCTCCATGTTGGCGGCGTACACGAAGTGCCGCGGGCCCGCGAACCTGTCGTGCAAGTGGTGGTCGCGGAGCACGTGGCAGACGTCCTGGCAGAGGAAGCACTCGATGCACTTCCTGAACTCCTGCGGCCGCTCGACGTCGTACTGCTCCATGCGCCAGGTGCCGTCCGGCCCGTTCGGGGCCGAGGGCTGGAACTTCCTGATGGACTTCTTCACCTCGTAGTTCCACGACACGTCGGTCACGAGGTCCTTCACGACCGGGAACGCCCGCATCGGCTCGACCGTGATCGGCGTCTCGGTGGGGAGCTCGTCCACGCGCGTCATGCACATGAGCCGGGGAGATCCGTTCACCTCGGCGGAGCAAGAGCCGCACTTGCCGGCCTTGCAGTTCCACCGCACGGCCATGTCGTTCGCCTGCTCGGCCTGGATCTGGTGAATCGCGTCGAGGACGACGTAGCCCGGGCCGACGTCGACCTCGTAGCCCTTCATCTCGCCGCCGTCCGCGTTCCCACGCCAGACCTCGAACTTCACGCTCGCCATCAGCCCTGCTCCTTGATGATGTCCTGCAGGTCCGGACGCATCGGGACGATCGGCTCCTTGCGGATCTGCATGCGGCCGTCGGGGCCCTTGCGGAGCACCAGGTTGTACTTGCCCCACTCGGGGTCCTTGCCCAGGTGGTCGACACGGGAGTGCGCGCCGCGGCTCTCCTTGCGCTCCCGTGCCGCGATCGTCACCGCCTCGGACACGGTCAACAGGCTGCTCAGGTCGAGCGTGGTGTGCCAGCCGGGGTTGTACTCGCGGCTCCCGCCCGCGCCCATCTTCGCGGCGCGCGCCTTGAGCTTCTGGATCTCCTCGACGGCCTGCGTGAGCTCGGACTCGTCCCGGGCGATGCCGACCTTGTCCTGCATGAGCTGCTGGAGCTCGAACTGGAGGCGGTAGGGGCCCACGTCCGCGCCCGGGTCACGCTCGAGCGGCGCGAGCGCCTCGCGCGCTGCCGCGTCGATCTGGTCGTTTCCGATGCTCGGTGGCGAGCTGGCGGCAGCGAACTTCGCGGCGAACTCACCCGCGCGCTTGCCGAACACGAGCAGGTCGGAGAGCGAGTTGCCGCCCAAGCGGTTGGCGCCGTGCAGCCCACCCGCGCACTCCCCGGCCGCGAAGAGGCCCGGCACGGTCGTGGCCATCTGTGAGTCGGGCTCGACGCGGATGCCGCCCATCGCGTAGTGCGTGGTCGGCCCAACCTCCATCTGCTCCTTGGTGATGTCGATGCCCGCGAGCTCCTTGAACTGGTGGTACATGCTCGGGAGCTTCTTGCGGATGTGCGCCTCGGAGTCCTTGATGTGCTCCTTGATCCACGCGATGTCGAGGAAGACGCCGCCGTGCGGACTCCCGCGCCCCTCCTTGACCTCACGGACGATCTTGCGCGCAACGTGGTCGCGCGTGAGCAGCTCGGGCGGACGGCGCGCGCTCTTGTCGCCGATCACGTAACGCCATCCTTCCTCGGGTGTGTCGGCCGTCTGGTCGACATAGAGCGGCGGGATGTCGTCGAACATGAAGCGGCGGCCCTCGCTGTTCTTGAGGATGCCGCCCTCACCTCTCACGCCCTCCGTGACGAGAATCCCCTTCACGCTCGGCGGCCACACCATGCCGGTGGGGTGAAACTGCACGAACTCCATGTCTACCAGCTCGGCACCCGCCTCGTACGCGAGCGCGTGGCCGTCGCCCGTATACTCCCAGCTGTTGCTCGTCACGAGGAACGCCCGGCCGATGCCTCCGGTCGCCAGTACGACTGCCTTGGACTTGAATACCCGGAAGCGGCCACGCTCGCGGTCGTACGCGAACGCGCCCACACACCGGTCGCCGTCCTTGAGCAGCTTCGTGACGGTGACCTCCATGTGCACTTCGATCCCCTGGTGGATCCCGTGGTCCTGAAGCGTGCGGATCATCTCCAGCCCCGTGCGGTCACCGACGTGCGCGAGGCGCGGGTACTTGTGGCCGCCGAAGTTGCGCTGATTCATGCGCCCGTCCTTCGTGCGGTCGAGCAGCGCGCCCCACGCCTCCAGCTCGCGCACGCGGTCCGGCGCCTCCTTCGCATGCAGCTCCGCCATGCGCCAGGCGTTCAAGTACTGTCCGCCACGCATGGTATCCGCAAAGTGCGTCTGCCAGTTGTCGCGCTCGTCGGCGTTCGCAAGCGCGGCGGCCACGCCGCCCTCGGCCATGACCGTGTGGGCCTTGCCGAGCAGTGACTTGCAGACGAGCCCGACGGACGCACCCTTGGAGGCCGCCTCGATCGCGGCGCGCAGGCCTGCGCCGCCGGCGCCGATGACGACGACGTCGTGCTCGACGACCTTGTGCTCCCCCATCAGAGGATTCTCCAGTCGACCCAGATCCCCATGGCCACGAGGCGGACGTAGACGTCGGAGAAGCCGACCCAGAAGAGGCTGAACCAGGCGAAGCGCATGTGACGCTTGTTGCACCAGCTCACGCAATTGAACGCCGTTCGCCGCATCGGCCGGCGCGCGAGCTTGTCGACCATGCCCCCCACGAGGTGCCGGAGCGAGTGGCAGCCGAAGGTATAGAGCCCGAGCAGCGTCACGTTCAGGGTGAGCACGATCGTGCCGATGCTCAGGCCCAGCTCCTCGCCGCCATTCGCCGTCTCGAACCAGAGGGCCTTCCACGCGTCGTGGGAGAGGAAGACGAGCAGGAGGAGGGCGAAGGGGAGCGTGTAACGGTGGATGTTCTGAAGGATGAGGGGGAAGCTGCGCTCACCCATGTAACCGGTGCCCGGCGTACCCACGGAGCAGGCCGGGGGGCCGGGCCAGTACGCCTTGTAGTACGCGCCGCGGTAGTAGTAACACGTCAGCCGGAAGCTCACCGGCGCCCACAGGATCAGAAAGGCGGGCGAGTAGGGGAGGAAGGCGGGCCACCAGCCGGGCCGTGCGCCGAAGAGCGCGTGCTCGGAGATCGCGCCCGCCGGATACCAGAGCTCCGGCGAATAGAACGGGGACAGCAGGTTGCCGACGTGGTAGTAGTCGCCCTGGAAGCCCGCCCAGGTCGAGTAGACGATGAAGGCCAGGAAGCCCAATCCCACGGCGAGGGGCTGGACCCACCAGGCGTCCGGGCGAGAGGTCTGGCCGAAGGTCCGCTTGATCGGAAGAGCCGTGACTCTGGACGGCATTTGCTCCCCTGTTCGGAGGTGCCGGGTCGCACGATCGCGTCCCGTCGCGCCGGTCGGGAGCCACCCCGCGGCGCGGCGCCCTAATATGCCCGGCGATGACCGGACGGCAACGGGCCCCGACCCGTTACGCAACGGTCGGCGAGGCCGATTTTGACGCTACCCCACCCTACGGGGGCCGCGAGATGAGGAGGCGCCATGATGACGCGAGCTCTGCCACCGATCACCTTCGGGCTCGCGGCTCTGGCCCGCGTCGAGCGCGCCCTCGATGCGGCGATGAGGGTGGAGGGAGACGAGCGCAGGCGGGCCGACCCCCTCGAGGGGCGGCCCGCTCTGCCAGCGGTGCGCCGAGAGGTCGATCTAGAGCGTCACCACGAGCGCCAACGTGAAGAACGTGTCGAGCTCGTGCAGGGGGACGAGCACCGACTCGCCGGTGGGAGCTCCACCCACGTCGAACAGGTCGACCGAGGTGAGCGCGGGCTGGTTCCGCCACAGCAAGCGCAGGCTCGGCTGGAGCGAAAGCCGCGAGCTGATCGACACCGGGACGGCGTTTCGCCAATCCATCCTGACGTCGTCGGTCTCGTCGAGATTCCAGTCGACGATGAGCTCGCTCTCGAAGTCAGTCGAGGCGGTAAGGGTGCGGAGGAGCTCGTAGCTTCCACGCACGCCAGGAAAGTTCTGCTTGATGAAGGGGTTCTCGACGACGTCGGTCTGGAAGGTGTATGTCATCGCGACGTCCGTCTTGAAGCGAAAGGCGTCGGTGTCGGTCCAGGCGTTGCCCACACCGAGCGCGAAGAGCGTCCGGCTATCAATGCCCGCGAAGGTGTTCCTCAGCCAGTCGGCTCCCGCCAGCGCGTAGGCGGTCTCCGCGAACCGGTAGTCGTAACGGGCCCGCACGTTGTAGCTCTCGGCGGTCTTCTCGGTGCGCTCCTCTTCCTGCACGTCGAAGTCGGCGACGGTGCCGACCGCCCGGCGCGTCCGCAGGCCCGACTCCTGGAAGACCGTGGCGCCTCGGATGGAGAAGTCGGACCGCTCACCGAGCCACTCGATCGTTACTCCAGCGCCGAAGGTCCTGGACGTCTGATTGCCGCCCGCGAATACGGAGCTGAGCTCCCCCTCCAGCGACCACCCGAGCTCACGCTCGTCCTGGGCAGACAGGTCGCCGGGCAACGCGACCATCGCCGCGAGCAAGATCCAGGCGGCGAGGCCGTGCAGGACGATCGCCCTCGCATCGGGGCGAGACCGCCGGCGCTCGGGCCCTCGGGGTGGGCGCAGAAGGGTGTTCGCGGGGGACCGCTCGGAGGTGAGGGCGCTCATGTTGACCACGTGGGGCTCGAGGGGACTTTCGTCATCGCGACGATCGGGCATCGACGCTAACGTGCGGACGTTGCCCGCGCGCGTCCACCGAGGAATCCCCCGAGACGAGTGAGTCGAAATCCCGACTCCGCACGCTGCGGCGTGCCTACTCCGTGTAGAGCCGCTCCGCGGCCCGCGCCGACACGATCAGCCCTTTGATCAGGGCCGAGCTCAGGCCGCGGTGCTCCATCTCGTTCAGCCCTACGATCGTGCAGCCCCGAGGCGTCGTGACGCGGTCGATCTCGCCCTCCGGGTGCGTGTTCTCGCGCAGGCTCAGAGACGCGGCCCCGCGTGCCGTCTGGCCGGCCAGCAGCAAGGCCTCCTCGGGGTGGAAGCCGATCTCGATGCCGCCCTGGGAGGCTGCCCTGATGCAGCGCAGGAAGAACGCCACACCGCACGCGCAGAGCGCTGTCGCCGGCGCCATCATCTCCTCCTGGATGACGAGCGTGCGGCCGACGAGGTTGAAAAGCTCAGTGGCCTCCACGAGCGCCTCCTCCGACGCTTCGTCCGCCGAGAGGCAAGTCATCGACTCACCGATCGCCACCGCCGTGTTCGGCATCGCCCGAACGAGAGGCACCTCAGCGCCCAACCCGGCCCGGGTCTGGGCGATGGACACGCCCGAGACCACCGAGATCACACGATGACGCGCCGGACTCAGCACACCTGCGACGTCCTGCAGCAGCTCGTCCAGCTGCTGTGGCTGCACCGCGATCACGATCAGCGCGGCCTCGCGAACGGCCCGGGGGTTGTCGGCGCTCGTCACGAAGCCGAGCTCGCGCATATCCTGCAGCTTGTCGTCCTGTCGCCTCGTGAGATGGATGTCCGCCGGCGCGAAGCGCCCGGCCCCCACCCATCCCAACGCCAGGGCCCGGCCGAGGTTGCCCCCTCCGAGCACCGCGAGCTTGGTCATGCGGACTTCGATGCCTCCGCGGCTTCGCGCTCCTGCTTCACTTTCTGCGCCACATGATCCGGAGCGGCCTCGTAGCCCGCGTGCCTGCGCGCGTGGTGCGCTCGGCCCTGCGTCATCGACCTCAAGGTGGCCGCGTACTTGTACAGCTCGGCCTCGGGTACCAGCGCCTTGACGGTCGTGCGCCCGTTGCCCGGGTCCATCCCCTGGACGCGCCCCCTCCTGGAGGTCAGGTCGCCCATGATGTCGCCGACGTACTCGTCGGGTGTCGTGACCGACACCTCCACGATGGGCTCGAGCAAGATGGGATTGCACTTCGGAGCGACGGACTTGAAGGCATGCGACCCCGCGAGCTTGAACGCGATGTCCGACGAGTCCACCGAGTGGTACGAGCCGTCGTAGCACTCGGCCACGAAGTCCACGAGAGGGTACCCCGCGACGATCCCGCGCTCGGCTGCCTCCTGGATGCCGCGGTCGACCGACGGGACGTACTTGCCCGGAATCACGCCGCCCCTGATCGCGTCGACGAACTCGTAGCCGGAGCCCGCCTTCCCCGGCTTCAGCCGAACCCAGCAATCCCCGAACTGGCCCCGGCCCCCCGACTGCTTCTTGTGGCGTCCCTGCCCCTCTGCGGCCCTGGTGATCGTCTCCCGGTACGCGATCCTCGGCTGCTCGGTCACCACCTTCACGCCGAACTTCCGCTGCATTCGCTCGAACTGAATGTCGAGGTGCAGCTCACCCACGCCGCGTGCGATCGTCTGATGCAGCTCGGAGTTGAAAGACGCGGAGAACGTCGGGTCCTCCTCGTGCAGCCTGGGCAGCACCTCGCCCAGCTTGTCCTCGTCGTTGCGCGTGACCCCCCGGATCGCGATCGCGATGTCCGCCTGCGGGAAGTCGATCGGCTCGAGCGTGATCCTCCTGCCCCTGTCGCACAGCGTGTCGTTGGTGTGCGTGTGCTTGAGCTTGGCGATGACGCCGATGTCGCCCGCGTGCAGCTTGGTGACCTCGACGCGCTCCTTCCCCAGCGGAATGCTGAGGTGGTTCAGCTTCTCGGTCTGCCCGTCCGAGGCGTTCACCACCTCGGCGCCGTTGGCCACGCTTCCGGAGTAGATCCTGAAGAACGAGAGCTCGCCCACGTGCGGCTCGGCGGCGGTCTTGAACACGAGCGCCGCCAGAGGGCCTCCCGCGTCCGGCTTGAGCGTCTCGTCGCCGACCCTCTCGGGACGGGCGTCGAGCGGGCTCGGGCAGAGCTCCACCAGCTTGTCGAGCAGCGCGCGCATTCCGTAGGTGAGCGTCGAGGCGCCGCAGAAGACGGGGAAGGCCTCGGCGGAGCGCATTCCGCGGGCCATGGCCTCGATCGCCTGTTCACGGGTGATGTGTCCGTTCTCGAGGTACGACTCGAGGAGCGCCTCGTCCGTGGTGGCGACCGTCTCCTGGAGCTCCGTCTCCCAGCGCGACTCGAGCTCCTTCATGTCGTGAGGTACGTCCTTGTCGTCGTACTCGCCCGTCTCCGTCCCCTTCCTGAAGACGTGCGCTCGCTCGCTGAAGAGGTTGATCAGCCCAGAGAAGGACGCTCCCTCACCGATCGGGATCTCGACGGGGAGCGCTTTGGGCGTCAGACGCGTCTTGATCTGCTCGAACGTGCGCTCGAAGGCGGCGTGCTCCTTGTCCATGTTGGAGACGAAAAA
>Ga0075327_1000467_pt1 | contig 11406 bp, 5 predicted proteins | sample MayberrySE_Catta_2_FD_120056 | JGI IMG/M metagenome (GOLD analysis project Ga0075327, IMG submission 120056) | Natural and restored wetland microbial communities from the San Francisco Bay, California, USA, that impact long-term carbon... | ecosystem: Environmental > Terrestrial > Soil > Wetlands...
ATGATGGCCGGCGCGACGCTGGTGCTGTTCATCGCGTGCTCGAACGTCGCCAACCTGCTGCTCGCCCGCTCCACGGCGCGGCGTCGGGAGATCGCCGTCCGGACCGCACTGGGCGCCGGCCGCGGCCGCATGGTCCGGCAGCTGATCATGGACGGCATCGTGCTGGCGCTGGTCGCCGTCCTCCCGGGGTTGCTCATCGCCGTCGCCGGCACGCGCATGATCTTCTCGGCGATGCCGGCTGAAGACGTGCCGTACTACATCACCTGGGCCGTCGACGCCCGCGCGATGGGCTGGACCGTGGTCGTCGCGGTGGCCACGGCGGTCCTGTTCGGGCTCTTCCCGGCGCTGCACGTGACGCGCGGCGGTCTGCACGACGACCTGAAGGAGGGCACGCGCGGCAACAGCGCGCGGCGATCGCTCCTCCGGAGCGGGCTCGTCGTCGCGCAGGTGTCGCTCGCGCTCGTGGCGCTCGTCAGCGCGCTGCTGTTCGTCCGGACGTTCGCCAACCTCGAGAGCTTCGCCCTCGGATTCGACTCGAGGCCGCTGATGACCCTGCGCATCGCGATGGCAGGCGAGGCCTACGACGCCGAGGACGCCCGCGCGCGGCGGGTACAGGACATCCTCGAGCGCGTCGAGGCGCTGCCGGGCGTCGAGGCGGCGTTCGCCTCCAATCTCGTCCCGCTCCAGGGCGGCGGCTTCGGCGCCGGCGTGGTTGTCGAGGGGCACCCGACCGAGCCGGGACAGGAACCCGGCATCGCCTTCCCCGGCGTGACGCCGCACTTCTTCCGGACGCTTGGCGTGACCCTGGTCGAGGGCCGCGATTTCACGGACGCCGACGGCTGGACCCGATCCGACGCGGCGATCGTCAACCGGACGATGGCGAACCGATTCTGGACGAACCGCAGTGCCGTCGGCGGACGCTTCCGCATTGCCGGCGCGGATCCGGATGCGCAGGTCTGGTACACGGTCGTGGGCGTCATCGAGGACATCAAGCAGGACGACGTCGATCCGGACGACGAGCCGTATGCGGCGGCGTACCGGTCGTACATGTACCAGCAGTCGCTGAACACCGGACTGACGGTCCGCGTCTCGGGCGGCGATCCCGCAGCGATCACGTCCGCGCTGCGCACGGCGATCCGGGCGTCGGATCCGAACCTGCCGATCTTCCAGGTGGCGACCATGGAGGAGCTGCGCCGGCTGGGCTACTGGGAGTTCGGGATCTTCGGCTGGGTGTTCGGCGTGATCGGCCTCGGCGGCCTGATGCTGGCGGGCGTCGGGGTCTACGGCGTGCTCTCGTATGCGGTCTCCCAGCGGGTGCCGGAAATCGGCGTGCGCATGGCGCTGGGCGCAGCCCGTCGCGACGTCCTCCGGCTCGTCGTCGGCCACGGCCTCGCACTGGCCGGCGCCGGCGTGATGGTCGGCCTGGCCCTGGCGCCGGCCGGGACGTGGGCAGCGCGATCGTTCTTCTACGGCGTCAGTCCGTACGATCCGCTGACGTTCGCCGGCGTCGCGGCGTTCCTGCTCGCAGTGGCTCTGCTCGCGAGCTGGGTGCCGGCGCTCCGCGCGACGCGGATCGATCCGCTCGTGGCCCTGCGGGAAGGCTGAGGATCCGCGGCAACGCTCACTCAAGAGCACTTGGCCCGTCACTGTCCACATTTCGCCGCACTGCATGGTCCTGCGCAGTCGTCCGATAGGACTGACTGGACGGCACCGATCCGTCCGCGACAACGAACGGAACAACAGACATGAACATCCGCACGACTGGCGTCCCCGCTCTTCTGGCCGCGGTGCTCGCGCTGCAGGCCTGCGAGCTGGTGAAGAGCGAGACCCCGCTGAGCTCCAGCATCGCCGGCCCGATTGCCGGCGTCGAAATCACGCCGCCGCAGCCGATGCAACCGGCGTCAGGCGCGAAGATCCGGACAGGTGGACCGCCCGTCACCCTGGTGGTCCAGAACGCGTCGTCGAACGGCGTGCGGCCGCTGTCGTACCGGTACGAAGTGGCTCGTGACGCCGGCTTCGGAGACGTCGTCTTCATGAAGAACGGCGTGGCGCCGGGCGGAGACGGGCACACCAGTCTGCCGCTGAGCAATACGCTGCCGTCCAACACGACGTACTTCTGGAGGTCGATGGCCGAGGACGGGGCCAACGCGAGCTCGTTCTCCTCGGCGCGCACGTTCCAGGTCGTCGACCCGCCGGTGCTCCACGCGCCGGAGCCACTCTCGCCGATCGACAACTTCCGCGTCGGATCGCTCAGCCCGACGCTCCGGGTCTCCAACGCTCCCCGTTCGGGTGACGTGCAGGCCGTGCGGTACGACTTCGAGGTCTCGACGAGTCCGAGCTTCGGCGGGACCGTCGCGTCCGGCACGGTCGACGAAGAGAACGGGTCGACGGAGTATCGCGTCGACGACGGCCTCAACTTCAACGAGACCTACTTCTGGCGGGCGCGCGCACGCGAGGCGACGGTGACCGGTCCGTGGTCGAACGCCGCGCAGTTCCAGACGCCCGTGCCCACGGCGCCACCCGGCGGCGGTGGGGGCGGCGGCGGCGGGGGTGGCGGCGCTCCGATCAACTGCTCGGGCGCCGGTTCAGGCGTTCCCAGCGCGGCCGAAGGCGAGGCGCTCATCGCCTGCGTCAAGTCGCAGCTGCAGGCCCGCGGCGTCAACCTGTCCGGCAGCTGCGGCGCGTTCGAGATCACCCTGCGGGTCGCCTGGCTCCTTCGCGATCGCGGGGCCCGTATCGAGCTCTACGACGGCACGAGCTGCAACGGCCACTCGCACGACATCATCCTGTTCATGCCGAGCGGCGTGTCGGTCGACATGCTCGTCGGCGCCGGCGGCGAGAACGGCCCGGCCTGGCAGGTGCACCACGAGCTGATTCCGGGCGCGCCGCACGTGTTCCCCTGGAACCCGGACGGCGAACCCTGATCGAAAAAGCGGACAGGAAGGCCGGGAAGCCCAGAAGGCCAGGAAGAAATCGAACTCTTCCTGACCTCCCGATCTTCCTGTCCTTCCTGTCCGCTCTTTTTGACAGCTCACTCGGCCCGCAGCGCGTCAATCGGATCGACGCGTGCGGCCCGACGGGCCGGCAGCCACGATGCGATGAGGGTCGCAGCGCCGAGCAGTCCCACGGCGCCGACCAGGGTCACCGGATCGAACGGGGTGATGCCGAAGAGGCGCCCCTGGACGAGGCGCGCGCCGAGCGCGTAGCCACCGAGGCCGAGAATGGCACCGATGGCGGCCGTGACGGACACCGTCCGCGTCGCCTGTCCGACGATGGCGGGGCCGGTTGCGCCAAGCGCAATCCGAACGCCGAATTCCCGCGTCCGCTCGCTGACGTAGTACGCCGTCACGGCATAGACGCCGGCAAACCCGAGCAGGGTCGCGACTCCCGCGACGATGATCAGCAGCCGTGCAAGCGCCCGATCCTCGACCAGAATCCGGTCGACTTCGTCGCTGAGCGTCGAGGCATCCGCGAGCGGCAGTCCCGGCGCCACCTCACGCATGACCGAATGCACCGTGCCTCGTGTCGACTCCACAGAACCGGCGCCGCGCACGTAGACCCGTGAAGAGACGAACGCCTGCCCGGTGGCCTCGTAGAGGATACGCGCCGGCTCTGGCCCCCGAAGCGTCGCGGCAGTCCGCGTATCGGCAACCACTCCGATGATCTCGATCGTCCGATTCGCCCGCCACTCACCTCCCCCCGGGAATGCACTTCCGACGAGCACCTGTCGTCCGAGCGCCGAGGCAGAACCGAACAGATCCCTTGACAGCACCGCCGTGATAATTCCGGGACGGACGGACGAGTCGTCAGCAACGGCCGCGTCCGCGGGCCGGAAGTCCCGCCCTGCCACCAGCGCCAGACCGACCGTCTCGAAGTAACCGGGCGAGACGACGCTCGTCTCCACACCCCTGCCGGGCTCCGCCTGGGGACCAAGGCGGACCTCCGCCAACATGCGACTGGCCATGAATGCGTGCGGGCTGGCCACACCGACGGCAGTGACACCGGGTGTCCGTTCGAACGCGTCGATCACGCGTTCGCGCAACGCGGCTCGTGCGGCCCCCCGCAGTCCCAGCAGATTGGGATTGAGCGTGAACGCGTAAACGCCTTCGCCGTGGAGTCCCAGATCGACCTGCCGGAGGTTCCAGAGCGATCGGCCAAGTACGCCGGCGCCGCTGAGCAGCATGAGCGCCAGTGCGAGCTGGACGGCCACGAGGGATCGCCGGAACCGCGCACCGCCCAGCACCGTCGTCGACGCCTCCTGCAACACGGCCCGCAGATCGACGCGTGTCGCCGAGACGATGGGCACGAGCGCGAAGACGAGCACCGTCAGGACGCCGGTCGCCGACGCGAAGGTGGCGACGCGCCAGTCGACGCCGATGCCCGACAACGCGTCCAGAGTGCGGAAGACCTGCACGCCGTCGAGGAGGCGTGCCACCCCCAGGGTCAGCGCCAGTCCGCCGACTACCGCGCTGGCCGCGAGCAGCACGGCTTCGATCGTGAGCGCACCGATCAACCGGCCGCGCGAGGCGCCGAGGGCTGCGCGCATGGCCAGGTCCTGACGCCGGCGGACCGTCCGCGCCAGGAGCAGGCTGGCGGCGTTGGCGCAGGCCAGCACGAGCAGGAGCGCGGCGATGCCCAGCACGAGGCCGAAGGACACACCGAGCGTCTGCGGAACCGGGCCCTGCCGCAGGCCGGTGTAGGCCCAGGGCACGTAGTTGGCTACCTGTCCGGTCAGCCGCTGCCGCAGCGGTTCGTACACCTCGCGAAGGCGCGCCTCCAGGGCGGAGATGTCCATCGCCGATCGTGGGCGCACGATCACCTGGCCGACGGTCGCTGACGCCGCCGCCGGCAGGAAGACGTCCGATGTCGCGCCGCCGATGCCGTTCCAGCCGCGATAGTCGTCGACCACGCCGACGATCGCGACGGGCCGCCCATTGATCGTCAAGCGGTGCCCGAGGACGTCGCGACCGCCGTTGAAGTCGCGCCGCCACATGACCTCGCTGACGAGCGCGACGCCCGCATCGGGGTTACCTGCTTCCTCATCAGTCATCAGGCGGCCGGCGCGCGCGCGGACGCCGAGCGTCTCCAGAAAGCCTGGCCCGACCTGCTCGACGGCGATCAGTCGCGGCTCTTCACCAGCATGGACGACGACCGGCGTGTCCCTGCCCGATCCGCGCCAGGCCGCGATCGACTGGAAATTCAGGTTGGCGGTCGCGAACAGTTCGACTGCGTCGGCGGATCCGAACGCCCACGAGCGGGCGTTGTCCTCTGGCTGAAAGACGATCGTGACGAGCGAGTCGGGATCCGCGACGCCCGGCACAGGACGCAATGAGACGTGATTGAACACGGCATAGACCGCGGTCGTCGCGCCGATGCCGAGCGAGAGGGTGAGTACGATCGCGAGCGTCGACCAGGGCTCGCGTCGCAGCGTGCGGAGCGCCCAGCGGACCTCCAGGCCGGGACCGGTCATCCGTCGCCTCCGTTCAGCGTCAGCCGCACTCACCCGGCGGCGGGCCAGCGTCGCCGCCACCCGCGCCGCGTGCCAGGCGATCCAGATGTCGCGGGCGAGCCCGTGACGTCCGGACCGGGTGGCCTCCTCGACGAGGTCGCGCTCGACCGAGTGCCGCCAGCGATCCGGGATCAGCCGGAGGACGCCGCGTGACAGCCGCATTGAATGTCTAAGTACTTAGCATTCAATCCCGCGCTGCGCAAGCTGAGACCTGCGCGACCGCGTAGGTCAGACAGACTACCGCCGGCAACAAGAGCGGACGGGAAGATCGGGAAGGGCGGAAGAACAGGAAGAAATTGAGTTCTTCCTGACCTCCCGCCCTTCCTGTCCTTCCTGTCCGCTCTTTTGACAGCTCACGCTGTGACTCGGTACCTCACCGGTCGTCGCCGGGGCCGTGCTTGAGCAGCTCCCAGGCCGTCCCGCTGCCGCCACCGATCGCGGCTCCAATCAGCGCGCCCTTCTTGCCGCCGATCAGCGCGCCGATTCCGGCTCCGGCGCCGGCCGTACCGCCAATCACCAGCGCGCGTTTCTGCCAGGACCGTTCCTCGGAGTTGCGCGCGGCGGATGAGGATCGCGACGCCGGGCGCGCGGCGCGCACCGGCGCAGCCGCTGACTGTCTCACCGGCTGCGCCACGACCTGACTCGCCAGGGGCGCGGCCGGAACCAGGTAGGTCGCCGGCGTCAGAGCGCCAGGATTGGCGCCGTACGCGGTCAACGCCGGATCGACGCTCACGCAACGCACGTGCTGAGCGCCTGTCGCGTCGGACGCGATCACGGCGCGCTGCGTCGGCTCGCAGGCCACCGACATCCCGTTCGCGACCGTCGCGACAGCCGGCGCCTCGGCCCCGCCTCGCGCCATCACACTGACGGCAAGCGCGAGCGCCGCGCCCGCCACCGCCCAACCCAAGTGATCTCTGACGTTCACCATGTTCACCATTGCCGCTCTCCTTCCGCGGTCGATGGGACAGGCTTCAACATGCGTGCCAGATGAGGTTTCCTGAAACAGGACGTGGAGGCCGCGTCGAATGCGGACTGATGGAGGCCGTGTCCCCGGCGGGTGACGCCCTCAGCCCTCGCGAAGCGCCGTCACGGCGCTCAGGCGCGTCGCGCGCCACGCCGGAATCAGCGTCGCGAGCGTCACCGTGAGCAGGAGCACGATCGCCGCGACGACCAGCGCGACCAGGGACCACGGGCCGACGCCGAAGAGGAGCGACGTCAGCGCCTCGCCGGCAAGGAGCGCAAGCGGCACGCCGATCGCCACGCCCGTGGCGAGCAGACGCCAGCCGCCGCCCAGCACGAGACGCAGAACCGTCCCGGGGGCCGCGCCAACCGCCACGCGGATGCCGATCTCACGTGTGCGACCCGCAGTCTGATGCGTCATCACGCCGTAGACGCCCAGTGTCATCAGGAGCAGCCCGATTCCACCGAGCGTCGTCGCCAGGGCCGCCGTCGTCCGATACGGCCCGGACGAGAAGTTGATGTACTGCGCCATGGTGATCATGAGCCTCGGGTCGAGCCGCGGATCGAGCTGGCGCAGCGCGTCACGGACGATCGACCCGAGCTCGCCGGCACCGTCTGCGGTCCGGATCAGGAGTGTCCCCTCGCCGGTGGGCACGCGCCAGTACGGGACGTAGTAATAAGGCTCGACCGGCTCATCGACGCGGCGGACGACCGTATTCGCGGCGACGCCGACGATCCGGTGGTCGGGCGCCTCGGATCCGCCGGGGCGGATGAGCTGACCGACCGCGTTCTGCCCCGCAAAGTACTGACGGGCGAGCGCCTCGTTGATCACGGCGACCGGCTCGCCGGTCCGCGACTCCGATTCGGTGAACGCCCGGCCCTGCACGATCGCGACATCCATCGTCTCGAAGTAGCCGGCGCTGACCGCCGCATACCTGATGTCGGGCGGTGCCATGCCCGCGGGCGGCGGCGCACCGGGCACGACGAGCGGCTGCGCCAGTCCGCCTCCCGACAGCGAGAGCGGCGCCCGAATCGCCACCGCAACCCTCTCGACCCCCGGCAGGGCCCGCACGGTTCGGGCCCCTTCGTCGATCAGGGATACCGGCGCGTTGCCGTACGGCACCCAGGCCGTGAGAATCGGCGCGCGCGTGAAACCGAGGTCGGTCCGATCCACGGCGCGGAAGCTTTCGACCAGCACGGCGGCGGCATAGACCAGCGTCAGCGAAACGGCGATCTGGCCGACGATCAGCGCCCGACCGAGCCGGCGGTCCCGGCGATGCGCGCCCATGAGGCCGTCACCCTTGAGCAACCCGACGACGTTGGTCCGGCCGGCCGCGAAAGCCGGCGCCAGACCGAACAGCAGCGACGTCACCGCCGCGATGACCACGGTGAAGGCCATGACGCGACCGTCGATCTGGAAGACCTCGAAGGCCCGGAAGCCCGGCGGCGGCACGAGGAACCAGGGCAGGACGCGGACGAGCCACGCGGCGACCAGCAGGCCCGCGCCCGCGCCGACCGCCCCGAGCACGCCGGCTTCCACGAAGAGCTGCCGGACCAGTCGTCGCCGGCCGGCGCCGAGAGCGGCCCGCAGCGCGAGCTCGCGCCGGCGGCCCACCGCCCGCGCAATCAGCAGATGCGCGATGTTCACGCAGGTAATCAGCACGACGACCAGGACGAGTCCGAGCAGGGCTGCTACCGTGGCGCCTCCGTTCCGGAGGCGAGAGGTGGAATCCGCAATCACGCGCGAGCCGCGGCCGGTGTTGGTCTCCGGCCAGCCGCGTGCGAGGCCGGCGGCCACCGACGCCAGCTCGGCTTCGGCCGACTCGACACTGGTTCCTGGCGCCAGACGGCCGAGCACCTCGAACCAGCGATTGTCGCGTTCGGCGATCTCGTCTTCGCCGTGCAGGAACGTCCACGTGGACACCGGCATCCACAGGTCGCGGTCGGCCGCCGGATCGATTTCGCGGAACGTCCGCGGCAGAACGCCCAGCACCGTCATAGGCCCGCCCGCGGCGCCCCCGAGCGTCACCCGGGAGCCGACGACCGCCGGATCGCCGCCGAAGCGGCGCTGCCAGAACGCGTGGCCAAGGACGTTGGACGGCTCGGCCCGAAGCTCGTCCGCGTCGGCCGGTGTGAACAGACGGCCCGCGGCCGGCTGAATGCCCATCACGCTGAAGAAATCGAGCGAAACGACGTTGGCGAGCAGAAGCTCGGTGGCGCCGTCGGCCCCGGCGAGGATGGCGCCGCGCCGGCCGACCGCCACGGTCCCGGACAGGGACGTCGCGCGGTCGCGAATGGCGGCGTATTCGGCGAACGACCAGAGGCCTTCCGAGGACGTCCGGGTGGTCTGGAAGATCCGGACGAGCTCACCCGGCCGGGCGACTCCCGGCGGGCGCAGCCACAGGCCGTCGACCAGGCTGAAAATGGCGGCGTTCGATCCGATCGCAACGCCGAGGGCGAGCACCGCCGCGGTCGTGAAGCCGGGCGAGTGCCCGAATCCTCGCAACGCGTCCCTGACGTCCCGCCACATGGTCGGCCTCCGATGCTGCGGCTCCAGGCTGATGCAAGCGACGTGCCTCGCGGGAATCCACACGGAAGCGGCATCCGTCGCAGAGATGAGCTGGTCCTGCGCGAGGCCGCGACCGCCGAAGTCCGCGTGCGCGAAATATCCCGCGACTGGTTCGTTTCGACCTGTCGACCTGGTCGTTCCTGCCCGGCAACAGCGTGGGCCTCCACAGAGGGCTTCGAGAACTGCGATTCGGGCGACTGACCTCAGTGGTATCGCTTGTGCAGCCATCCTGACTGCCTTTTCCCAGCGAGGTGTGGCAATGACATCAGCGTTCTGGAACCTCGTCCTCGCCGGAGGTGTCGGCCGTCGTTTGCGCGAAGTGACCGGTGAGGTGCCGAAGCAGTTCTGGGCGATGGATGGGCGCCACACGATGGTCGAGCGGACCATCGAGCGGGTCATGGGCCTCGTGCCGCCGGAGCGGATCGCCACGGTCATCGGACCCAATCAACTGCACTACACGACCCGGCTCGTGAGCCCACGGGCGCTCGGTCATCTGATCGCCCAGCCGGTGGATCGCGGAACCGGAATAGCCGTCCTGCTCGGCCTGACCGCGATTCGGCGCCACGCCGGCGACCCGATCGTGCTGATCACGCCCGCCGACCACGGGGTGGGCTGCGCGGCCGAATTCCGGACCGGCGTCAAGTTCGCCGTCAATGCGGTCGAGACGGGGCGCCAGCAGGTCGTGCTCTTCGGCGTCGTGCCGACAGAGCCGGCCAGCGACTACGGCTGGATCCTGCCGGCTTCGTCGCTGCACAGTTCGGATCGCCTGTTCCGATCGGTTCGTGCGTTCGTGGAGAAACCCCCGCCGGCCGAAGCGGCGCGTCTCCTGATGGCAGGCGGCCTGTGGAACACGATGGTGATCGTGGCCCGCGCGGGGACCCTGCTGCAGATGTTCGAGGCGCGCTACCCGGGCCTGCCGGATGCGGTCGCAGACCTCGACCGTCTCGGGACAAACCCCGATCCGGCGTTGCTCACGTCCCTGCTGCCGCGCATCGACTTCTCGCACGACATCGTCAGCCCGACCCGGGGGCTGGGAGTCTACACGTGGCCCGATAGCCTGGAGTGGAGCGATCTCGGGACGCCGGACCGGCTGCGGCGCTGGCAGCAGGCGTCGTGACCGCAGCTGGCAACTGACCACTGACAACTCGCGAGTCGCGTGCACAGGCGTGTGATGGTCGTCGCGCCGGACAGCAGCTCCGGCCGCCCGCGTCGACGCGGTGGTCGCGCTCCGGCACGAGTGAGCATCCGGCTCAGTCCCCGCGCATGATCTCCGTCGGATCGATGCGCAGCGCGCCACGCACGGGCAGATAGCAGGCCGCCAGCGTCACGAGGCCAAGAACCACGCCGATGCCGATGAGCGTCAGGGCGTCGGGCGGCGGGATCTCGGGCGCGGCGCTCGCCATCGCAAATCCGGCCGCGGCCGCGCCGCCGAGCCCCAGGACCAGCCCCGTCGCCGCCAGAATCAGCCCGCGCCGCAGGAACAGCCGCACCACATCCGGCGGCCGGGCGCCCAGCGCCATGCGCAGACCGGTTTCACGACGTCGCGTCGAGACGTTGAACGCGACGATGCCGTAGATCCCGACGACGCCGAGCACCAGGGCGAGGGCGGCAAACAGGCCGGTCAGCCCGGCGATGAGACGAGGCGCGGCGAGCGCGGCGTCGCGCAGGTCGCCGATGGTCCGCGTGTTGAAGAGCGGCAGCGCCGGGTCGAGCTCGGCGATGGCGGTCCGCATCGGCCGAATCAGGCTCTGCGGATCGCCGAGGGTCCGCGCGACGAGCACTCCACGGAACGGCGCCACCTGGCTCACCGGATGGTAGATGCCGGCTTCGGGCTCGGGACCCAGTCCCGTGTGGCGCACGTCGCCGACCACGCCGATGACCGCGAACGGCTCCGGCGCGTACTCGAGCCAGATCTGACGCCCGACGGCCGTGTCCCCGGGCCAATGGCGCGCCGCGATCGACTCGCTGACGATGACGACCGGCGGACCCGACGCATCCGCCGGCTCGAACAGACGGCCCTGACGCAGCGGAATGCCGACGACCGCGAAGTAGTCGCGGCTCGCGCGATAGATCAATGACAGCGACGCCGGCGTGTCGGGATTGGCCTCCGTTCGGTAGCGCGCGCGGCTCCACGACTGGCTCAGCGGCAGCGTGTCGACCACGCCGGCCCGGTCGACGCCGGGAAGGGCCGCCACCCGCGCCACCATTCGCTCGAACATCGCGCGCTGCGCGTCACTCGACGGATAGCTCGACGACGGCAGTGACACCTCCGCGGCAATCACGCCTTCCGCATCGAGCCCGATGTCGGTCTGCTGCATCGCGACCAGCGCGCGCGTGAGCAGCACGCTCGCCCCCACGACGACCACCG
>Ga0075327_1000469_pt1 | contig 11395 bp, 15 predicted proteins | sample MayberrySE_Catta_2_FD_120056 | JGI IMG/M metagenome (GOLD analysis project Ga0075327, IMG submission 120056) | Natural and restored wetland microbial communities from the San Francisco Bay, California, USA, that impact long-term carbon... | ecosystem: Environmental > Terrestrial > Soil >...
CCGCCACCCTCTTCATCGAGATCACCGAATCGACCCGGATTCGCGCCGAGCTGGACCGCCTGATCGGCCTCCACGAGCACGTCGCGCTCGAGATCGGCGGCGAGCGCGTGCCGGCCCGCTTCGACCCGAGGCAGCTCGAGGACGACCGCATCTCCGCGGTCCACTATCTGCGCTTCGCGCTCGCGCCGGCGCAGATCGAGCGCTTCGCCGACGCCGCGCTGCCGGTGGCGCTCCGCATCGATCATCCGCGCTACGAGGCGCGCAGCGCCCTTGCGCCCGCGACGCGGCAGAGCCTGGCCGTCGACCTCTCCGGCGACCCCGCGCCGATCTTCCGCTTCGGGGCCGCGCCGCCGCCGCCGCGTCCGGCGCCGCGGATCGTCGCGGCCCGCGGCCGCGTGCGGGCGCTCGAGCTCTCGGCCGGGCGCGTGGTGGTCGAAGGCGTGCCGCCGGCGCCGCCCTTCCCCGCGCTGCCGGACGACCTCGCGGCCGAGCTCCTCGCTCTCGCGCGCGAGATCGCTGCCGACTGGCTGCGGCAGGGACGCCCCTCCGAGCTCGCGATCGACGCCGCGGGGCCGCACGCGCGGATCGAGATCCGCGCCCGGTAACGCGGCGCGCACGAGAGCCTCGTCGCGGGCTCAGGGAGCGGGGGGAGCCGCGGCTGCCTCCCGGCCGCCGCGCCCGCGTCGCTCCTCGCGAGCGAGCGCGAGGAGCTCCCGCACCTCGTCGTCGTCGACCGGCGAGAAGTCCTCGTACCAGAGCCCCACCGCGCGGAACGGCTCCGGCGTCGCCGCGCAGACGAGATCGTCGACCTCGGCGGCGAGCTGCTGGCACGTCGCGGACGCCGCGATCGGCACGGCGGCCACGATGCGCTCGGGCCAGGCCTCGCGCAGCCCGGCGACCGCCACCCGCATCGTCGAGCCGGTGGCGAGGCCGTCGTCCACCAGCACGACGGTCCGCCCCGCGGTGTCGAGCGGGAGCCGGCTGCCCCGGTACGCGCGCTCGCGCCGCACGAGCTCCCGCTGCTCGCGCGCCGTAACGGCCTCGATCGTGCGCGGCGGGATGCCGAGGCCGGACACGAGCTCCTCGTCGAGGAGGCGGATGCCGCCCGAGGCGATCGCCCCGAGCGCGAGCTCCTCGTGGCCCGGCACGCCGAGCTTCCGCACCACGAAGACGTCGAGCGGCGCGCCGAGCGCCCGCCCGACCTCGTACGCCACGGGCACGCCGCCACGCGGGAGGCCGAGCACCAGCACGTCGTCGCGTCCGGCGAGCTCGAGGTGGGAGAGCGCCGCCCCGAGCACGCGGCCCGCCTGACGTCTGTCGTGGAAGGGAGTCATGCGATCGTCCCCACCCGCCCCCGGCGTCAGTGCGCCGGGCCGCTGCCCGGCCCCTGGAGCGAAGGCACGCTGCCCGGCGTCTCGTGCACCTCGAGGCGATCGATCACCTCCTTCACGCCCGGCACGCTCCGGATCCGGTTCAGGAGGTCGTCCACCTCGTCCGCGAGGATCGGCCCGCGGATCTCGACGCAGCCCGCATGCACCTCGACCTCGAGCGCGCGCGGATGGCTCACGGGGCGGCCGAGCTGGGCCCGCACCCGCTCCGCGAGCACGGGATCCGGCACCTCACCGGGCGCGAGCCGCGCGCGCGCCTCGTGGAGCGCGCCCTGCGCGCGCCGCCCGAGGTCGAGCGCCCGCCCGCGCGCCCGGGCCGCGAGGGTGCGGCCGCGCGAGAGCGCCTGGTCCCGGAGGCGGGCGCGGCGCGCGGCGCCGCGGCGCGGATCGAAGAGCGTGAGCGCCGCCACCGCGACGCCGACGCCGACGCCGAACCAGCGCAGCGGGTGGAGCGAACGTCCGTTCAGGCCGAGACGCCGTCGAGTCATGCCGCCGAGGGGTGCAAGCAGCGTGCCGCCCCTGCGCACGGACGGCGCGCTGCGCGCGGCGCGGCTCGGGGAAAGCGTCCACTTGCATCGCGGCTTGTAGAAATCGCCGCAGCGCGCTCACTGGATGCGCGCGCGCCCCGCGAAGCCCGCGTCGTAGCCGTGGTAGTACTCGAGGCGCTCCTCGGGCCACTGCCAGCAGTAGCACCCGGCGCCGCTGTCGAAATCGACGAGCCAGAGGCCCTTCACCTCGACGCCGAGCGCATCCATCTCGCGCGCCCAGCGCGTCACCACCGCCTCGATACGCGCCTCGAGCGCGGCGCGCTCGGAGGAGCCCGCGGCGGCCTTCTCGCGTTCGGCGGCGAGCGCCTCCGCTTCCTCGACGGCGCGCGCCGTGCGCGCGCGCACGTCGGGCAGCAGCTCGCGTGCTCCCTCGAGCGTCCAGCGCCGCTCGCTCATGCGTCTCCGCCCCGCCTCGCCTTCCGCCTCACTCGGCCGGCCCGTCGCCTCTTCCGATCAACGAGCGCAGGATCCAGCTGCGACGGGCGCCGCCGGCGAGCGCCTTCAGGTCGTAGTAGAGGGTCGGGTCGTTCACGAGCAGGCCGAGCGTCCCGTCCCCCTGGTCCACCTTCTCGAGCGCGCTCGCGAGACGCGCGCTCGCGCGCTCGAGCTCGACCCACAGCTCCTGCTCGTCGACGGGCGTGTACACGACCCGGTGGAGCAGGCCCTCGCCCTCCTGGATGTGGGCCAGGATGTCCTCGAGGCGCGCCAGCGAGCGCGAGATGCTCTCGACCTCGCCCCCCTGGTACGAGTCGTAGATCAGGCTGTGCAGGAGCCCCTCGCCCTCGCGCACCTCGCGCACGACCTGGCCGAGCCCCTCCATCGCCTCGATGCCCGCCTGCGCGGCGTCGCCGAGCCGCTCGCCGCCGAGCGCCTCGTTGAAGTTCGCGACCACCGCGTTCAGGTTCTCCGCCAGCGTGGCGACGTTGTCGATCGCCTCGGTGCCGCGGACGACCGCCATCGAGAGGTCGATCGGGCTCACCGAGGCGAGCTCCTGCTCGTCCTCGAGCACGCGCCCGGCCTCCGTCCCCATCGAGATCGAGACGTACTTGTCGCCGAGCAGGCCGATCGTCCCGATGCTCGCCACGGAGTCGCTCCGGATGCGGTTCCGGACGGCCTCGTCGAGCTGGAGCACGACGCGCACCGGCGGCCGGTCGTCGCCGAGTGCGCCGAAGGTGACGAACTCGACCTGCCCGACGTCGCGGCCGGCGAGTCGGACGGGCGCGCCCGAAACGAGGCCCTGCACGTCCTCGAAGTAGGTGACGAGCCGGTAGCGCGGCTGGAGGAGCCCCGCCCCCGAGCCGAGCGAGAGCAATGCGAAGCCGCCCACGAGGAGGGCCGCCAGCACGAAGCCGCCCACGATCAGGCTCAAGCGTCGCCGTTCATCCATGCGCCCTTCCCTCCTCCGCGCGCCCCCCGCGACCCACCGCGGGAGGCAGCGGCTCGCTGCCCTCGAGGAAGCGTCGCAGCTCGGCGTGCTCGCGCACCTCCTCCACGCGGCCCTCGGCCGCCACGCGGCCCTCGCGCAGCAGGGCGACGCGGTCGGAGATCTCGAAGCAGAGCTCGATGTCGTGCGTGACGACCACCGAGGTGGCCGAGAGCTCCCGCTGGAGCGCGACGATCAGCTGTCCCACGCGCCGCGAGTTCGCGGGATCGAGTCCCGTCGTGGGCTCGTCGTAGAGGACGATGCGCGGCTCGAGCGCGATCGCCCGCGCCACCGCGACGCGCTTCTTCATGCCGCCCGAGAGCTCGGCCGGGAACATCGGCTCGGCGCCCGCGAGGCCCACGCCCTCCAGGCAGCGGCGCACCCGCTCGCGCACGCGCTCCTCGGGCCAGTCCATGTGCTCGCGGATCGGATAGGCGACGTTCTCGAGCACCGAGAGCGAGTCGAAGAGCGCCGCGCCCTGGAAAACCATGCCGAACTCGCGGCGCAGCGGCACCCATCCCTGCTCGGAAAGCTGCGTCACGTCGCGGCCGAACACCCGGATCTCGCCGGCATCCGCGCGCAGCAGGCCGATCATGTGCTTCAGGCAGACCGACTTCCCCGAGCCCGACCCGCCGAGGATCGTGGTCGTCGCGCCGCTCGGCACGGAGAGATCGAGGCCGCGCAGGACGGGCTCGGCCCGGAACGACTTCCGCACGCCGCGGAACTCGACCGCGAGCGCCTCGCTCACGTCCCGCTCCCGAAGAGGCGCACGAAGAGGCCCACCAGCGCGTCCGCCGGCAGCATGAGCAGCAGCTTGGTCAGGAAGAAGTCGGCGACGAGCACCACGATCGAGGCGATCACCACCGCGCGCGTGGTGGCGCGGCCGACCCCGACCGTGCCGCCCCGGGTGGCGAGCCCGACGTGGCAGCCGATCATGCCGATCGCCCAGCCGAACACGACCGTCTTCGCGACGCCCGAGGCGAAGTCGCCGATCCGCACCACGCTCGTCACGGTCTGCAGGTAGAAGCCGGACGCGATCCCGTACTGGGCGTCGGCCACCACCATGCCGCCGGCGATGCCGACCGCGATCGAGAAGATCGTGAGGAGCGGCAGCCCGAGCGTGGTCGCGAGCACCCGCGGCAGCACGAGCTTCTGCACGGGATCCGCGCCCATCGCGCGGATCGCGTCGACCTGCTCGGTCACCTGCATCGAGCCGAGCTCGGAGGCGATGCCGGCCCCGGCGCGCCCGCCGACCATCAGGGCCGCGAGCACGGGCCCGAGCTCGCGCACGATGGCGAGGCCGACGATGCTGCCGACGTAGGGCTTGGCGCCGAAGCGCGCCAGCGAGTAGGCGGTCTGGAGCGCGAGCACCATGCCGGTGAAGGTCGAGGTCACGATCACGAGCGGCGCCGAGCGCACGGCCAGCGCCTCGAACTCGATGAGCACGGCACGCCACGGGAAGCGTGACCGCAGCGCCGCACGCAGGGTCGCGACCGAGAGCAGCGCGAAGTCGCCGACCTCCTCGGCGAGCTCGAGCGCGCGATCGCCGAGCTTCGAGACCGGCTGCGCGGCGAGCTCGCTCATCGGGCGCCGTCCGACTCGAAGCTCGCCCACCAGCGATCGAAGGCGGCCTCGTGTCGCGCCAGCGCGCCGGGGCTCACGAGCAGGAAGTCGTCGGTGCAGCCGTCCGCCGCGCGGGTCACCGCCTTGAGCTCCACCGTGCGGCCCCGCTCGACCGCCTCGCCGCGCAGCAGCCAGGCCTCGGCGCCGTCGAGCGCGACGGCGTGCTGCTCGCGCACGCGGCTGTCGTCGAGCGAGATCAGGAGCGCGTGCGCCTCGGCGCGCGAGGGCGCGACCGCGCCGGGGCAGCGGCGGATCCAGCTCGCCCGCGTGCCGTCGCTCGCGGTGAAGGAGAGCAGGGGCCCGGGGAGATCGGTGCGCCGCCAGCCGTTCTCGAGCGCGGCGAGATCCGCCACGGAGGCGCCACTCCCGGCGGCGCGCCAGCGCCCGCCCTCGAGCGAGACGGGGGAGGCACACGCGACCGCGAGCAGGCCGAGGCACATCCCGAGCGCGAGCGTCTCGCCTCGCTCCTGCGGCGAGCCAGCCATCGCGGCGGAAGCTACCCGAATCCGCCGCCCGCGCCGGCCGCCTCGACGCACCCGCGGCGCTCTGGTACTCCGAGCGCGCGCCATGTCCGACGCCCTCCCCCCTCTCGTGCTCGCGAGCGCCTCGCCGCGCCGCCGTGAGCTGCTCGCGAGCCGTGGCCTCCGCTTCGAGGTGATGCCGGCGGAGGTGTGCGAGCGCGCGCACGCCGGCGAGTCGCCGCGCGCGCTCGTCGAACGGCTCGCGGCCGAGAAGGCGCTGGCGGTGCGCGCGCGGCTGCCCCGCGAGCCGCGGCGCTTCGTGCTCGGCTCGGACACCATCGTCGTGCTCGCGGGCGAGATCCTCGGCAAGCCGCGCGACCCGGCGCACGCGGTCGAGCTCCTCGCGCGGCTCTCGGGCCGCACGCACACGGTGTGGACGGGCGTCGCCGTCGCGCTGACGGGCGACGCCTCGCCCGTCGTGCGCAGCGTCGCGAGCGACGTCACGCTGCGCGCCGCTTCGGACGAGGAGCTCCGCGCGTACGTCGCGACCGGCGAGCCGCTCGACAAGGCCGGCGCCTACGCGCTCCAGGGCGAGGGCCGCCGCTTCGTGAGCCGCGTCTGCGGCAGCGAGAGCAACGTGATCGGCCTCCCGCTCGAGGAGACGCTCGCCCTGCTCGCCGAGGCGGGCTTGGGCCGTGGCTGACGAGGCGGCCGCGCGCCTCGCGGCGGTGCGCGCGCGCATCGCGCGGGCCGCGGCCCGGGCGGGCCGGCGGCCGGAGGACATCACGCTGGTCGGCGTCGCCAAGCGCCAGCCCGCGGAGGCGGTGGCGGCGGCCGCCGCCGCCGGCCTCGCGCACGTCGGCGAGAGCTTCGTGCAGGAGGCGCGCGAGAAGATCCCCCGCGTGGCGGCCCTGCGCCCGCCCCCCGCGAGCGCGCTCGTCTGGCACTTCGTCGGCCGGCTCCAGACGAACAAGGCGAAGCTCGCCGCCGCGCTCTTCGACCAGATCGAGTCGCTGGACCGCGTGGAGCTCGCCGAGGCGCTCGAGCGCCACGCCCGGGCGAGCGGCCGCCCCCTCGCCGTGCTGATCCAGGTGAACGTGAGCGGCGAGGCGCAGAAGGGCGGCGTTGCGCCCGAGGGCCTCGCGGAGCTCGCGGCGGCGGTGCGGGGCTGCCCGCACCTCCGGCTCCGCGGCCTGATGACCGTGCCGGCCGCGAGCGAGGCGCCCGAGGCGGGCCGGGCCGCCTTCGCGCGCCTCCGCGAGCTCCGCGACGCCTTGTGCCGCGCCACGCCAGGCCTCAAGCTGCCGGAGCTCTCGATGGGCATGTCGGCGGACCTCGAGGTCGCGATCGAGGAAGGCGCCACGCAGGTGCGGGTGGGGACGGCCCTGTTCGGAGCACGGGAGGCGGGATGAGCGAAGCGCTCGCGGGAACGCGCGTCGGCTTGCTGGGCGGAGGCGCGATGGGGGAGGCGCTCGCCGGCGGCGTCCTCGCCGCGGGCGCGCGGCGGGAGGACGTGCGCGCGGCCGACCCCGACCCGGCCCGCCGCAAGCGCCTCGAGGAGTCGCTCGGCATCGCCGCGAGCGGGGACAACCGCAGCGTCGTCGACGCGAGCGACGTCGTCGTCCTCGCCGTGAAGCCGCGGCTCGTCCCGGGCGTGCTCGCCGCGCTCGGCGGCGCCGGCGAGCCCGCACTCGCGCGCCCGCTCTGGGTGTCGATCGCGGCCGGCGTCCGGCTCGCGGCGCTCGCCGCCGGGCTCCCGCCCGCCGCACGGGTCGTGCGGGCGATGCCGAACACGCCGGCGCTCGTCCGCACCGGCGCCACGGCGTTCGTGGCGAACGCGCGCTGCGGCGCGGCCGACCGCGCCCTCGCCTCCGCGCTGTTCGAGGCGGTGGGCATCGCGTGGGAGGCACCCTCCGAGGCGCTGCTCGACGCGGTCACCGGCCTCTCCGGGAGCGGGCCGGCCTACGTGTTCGTGTTCCTCGAGGCGCTCTCCGACGCGGGCGTCCGCATGGGCCTGCCGCGCGAGGCGGCCACGGCGCTCGCGATCCAGACCGTGCTCGGAGCATCGCGGCTCGCGCAGCAGACCGGCAGGCATCCGGCAGCGCTCAAGGACCAGGTCACCTCGCCCGGCGGCACCACGATCGCGGGGCTCGAGCGGCTCGAGGCGCGCGGCTTCCGCGCGGCCGTGCACGAGGCGGTGGCGGCGGCGACGCTGCGCTCGAGGGAGCTCGGCGGAGCGTCGTAGCGAGCGCCCTCAAGGCCTCCGGCGGGGCCGACGAAGTTGCAGCGGGGGCCGCCGTCCGGAACGCTCCCGGACGGGAGACCGCCGTGAGACTCACGCCGCTCGACATCCAGAACCACCGCTTCGCCACCCGCTTCCGCGGTCTCGATCCCGTCGAGGTGGAGAGCTTCCTCTCGCTCCTCGCCGAGGACTACGAGGCGCTGCTGCGCGAGCGCGACGGCCTCGCGGAGCGCGTGCGCGCGCTCGAGCGGCGCGTCGAGGACCTCACGCAGAACGAGAAGATCCTGCAGGACACGCTGGTTACGGCACAGACCCTGAGCGAAGACCTGAAGCGCACCGCGATGAAGGAGTCGGAGCTCCTGGTCTCGGAAGCGGAGGTCAAGGCCGAGAAGGTGCTCGACGCCGCCCACCGGCGCGCCGCCAAGCTGTCCGACGACATCCGCGCCATGCGCACGCTCCGCGGGCGGCTCGCCGCCGCCCTGAAGCAGACGATCCAGACGCACCTCGCGCTGCTCGACACGCTCTCCGCGGACGGCGAGGTGGAGGCCGAGGCCGAGAAGATCGCGTACCTGACCCGGCCGAAGGGGACGTGAGTCACGGCGGCGGCGACCCCGGGGCTCTCGTTCTGGGTCCACGTGACGCCGCGCGCGCGGCGCGCAGCGGTGGGCGGCCTCCACGGCGAGGCGCTGCGCGTCGCCGTCCGCGCGCCCGCCGACGCCGGCCGCGCGAACGAGGCCTGTCTCGCCGCGCTGGCGGAGGCGTTCGACGTGCGGCGGGCGGGCGTCGCGCTCGAGGCCGGGGCCCGCGGGCGGAGGAAGCGCGTGCGCGTCGCCGGCGAGCCGGCCGCACTGGAACGGCGTTTCGCCGAGCTGGCGAAGCGCGCTTGATTCGGATACTCAGAGCGCCGTTCGGGAGCGCAGAGGACGACGCGATGCCGGTCTACGAGTACGCCTGCAAGGCATGCGGCCACGAGTTCGAGCGGGAGCAGCGCATCAGCGATCCCCCGGTGAAGAAGTGCCCGAGCTGCGGCGCGCTGAAGGCGCGGCGGCAGATCTCGCGCACCTCCTTCGTGCTGAAGGGCAGCGGCTGGTACAGCGACCTCTACGCCGCGCCGAAGCCGGGGAAGAGCGGCGCCGAGGGCGGCGCCGACGCGAAGGAGGCGAAGCCCGCCGCGGAGGCCGCCGACGCGAAGGCGCCCGCGGCGGACGCGGGCAAGAGCGAGACGGACGCGGGCAAGAGCGAGCCGCCGAAGCCGCCGAAGAAGGGCGGCAAGGGCGCGAAGGCCGCGGCCGCCTGAGCCGCCGCGGCACGGCGCGGCCGCCGCTCTTCTCGCTTCTCCCCCCGGCCGTTACCTTCGGCGCCTCGCGAGGGGAGCGCGTTCGTGACGACCGCACCGGGAGCCGTCCACACCGTCGTCGTCGACGGCCTCGCGCTCGCGCAGGACCTGCGCGCGAAGCTCGCCGGCGAGGTGGCCGCGCTCGTCGCCGCCGGCCGGCGCCCGCCCTGCCTCGCCGTCGTGCTGGTGGGCGACGATCCCGCGAGCGCCTCCTACATCAAGGGCAAGCGCCGCGCCTGCGAGCGGGTCGGCATGGCGTCCGTCGAGCGCAAGCTCGACGCCGCCAGCACGCAGCCGGACGTGCTGGCGTGCGTCGAGTCGCTGAACCGCGACGACGGGGTCGACGGCATCCTCGTCCAGCTGCCGCTGCCGCGGCCCGTGTCCGCGAACGCGATCGCCTCCGCGATCGACCCCGCGAAGGACGTCGACGGCGTGGGCCCGCTCAACGCCGGGCGCCTCCTGCTCGGCGAGCCCGGGCTGTTCCCCTGCACGCCGCTCGGCATCCTCGAAATCCTCGACCGGCACGCGATCCCGCTCGAAGGCGCGCACGCCGTCGTGATCGGACGCAGCATGATCGTCGGCAAGCCGGTCTCGCTGCTCCTCCAGCGGCGCAACGCCACGGTCACCATGTGCCACTCGCGCACGCGCGACCTCGCCGGCTGGTGCCGCAGCGCCGACGTGCTGGTCTCCGCCGTGGGCGTGCCGCGGCTCGTGCACGGCGACTGGATCCGGCCCGGCGCGGCGGTCGTCGACGTGGGCGTCAGCGAGGTGGACGGTGCGATCGTCGGCGACGTGGACTTCGAGGCGGCGCGCGGCGTGGCGGGCCTGCTGACGCCGCACCGCCGCGGCGTCGGACCGATGACGATCACGATGCTGCTCCAGAACACCCTGCTCGCCTACCGGCAGCGCAGCGGCGCGTGACGGCCCTCCGGCGCACCCCCCTCCACGACGCGCACCGCGCGCTCGGCGCGCGGCTCGTGCCCTTCGCCGGCTTCGAGCTGCCGGTCCAGTACACGGGCGTCCTCGCTGAGCACCGCGCGGTGCGCGAGCACGCCGGGCTCTTCGACGTCTCGCACATGGGCCAGCTCCATCTCGCCGGCCCCGGCGCCGTGGCCGCCGTCGAGTGGCTCGTGAGCTGCCCGGTCGCGACGCTGCGCCCGGGGCGCGTGCGCTACGGCTGCCTCTGCAACGAGGCGGGCGGTGTCGTCGACGACGTGACGGTCTACCGGCTCGCCGAGGACCGGCTCTTCCTCTGCGTGAACGCCGCGAACGTCGAGAAGGACTACCGCTGGCTGGTGCGGCACACGCCGGCCGGCGTCGAGGTGCGAAACCGGAGCGACGAGACGGCGCTCCTCGCACTCCAGGGCCCCGCTTCGGCGCGCGTCCTCGCGGACGCCGGCGCGCCCGGGCTCGCCGAGCTGCCGCGCTTCGCCTTCACCACGGCGAAGCTCGCCGGCGGCGAGACGCTGGTCTCGCGCACCGGCTACACGGGCAGCGACGGCTTCGAGCTCTACTGCGACGCCGCCCACGCGCTCGCGCTCTGGCAGGCGCTCCTCAGCGCGGGCACGCCGGCCGGGCTCGTGCCCGCGGGCCTCGGTGCGCGCGACACGCTGCGCCTCGAGGCGGCGCTGCCCCTCTATGGGCACGAGCTCGACGACGACACCTCGCCGCTCGAGGCGCGCCTCGAGCGCTTCGTGAAGCAGGCGGGGCCCGCCTTCCTCGGCCGCGACGCGATCCTCCGCCGCCGCGACGCCGGTCACGAGAAGCTGCTGATCGGCTTCGAGCTGCTCGAGCGCGGCGTGGCGCGCGCCGAGCACACCATCGCGCACGGCGGGGCGAGCGTCGGTGTGGTGACCTCGGGCGCGCCGTCTCCGACGCTCGGAAAATCCATCGGGCTCGGCTACGTTCCGCCGACCCTCGCCGAGCCGGGCACGCAGCTCGAGATCCTGGTGCGCGGGCGCCCGGTGGCTGCGCGGGTGGTCGAAACGCCTTTCGTGCGCGCCCCGGTGCGGGCCGCAGCAGCGAGGTGACGAGCCAGTGGCCGAATACGACATTCCGCAGGAGCTTCGTTACACGCGCGAGGACGAGTGGGTGCGGATGGAGGGAGAGCGCGTCGTGCTCGGGGTCACCGACTACGCGCAGCAGCAGCTCGGCGACGTGGTGTTCGTCGAGCTCCCGGCCGTGGGCAGCACGGTCGAGCGGGGCGAGCCCTTCGGCGTGATCGAGTCGGTGAAGGCCGTGGCGGACCTGTTCTGTCCCATCAGCGGCCGCGTGGCGGAGGTGAACGCCCTCCTCGCCGATCAGCCCGAGGTCGTGAACGCCGACTGCTACGGGGACGGCTGGATGCTGGTGCTCGAGCCCGACGATCCCGCCG
>Ga0075327_1000472_pt1 | contig 11380 bp, 10 predicted proteins | sample MayberrySE_Catta_2_FD_120056 | JGI IMG/M metagenome (GOLD analysis project Ga0075327, IMG submission 120056) | Natural and restored wetland microbial communities from the San Francisco Bay, California, USA, that impact long-term carbon... | ecosystem: Environmental > Terrestrial > Soil >...
CGTCCATCAATCCGGAGCCTTCGTCCGCGTCCTCGGCGCTTTCGCCACCGATCCAGTTGGCGCATTCGGTCATGCCGTACATGTTGACGACGCGACGGGTCCCGCACCAGGCAATAATTCTCTGCCAAAGCTCGGCCGAAAGCGGCGCCGAGCCGACATGGACGCGCCGCAAGGATCCGTGCTTCGGCGGTCCCGAAAATTTGAGAGCCGCCTGCCAGAGCGCCGGCACCGAACTCATGAAGCTGACGTTGTGGCCATCGATCGCGACGCCAAGACCGGTCAGACCGGCAGGTCCCGGTTCCGGCCAGGCCACCAGCAATGCGCCGGCAAAGAGCGGCGTCAAACAGTTGCCGATCAAGCCGTGACCGAAATGCATCGGCAGAACATTGAGCGAAACCGACAGGTCGGCGTCCCCGATGTGAGCGCGATTGAGCGCCAGTCGCGCCTGGACCGCGCGGTGGGTGAGCATCACGCCCTTCGGCCGGCTGGTCGTGCCCGAGGTCATCATGATGAGGGCAATGTCGTCCAGTCCGGCGACCGGATCGATCGATCCGTCGGTCGCGCTTTGGCTCATGTCGGCCGGCGGAACCGCTTTGGCATCAGGGCCGATATCGGCCGCGATCCATGCCACCGGCTCAGCCGAAGCGGCGACGTTTTCACGTTCCTCGGCAGTCATTGCCGGCGAGACGACGAGCGCGGTCGCACCGAGCGACCAGATTGCCAGGAGATCGGCGATGAAAGGCGCGGCATCGCCGTGGGCGACGGCGACGCGGCTCCCCCTGGATACGCCACGTGCGGCGAGGGCGCCGGCCTGCCCGGCGGCTGCCGCCAGGATCGCGGACCGGTCGTAATCGGTGCCGCGTCGATGATCGAGGATACGGGCGCCGGTGCCGAGGTAGCTGTCCAAATCAACGCCTTCTTGAAGCCGACGTTACCGATCGGCGGTGCGGAGGAGGAGGCCCTCAGGCTCCGACGAACGGTCCGACGATCTCGATCTCGATATTCTCCGGCCCCCGAACGAATGCGATCATTCGACCATTGACACCACCAGCCGTCGGCTCGACGGAAAATTCCGCGCCGCGGCTTCTCAGCCACTCGGCGGCCTTTTCGACATCATCGACGACGACACCGAAATGATCGAGGCCCTGGACCCGCCCGGGGGCAACGGCGTCAGGCGTTTCACCGGGCCTGAGACCGCGCACCAGCACGCGCATGGTGCCGAGGCCGACCACGGCGCTCGGCGCACCCTTGAAATCGGGATTGTAGGAGACCTGCTTGGCATCGAAGACGCGCTGAAAATAATCCACCATGGCATCGACATCCGCCGAAACGAGATGCACGTGATCGAAATCGAAATCCATAGAACGTTCCTCCAAATCCTCGACCGAGATAAGACAGGGGACGGATGGTCACCGCCTGTTTCGCCAAACGCCCGAATTGGGGCGGGTCTACGATAGCACGGCCGCATCTGCACTGCCGACATATGACGACAGCGGACACAATCGCGGGAGCAAATGAGGAGAGGCGCCATCGCGGAATGTGCGTAGCGTCAACAAGACCGCCCCGATCCTTATGGGTCGAGGCGGCCAGTCGAAAGCATGCCGGCGCGTTTCCCATCTACGCGGGTCACAGACGCGCCGCAGACGAACCATGCCCGGTCACCATTACTATTCGATTAATCCGCGGCCGGTCGGGGGGGGAAATCCCGACGGCAATAGCCTCAGGCATGGTCGCAGACGATAGGCTTCACATCGACGAGCGGCGTCCCGTCGAGACAGTCGAGGCCACGGACGAGGAGGGCAGAATCCTCACGTCCGACCAGCGTCACGACCGAGGACGCAATCGGGTTCGGTCGCACCGGCGAACGCAGCGAGAAGGTTCCCCGGGTGTGACCGTCGGACCGCGGGCTCTGCCGGACGAGGTCGCGGCGCGCCTGATCCATCCAGTAGAGAATCTGGTAGGTTCGGTGACGCTCGACACCGTCGAGCGCCGCCTGCCAGCGAGGGTCGACTTCGATCCGGCAGACCGGGCCGTTGTCCGGATCGCCCTGCTTCGGACAATCCGAACGCTTCTTCCACGGCGTCCGAATCCGGCCGATGAAATAGATGCCGCTGTCATATTCGGCCGGCAGGTCGACGGTGATCTCGCCGGGGCGCAAGTCCAGAACAGTCGCCACGAAACCTCCTTTCGCGATCTCGAACGGATCGGCAGCGCTCCGATCGCCTAACGGACCGCAAACACCAGCTTGCCGCGAAAATGACGGCCCTCACTGATCTTGTGGGCTTCCGCCGCGTCTTCCAGCGAAAAGGTCTTGATCTCCGGCACGCGGATCGCCCCGGCCTGGAACAGTTCGACAATGCGCTCCAGATGCTCGCGGTCGCGCCCGACCTTGGGCCGCAGCGACCGCACATCGCTACGCGGCGACTCCGGCGCCTGGCCGCCCGAACCGATGAACGCCGCGCGACCACCCGGCTTGAGGACGGCGAAGGACCGCATGGCAACGTCGCCGCCGACCGTATCGAAAACGGCATCGCAGTTCGAGACGGCCTTGGTGAAATCCCGGGCGTTGTAGTCGATCACCTCGTCGGCGCCGAGACCTTTGACATAGTCGATGTTGCCGGCGCTGGCGGTCGAGATCACATGCGCGCCGATATGCTTGGCCGCCTGAACGGCGAAGCTCGCAACCCCGCCGGCACCCCCCTGGATCAGGATGGTCTCGCCGGGCTTGAGCTCCAGCGTGTCCTCGATCGAGACCAGCGCGGTGAGCCCGGTCAGCGCCAACGCGGAGGCCGCCTGATGCGACAATCTGTCGGGCTTCCTGGCGAGGATCGATGCCTTGACGGCGATCTTCTCGGCATGGGCTCCTTCCTGGCCGACATCGCAGACACCGAAGACGGCGTCACCGACCTTGAAGTCCGTGACGCCCTCGCCGACCGCGCTGACCACGCCGGAAAGGTCCCGGCCGAGGACGTAGGGAAAACTTTCGAGCGGCGCATAAGAACCGGCGCGCACCTTCCAGTCGGCGCCGTTGACGCTCGCGGCGTGGATATCGACGACGACTTCGCCGGGTCCGGCAACCGGGTCCGGCAGATCGCCGTATTTCAGGACCTCGGGTCCGCCGTTTTTCTCGATATAGGATGCCTTCATCGATTTTCCTCCTTGCGATCGTCAAATGCTGTCGATTCCGACGGCGACCTGTTCTTCATTTCTTCAGATGAGTTCACTTCTTCAGATAACGGTCGAGATAGGCGATGACGCCGGCGATGGCCTCGCGCTGAACGTCGTCGACTTGATAGTCCCCATCGTCGTCACGTTCAGGAAAGATGTAGCCGTGCATGCCGTGATCGAAGGAGACCCACTCGACCTCCTTTCCGGCCTCTGCCAGCAGATCGTAGGTCGTGCGGAAAATCCCCTGGAGGTGATCCTCCTCCCGGCCCATCACCAGGATCGGCGTATCGATGGTTTCGATTCGCTTTTTCGCGAGGTCCATGTCGATGCGCCGACGCACCTTCTCGACCTCGGCCATCTTCATGTTCTCGATATTGCGAAGCTGGGTCTCTTGATTGACGAACGCAGTATCGTCCGGGTTCAGTGCCAGAAACTCGTGACTTGCAGGTTCGCAGGCGACCGCCGCGGTTACCCCATCGAATTCCGACGCGATCTTGAGGATCATTTCACCGGCATGACTGACGCCGACGAGACCGACACGGCCGGGGTCAACGAAGGGCAGGTTCTTGACGTAGTCGATGATCGCGATTTCGTCTTCGTATTCGAGCGGCGCGCGATTGAACATGTCGTGGCCCTGCCGGCGGTCGCGCACCAGCCGGCCGCCGGTATTGTAACCGAGCTCGATTTCCGTCCGGTATCGAAGCCACGCGCAGGCGTAACCCGCCTCGACCAGCCGGTCCATGATATAGCCGCGCCGATGCAGGGCGTCGCGCACCCATCCCATACCCTCGCCGCCATTGCCGCGCGCCAACAGCACGATCGGGAAAGGCCCGTCGCCTTCCGGCCTGCGTATACCGATGGGAGCATAGAGACCGTCCCAAGTCTCGACATAGGCAAACATCGCCGGGGCTTCGTCGATATTTTCGGTCAGGACGACATTGCAGGGATCGATGGCGCTCATGGGGTCTCCCGATTTTCCGGTGAGGTCAGTGGCAGGGTCGCAACCGCGACGTCACTTCAATATATCGCCGCCGGCCGCTGGTCCATGCGGCGCGAAGCACAATTCCGGCGGCGGTGCCGGGATCACGGCCGACCGACATCGGGCGCCGGCCGGTCGCAAAGATCGAGCGCCGTTGCCAGATAGATCCGGGCGGCCGTCAGCACGTCTTCGATCGCGACATGCTCGCCGACCGCATGCATGCCCCTGCCACGATGATCGGGATGCATCCGGCCGCCGGGCCCGAAGACGGCGCAGGGGACGTCGTAGCGGGTGAAATGGACGCCGTCGGCGCCGGGCCGGCGAATGATCGAGGCCGGCCGCTCGCCGGTGAGTGCCGTCTGCGCCTTGGCCAGCGCCTCGACAACAGGCAACGTCTCGTCGATCAGCATCGGCGGGTCGGTGACGTAGAGGTGCGTCTGCGGCTCCGCGGTGCCGGTGCGGGCGGCAAAATCGGAAAGGCATTTCCGGAGGCTCCGCTTGATCGCCTCGGTCGACTGGCCCGGCACCGTCCTGATGTCCAAGTAGAGATGACAATCGTAAGGGTTGCGGGCCAGGCGCCAGGGATCGCCGCCGCGGATCGCCGACAGGGTGACGTTCGGATGCTCGCCCATGAAGACATGCGCCTTCTCGTAGGCGGCAATCCAACTCTGGAGGTCGTTCTGCAACTCTTTCATCAGTTCGATGGCATTGACGGCACCTTCGCGCCGCGTCAGGGCGGCATGAGCGACCGTGCCGGCGACCGAAATGCGGACCCACAGGCAGCCCATGTTGGCGGTGCAGATCTTCAAGCCGGTCGGCTCGGCGAGAATGGCGAAGTCGGCGGTGACGCCGTGGGTGACGAGATATTTCGAGCCCGATCCGTAGCCGGAGAACGCGACGCCCTGGAACTCTTCGATCGGCGCCTTTTCGATTTCGCCGACGACACCGCCGTAGGAAATGTCGCCCTTGAGCCGGATCCCGGCTTTGGCGATCGCCTCGAGCGTCACCATCGCGGCGGCGAGCCCACTCTTCATGTTCATGGCACCCAGGCCCCAGATCCAGCCGTCGCGCTCCACCGCCCTTGGTTTGAAGCCCGCGCCGACGAGATGGGCTTCGGTGCCGGCATAAGAGGTGTCCATGTGGCCGGTGAACAGGAGGTTGAGACCGGTGCCGCTGCCGCGCAGGTGACCGACCGCGTTCGGCCGGTTGTCCTCGACGAGCTGCAATTCGCCCTCAATCCCGGCGGCGACGAGACGCTCGACGACGTAGCGGGCCATGTCGATCTCGCCGCCGGTCGGGCTGGCGATGTCGACCATGTCCATCAATACGGTGCGCACCGCTTCGGCGGTGACATAGCGGGCGGCGTCTTCGAACTTTTCGTGAGGCATCGGCATCCCCTTCCGTCATCGGCGGCAGCGCAGCGCATCACCGCCTACCCGGTTCGATCAATGTTGCAATCGCGCTACCATGACGGCGAGAACGACGCACAGATAGATCACGAAAAAGATCCGCTGCAGGCGGTCAGGCAGGTAGTGCGAAAGACTGACGCCGAGCGGCGACCCGGCAAGCGCACCGACCGCGACTCCGAAAAAAGCCGGCACGTAGAGATAGCCAAGCGCGAACGGCGGCAAGCCCTCCTCATTCAGCCCGCCAAGAACGTAGCCGAAGCCCGCGGCAACGCCGATCACGGCGGACAAGCCCGCCGACAGCGCCGATGCGGCCTGGATCGAATGCCCGCGGCGCATCAGGAAAGGTATGGTTACGACGGCTGCCCCGACGCCCAGGAGGGCGCCAACGGTACCGGCTGCAAACCCGTGCAAAACGAACGACGCGCGCCCCGCAAGCGTGCCGACAGGGCGCATTCCGCGGCCGGATGCCGCCGGCCGGTCGGGCCGGAGCCAATTCCGCCAGATTTCGCGAAGGATGGTGAGCCCGACAAAGCCGACGAACAGCCAGCGCAAGGCCGTTCCATCGAGTGCGTCGCCGATCGCCGCGCCGGCCGCGCCGCCGAGCGCGACGAACCCTGCAAGCCGCCATAAGACCGGCCAGACGAGGTCGCCGCGTACATGGCGCCAGACGGTCGTCACCGCAGCGGTGAAGATCATGACGGCGACGGACGTGCCGATCGCCATATGCATGACGTAATGCGCCGGCACGCCGGCGAACGGCAACGCCAGGACCAGGGCGGGGACGACGGTCAGCCCGCCGCCGACGCCGAACAATCCCGAAACCACTCCGGTCGCCAGGCCGGCTGCGAGGTAGATGACGAGACTTTCCATGGAACGTCTTGCGAAGCCTGAAGATGGAGCGCCGGCCGGCGCCAATCGGCGATCGACGCGCCGAGCACCCGATGTTGCCTTGTGGCGCTGCCGACCAGTGCCCCGCTTCCGAAGTTCGTGAAACCATTGCAGCACTCTCAGACACGAACTTCGGAAGCAAAGGGCACTGGCAAGTTTATGATTCTAGTGCCGCTTTTCGATTTGAAGTTCCTGGAAGAGATTGCTGCATGTGGTGCAGGAACTTCAAATCGGCGGCACTAGCGGGGCTCAGACGGCGTGAGCGCGCCCGACATCGAGCGTGGTGACGCGGCGCATGTCGCGGACGTGAGCCTTGTCGTCAAAGGACGTGGCACGATGCATGGTGGTGCGATTGTCCCAGATCACCAGGTCGCCGACGCGCCAGGCGTGGCTGAATACGAACTCGGGCCGGGTGGCATGTTCGATCAGCTCGCGCAGCAGCATGCGGCCTTCGGGGACCGGCCAGTCGACGATCATCGAGGCGTGCGAGGCGAGGTAAAGCGACTTGCGGCCGGTCTTCGGAAAGCTGCGCACCAGCGGATGGTACGCGCCCTGCAGGGTCTTCTTCTCTTCCTCGGTGAAATCGAAGCCGAGCGTTGCCCGCGAATAGGCGATCGAATGATGGACAACGAGCCCTTCGAGCGCCGCCTTCTGCGGCTCCGGCAGGGCGTCATAGGCGGCGCGCATGTCGGCGAACTGGGTATCGGCAGCGACCGGCGGAACCACGCGCGCCGAAAGCATCGAATAGCGGCCGGGCGGGTCGGTGAAGGAAGCGTCGGTATGCCATAACCGGTTGGCAAGACCCTGGAGCCGTTTGCGGTCGTTGGCGTCAAGTAATTCGCCGTCCGCATTGACGTTCGAGATATCGGATATCGCGCTGCTGTCGAAGCGGCGTTTCGCGTCCTGCAATGCGGCAACGCCGGTCCTGGTGTGCAGCTCGCCGTCGAGACGGCTGGCGAATGCAATCTGGTCTTCGTTGGCAAGCTCCTGATCGCGGAACACCAGGACCGCATACTGGTCCATCGCCGCGCGAATCTCGCCGAGGTCGCTTTCATCGACCGTGCGGAGATCGATCGGGCCGACCTCGCCGCCGAAGGTCGGATGCAGTCTCTTGATCGACAGGGTCATGGTTTCCGTCCCGGTTTGCCGTTGTCGGCTTCTTCTTGGAAAATCAGTATAGGACGGTGGGCGTTGTCAGAAAACTTTCAGATCATCCGGCGCCGTTCGAGCTCCGCGACCAGCCCGGCCACCATGGCGTCGAGACCGCGCAGCCCGACGCCGAGCGAGGCCTGGCGGGTGAGGTCGAAACGGGTCGGGCGCACCGGAACTTCGGTCGGGTCGATCGCCGGCATGCGATAGGCAGGCCAGGCGCGCTTCAGCGCTCGCAGGATATCGCGCCAGTGCCAGCTCTGCTTGACGCCGAAATAACGGCCGCGCGCCGCCGCATTCTCCAGCGCCGCGACATGCAGCGCGGCGAGGTCGCGGACATCGGTGAGCGACCTGTTGGGGATCGTCTCGGCTATGCGCTCGCCACGGACGATCTCGGCGAAGCGGACAAGGCTGACCGTCGGGTCGGGCCGATAAGCCGGTCCGACGATCATCGACGGGTTGATGACGGCGACCCGGAACCTGCCGGCCGAGGCCGCCATCCTGTCGAGGACGATCCGATCGAGACGGGTCTTGCCGACCGCGGCGAATTTCTTCTCCGCGAGCTGGCGATCGGGATCGGACCAATGCAGCACCTCGTTCTTGAGATACGGCTCGCCACCGGGCGGATTGGTCGAGCCGGTGCTCGAGGTGAACACCGCCCGGCCGATTCCGGCCGCGACCGCCGCATCGGCGACGTTCCCGGCAACCGCCACCATGAGATCGATGGTCTCGGGCGCGATCACCGGCGAGCCGGCGCATACGATCGCGCCGCCGCAGCCATCCATCGCCGGTTTGAACGAGTCCTTGTTCAAGGCATCGGCCGAGAAAAGCGTGAGCCGGTTTTCGCCCGACGCCGCAGCGGCGACATCGGCCATGAGCCAGTCGCTGTTGGCGCCATCGGCATCGCGCAGCGTGCCATTGACGTTGTAACCGCGGGCAAGCAAGGCGGCGGCGACATGGCTGCCGACGAAGCCGCTGCAGCCGACGACGCAGATCGTTTCAGCGCTCATGCTCTATCCTGAGCCGAGGTGGTCGGGCGGGTTTGATAAACAAGGTTCTTCACATAGCATTTGCCGGCAACCACTCAAAAAGGTGACGAGGGATGGAGAAAAAGCATTTCAACTACGGCAGCTGGACCAAGGGGCGGTTTTCCGAGGCGGTCACGGTCACCGGGCCGGGCAAGATGATCTTCCTCGCCGGCATCGGCGCCGAGCACGAGGAAACCGGCGAGATCCAGCATATGGGCGATTTCGACGGCCAGTGCCGCTACGCCTACGAGAAGCTTGAAAAGGTGCTGGCGCGCAACGGCGCCTCGCTCAAGGACGTGGTCAAGCAGGTCAGCTATGTGACCGACGTGCGCTACATGCAGCAGACCGGCGAGCACCGGCGCCGGGCCTACGGCGACCATCCGCTGCCGGCTCACACCTTCCTGGTCGTCAGCCAGCTCGCCTGGCCGGGCATGCTGGTCGAGATCGACATCATCGCCATGGTGGGCGAGGACTAGAAGCGCCTCCTTTACGCAGCGGCCTTGCCGAAGTCATGGAGCAGGCGGCGACCGCTCTCGACAAGCGCCTGCTTCTTCCGGTCGAGATCGCCGAAAGCCAGCTTGCCGCCACGTTTGACGATCCGGCCGCCGATCATCACCGTGTCGACATTGGCGCTCGACGACTGGAAGAGGACGGTCTCGACGGGATCGTTGCACGGAAAGAGATTGAGGTCGTTCTTGCGGATGAGGATGATGTCGGCTTGCTTGCCCGGCGCGATCGAGCCGATGCGGTCATCCATGCGCAATGCCCTGGCGCCTTCGATCGTCACCCAGGCGAGCGCGTCGCGCGCGTTGAGCGAGACGGCGTCAGCCTCCCTGCCCGCCTGGTTGAGCGCGAGGTTGTCGAGGCCGCGCTGGAGCTGCAGGGCGAAACGGCCGGCCCACAACATCTCCGAGGCGATGTTCGACTCGATATCGATGCCGATCGACGGCGCCTTGCCCAGCTCCCTGAGACGCCCGGTGATCGGCAGGCCGTGACCCATCTGGGTCTCGACCTCCGGCGCCATGGTGAACGAGCAGCCGGCGTCGACCATGACGCGCAGTTCGTCGTCGCCGAGCTTGTTGGCGTGGACCGCATTGAAGTCCGGGCCGAGCAGACGGGCCTCGGCGAGCCGGAAGAGCCCATCCGGGGTCTTGCGGTTGTGGGGCAGACGCGCGCCGAGATGGGCGCTGGCGATCGCCCCGTATTTTCGCGCCAGCCGGATATCGTGCGCCGTCGCCTCGAACGAGGCGAGATCGGTGCCGCGAATGCACAGCGCCAGGGTGACCAGGGCGTCCTCGTCGGCAAAGCGCTCCGCACGCAGCCGCCTGACCTCGTCTTCCGGATGGAGGAGTTCGCTGGTCGGCACGCCGGCGGCGCCGAGATTCGGCTTAGGGGTGCCGTGGCCGAAAACCGCCCGAATACCGGATTCGACCAGGGCATCGATGGCGCGGTCGGTATGGGCCGGGGTCGGGTTATTGTGGCACCAGTCGAACAGGGTGGTGACGCCGCTGTCGATCTGGTTGAGGGCGCCGACGAGGTTGGCAATGTAAAGGTCCTCGGCCGTGAAATAGGTGGCAAGCCCGGCATGCATCTTCCGGCCGTAGTCGGTCAGCGACCAGTCGCCGGCGATCCCCCTGAGGGCGGTCTGCCAGGTATGAAGATGGGCGTCGACCAGGCCCGGCATGACGATCATGTCGCCGGCATCAAGAATCTCGGCATCCTCGGGCGCGGGGAGGTCGCGGCCGATGTCGCGGATGACGCCGTCGGCAATCAGGATATCGGCGCTCGCACGATCGCCGATCTCCGGGTCCATTGAAATGAGGGTGCCGCCCCTGATCAACTGCTCGGCCATAGCCGCTGCCTCGCTGTTCTCGTAAAACTTTGGCTCAGCCTATCCGTGAGCCGATTGAGGTCAATATCAGGCTCCACGTGGCCGCCACGCTTGCCTCGTAGTCGCCTCGCCGCCAGGATCAATAACGAGCAAGGAGCCGGATATGTCCCTGCCTCTCCTGCCGACAACGGTGGTCGGCAGCTACCCGCAGCCCGACTGGCTGATCGACCGCGAGCGGCTCGGCCACGCGGTGCCGCGGGTCAGGTCCGAGAGCCTGTGGCGGCTCGGCGAACCTTATCTCGCGGAGGCCCAGGACGACGCCACGCTGATCGCAATCCGCGACATGGAGCGCGCCGGCATCGACATCATCACCGACGGCGAAGCGCGGCGGGAAAGCTATTCGAACCATTTTGCCAATGCGCTCGACGGGATCGACTCCGACAACCCGGCGACAATCGCCGGCCGGTCGGGCCAGCCGGTGAAGGTGCCGCGCATCACCGGCCCGGTCCGGCGCATCCGTCCGGTCGAGGTCGACGCGGTCAGGTTCCTGCGCCGGAACACCGAGCGGACGATCAAGACGACCGTGCCCGGCCCCTTCACCATGTCGCGCCAGGCAAAAGATGAACACTACCGGGACGACGAGGCGCTGGCGCTCGACCTGGCAGCCGCCGTCAACGAGGAACTCCTCGATCTCAAGGCAGCCGGCGCCGATATCGTCCAGATCGACGAGCCGTGGATGCAGACGGCGCCCGAGGCGGCCGCTCGCTACGGGGTCGCCGCGCTCGACCGGGCGCTGGAGAACGTTTCCGGGCCGACCGTCGTCCATATGTGCTTCGGCTACGCCCAGTTCGTCGCCGACAAGGCCGGGTCGGGCTACCGCTTCCTGGCGCCGCTCGCCGACTCGCGCGTCGATCAGATCTCGGTCGAG
>Ga0075327_1000473_pt1 | contig 11376 bp, 9 predicted proteins | sample MayberrySE_Catta_2_FD_120056 | JGI IMG/M metagenome (GOLD analysis project Ga0075327, IMG submission 120056) | Natural and restored wetland microbial communities from the San Francisco Bay, California, USA, that impact long-term carbon... | ecosystem: Environmental > Terrestrial > Soil > Wetlands...
ACGCCTACCACTTCCTGGGCTCCCCTGAGGGTGAGCTCGCGCTGGCGGAGGCGGTCCTGTACCTCGCGACGGCGCCCAAGTCCAACCGCGCTTACGAGGCCTGGGGTGCCGCGCTCGCCAGAGCCCGGGAGACGCCGGGCGCCCCCGTGCCCCTCCACATTCGCAACGCTCCCACGGACCTCATGAAGGAGCTCGGCTACGGGAAGGGATACCTGTACGACCCCGGCGAAAGGGACGGCGTCGCCGACCAGGAGCACCTCCCCGATGCGCTCCGCGGGGAAGTTTTCTACCGCCCGGGACGCTTCGGAGCGGAGGAGGCGATCGCCGAGCGCCTCGCTTGGTGGGCCGAGCGGCGCGCGTCCTCCCGGGCCGCGCAGGGCGCCAAAGGGCGGGAGGGAACGGAATCCGGGGGCCCCGCGGGTTCTCGACCCGGAGGCTCGTGAGTATCCTTCAGGTCGGCCGAGGGCGGAGGTACAAGGATCCCCACGCAACTCATCGATCTACGGAAGCGGGTCGACCGGGCGGTGCTCGTCGGAGCGCCCGACCGGGACCTCCCAGCGCGGCTCGCCGAGGAGCACCTCGGAGAGCTGGCGCGGCTCACCGACACCGCGGGGGGGAGCGTCGTGGGGACGGTCGTGCAGCGCATCGACCATCCGCACCCGCGCTTCTACATCGGCGAGGGCAAGGCCCGGCAGCTCGCCGACGTAGCGCGCTCGGCCAGGGCCGACCTCGTGGTCTTCGACGAGGAGTTGAGCCCGGCACAGGGAAAGAGCCTCGAGGACCTTCTCGGCGTGCGTGTCATGGATCGCTCCGAGCTCATCCTCGACATCTTCGCCACGCGCGCGCGCTCGAGAGAGTCCCGCATGCAGGTCGAGCTCGCGCAGCTGGAGTACCTGCTGCCGCGCCTGCGGCGGATGTGGAGCCACCTCTCGCGCATCCGCGGAGGCATCGGGCTGCGAGGGCCCGGCGAGACGCAGCTCGAGACCGACCGCCGCCTCATCGGCAGGCGCATCGGTGAGCTGAAGCGGAAGCTAGGCGATGTCTCGAAGGCCCGCGCCGTGCAGCGGAAGGGAAGGCAGGGTCATTTCCGCGCGGCTCTGGTCGGCTACACCAACGCGGGGAAGTCGTCCCTGCTGCAGGCGCTGTCGGGGTCCGATCTGTTCGTCGAGGACAGGCTGTTCGCCACTCTGGACCCTGCGACGCGCGTCGTGGACCTGGGGTCGGGGCACGAGGCCCTCGTGACCGACACCGTCGGCTTCATCCGGAAGCTCCCGCACGATCTCGTCGCGTCCTTCAGGGCCACGCTCGAGGAAGCGCGGGAGGCGGACGTGCTCCTGCACGTGATCGACGCCTCCCACTCCGACTGGGAGGAGCACCTGGAGGTCGTGAACGCCGTGCTCGAGGAGCTGGAGCTCGGGGCGCAGGAGATCATCCTCGTGTTCAACAAGATCGACCGGCTGACGCACGAGGAGGAGGACGCGATGCGGCAGCGCATCCGCTCCCTGGAGGAGACCCCGGCCGTCTTCGTCTCCGCCCACGACCAGCGCACGCTCGATGCGCTCAGGGAGACGCTCAAGGCGCGCCTCCAGGCGCGGCTCGCCCACGTACGCGTTCGCGTACCGGTCGCGGACGGCGAGGCGATCGCGGCCGTCTACCGGGAGGCCGAGGTGACGGGACGTGAGGACGACGACGCGATGGTCTACCTGACGGCGCGCGTTCCGGCGTCGCTCCTGGGACGCCTGACGGGGCGCGAGGGCGTGATCGTCGAGGACGTGGCATAGCGTCGCTATCTTGTCGGCTCGGCTCGAGGAGCCGACCGATACGGCGGAGTTACCTGACGCGAGGGCGCCCATGCGGCTCTATGTGAACATCGACCACATCGCGACGGTCCGTCAGGCCCGTCGCACCGACGAGCCCGATCCCGTGCGTGCGGCCGTCCTGGCCGAGCTCGGAGGGGCCGACGGGATCACCGTGCACCTCCGGGAGGACCGCAGGCACATCGTCGATCGCGACGTACGGATGCTCATGGACACGGTCCGCACTGGGCTGAACCTCGAGCTCGCGGCAGCCTCGGAGATCCTCGAGATCGCTTGTGAGCTGCGGCCCATGCAAGCGACCCTGGTGCCCGAAAGGCGAGAGGAGATCACGACAGAGGGTGGGCTCGCGCTCTCCGGCGGGACGCAGCTCCAAGCGACGCAGGCCGCGCTCGATCGCCTGGAGGAGGCGGGGATCCGAACCTCGCTCTTCATCGATCCCGACGAGGACTCGATCCGCGCCGCGGTGGACCTCGGGGCCGACGCGGTGGAGCTTCACACCGGAGAGTATGCCAACGCGCGACCGGCCGACCGCGAGGCGCAGATCGAGCGGCTCAACCGTGCGGCTTCGCTGGCCCGCAAGCTCAGCGTGGACGTGCACGCCGGGCATGGACTGACGTACGAGAACGTGCATCCCGTCGCCGCGATCCCCGAGATCGAGGAGCTGAACATCGGGCACAGCATCGTCTCCCGTGCGCTCTTCACGGGCCTGGAGGCCGCGGTCCGCGAGATGGCCGAGATCATGAGGCGGGCGCGGCGGAGGTCGTGAGGCGGCACTGGGGGAAGGCGATCGTCGGGATCATCATCACGGGCCTCCTGCTCTGGTGGGCCCTCGCCGACGTCACGCTCTCCGAGGTGTGGTCGAACATCCGCCTCGGCAACATGTGGCTGCTGTTGGCGTCGGTGTTCGTGGCGACGTTCGGGTTCCTGATTCGCGCCATCCGGTGGCACGTGCTTCTCACGCCCGTGAAGGCGGACACCACGCTGCGTTCGAGGTTCGCGGCCGTCTCGATCGGCTTCATGGCGAACAACGTCCTGCCCGCGCGGGTGGGCGAGTTCGCGCGCGCCTACGCGTTCAGTCGGCTCGAACCCGTCCCGGCGAGCGCCGCGTTCGGCACGCTCGTCGTGGAGCGCTTCATGGACGGCGTCGTGCTCCTGCTTTTCCTGGTGCTCCCGGTCCTCTTGCCGGGCTTTCCGACGGAGGGCGCCCTCTCCACGGGGACCGGCGGATTGCTTCTGCGGGCGGGCGCTATCGCGGTGGCCGCCGTCCTCCTCGCGCTGGTCGTGATGGCGGTGTGGCCGCGCACGTTCGTGCGCGTGGTGGAGAGTGTGGTGCGGATCCTGCCAGCGGCCCTCGCGAGACCGATCGTCGACGGGCTCGAGGCGTTCCTCGGGTCGGTCGCGATCATGCGGGACCCCAAGCTCCTTTCCCTCGGGCTCGCGTGGTCGCTCTTCTTCTGGAGCTGGCATGGGATCTCCTTCTGGCTCGGGATGCTCGCCTTCGGCATCGACACGGGGTTCGCGTCTGCGATCTTCACCGAGGCCGTGGTAGGCTTCGGGGTGGCGCTGCCGTCCGCTCCGGGCTTCTTCGGCACCTTCCACTTCGCGGCCAACGTCGCGCTGAGCGACGTGTATGGAATCCCCGAGCCCCAGTCCCTGGCGTTCGCGTTCGGTTACCACTTCGCCGGCTGGATCCCGATCACGGTCATTGGGCTATGGTACGCCTGGAAGCTCGGTATCTCGCTCGGCGATGTCGGCGCGGCGGAGGAGCGTGTGGAGACCGGGGTCCATCGCGAGGGCCCTCCCGATCGGCCTCCCGCCCGCGGGTGATGCGCGAGCGTGACCGGGGGCTGGTAGGGGGCGGGGCATGAGCGCGGTCGTGTGGCTCGCGGCGCCGGCGAAGGTGAACCTGTTCCTGCGCGTCTTCGACCAGCGCCCGGACGGCTACCACGCGCTGGAGACGCTCTTCCAGGCGATCGATCTGGCCGACGAAGTGCGCTTGGAGCGTCGGGGGGCCGGCGTGGAGCTCTGCGTCGTGGGCGCCGACCTTGGACCGGCCGAGGAGAACCTCGCCCATCGTGCGGCGTCGAAGCTGCTTGCGGCCGCGCGCATCGGGGACGGCGTGCGCATCGAGCTGACGAAGCGCATTCCCGCCGGGGCGGGCCTCGGAGGCGGCTCGTCGGACGCGGCAGCGGTCCTGAAGGGTGTCGCGGCGCTCTTCGAGATCCCCACCGGCGGGGGCCTGCTGCGTGGCGTCGCGGCCGGGCTCGGCGCGGACGTTCCGTTCTTCCTCGGCAGGAGCCCTCTCGCGGTGGGCCGGGATCGGGGAGACGTGCTGGAGCCGTTCGATCCCCTCCCCGAGGCAAGCCTGGTGCTCGTCTCGCCGCCCGTGCACGTGGCGACAGGGTGGGCCTACCGCGCGCTCGACGAGGCCCGCCGCGTGCGGGGGCCGTCTCTGGGGCCGGCGTTGCGCGGGCGTCCGAGCGCCTGGCCGGAGCTGGCCTCCCGGCTCCACAACGACTTCGAGGCCGTCGTGGCGGCGGCGCACCCCGAGGTGACCCGCTCCCTCGAGGCCCTCTCTTCGGCCGGCGCCCTGGGGGCCCTCATGTCAGGGAGCGGCTCGACCTCGTTCGGCATCTTCCCCGACCGCCACGCGGCCGAGCGCGTGGCGGTTAGCTTGGAGGCGGACCTCGGCTGGCCGTGCCGTGCAGCTCGCTCGCTCTCGGCCTTCGCCGCGCCGAGGCTCGGGTAGCCGGAGGGGTTATAATCTCGTGTCTCGGCCCGACTCCGGGGCGAGACCCTGATGGCCCGTCGTCTAATGGCAGGACACCGGTCTTTGGAACCGGCGGTGGTGGTTCGAATCCACCCGGGCCAGTGTGCCTCCACGCTGGCCAAACCGCATGTCTCGAGCCGCAGCCTCACTCGTCTTCCTGGCGCTCCTGACTTTCCCGGTCCGCGCACAGGTGGGTGCCGCCGGCTCCGACACGGCGGCCGTGGTCGCCGACCCCGGGGACGCGCTCGGCAGAGCGCGCGCGGCCCAGGCGGACTTCGAGGTGCGCCGGGAGCGCCACCTGCCGTTCACCTTCGGATCGGCCGGAGGCCCCTGCGACGAGGTGGTCGGCAGGCTCTGCACTTGGTACGGCGAGGGGGAGTGGCGCCCGACGCCCGACCCGGACGAGGTCGTGGCGGCGCGCGCGGCGCTACTCTTCGAGCTGGACTCGCTCCAGCGACTGAGCCCAACCGAGGCTTGGATCCTCGGGCAGCGCGTCTGGTACCGCGCCGAGGGGGGGGATTGGGAGGGGGCGCTGGCGACGACCCGCGACTGCCGGGCCGAAGCCTGGTGGTGCGCCGCCCTGGAGGGGCTCGCCCTCCACGGACTCGAGCGCTACGGCGATGCCGAGGCGGCCTTCGGCCGTGCTCTCGCCCTGATGGACGGCGCGCGAGCGCTCGAGTGGCGCATGTCCGAGCGGGTGATCGACCGCGACGCGCGGGAGCGCCTGCGCGATCTCGAGTTCGGAGGGCCCGACTCGCTCGCCGCCGGTCTCGACCTCCTGTGGCTCCTCGCCGATCCCCTCTACCTGGTGCCTGGTAACGACCGGCTCACCGAGCACTACGCCCGATGGACCGTGGCCACGCTCAAGGAGGGTGCCCGCAACTCATTCCGCATGAGCTGGGGCGCGGATCTGGAGGAGCTCACTGTGCGCCACGGGTGGGAGATCGGCTGGGAGCGCTCGCCCGCCTACACTCTCGGAGGGCCCTTCTCGATCACGGGTCACAAGCACCCCGAGGCCCGCGAGTACATGCCCTCGGGCGAGACGTGGGCCGCGCCCACGGAGGCCGCACACGACGCGTTCCTGGCCGATCGGCGTCGGCCCCGGAGCCTCTACGCACCCGCGTACGCGCCGGTCGTCCTCCCCATGGAGGGCCAGCTGGCCGTGTTTCCGCGCACCGACGGGGTGGCCGTCGCGGCCACGGCCTTCCTCCCGGAGGACACGAGCTTCCACGCGGCGCATGCTCACGAGCGCCCCTGGATGGAGCCCGGAGGGCAGGCGGGCATGGCAGACAGGATCGGGCTGTTCGCCCTGCCCGTGGACGGGGGCCGGTCGCTCGAGCGCGCGCGCTCGGGGACCGCCGAGGGGGCGCTCCTCCTCGATCTTCGGGAGGGGGGCTGGGTGCTCTCGGTGGAGAGCTGGAGCCCCGAGCGCCGCCTGGCCGGCCGCTTCCGCATGGGCCTCGCGGGTCGGTCCGCGCTGCCGGATGTCGCCGTGCTCTCGGACCTTCTCCTCCTCGAGGGAGGGCGCGGGGGGCCCGAGTCGCTCGAGGCGGCGCTCCCCGCAGCGCTCGCACGGCTGGAGGTGGAGGCGGGACAGCCCCTGGCCGTGGCCTGGGAGGTCGCCGGCCTCGGCTTCCGCGCCGAGACGCTCGGCTTCGAGGTCTCGGTCGACCGCACCGACCGCAACGTCTTTCGTCGGCTCGGCGAGCTGCTGGGCTTCGCGGAGCGCCCGCCTTCGCTGGCGCTCTCGTGGGAGGAGCCGGGCCCGGCGGGGCCCACGCACCTCTTCAGGCACCTGGACCTCGACCTCCCCCCGCTGGACGCCGGCGAGTACGAGATCACCCTGACCCTCCGTACCACCGGCCGCTCCGACGCGGTCAGCCGGCGGGCCTTCACGGTCGTGGGGCCGTGACGGCCCTACGTGCCGTGGAGAGCGACGCCCGGACCCCCAAATGGCGCGCGTTGACCCTTCCCCGCGTCCTTTCTAGCTTCCCGGGCTGTTGATCGCCTGCTCCACAGCACCCCCTATCCGATCCGAATGGACGACACCTACAGGCGGGGACCCCTTCTCCTCCTGAGCGGGCGCGCGAACCGCCCTCTCGCGATGGAGATCGGCGAGCGGATAGGGAAGTCACCGGACGCGGCGACCATCAGGCAGTTCGAGGACGGGGAGATCTTCGTCCGCATCGACAGGAACGCACGTGGACGGGACGTCTTCATCGTCCAGCCCACGGTCGCGCCTGCCGACAACATGATGGAGCTGTTGCTGTTGATCGACGCGGCGCACCGCGCCTCCGCGGCACGGGTGACCGCGGTGATCCCGTACTTCGGCTACGGCCGCCAGGACAGGAAGGACCAGCCGAGGGTGGCCATCGGGGCCAAGCTCGCGGCCAACCTGATCGTCGCGGCGGGAGCCGACCGGGTGATCTCGATCGACTTCCACCAGCATCAGATTCAGGGCTTCTTCGACATTCCCGTGGACCACCTCTACGCCGCTCCGGTCATCACGAAGTACTTCCGGGACCTCGCCCTCGAGGACCTCGTGATCGTCGCGCCCGACGTGGGCTCCGCGAAGATGGCGAGGGGCACGGCGCGCAGGCTGGACGCCACCTTCGCGATCATCGACAAGCGGCGTCCCAAGGCGAACATGTCGGAGGTGCTGAACGTCGTCGGCGAGGTGGAGGGGATGAACTGCCTCCTGGTCGACGACATGGTGGACACCGCGGGCACGCTGTCGAACGCCGTTCACGCCCTCTGCGAGCGCGGTGCGAAGAAGGTCTACGCCGCGGCCACGCATCCGCTCCTTTCCGGAGAGGCGGTGGCGCGACTCAAGGACTCCCCGCTCGAGGAGATGGTCGTGACGAACACGATCCACATTCCCGAGCACAAGCGCTTCGACGGGTTGAAGGTCCTGTCGGTCGCGGACCTGCTCGCCAAGGCGATCGACCACGTGCACTCGAACGAGTCGGTGAGCCAGCTCTTCGAGTCCGTGCCGGACTAGGCCCGCATCAACACGAGTGACGCATCAACGGACGCTCCGGACACCCCGGAGCCAGAAGTCAGGATAGAACAGAGATGTCCACGAAAGCGACGCTGAAAGCGCAGAAGCGGGAAGACCTGGGCAAGGGAGCTTCGCGCACGCTCCGACGGACCGGGCGCGTCCCGGCCGTGCTCTACGGCCGAGAGCTCGAGTCAATCCACCTGTCGGTCGACGCGCACGAGGCGGAGCACCTCTTCCACTCGATCTCGGTCGATAACACGATCGTCGACCTCGCGGTGGACGGGGAGAAGAAGCCCTATCAGACCCTCGTCCGTGAGATCCAGACGCATCCGTGGAGGGACACGCTGGTGCACATCGACTTCCTCCGCATCCAGGAGGGCGTCGAAGTCGATCTCGAGGTTCCAGTCGAGCTGATCGGGGTGCCCGTGGGCGTGCGTCTCAAGGGGGGCGTGCTCGAGCAGATCGTCCACGAGCTCGAGGTGCGCTGCATTCCTTCGAAGATCCCGGAGTCGTTCACGCTGGACGTGACGGAGCTCGACATCAACGACTCCCTGCACGTCTCGGACATCCGGCTGCCCGAGGGCGTCGAGATCCTGATGTCTCCCGATCAGACCATCTGCGCCGTCGCGATTCCGCGGGTGGTCGAGGAGGCTGAGCTCGCCGAGCCCGTGGTCGTCGCGGAAGGCGAGGAGGCAGCCGAGGGCGAGGCGCAGGAGCCCGCAGAGGGCGCGGGCGAGCGCGGTGGAGACTCGGACTGATCTCTCGGCGCTCGTCCACGCCGCATGAAGGTCGTGATGGGGCTCGGGAACCCGGGTCCCGAGTACGACGGCACGCGCCACAACGCGGGGTGGTGGGTCGCCGACCGACTCGCCTACGACTGGGACTTCCCGACGTTCCACCGGGATGGGCGGGCGCTCGTCGCGGAGGGGAGCGTGGGTGACGAACGCGTCCGATTGATGAAACCGACCACGTACATGAACCGAAGCGGGCTCGCGGTACGGCCGCTGGCGTCTCTGGAGGACTTCGAGCCTTCGCAGGATCTGCTGGTGGTGGTCGACGACGCCGCTCTCGACGTGGGCCGCGTACGCTTCCGGCCCGAAGGGAGCCCGGGTGGGCACAACGGGCTCAAGTCGGTCTCGGGCGCGCTGCAGTCGAACGCCTATGCGCGCCTCCGCATCGGGGTGGGCAGGAGGCCGGCCGGCGCGGACCTTTCCGACTGGGTGCTCTCCCCCATGCCGGAGGAGGACGAGGACGCCATCGTGGCGTTGCTTCCCGAGCTGACGAGAGCGGTCGAAACGTGGGTCTCCGAAGGGGTCGAGGCGGCGATGAGCCGCTTCAATCGATGACTGTCACCAAGAGACAAGGGCTGAAATGGACTTCGTCGTTCTGACCGATTGGGCCTGGCTGCTCGGCCTCGTGGGGCTCGCCGTGGCCGGGGGCATCTACGGCTACGTGAAGAAGCAGCCGGCCGGCTCGGAGGCCATGATCGAGCTGGGCGAGCAGATCCACGACGGCGCGATGGCGTTCCTGCGCCGCGAGTACATCGTGCTCAGCGGGTTCGTGGTGATCGTGGCGGGCCTGCTCGCGCTTGCGATCGGTCGGCTCCAGGCCATCGCCTACGTCTTCGGAGCCCTGAGCTCGGTGGCTGCGGGCTTCGCGGGCATGAAGGCGGCGACGCGGGCAAACACCCGCACCTCGTGCGCGGCCAACAAGGAAGGCCAGGGCAAGGCGCTCCGGATCGCGTTCTTCGGTGGCGCCGTCATGGGCCTCGCCGTCGCCGCGCTGGGCATGGTGGGGCTCGGCGTTCTCTACCTGATCTTCGCGGCCGACGCCATTCCGGGCACGGGCGAGTTCCCGCGCTTCGCCGAGATCGTCTCCGGCTTTGCGATGGGCGCGAGCTCGATCGCGCTCTTCGCCCGGGTCGGGGGTGGCATCTTCACGAAGGCGGCCGACGTCGGCGCCGACCTGGTGGGCAAGGTCGAGGCCGGGATCCCCGAGGACGACCCGCGGAACCCCGCCACCATCGCCGACAACGTCGGCGACAACGTGGGCGACGTCGCTGGCATGGGCGCCGACATCTTCGAGTCGTACGTCGGCTCGATCGTCGCGACGATTGCGATCGCCGCGACGGCTCCAGGGCTGGCCTCGTACCGCGCCGCCGCCGTCGCGCTTCCGCTCCTCACGATCATGGTCGGGCTGCTCGCCTCGCTCGTCGGCATCGCGGCCATGAAGTCCCTCGAGAAGCGCGACCCGGCGCACGCGCTCCACGGAACGACGTGGGTCGCGGGCGTGCTCTTCCTGGCGGCCATGTACTTCGTGGTCCAGAGCCTCGGCATCAGCTACACCGACTCGGTCAACGGACGCGTTTATCCGGCCCTAGGTCCGTGGGTCGCCATCATGGCCGGGACGGTCGCCGGCGTCCTGATCGGCATGGTCACCCAGTATTACACGGCCGCCAAGCCGGTGCGCAGGATCGCCGAAGCGAGCGAAACGGGCTCGGCGACGAACATCATCGCGGGGCTCGCGGTCGGCATGGAGTCCACCGCGATCCCCGTGATCCTCATCTGCGCGGCGATCGGGGCGTCGTTCTACTTCGCGGGCCTGGACGGCATCGGCATCGCGGCGGTCGGCATGCTCGCCACGACGGGCGTCACGATGTCGGTGGATGCCTACGGCCCGATTGCGGACAACGCCGGCGGCATCAGCGAGATGAGCCATCTCGGGCCCGAGACGCGCGCGATCACCGACTCGCTGGACGCGATCGGCAACACGACGGCGGCCATCGGGAAGGGCTTCGCGATCGGCTCGGCGGCGCTCACGGCGCTCGCGCTCTTCTCCGCCTACGCGTCGAGCGTCGGCCTGAGGGTGTCCGGCATCAACCTCGTCGATCCCCTCGTGGTGATCGGGCTCTTCCTGGGCGGCATCCTGCCCTTCTTCGTCGCGGCGCTCACCATGACGGCGGTGGGCCGCGCCGCGCAGGGTATGGTCGACGAGGTACGTCGCCAGTTCCGGGAGATCCCGGGGATCATGGAGGGGACGGGGAAGCCCGACTCGGCGCGCTGCATCGACATCTCGACCCGCGCCGCGCTGCGCGAGATGATCCTGCCCGGCGTCACGGCGGTGGTCGCCCCGGTGATCGTGGGACGATTCCTCGGGGTGGCGGCGCTCGGCGGGCTCCTGGCCGGGGCGACCGTGACGGGTGTGCTCATGGCGCTCTTCATGGCGAACGCCGGCGGCGCGTGGGACAACGCCAAGAAGTACATCGAGGGGGGCGCGCACGGCGGGAAGGGCTCGCCGCCGCACAAGGCCGCGGTCGTGGGCGACACGGTCGGCGACCCGTTCAAGGACACGTCGGGCCCGTCGCTCAACATCCTCATCAAGCTGATGAGCGTCGTTTCCCTCGTGCTCGCGCCGTGGTTCGTGCGCGCCTGGGGCATCGAGGTCGACGAGACGCTCTCGCTGGGCTGGATCGCCGATCTCGTCCAGGCGCTCTTCGGCTAGCCCACGGCAGTGAGCTGACGCGGTCGGCATGCGGAAGGAGGCGTCGTTCGAGGGGGCGCTCTCGTTCGCCGCCGACCTGATCCGCATTCCGGGCCCGCCGGGGCGGGAGGGGGACGTCGCGCGCCGGGTCCGCGAGGAGATGGAGGCGCTCGGTCTCGTCGATGTCCGCGTGGACGAGGTCGGCAACGTCGTCGGCGTGGCACCCGGACGGGGTGAGGCGCCTCCAATCCTCCTCAACGCCCACCTGGACGTCGTTGCCGAGGGTGTCCACGCGGACTGGGAGGTGC
>Ga0075327_1000474_pt1 | contig 11355 bp, 8 predicted proteins | sample MayberrySE_Catta_2_FD_120056 | JGI IMG/M metagenome (GOLD analysis project Ga0075327, IMG submission 120056) | Natural and restored wetland microbial communities from the San Francisco Bay, California, USA, that impact long-term carbon... | ecosystem: Environmental > Terrestrial > Soil > Wetlands...
ATCCCGTTCAGCCACGAGCACCACGCCGGCTACCTCCAGATCGACTGCCAGTACTGCCACTCCGGAACCGATCGCTCGCGGGCCGCGGGCGTTCCCTCCGTCGAGATCTGCATGGGCTGCCACGCGCAGTTCCCGGCCGATTACGACCAGATGGAGGGGATCAAGATCCTCAAGCAGCACTGGGCGGAGAAGGCGCCGATCGAGTGGAACCAGGTGTACCGCCTGCCCGAGCACGTGAAGTTCCGCCACAACCGGCACATCCAGTTCGGGCTCGACTGCCAGCAGTGCCACGGTCCCGTCGAGACGATGGACCGGGTGCACGTCCAGCCGGACACCAACTGGAAGTACTTCGTGCCGTCGAAGACGCTGGAGATGGGCTGGTGCATCCAGTGTCACCGCAAGGAAGAGCACCAGGCGACGTTGGACTGCATGAAATGTCACATGTGACGACGCCGCCGAGCGCGAACCCGAGCCCGCCCCTCCAACCCATCCCGAAGACCTCGGAACGGACGCATGCTTGATCTACACCGCCGCGACTTCCTGAGACTCGTCGGGGTCGGCGCGGGCACCGCCGCCACGGCGGCCTGCTCCGATCCGATCGAGAAGCTGGTCCCCTACGTGATCCAGCCCGAGACGATCACGCCGGGCATCGCCACCTTCTACGCCTCCACCTGCCGCGAGTGCCCGGTCGGCTGCGGGCTGCACGTGCGGACGCGCGAGGGGCGTCCCGTGAAGCTCGAGGGCAACCCCGACCACCCGATCAACCAGGGCAAGCTGTGCGCCCGGGGCCAGGCGGGCATCGGCCGCACCTACCATCCCGACCGCTTCGACGGACCCCTGGCGAAGGGTGCCGACGGCAACCACGCGCACGTGTCCTGGGACGACGCCCAGGCGATGCTGGTGGAGAAGCTGCGCGCTTCGGCGAGCAGGACGTGGGTGCTCGGCGGCGACCGCGGCCCCAGCGTGAACGGCATCATCGACGCCTTCGTGGCGGGGGTCGGCGCGGCGGGTCGCGTCGTCTACCAGCCCTTCGCCCACGACGCGTTGCGCGCGGCGGCCGGCCTCGTCTTCGGCCGCACGGTGCTCCCCCTCTTCGACGTCTCCCACGCGGACCTGGTGATCGACTTCGGCTCCGACTTCCTCGACGTGTCCTCGGGCAGCGGCGTCTTCTCGATCGAGGCGAGCCGGCAGTTCGCCGACGCCCAGGACGTGAAGAAGCACCCGGACGGCGGTGCGCGGCTGGTGTCGATCGGCCCGCGCCTCTCGATGACGGGCTCGAACGCCGACGAATGGGTGCCGGCCGCGGCGGGCAGCGAGGCCGCGATCGCCCTCGCCCTGGCGAAGGCCGTCTACCAGATGAAGAAGGCCCACGGCCAGCCCCTCGACGGGGACGCCGCCGCCGTCGAGACCGCCCTCGCCAAGGTGGACGTCGCCAAGGCGGCTGCCGCCGCCGGCGTCGACGTGGCCACTCTCGAGAAGCTCGTGAAGCGCGTCCAGCACGCGAAGGCCGCCGTGGCCCTGCCGCCGGGCGTCGGCGCCAGCGGTCCCGAGGCCACCTCCGCGGCCGCCGCGGTGCTCGTGCTCAACGCCGTACTCGGCAGCGTGGGCAGCGCCGTCGTGCTGCCGGAAGCGGAGACCGCGCCCGCGCCCGCGAACGGCCGGGCCCTCGCGGACCTCGTCGCCGCCATGCAGGCCGGCCGGGTCGACGTGCTGCTCGTCCACGACGCCAACCCGGTGTACTCGATGCCCGGCGGACTCGGCTTCGCCGAGGCCCTCTCGAAGGTCGGCTTCGTGGTGACCTTCGCATCGATGCGGGACGAGACCAGCGCCCGGGCTCACCTCGTGCTGCCCGATCTCACGCCCCTCGAGTCCTGGGGTGACGCCGCGCCGCGCGCCGGCGTGCGCTCGCTGCAGCAGCCGACGATCCGTCCGCTGCAGGACGGCCGCGCGCTCGGCGACGTGCTGCTGGCGGTCGCTGCCGCCGCCGGCGCGCCGGGTCTGCCCGCCGGGAACACCCACGACGTCGTCAAGGCGAACTGGGGCGGCGAGAACTGGCGCCAGGCCCTCGACCGAGGCGGTGTCTTCGGCGCCACCCCCAGCAGCGGCGCCCGGGTCGGCTCCGGCGCGGCGCAGATCGCCGCCGGCCCCGCGCAGCTCGACGGGGAGGGCGACTACACGCTCGTCGCCTACGCCCACTCGTTCCTCGGCGACGGCAGCGGAGCCGCGTTGCCCTGGATGCAGGAGATCCCGGACCCGGTCACGAAGGCGAGCTGGCTGTCCTGGGCCGAGATCAGCAAGGCGACCGCCGCCAGGCTCGGCGTCGGCTTCGGGGACGTCGTGCGGGTCGAGACGAGCGTCGGCGCGGTCGAGCTGCCCGCCTATCCGCGCGGGGGCGTGCGCGACGACGTGGTCGCGATCGCCATCGGCCAGGGCCACGTCCAGGGGCTCTATGCCTCGATGGAGAACGACGGCGCCCTCGGCGTGGCGCGCGGAGTGAACGTCCTGTCGGTGCTGCCGGCGACGACGGACTCCTCGGGGGCTCGGACCTTCACGAACGCCCGGGCCCGCGTCTCGGCCACCGGCGCCTTCAACCGCATCCCGATCTCCCAGTGGACCGACAACCAGCGCGGCCGCGGGCTCGTGCCGGAGGTGACGCTCGCCTCCCTCGCCTCCCCCGCCCACGGAGGCGGCGAGGCGTCCCACTTCGAGGCCGGCGAAGGCGAGGGGGGGCACCACGAGGACGGGCCGCCCTTCCAGTACGACATGGCCAACGACTCCCATCCCGACCAGCCGTACCGCTGGGGCATGACGATCGACAACGACCGCTGCACCGGCTGCTCGGCCTGCGTGGCGGCCTGCTACGTCGAGAACAACGTGCCGATCGTGGGCCAGGACGGCGCGCTGCGGCACCGCGAGATGAGCTGGATCCGCATCGAGCGCTACGTCGGCGAGGGCGACCGGGAGGGCGGCAACGAGCGGCGGCCGCATCCCGACCGCGAGGAGTACGGCAAGGTGGGCGTGCGACAGGCGCCGATGCTGTGCCAGCACTGCGGCGCGGCGCCCTGCGAGGCGGTGTGTCCGGTGATCGCGACCTACCACACCGAAGAAGGCATCAACGGGATGGTCTACAACCGCTGCGTGGGCACCCGCTACTGCGCGAACAACTGCACCTACAAGGTGCGGCGCTTCAACTACTTCGACTACAGCCGCGAGAACTGGCCGGGTCTCTTGGGCATGATGCTCAATCCCGACGTCACGGTGCGGGGCCAGGGCGTGATGGAGAAGTGCACGTTCTGCATCCAGCGCATCGAGGGAGCCCGGCAGCAGGCCAAGGACGAGAAGCGCCCGATCGCCGACGGCGAGGTGAAGACCGCCTGCCAGCAGTCCTGCCCCACCAGCGCGATCAGCTTCGGAAACGCCAAGGACCCGAACAGCGAGGTGCGCAAGAGGTCGACGGACACGGGCCGCTCGTACCACTCGCTGCAGGTGCTCAACACGCGCCCGGCGATCACGTACCTGGCCCAGGTGGCGCGCGAGCCGGACGACGCCGGCGCCGCGACCGGAGCAGGAAGGAGCCACTCATGACGCCGCCGCCCGCCACCGCCGTGGCCGACCTGATGCGGCCGAAGTCCATCCCGCGGGACTCCCAGATCAACACCGACGTGATGTCGGTGACGAAGGGCGTGTCCTGGCAGTGGGGACTGCTGCTGGCCCTGGCGCTGCTCGGCGTCGGCCAGGCGATCTTCACCCTCGGCTACCAGACCTACAAGGGCCTCGGCATCGCCGGCTACCAGGCGCCGGTCTTCTGGGGCGTCTACATCATCAACTTCGTGTTCTGGATCGGGATCGGCCACGCGGGAACGCTGATCTCGGCGATCCTCTTCCTGTTCCGGGCCAAGTGGCGCAACGCCATCAACCGCGGCGCCGAGGCGATGACGGTCTTCGCGGTGCTCACGGCGGCGCTCTTCCCGCTGATCCACATCGGCCGCCTCTGGAAGTTCTACTTCCTGATCCCCTACCCGAACCAGCGCGCCCTGTGGGTGAACTTCAAGAGCCCGCTCCTGTGGGACGTGTTCGCGATCAACACCTACATGCTGATCTCGATCATCTTCTTCTTCGTCGGCCTGATCCCGGACATCGCCATCGCCCGGGACCGCGCCACGGGGATCAAGAAGTTCGTCTACACCGTCCTCGCCCTCGGCTGGCAGGGCACGGGGCGCCAGTGGAAGGCCCACAACCGCACGGTGCTGCACCTGGCCGGCCTGGCGACGCCGCTGGTGCTGTCGGTGCACTCGGTCGTGTCCTGGGACTTCGCGATGTCGATCGTGCCCGGCTGGCACGCCACCATCTTCGCCCCCTACTTCGTCGCCGGCGCCATCTTCGGCGGCTTCGCCATGGTGCTCGTGGTGATGATCCCGGTCCGGCGGATCTTCAAGCTCGAGGCCTACATCACCGACTACCACTTCGAGAACATGTCGCGCTTCATCCTGTTCACGTCGCTCATCTGCGGCTACGCGTACGGGGCGGAGTACTTCATCGCCTGGTACAGCGGGGTGGAGTTCGAGCAGACGTCCTTCTGGCTGCGGGCCTTCGGTCCCTACTGGCTGTCCACCTGGATCATGATCTCGTGCAACGTGATCTTCCCGCAGCTCCTGTGGATCAAGCGCCTGCGCACCAGCGTGCCGTTCCTGTTCGTGCTGTGCGTGCTGATCAACATCGGCATGTGGTTCGAGCGCTACGTCATCATCATCACCTCGCTGTCTCGCGAGTACGTGCCGGCGGCCTGGGGCCTCTACATCCCGAGCATCGCCGAGCTCTCGATCCTGGCCGGCTCCTTCTGCTGGTTCAGCATGTTCTTCCTGCTCTTCCTCAAGTTCCTTCCGATCATCGCCATCGCGGAGATGAAGGAGTTGATCATCCACGAGAAGGCGCACGCCGCGCACGCTTCCGGCGTGGAGGCCCACTGATGCCCACCCTGGTGAGCGTTTTCGACCTGCCGGACGACGCGGCGACGGCGATCAGGAAGCTGCGCGGTCGCGGCTTCGAAGACATCGAGTCCTACTCCCCGGCTCCCTTCGAGCAGATCGACGAGGCGATGGACCCGCGCCCCAGCAAGGTGCGCGCCTTCACCCTGGTGGGCGGCCTGACGGGTGTCTTCACGGGCTTCCTGATGCAGATCTGGATGTCCCTCGAGTGGCCGATCAAGATCGCCGGCAAGGCCTACACGTCGATCCCGCCCTACGTGATCATCGGCTTCGAGCTGACGATCCTCTTCGGCGGCATCCTCACCCTGATCGGCCTGCTGCTGGTGGGACGGCTCTATCCCCGTCCCCTCGACGCCGCCTACAGCCCGCGCTTCTCGGCCGAGGAGTTCGGTGTGGTGGTGAAGGTCGGGGAGCGCGACGTCGCCGAGGTCGACGGCCTCCTCCGGAGCCTGTCCGCCAAGGAGGTCAGCCTTCTCGATGACTAGCCGCGGTCTTCAGACCTCCAGCGCGACGCGCGCAGCGCGGACCCGGCCCAGGCCGATGGCGGTCGCCGTGATGCTCGCCGTAGCGGCCTCCTTCGGCTGCTGGGAGCAGATGGACGACGGCAAGTGGTTCCCGCAGATGAAGCGGCAGCCCGCCATCCAGGCCTTCGAGGCGGTCTGGCATCGCGACCAGATGCAGGGCTTCACGCCCCCCGACGGCACCGTCCCGGTGGGTGGCTCCAGCCTGCCCGACCTGGCCTCCCTGGACATGGCGTCCCAGGACGCCCTCCAGAACCCGGTGCCGGCCAGCCTCGAGTCCCTGAAGAACGGCGAGGTGCTCTTCGCCCGCTACTGCTCCGCCTGCCACGGTCCCGAGGGCATGGGGGACGGCACGGTGGCGGCGGCGTCGCCCTTCGCACCGGGCAACACCGGGCCCTTCCCGCTGATCCTCCCGATCAACGGGCCCGCCAGCATGGCCCGCGTCTTCAGCGACGGGCACATCTACACCACGATCTCGCTGGGTCGCGGACGCATGCCCAACTACTCCCGCATTCCGCCGATGGAGCGCTGGGACGTGATCAACTACCTCCGCGAGATCAACGGTCAGGGAGTGCGACAGTGAGCGTGCCTTCGCAGCAAGCCATCGAGAAGGCGAACCCGCGGCCGCTTCCGCAGCCGCTCACCTCGATCTGTGCGGCGGCCGCCGTGCTGGGCGTGCTCACGTTCGGCTACGGCCTGTCGACCGACCCCCAGACGGCCTGGCTCTCCTTCCACACGAACTTCGTCTACTTCGGAACCCTGTCCCTGGGCGGGCTGATCCTGTCCGCGATCTTCTGCACCGTGGGCGCCACCTGGCCCGGCCCCTACCGGCGCATCGCCGAGGGTCTGGCGGCCTGGGTGCCCATCACCGCCGTGCTCGCCTGCGTGGGCTACCTGGGTCGCGGCGAGATCTTCGAGTGGTCGCGGGTGGGCGCGGCCCACGGCAAGGGCGTCTGGCTCAACGACGCCCGGGTCTACGGCGTCGACATCGCGATCCTCGCGATCCTCGCCGTGTGGGCCATCGTGTTCCTGCGCACCTCCCTGCGGCCGACCCTCGGCGGCGGCTCGCCCGGCGCCACCGGCTTCGCGAAGACCCTGTCCGAGCGCTGGACCGCCGGCTGGAAGGGCGACCGCGCGGAGCGCGAGGCGTCCGACGCCAGGTTGGGACGCATGTCGCCGCCGCTCATCCTGTTCTTCGCCCTCGGCGGCTCCCTGCTGGTCTTCGACCAGGTGATGTCGATGGAGCAGCTCTGGTTCTCGAACCTGTTCGGCGCCTACGTGCTGTGGGGCGGCCTGGCGTCCGCCCTGTCGCTGACCGCGCTGATCGGCCTGCTGCACCGCAGGGCCCCGGGCTTCGAGGGGCAGATCAACGAGAAGCGGATGCACGACATCGGCAAGCTGATCTTCGGCTTCGCGATCTTCTGGCTCTACCTGTTCTTCGCCCAGTACCTCGTCATCTACTACGGCAACCTGCCGGAGGAGACGGGCTTCCTGCGCGACCGCCTCGGCCCCCAGTTCGTCATCGACAAGGGCTACACGGCCACCGCCTGGGCCCTCTCCTGGACCGACGGCTGGGACTTCCGCTGGGACCGCCTGTCGGACGGCTGGGGCTGGGTGGCCATGTGCGTCTGGCTGTTCAACTGGATCCTGCCCTTCTGGGTGTTGCTGGGGCAGCGTCCCAAGAAGACCGTCTGGATCGCCGGTCCCGTCGCCTTCGGCGTGGTGCTCGGCTTCTGGCTCGAGCGCAACCTGCTGATCTGGCCCTCGGTGGTGAAGGGCGACCAGCTCGCCTGGCTGGGTCCGATCCAGATCGGGGTCATGCTCGGGTTCGTCGGCGCGTTCGCGCTCGTGTTCCTGATCTACTCGAGGGTGTTCCCGTCCCTCGCGGTGGAAGAGACGCCCTCCTAGCGGCCCCGCGCTACGCTGCGCGGGTGCAGTCCGTGGACGTCGCCGACGCGAGGTGGGAGCTCGAGCCCACCGGATGCTTCATCGCGTTGGTGCCCGGCGGGCTGCGCCTGGGGCTGCGCCGCCGCGGCCTCGACACCACCTTCGTTCCCTTCGAAGACCTGACCCACGTCGAGGTGACGGGCTTCGGCGTCTGGATCGCCACCCGCCACACCACCCTGGTGGTGCGGCGCGGCCATTTCGTGCACCCCCGCGACCCGGACGAGCTGGTGCAGACGGTTCGCTGGCGCCTGGCGGAGCAGCCGGGCGGCGCCGCCCAGCTCGAGCGCATGCGCGAGGTGGCCGAGCGCGCCCTGGCGCCTCGGCCCCGGCGTGTCACCTACGCGCTCGTCGCCGCGTGCCTGGTCGCCTTCGTGCTCGAGTTCAGCGACCCCTTCACCCTGCAGGCCGCGCTCTTCGTGCCCGACCTCGTGGGGGCGGGCGAGTGGTGGCGCGTCGCCACCGCCAACCTGCTGCACGGGCCGTCGGTGCTGCCCCTGCACCTGATCATCAACATGTTGTGCCTGCTGGCCTTCGGGTTGATGGTCGAGCGGCCCCTGGGAGCCACCCGCACCTTCCTGGTGATGGCGGGCGGAGGCGTCGGCGCGATGGCGGGCAGCGCCGTCGCCGGCTACAGCGAGGTGCTCGGGGCGTCGGGCATCGTGGCGGGCCTGGTGGGTGCCGTGCTGTGGCTCGAGTTCAACGAGGCGGAGCGCCTGCCCGCCTGGTGGCGCATCCCTCGGCGCCTGTTCATCACGGTGGTGCTGCTCCAGGGCCTGGTCGACCTGGTGCTGCCGTTCATCGCGGCAGGAGCGCACCTGGGCGGCCTGATCGGCGGCTTCGCGGTGATGCCCTTCGCGGCCCGGGGCGCCCTCGATCGGGAGCCTCCCAGCCGCGAGCAGTATGCCGCGGCCGCGGCGGTGCTCTTGCTGGTGCTGGCCTCGCTGGTGAGCGCCGGTCAGCTCCTGCGTCGGGATCCCGCGGCGCTGGCCAGCCACGGACGGCACCTGCTGGCGATGCCCAACGTCGGCGCCCGGGGTCTCAACGACCTCGCCTGGCGCATGGTCACCGAGAGCGAGCCGCGGGGCGACGACCTGATCGTCGCCGCCCAGCTCGCCGAGATGGCGGTCACCAAGACCCGCCGCCAGGACCCGAACATCCTGGACACCCTGGCGGAGGTGCTGTTCGTCGCGGGCGACGACGAGGGCGCCGTCTCGGTGATCGACGAGGCGATCCAGCTCGCCCAGGGCGAGGTCTACTTCCAGGAGCAGCGGCGCCGCTTCACCGGCGAGCGCGCGGCGGACGACCGCCCCGACCCGCCGACCACCTGGATCCAGCCCCATCCGCAGCCCGGGGACATCTTCCCATCGGGAGACCCGGGCATCTCGATCTAGGAGAGCGACGCAAGACTCCGTCCCGGGTCAGGCTCCTGGCCGCGGGTCGACGTGGGTCGGCTCGCGGGCGAGTTGGCAGTCGGGCCGATGTCGGGCGGGCTTGCGCTGCATGGCTCGCCTGGTCTGCGTCGCTCCGCCGGGATCGCGCGCGTCGGCGGCGTCTCGGCTCGTCCGCACCCGCATGAGGCTGCGGCTGACTTCCGCGCAAGCTCCGCCGGACACCGGCCCCGCGGTCGCATGCGCGTCCCGATGGATTGCCGTTCGAGCGGCTCCGGTGGGTCGGAGTACCGGGGGGAATCGATCCGCTCTCCGTCGTCCGATCCCGAAGCTCCCGCCCCCTGCAACCCAAGACGACTCCGTCCCGGGTCAGGCTCCTGGCTGCGCCCGCTTCCGCGTCCTCGGGGAGGCGGCTACGGGAAGAGCTCGTCCCCGTCCTCCGGCACGTACACCGGGCCCGCGAAGTCGTCGTCGACGTAGCTCGTGACCTGGATGTCGTAGAAGGGCGGCGGGCGCATGCGGGTCAGCACCAGGGCGTCGACCCCCGCGTCCCGGCCGAGGGCCCCGATCCCGAGGAGCGAGGTGTGGATGTCGGCCTCGCGTCGCAGCCGCTCCGGGTCGGCGACGACGCCGGCGTCCTCCACGTCCTCCGGCGGCGGCACGTAGACGGCCTCGTGGACCAGCATGTCGGCGCCCTGGGCGAAGGTGACGAGCCGCTCCTCGTCCCAGCCCACGCCGGACACCACCACGCTGCGTCCGCCCGCCTCGAAGCGCCACACCAGCGCCGGGATGGGACCGCCCTGGAGCGCCGCCGCCCGGGCGTGGAGACCGTTCCAGTCGGCCGTGAAGCCTTCGCCCGCCTCGATCACCCGCACTTCCATCCCCGGCGCGGGCAGGGCCAGCGCCTCGCCCAGGGCCTCGCGTCCGGTGCGGTAGGCGGCGGTCAGGTGCTCCACCCACTCCCGGGTGCCGGGGGGCCCCACCACCTCCACGGCGCGCGCCCGGTCCTGGCGCCAGCCCGTGTAGAGCAGGTCGTCGAGACCGACGGTGTTCTCGGGCATCAGGCTCGTGAGCACCACCCGCGCCGGCTGGGAGACCGGGATCTTCGCGAGCCGCAGGCCCTCGGCCACCCCGCGTCCCACGTCGACGAGGGTCACCTCCTCGTGCCAGCCGATGCCCGTCGAGGGGCCGAGGCGCTCGGGGTTCTCGTAGGGGCTACCGGTCCCCACGGCGATCACCGTCAGGCGGTCGAAGCGTCGCGGCTCGAGGGGGCCAATCAGCTCGTTGAGCTCGGCGGCGCGCCAGATCACGCAGGACGCGAACCAGCCGACGGACAGCACCGCCGCCGCCAGCAGCAGGGCGAAGAGGCGCACGGTCATGTCAGTCGAACACCACCGTCTTGTTCTCGAACACGAGGATGCGGTCTTCGAGGTGGGCCCGCACCGCGCGCGACAGCACGAGCCGCTCGACGTCGCGTCCCTTGCGCACGAGGTCGGCGGGGGAGTCGCGGTGGGTCACCCGGACGACGTCCTGGTCGATGATGGGGCCGTCGTCGAGATCGGTGGTGGCGTAGTGGGCGGTGGCGCCGATGCGCTTCACGCCGCGCAGGTAGGCCTGGTGGTAGGGGCGTCCGCCCGCGAAGGCCGGCAGGAACGAGTGGTGGATGTTGATGATGCGCGCCGGGTAGTGGCCGATGAAGTCGCCGCTCAGCACCTGCATGTAGCGAGCGAGGACGATCAGGTCGATCTCGCTCCGCTCGAGCAGCTCGAGCTCCGCCTTCTCCTGCTCGGCCTTCGTCTCGGGGGTGATCGGGAAGACGTGGTACGGGGTGCCGAACTGCTCGGCCACCCCCGCGAGCCTGTCGTGGTTGCTCACGATCAGGGCGATCTCGCACGGCAGCTCGTCCGCCCGGTGGCGCAGCAGCAGGTCGTAGAGGCAGTGGTCGGTGCGGGAGACGAAGATGGCCATCCGCGGCAGCCGGTCGCCGTAGGCGATGCGCCAGCGCATCTCGAAACGGCCGGCCACCTCCCCGATGGCGGTCTCGAGGGCGTGGCGGTCGGTGTGGAGACCGGTCAGGTCGAAGTGGATGCGCTGGAAGAAGTGGCCCGCCTCCGTATCGGTGTGCTGGTCCGCCGCCAGGATGTTGGCCCCGTGGCCGTACAGCAGCTGGGCGAGGGCGGCCACGAGCCCGGGGCGGTCGGGGCAGGAGACGAGCACGGTCGCGGTCCTGGGGGCGCTCATGCGCCCCGCAGTCTAGCCGGCGAGTCCTTCGGATTCGCTCGTACGGCCGGCCCGGGAGCCTGTCTCGGGTGGCGCTCCGGGCCGCGCCGGCGCCGCCGCCGGAGAATCGGGGTCTGGGTCGGGGTCGGCGCGCTTTTGACCGGTCTCGGAGCCTCCGATACGTTTCGGCGCCAAGGGGGTCTCACTCACTCCCGAGTTCCGGCTCCGGTCGGGCGCATGCCCGGCGGGGGGCGGAGCGGCCTGGAGGGGCGGGTACGGCGCCCACCCTGGACA
>Ga0075327_1000475_pt1 | contig 11344 bp, 15 predicted proteins | sample MayberrySE_Catta_2_FD_120056 | JGI IMG/M metagenome (GOLD analysis project Ga0075327, IMG submission 120056) | Natural and restored wetland microbial communities from the San Francisco Bay, California, USA, that impact long-term carbon... | ecosystem: Environmental > Terrestrial > Soil >...
CCCTTCCCAACGACGGGGTTGGGCTGGCGCACTCACCGCATCGGTGGAAATGGTTTGCGTGCTCATGGCCGTTCACCTCGCACGGGGCCCGCCGCTACAAAGGGGCTCCGCGATCACGCGAAGCCCCCGGCATCGAGGAGGATCGGATCCTACTGGAAGACCTTCTGCCAGTCGCCCTGGACCTGTTTGAACTGCCCCTGGGCGGCGATCCAGTCCTTCATGCCCAGCAACTTGGTCGTTGTGAGGTCGAATAGATAGGGGGCGGCGGCTTCCGGTGGCTTGTAGCCCTCCATAAAGCTGTAGACCGCCTCGCCTTCGACTGTAATGTCTGTGCCCTCCTTGCTGAGCAGGAACTCGACCAGCAGCTTGCCGGCATTGGGGTGCCCGGATCCCTTGATCACCGCGATCTGGTTGCCGAGCATCACCTGACCCTCTTCGTAGTGCCCAATCTTCAGCTTGTCCTTGAGGTCTGCCTGTTTGAGAACGTTTTGATAGACCCGCCCGGACAAATTCCACATATCAAACGGAGCCTGGCAGGAAATCACCATTTGCATCTTCGGCTCGGACCGGAATTCGACGATCGGATCGGTCGCCTTGAGCTTCTGCCAGAAGTCATCGAGATCGAGAACACCAGCCTCCCGCAGAGAAATGGCGGTGTTGGTATAGGTGAAGCTCTTGGTGATGTCGGAGGCGATGGTCTTACCCTTCAGTGCGGGGTCGACCGTGTCAGCGTAGCTGGAGACGTTGACGTCCGCCATTCCGTCGCATGAGGTGTTCCATACCGGCTGGAACGAGTAGGCGAGCGGGATGACAACGTACGGATAGTTGGAATACTGGCCAGCGGATTCCGCCAGTTTCTCGTGGTTCTTCCAATAGCCGCTGTCGAGTTCCTCAAAGGCGCCCCGGTCGGAAGCGATGGCAAAGAAACCGGGAGCGCTGACCATGATCGCGTCGACGGTGAACGTGCCGGCCTGGATCTCTTGTTGAACCTGCGAGACCGTGGCGCCGGTGCCCTTGCGCAGGAAGTTGACCTCGAAACCGTCGCCAAGGCCATAGCGGGCCTTGAAGGCCTCAGCCAAGTTCTGGCTGGTTCGGTCGGAGAAAAGCGGGTGGATCAGCGTCACCGATCCTTCCGCCTTGGCGGCTTCGATCAACGCCTGCTCCTGCGGCGTCAGATCAGCCGCCTGGCCGAATGCCGCTGCAGCGGCAAAGCAGGCAGCGGATGTCGCCCCCGCTAGCAATAGATTTACTCCGCGCATTAAGATCCTCCCTCGTTACTTCTCGTTGTTGGCGGTTATCGCCAACGGTAAGCCTCCTCAACAGTTTCAGTACGCTAACGGATCGTCAGGCCCACGTCGAGGCCCCACCATATTGCCAATGTGCCCGTTTTTTCGGCAACTCAGCGGAGCCTGCGGACGGTCTCCAAGTTAGCCCCTATTGTTCTGCAAAAAACAATCTGACAGCAGTAGAGCGCGCCACTAGTGTTCCTCCGATCGACCGTACTCGATCGACGGCTTCTCGGCATTACGTCAAAGAAAACCATGGGGAAGAAACGGCAATGCGGACCAAGAGAGATGACCAGCAATGGATGCTCGACCTCGCGCTCAACATGCGCGGTCGGGTTCAGAATTTCGAGCGCGACGACCTCGAGGTGCCGAAAGGCAAGCGCGCCCGCAACTACCGCATGCTGCCCAAGGTGTGGCGCGAGGCCGCAGAGCGCCACGAGGAACTCGCCAAACTGGCCGAGGCAGCCGGCGCCCTGGTGACGGCAACCGAGCACTACGACCATGCCATCGAATCCTATCGCATGGCCCAGCACCCGATCTACTTCGACGACCACCCGGTCAAGCAGCACCTTTACGGCAAGCTCTCCGAGATGATCGACCGCCGGACCGAGACCGCCGACTATCCCATCGAACGGGTGGAAGTGCCCTTCGATGACGGCAAGACCATCTCGTGCCTGCTTCACCTGCTTCCCGACCGGCGCAAGGCGCCGGTGGTCATCTACGTGCCGGGCATGGACCAGACCAAAGAATACTTCCCCAAGGCGGCCAACAATGTCGGCGGTGCGCGGGGATTCCATGTCCTTGCTATGGACGGCCCAGGGCAGGGCAACTCGAACATGCAGAAAATCCGCGCCGTCGGCGACAACTACGAGCGCGCCGGCGCCGCGGTCATCAGCTACCTCGAAAACTGCCCGGAGATCGATAAGGACAAGATTTTCATCTACGGGATCAGCATGGGGAGTTTCTGGTCGCTGCGTCTCACCAGTTACGACCACCGCGTCGCCGGGGTCGTCAGCGCCGTCGCCTGCTTCAATCCCAACAACACGATCTTCTCGCAGTCCTCGCCACGCTTCAAACAGATGTTCATGTACATGGCCGGCTACAGCGACGAGGCGAAATTCGACAAGGAAGTCGCCGACGGCATGACGGTCAAGGGCTATCTCGACAAGGTACAGTGCCCCACCCTCCTGGTCACCGGCGAGTTCGACCCGTTGTGTCCGCTCGAAGACGCGATTTCCGCCTTCGACGAACTGCAGGTCGAAAAAGAAATGTGGGTGTTGGAGAACCAGTACCACCCGCTCTGGGGCATCGAAAATCTCGGCGGGCTCGATTGCCACAACTATGTCTTCGACTGGCTGGCGCGATTCGTTGCCGGCACCGGCAAGCCTACCAAGGCGGGCAGCATCAAATACATCAAAGAGAACGGCCTCGGACCGTTCTCCGACTGCGAATGGACGCCGCCGGTCAACGGCGAGCAGCCCTATTTCTGACGCCGCCGCAAGGTCGCGCTGCGGCATCCGTGCCGCGGCGCGCACGGGGCGGCGCCGTGACTGTGGCGATCGCCGTCGGCTCGCTCCTCGGCCTGGCGACGATCAGCTACTGCATCGGATTTTTTGTCCGTAGCCGCTTCAAGACGTCGACCTACGTGAGCGGCGGCGGGCGGATCGGCCGGACGATCATCGGCGCCGTCATCCTCGGCATCGTCGGCCTCATACCCTTCCTCGGCGGGATCGTGGTCGGACTCGCCGTGGCCGCCGGTGTCGGCGCCGCCTTGGCGGAACTATGGGTGCGCCTGCGGGCGGCGTGAGCCAGTGCTGAGCTTCGGATGCTACGGCACGCCGTCGCCGGCGATCTCGGCAGCAAAGGCGCGCAGCGCTTCAGCGATCGAATCGGCCTGTATGTCCTGTGCACGCAGCGCCAGTCTGGCCTCGGCCGGAACCGGAAGCTCCGCCTGCATTTCGGCAAACGCGGCATCGGGCGACGAGCCGCCACCGGTAAGGACGAGCGCGATCTTTCGGGGAAGCGTGCGACCGGCCGGAAGAAAAGCCCGGACCGGTGTCGCCGCGTGGCCCGCCCACATCGGCCCGGCCACGATCATCAGGTCGCAATGGCGATCGACCGCCGGCGGCAGCGCGACTGACGGCAACTTACCTCTGACGCTGTCATAAGCGGCGCGAACATAGCCGATGAATCCACGCCGATATCGATCGCAGCGGATTTCGGCGAGATCGGCTCCGAGCAATTCGGCCAAGCCGCTGGCAACCTTCGCGGTGGTGCCAGAGAGAGAATAGTAGACGATCAACGTGCGCATGGTCGTACCGCCATTGAACTTAAGAATACGCCCAATCGCAGCGGCTCGGGTTGCGACCGATCAGTTCGCGGGCGTCGAATCTCGCAGCGATCGACACCGACGCTCGCAATCCAACTGCCCGAGGTGCCGTCGCATCCCATATCGTCCCTGCCGACACCAAAAGACGGACTACCGTTGCTGGGCCGCTCGCGCTATTGTGTTCTCCACGGCAACCCGACCACCCCGGCGGCGGCGTGGTGCCCATGACCGTCACCGGGAGAATTGCCTCCGATGAGTGACATCGCCACCAAGCCGACGACCAAGGTCAAGCCGAAGACCGAACGACCGCGGTTGCATAAGGTCATTCTCGTCAATGACGACTACACGCCGCGCGAATTCGTGGTCATGGTCCTCAAAGCCGAATTCCGTATGAGCGAGGACCAAGCCTATCGTATCATGATCACCGCCCATCAGCGGGGCGTCTGTGTGGTTGCGGTCTTTACCAAGGACGTTGCCGAGACCAAAGCGACACGCGCGACCGACGCCGGACGCGCCAAGGGCTATCCGCTGCTGTTCACGACCGAGCCGGAAGAGTAGCGCCGCCCTCCTCACCGGCGCAGCCCGCCATGCAGCGCCGCCCGGTCACCCGTCCGAATATCCAGATCCGACGCGAGCGGCGATCTTGTCGGCAATATAGCTTGCATCTCTGCTGATGCCGGGAATCGTTCCCGACGCCACCGAATAGAGAAACTCGAGGCCGACGAAATAGAGCCCGGGTGACCCCTTGACGACGCCGCGCTCGTGTATGGGCTCGAACTCATTGGCGATGATCGGCAGGTCGATCCATTCCAAGTCCGGTCTAAACCCGGTGCACCAAATTACATTGGCTGGATTGAGCACCCGACCGTCTTCAAAGACTGGCAACCCATCGTTTATTTTGGCGGTTCGAGGCACGCGCTCGACCCCAACGGCGGCGAGGTCTTTGCGCTTGACGCGCATCACCGGGCGCCCTCGGGAAATGACGTAAGGACGCACCCAGCGGCCGATCTTCGTATCGGTCGTGAGCACTCGATAGAACACGAACTCGGCCAGGGGACACAGCAAATGCCGCCCCAAAAAGCCGTCGATGCTGACTGGGGCATGGCCGGTACTTCTCCCCGACAACACGACTGGATGGCCGTGGCATGCGAGTTCACGCGCAATCTCCGATCCCGAATTTCCTCTTCCAACGACGAGGACGCTTCCTTGCCGTATTTGTTTCGAATTGCGGTATGCACTCGAATGCAATTGAACAATGTCGGGATCGAGGCTGCCTGCAAACGGTGGAACCCACGGTCGCTGACGCGATCCGGTAGCGATAACAATTTGCTTGGCTTCATAGCGGCTTTCGCCAGCGCTAAGAATATAGCCGCCATCGCCGCGCCGAAGGCCGTCCACGTATACTCCCGTCCTTACCGGAAGTTGGAAGTGAGTTGCATAGGCCTCCAGATAGTCAGCCATCTCGTCCTTTGTAGGGAAGGAGTGACGCCGGGAAGGGCATTCCATCGAGACCGGCATAACAGGCGAGCGTGAACAGCCGCAGCGAATCCCAGCGGTTACGCCAAGAATCCCCGATATGCCGATTGGCCTCCAAGATAACGAAGGGAATAGCTTTTTTGGCGAGATGGTACCCGACCGACAGTCCGCCTTGCCCTCCTCCGATGACGATGGTGTTGATGCGCCAAACATATTCGATCGCCCCGAGACTTCGCCGATTTTCCCAGGACGGCTTGGGCCTCAACAGCCCCTGTCGGTTGAATTTTCCAGGGCGACCTGGCGGCACCGCCGCACTCGGCATCATCATGTTGCCACCAACGTCGGCGGACTAGCCGCCCATGGCGATGCCGCCATTGACGTCGAGGCAGATGCCGGTGATGTAAGCGGCCTCGTCCGAAGCGAGGAACAACGCCGCATTGGCGATGTCTTCGGGCTCGCCGACCCGGCCGAGCGGAATTTGCTTTAGAAACGTCTTTGACCATTCCGCCAGCCACGACTTGGTCATCTGCGTCGCGCTCGGCCCCGGCGCAATCGCGTTGACGGTGATGCCGTGCGGACCCAACGTCTTGGCGAGCGCCCGCGTCAAGCCGATCACGCCCGCCTTCGCTGCCGTGTAAGGCACGCCGCCGGCAAAGCCGCCTGACCGCCAGGCGGACGACGACAGGTTTAGAATGCGCCCGTAGCGGTTCGCCATCATATGCTCGCTGACGGCTCGGGCGCAGAGGAACTCACCCTTGAGATTGACGCTGTGGACCGCGTCCCAATCCTCTTCGACATAGTCGAGAAACTCCTTCTTCGGCGAGATGCCGGCGTTGTTGACGAGGATATCGACCTTGCCGAACGCCGCGATCGCGGCGGCCACCATCTCTGCGACCTGGTCGGCTTTGGCGACATCGACCGCGAGCGCCCGCACTGCCCGGCCGTCGCGGAGTAGCTCTTCACAGAGCTTTTCGACGGCGTCGAAGTCCCGGTCGCACGCAAGCACCCGGGCGCCCTCCCGCGAGAACCGCCTGGTCATTGCCGCGCCGAAGCCGCTACCCGCACCGGTAATGATCGCCGTCCGCCCGTCGAGCCGCATGCTCGTTTCTCCCCTGCCCAAATGGGTCGAAGTTCGATTTTCGCCGGCCAGGAGCGAAGGCGTCCGATGACCAGCTTGACTTTCGCTTCGCCCTTCTTAGTGTAGCGCCAACTTTCCAATCGAGGCTTCGCCATGGCCAAGGCAACTACCGTCAAGATCAAGCTATTGAGTTCCGCCGATACCGGGTACTTCTACGTGACGAAGAAGAACTCGCGCACCAAGACCGACAAGCTGGTGATGAAGAAATACGATCCGGTCGCACGCAAGCACGTCGAGTTCCGCGAGACCAAGATCAAGTAACCCGATACCGACGACACGTAACAAAAAGCACCGCCAAGGCGGTGCTTTTTGTTTGGAGCAGTGCGCCACCGCCATCCGCACTGAATTCAAGTGACCGGCCCGGAACGGGTTTGTACGAGGAGGCCACTCAATCCGTTCCGAGGCCGGTCGACCCTACGGACCCAGGAGATGCGGCGGACCTGAGCACTCCGCAGGGTTTTCAAATTTGTATCGAACTGGTTCGCAGAGGGGGCGCCGGACGATCCCGCCGAGACCAACGAAAGGACGGGCGGCCTCTCCCGAACCTTGCGCGGACTGTACCGCCCAGCGCTGACAATGCAAATTAACAAATCGAAAAGTTAAGCTCAATTTGAAAGCATTGGTGAAGCGTTAAGCTTAACGAGCTGCGACCCGTCCCCGCTGAAATGGCGGGATTCAGCGCCAAAGAACAGACTGCCTCGTCACTTTTTCAGAAACTACCGCGGCAATGGGTCTCGTCTTGACGGCTCGCCCTATTGGCCTAATGCCGCAAACACTTGATAATAGTAATTCTACAGATTCATGCCCTTCAAAAATTAGTATTTCGGCAGGCCTCGCGACTCGGACAGTAAGCAAATACCGTTGCCTAAAAGCAGTTGAAGCTTAAGTCCTATCTCACCAGGCTCGTCTCCTAACCGTCGCCAAGATAGGCTTTCACTGTTTCTATGAACTTGGCCACCGAGATCGGCTTCGAGAGATAAGCTTCGCAGCCGCCCTGCCGAATTCTTTCCTCGTCGCCCTTCATCGCGAACGCCGTCACGGCAATCACGGGGATCGCTCGGAGATCGTCATCGTCTTTGATCCATTTGGTGACTTCGAGCCCGGAAACTTCGGGCAGTTGGATATCCATGAGTATGAGATCCGGCCGATGCTTGCGTGCCAGATCGATCGCTTCGAGACCGTTGCGGGTCTGAACAATTTCATAGCCGTGGGCTTCGAGCAGATCATGAAACAGCTTCATGTTGAGCTCGTTATCTTCCACGACCAGAACGGTCTTAGCCATCGTATGTGCCCGTTGGCGAAGCGGGGAGGATAACGCTCCGCGCGCCACCGTTGTCCGCCGATTCTCTCTATGGGATCATGCTTAGGACCAATCGTCGGTGAAAGGCAATTGTGATCAAGCGAGAGTCCGTTCTGCCAGCGCACGACGCTGAAACGATCGCGATCAACGCGCTTCAATTCCTCGCGGAGCGACCGGAGGAGTTCGGACGCTTCCTGACGCTGTCCGGCATAGACCCGGCAGGTCTGCGCAAGCTTGCCGAAGACACCCAGTTTCTCGGCGGAATCCTGGACTTTTTGCTCGCTGACGAGGCGCTGCTTCTCGTATTCGCGGCAGAAGCCGGACTGGCTCCGCAAGCGATCGCCGACGCCCGCCGAAGCCTCGAGCACGGGAGCCGCCCGCTCGAGTCAGGCGAGGGGTGAGCTCCCGCACGCAGCCGGCATGGGCGATCTCAGGCGGCTTCGCCGGTTGACCGGTCGCTCTGGCGTCCGCGGTCGCGGTCGGCGATTGCTTCGTATTTCGCCAGTTCTTCGACAGCTTCGGCGCATTCGCTCTCGGCGATGTGCAACCGCTCGCGCAGCTCGTTGGTCGAGGCAAGCAGATTGTCCCGACGCTGGATTGCCGCCTTCGCGGTCGTTGGATAAGCGAAGTGACCGGTATCGTGGATCCCGCTGCGCTCCTGCTCGGCGGCCACCTGGCTATCAAGCTCCTGCGCCATCCGCTCGAACTCGGCGATCATCGACTCGATCTGGTCGACCTGGCGACGTTTCTCTTCAACCTTGAATCGCTTCCCTCGCATAAGACCTTCACGCGTTTTCATCTGCCCGCTCCCCTCCCTCACGCCGGGATGGTTCTACCCGGCTCACCCGAACGGCGGGTCTCGCTGCCCGCTTGGGTCCGGTTGCTAACCTTTCATTTACGTCTGGCCGTGATCATGACCGACGCCGCTTAATTCGGGGTAAATCGGAATGCAGGAATTTTCACCCGAATTGGCGAGTCGAGCGAGTCACTTACCGCAATTTTTTCAAGTTGGTTAAGAGATCATAAACGGAATGATTATTTACATTTTCTCAATGAAATGGCTCAATTTCCCGATATTTCTGATTAATGCTCTTGCGATGAAATTAGATTTTGTTAACCATTGCCTGATAGCGTTTCGAATCGGGGTTAATCGTTTCTTCGTGTCGGCAAATGGAGCCGGCACGCCAAGCCCATGACGGGGATTCGAGGGGATTGGTATGCGAGTCCTGCTGATCGAAGACGACGGCGCCACGGCGCAGAGCATCGAGTTGATGCTCAAATCGGAGAGCTTCAACGTCTATACGACCGACCTCGGCGAAGAAGGTGTCGATCTCGGTAAGCTCTACGACTACGACATCATTCTTCTCGACCTGAATTTGCCGGATATGTCCGGCTACGAAGTTCTGCGGACGCTGCGCGTCGCCAAGGTCAAGACACCGATCCTGATCCTGTCCGGCCTCGCCGGCATCGAGGACAAGGTCCGCGGCCTCGGATTCGGCGCCGACGACTATATGACCAAGCCGTTCCACAAGGACGAGTTGATCGCCCGCATTCACGCCATCGTCCGGCGCTCCAAGGGCCACGCCCAGTCGATCATCATAACCGGCGACCTGGCCGTGAACCTCGATACCAAGACGGTCGAGGTCGGCGGTCAACGGGTTCATCTGACCGGCAAGGAGTACCAGATGCTGGAGCTCCTTTCGCTGCGCAAGGGCACGACACTGACCAAGGAGATGTTCCTCAACCACCTTTACGGCGGCATGGACGAGCCCGAGCTCAAAATCATCGATGTTTTCATCTGCAAGCTCCGCAAGAAGCTGGCATCCGCGACCAACGGCGCCAACTACATCGAAACCGTCTGGGGACGCGGCTATGTCCTGCGTGAGCCGGACGAGCAGGAGATGCGCGAAAGCGCCTGAACCGGTTTTCCTGCACCGACTCCTCCCATCGGTGCCAACTTGAAAAGCCCCGCTCCTCCCGCGGGGCTTTTTTCGTCGGCGGGCGGCGTTGCCGGATGTCTCAACCCGCCCCGTAGAATCGGCGCCGGCCCGTGCCCAGTTTGATAAGTCCGGGCAACGCCGCCGGACGGCGAGAGGACGTTAGCCTTCCTGAGCGGCGGTGACGACGATGTTGTCGCCGTCCACAACCGCCGTCACCGACATGCCGCACGCCCGTGCTAGCGCACCGGCATAGTAAGCCTGCACCGCCTGCGCATCGATGGAGATGCCGGCGATATCGCCGGGAACCAGCTTCTCGAAAGCCGCCGGGATGCGTGCGTTCGGGCCGGTCGATCGGAGTACGAAGCGGGGCTGGTCGGCTTCGCCGTCGACCACGACGCTGACGCGGCCCCCGCGCGGCACTGCCGCGGTTGCCAGCAGGATGAGGTTGAGGAGAAGCTTGACCAGATTCTTGGCCATCAACACGCGTGGCGCCTGCCAGGAAAACTCGGGCTTTTCTCCCTCCATGTACCCGGTCGCCACTTTCTCGGCGTCACCGAGATCGATCTCGGCTCCGGTCGAACCGGCGGCACCAAACGCCAGCCGTGCGAACTGAAGCTTCGCCGAAGCCTGGTTGGCACTCCGTCGGATCAACTCGAAAGCGAAGTCGCGCATCTCCTCGCCGTTATCCTCGTCGAGGACTTCCAGCCCATTGATGATCGCGCCGACCGGCGAAATGATATCGTGGCAGACCCTGCTGCACAGAAGCGCCGCCAGATCGAGCGCCTCAAGTTCGACCCGCTCGGACATCCTTACTCTCCGCCTACGATGGCCGGACGGCTCGCGATGCCGCCCACGACTTTGTCGAGATACACTGCCCTCGCGACGATGCCAACCGGCCCCCACGACAGATGCCGCGCTGACGCCCCAATTCGTCTACACTTTCACGACTGATTCGCTCACGCCGATCTCTCCGGGCGCACCTCGTCCCAGGTGAAGGAGGAAATCGATATTCATGATCCACACTTCGCCACGTCTTCTTGCAATCCTAACTTTCTGCGTCGCTTTGGCGCTGGTCAACGGATCGGAGCCGGCAAGCGCGCAATCCTCAAATCCCTACCCGCCGCCTGGCCAGACCTATCCGGATGGCGGGTATCCGGGGTCGGGCAACGCCTATCCGCCGGCCCCGGGCACGGTTCCGGCGCAGCCGGGGCAACCCGCTTATCCGCAGGCCACTCCGGAAGCCACGCAGTCCGACAAGTTCACCGTCGCCGAGATTGTCACCGCGGGCCATAACTTTTTCGGCCAGGTAACCGAAGGCCTTGCCACCGTCGTCGAGCACGCCGTGGGGAACTACGGGCTGCCCAACGGCTACATTCTCGGTCAGGAGGCATCGGGCGCGGTCGTCGGCGGCCTGCGCTACGGCGACGGCACGCTCTATACGAAGAATGCCGGCCAGCATACGATCTACTGGCAAGGCCCGTCGATCGGGCTCGATCTCGGAGCCGAGGGCAACCGCACGATGATGCTGGTTTACAACCTGCCCAGCGTCGATGCAATCTACAGTCGTTATGCCGGCGTTGCCGGCTCGGCTTACCTCGTCGCCGGCGTTGGCATGACCGTGCTCGCCGGTAAGGGAATTTATATCGTCCCGATCGTTTCGGGTGTCGGTGCCCGTCTCGGGCTCAATATCGGCTATTTGAAGTTCACCCCGACGGCGACCTGGAACCCGTTCTGAAATCGCCAGGATCGCGAAAAAAATTACGGAATGGTACGCTTTTGGACTTGACAGACTCCTAGGGATTCGATAGGGTTAGCGCATCCAAAGAGGTGCGCTATGAACATTATCGAGGTTTTTCAGTCCTTTCAGACGCAAGA
>Ga0075327_1000476_pt1 | contig 11332 bp, 14 predicted proteins | sample MayberrySE_Catta_2_FD_120056 | JGI IMG/M metagenome (GOLD analysis project Ga0075327, IMG submission 120056) | Natural and restored wetland microbial communities from the San Francisco Bay, California, USA, that impact long-term carbon... | ecosystem: Environmental > Terrestrial > Soil >...
GAGGAGGCATGATCCCTGCCGCTGTCACCCATGTTCCTGGTCTGCGTTGTTACCCATGTACCCAATCCATACCGCGGACAATCGCAAACATCGCGCGAATCAAGAGCGTCGTGACCGCGGTTGTCACACCGCGGTGTCAGTCTAACGTTCGTGAAGAGGACGACACGACAGCTCGAGCTGGATCTTCGGCCGACGTTTCGCTGGGGTGGGCGTCGTGAAGGTGCAGGCCGAAAGCCCGCGGCGATTCCGCGCGACGCACACCGGGCGCGTCCGCTCCTCGCTGGCCGCTTCCCCTGTCACGTCACGTTGAAGGTGCGGTCCGGGCTGCCCTCGCTGCGGACCGCTCGCTTCGTGCGCGAGTTCGAGGCGAGCGTGCGGGCCGCGTGCGAGCGCGGACGGTTCCGGATCAACCACTACTCGATCCAGTCCGATCACGTGCATGCGATCGTCGAGGCGGCGAGCCGCGAGGATCTGGCGTCGGGCATGAAGAGCATCGGCGCGCGCCTCGCGCGAGCCGTGAACCGGGTCTTCGGCCTCCGCGGGCACGTCCTCGCGAACCGCTACCACCTCCACATCCTGCGGACGCCGCGCGAGGTGAGGAACGCGCTGGCCTACGTCTTGCTCAACGGTCGCAGGCACGCGGCGAAGCTCGGGCGCACGCTCGCGACGGCTGCACGCGTCGATCCGGCGTCCTCGGGCAGATGGTTCGGTGGATGGCGCATCCCGCTCGCGAGGCGCGTGGGCTCCGACCCTCCCGCCGTGGCGGCAGCGCGCACGTGGCTCCTCGCGGTCGGCTGGCGGAGACGCGGGCTCATCGATCCGGCGGAGGTGCCGGGCGCGGCGCGGTAGCGGCAACGTCGCTCGGATCCGGCCGGCAACTTTGCGCCTCGGCGCGGCGACGGCGTCCCCTGTTCGAGGATCGACAGCGAGGCATGCTTCGTGACCGGGCGGCTGCGGCGCTCCCGTGGCTGGGATGGCACCCTCCCGTCACCCGCCGCACCACCCAGCAGGCGACTGACCCCGCCCAGCGCTTCCTCACCAGCGGAACCAGGCCGCGCCCACCGCTCGCGACGGGTCGACGCGAGTGCCGGCCGCGCCGCGCCTCACCTCCGCGCCGTCGGGCTCCGGAGCGGCGGCCGCCGCGGCGCGGGCGCCGGCCGTGCGCCCGGCGCGAGCGCCGGCCGTGCGCCGGGAGCGAGCGCCGGCCGGCGCAGCACGATCGCGCGCTCGATCTTGAGTGCGACCGCGCCGCCGATCCCGTCGACCGGCAGCGCGCGGAGCGCATGGAGCGCGGGGCCGGCGTCCCCTTCGCCGAGCACGAGCCGGAGGCGCAGTGCGCGGGGCGTCCGTGCGAGCGCCTCGGCGAAGGCCTCCACCACGAGCTCGGCGGCCAGCTCGGGGACGATGCCCGTCAGCGCCTGGCCCGGCACCGCGAAGGCCACGTCGCCGGCGCGGAGCTCCGCGAGCCGCTCGGCGGCACGCGTCGCCGCGGCGCGCAGCTCGGCGAAGCCGAGCGCCGCGCGCGCGCCGAGGCCGATCATCAGGACGCGCCGCGCGGCGAGACGCCCGCCGCTCGGGGCGAGCGTCGCCTCGCCGAGCGCGCTCGGCAGGCGGCCGGCGGCGAGCGCCTCGTCGAGGAGGCCGCACAGGCGCCAGTCCGCCCACGCCGCCGGGCCGCGCAGCGGCCGCTCGTCGGCGAAGAAGGGAGCGACGAGCACGTCGGCCTCGACGTGCGGCAGCGGGCTCGCCTCGACGGCGACGGCGAGCGTGACGCTCATCGCGCGGCCTCCGCGCCCGCCCGCACGAGCGCGTCGAGCACGCCGTTCACGAAGCGGGGCGAGGCCTCGTCGCCGAACTCGTGCGCGAGCTCGACGGCCTCGTCGATCGCGACCGCGGGCGGCGTGCCCTGGAACAGGATCTCGAAGGCCGCGAGGCGCAGCAGGTTGCGGTCCACGTGGGCCATCCGCTCGATCCGCCAGTGGTGCGCCACGGCGCGGAGCCGCTCGTCGAGCGCTTCGCGGTGGGCGGCGACGCCGAGCACGAGCTCCTTCGCGAAGGCGCGCGCCCCGGGCGCGAGCTCGAAGTGCTCGGCGAGCGCGTCGAGCGCGGCCTCGGCCGGCTCGGCGCCGCCCCCGGCGCGCGCCCGCAGGTCGTGGGCGTAGAGCGCCTGGAGCGCCGCCCGCCGCGAGTGGTGGCGCGCCGCCGCGCGCTCGGGCTTCACGCCGCGTCCTCGGGCGGCGGCAGGGCCAGGGCGGCGCAGAGGTGCGCCATCTCGAGCGCGGCCTCGGCCGCCTCCGCCCCCTTGTTGCCCTCCGTGCCGCCCGCGCGCTCGAGCGCCTGGTCCACGTCGTCGGTCGTGAGGACCCCGAATGCCACCGGCACGCCCGTCGCCGAGATCACCTCGCGGATCCCGTCGGTCACGGCGCGGCACACGTAGTCGAAATGCGGCGTGCCGCCGCGGATCACCGCACCGAGGGCGACGAGCGCGTGATAGCGGCCGCTCCGCGCGAGTTGTCGCACCGCGAGCGGGATCTCGAAGGCCCCGGGCACCCAGGCGACGTGCACGTCCTCGGCGTGCGTGCCCGCCTTCGCGAGCGCCTCGCGCGCGCCGTCGAGGAGCTGCACCGACACCAGGTGATTGAAACGCGCCACGACGACCCCGATGCGGAGCCCGCTGCCGTCGCGGCGCGTCGAATAGGACCTCACGCTCGGCCTCCGAGCCAGGCTCGAACGTACAGGTCCGGGCCGATGCGGCGCACCTCCCGGACGTCGAGCACGACGCGCCCCGCCAGACGGCGCACGCCGAGGGCCGCCACCGCGGGCCGCGCATCCGCGCCCAGCAGGCCCGGCGCGACGAACCAGTGGAGCTCGTCCACGAGGCCGGCGCGGAGCAGCGCCGCCGCGAGCCCGCCGCCGCCCTCCACGAAGACGTCCGTGAGCCCCTCGCGCGCGAGCCGCGCGAGGCCGCTCCGGAGGTCGAGGTGCCCCGCGCGCGCCGGCAGCAGCAGCGCCCGCGCGCCCCGGGCGGTGCGGCGCGCGAGCCGGCCCGCCGCGTGGCCGCGGCGGGTGAGGAGCCAGGTCCGCGCGGCGTCGGCGTCGCGGAACAGCTTCGCGCTCTCCGGGACGCGGAGGCCCGCGTCCACGACGAGGCGGAGCGGCGTGCGCGGCGGCGCCCGGCGCGGCGCACGGACAGCTCGGGGTCGTCGGCGCGCGCCGTGCCCGAGCCGACCATCACGGCATCCGCGCGGTCGCGCAGGCGATGGACGAGCGCGCGCGCCGCGGGGCCCGTGAGCCAGCGCGACTCGCCGCGCGCGGTCGCGATGCGGCCGTCGAGGGTCGCGGCGAGCTTGAGCGCGACCCAGGGGCGCCCGCGCTCGTGCACCGAGAGGAAGCCGCGGTGCTGCTCCCGGCACTCCGCCTCGCGCACGCCGATCCGGAGCTCGACGCCGGCGCGCCGCAGCTGGGAGAGGCCGCGCCCCGCCACCTGCGGGTTCGGATCGAGCTGTCCCATCCACACGCGCCGGATGCCCGCCGCGAGGATGGCGTCGGTGCAGGGGCCCGTGCGCCCCTGGTGGCAGCAGGGCTCGAGGGTCACGACGAGCGTCGCGCCGCGCAGCGCCCGCTCGCCGTGGCGCGCCCGCGCGCGCTCGAGCGCCACGATCTCCGCGTGCGCGCCGCCTGCGGGCCGCGTCTCGCCCGCGCCGAGCACGCGCCCGCCGCGCAGCACCAGCGCGCCCACCGGCGGGTTCGGGAAGGAGCGGCCGCTCGCGCGGCGCGCGCGTGCGAGGGCGCGCGCCATGGCCTGCTCGGGGGTCAAGAGCGCTCGCTCTCCTCCTCGAGCGAGGCGAAGAAGGCGTCGTAGTCCGCCGCGGTCTTGAAGTCGCGGAGCACCGAGGCGAAGCGCGCGGCGGCGAGCGGATCGAGCGTCACGAGCTCGCCGAGCACGAGCTCGCCGAGCCGATCGCTCGACATCTCCGCCTCGCCCGACTCGCCGAGGCGGCGCTCGACGCGGTCGAGCAGGCGCTGGATCGCGTTCTCGGAGATCGGCCGCTTCACGCACGCCTTCTGGATGCCGTGCGCGAGCTTCGCGCGGTCGTACTCCTCGCGGCGCTCGTCGCGCTTCACGATCTTCGGCATCACCTCGTCGAGACGCTCGCGCGTCGTGAAGCGGCGCTGGCACTCGTCGCACTCGCGCCGGCGGCGGATCTCCTGGCCGTCGCGCGCCTCTCGGGAGTCGATCACGCGATCGCTCGTGCAGCCGCAGTAGGGGCAGCGCATTCCGTCTAGCTCTGGCCCCGCGACGCGTAGAGCGGGTGCCGCGCACAGAGCTCGCGCACCTCCTGCCGCACCGCGGCGAGCACGCTGGCGTCGCCCGCGTGCTCGAGCACGCGCGCGATCCAGCCGCCGATCCGGCGCATCTCGTCCTCGCGCATGCCGCGCGTGGTGGCCGCCGGCGTGCCGATGCGCACGCCCGACGTGACCGCCGGCTTCCGCGGGTCGAAGGGCACCATGTTCTTGTTCGTGGTGATGCCGGCCTCCTCGAGCGCGCGCTCGGCGGCCTTGCCGGTGAGCTCATGCCCGACCAGCGAGAGCAGGAACAGATGGTTGTCCGTCCCGCCCGACACGATGCGGAAGCCCCGCTCGGCGAGCGCCCCCGCGAGCGTCCGCGCGTTCGAAATGATCTGCGCGGAGTAGTCGCGGAAGGCGGGCCGCTGCGCCTCGAGGAACGCCACCGCCTTGGCCGCGATCACGTGCATCAGCGGGCCGCCCTGCCCGCCCGGGAACACGGCCGAGTCGACCGCCTTCGCGAACTCGCGGTCGCACAGGATCATGCCGCCGCGGGGGCCACGGAGCGTCTTGTGCGTGGTGGTGCCGATCAGCTGCGCAGCGCCGACGGGGCTCGGGTGGTGGCCGGTCGCGACGAGGCCGGCGATGTGCGCGATGTCGGCGAAGAGGAGCGCCCCCACCTCGTCGGCGATCGCGCGGAAGCGGGCGAAGTCGATGATCCGCGAGTAGGCCGTCGCCCCGCACTGGATCAGCTTCGGCCGATGCTCCTTCGCGAGGTCGCGGAGCGCGTCGTAGTCGATCGTCTCGTCGTCCTGCCGCACGCCGTAGGGGACGATCCGGTAGAGCTTGCCCGAGAAGTTCACCGGGCTGCCGTGGGTGAGATGCCCGCCGTGATCGAGGTTCATGGCGAGGATCGTGTCGCCGGGCGAGAGCACGGCGCGGTAGATGCACTCGTTCGCCTGCGAGCCCGAGTGCGGCTGGACGTTCACGTGGTCGGCGCCGAAGAGCTGCTTCGCGCGCTCGATCGCGAGGTTCTCGGCCTCGTCGAGCACGTCGCAGCCGCCGTAGTAGCGGCGCCCGGGATAGCCCTCGGCGTACTTGTTCGTGGCCACCGAGCCGAGCGCCTCGAGCACGGCCTCGGAGACGAAGTTCTCGGAAGCGATCAGCTCGATGCCGTCGGCCTGGCGACGGGCCTCGCGGCGCAGCACGTCGGCGATCGCGGGGTCCGTCTCGGCGAGGGCGCTGCGCCCGTCCCGCGTGAGGGAGTCGATCTCCTCGACGCGCAGGCTGTGCCGCCCGCCCTCGAAGGGCGTCGCGAGCCAGGTCTGGACGATCTTCCAGGCGCTCTCCGGGTCCGTGCGGTCGCCCGAGAGCGCGAGGACGTTCGCGTCGCCGTGCTGGCGCGCGAGCGCCGCGCTCTCGACGTCGTGCACGAGGGCGGCGCGCACGCGCGGGAAGCGGTTCGCGGTGTAGGCGACGCCGAGCCCGCTGCCGCAGATCACGATCGCGCGCGAGGCCTCGCCCGTGGAGACGGCGCGCGCCGCGGGCGCCGCGAACTCGGGATAGTTCACGGACTCCGCAGAATCCGTCCCGACGTCCCGGACCTCGTGGCCGCTCGCCTCGAGCCTCTTCCGGAGCGCCTGCTTCAAGGCGAGGCCGCGATGATCGCTCGCCAGCACGATGGGGTCGCCCATTTCGTTCATCCTCGCTCGAACAGGAGCGCTGCGTTCACCCCGCCGAAGCCGAAGGAGTTGCTGAGCGCGACTCGCGTCTCCGCGGCACGCGGCTTGTTCGCCACGTGGTCGAGCGCGCACTCCGGATCGGGATCGTCGAGGTTGATCGTAGGAGGCAGTGTACCCGTCTCGAGCGCGAGCACGCACAGCAGCGCCTCGAACGCGCCGGCGGCGCCGAGCAGGTGCCCGGTGGCGCCCTTCGTGGACGAGACGGCGAGACGCTCGACGTGCCGGCCGAAGACCGTGTGGAGCGCCTTGGCCTCCACCTCGTCCCCCGCCGGCGTGCTGGTGGCGTGGGCGTTCACGTAGCCCACGGCGTCGGGCGGGAGCCCGGCGTCGGCGAGCGCCGCCCGCATGCAGCGGATCGCCCCGGCCGCCTCCGGGTCCGGAGCCGCGATGTGACGGGCGTCGGCCGTGGCGGCGTACCCGGCGAAGCGGGCGCGGGCCCGGGCGCCGCGCGCGCGCGCATGCGCCTCGCGCTCGAGCACGAGCACGGCCGCGCCCTCGGCCATCACGAAGCCGTCGCGCGCGCGGTCGAAGGGCCGGCTCGCGAGCGAAGGCTCGTCGTTCCGCTTCGAGAGGGCCTGCATGCTCGCGAACCCCGCCAGCACGAGCGGCTGGATCGCGGCCTCGGTGCCGCCCGCCAGCATCACGTCCGCGTCGCCGCGCTGGAGGATGCGCAGCGACTCGCCGAGGGAGTGCGCGGACGAGGCGCACGCGGTGACGTGGCACAGGTTCGGGCCGCCGAGGCCGTGGTGGATCGCGACGAGGCCCGCCGGCATGTTCGCGAGCGTCATCGGGATGAAGAAGGGCCCGATGCGCCGCGGGCCGTGCTCGAGCAGGGCGCGGTGGTTCGCGAGCAGGGTGCCGACGCCGCCGATGCCCGAGCCGATCGCGACGCCGGCGCGCGCGGGGTCGAAGCCCGCGCCGGGCGGAGCGAGGCCGGCGTCCCCGAGCGCCTGGCGCGCCGCGGCGAGCGCGAGCACGATCGCGCGGTCGAGCCGCCGCAGCTCCTTCGCCGGCACGTCGCCGGGATCCACCGCTCCGGGCACCCGCGCCGCGATCTGCACCGGCAGGCGCGGCTCGAAGTCCTCGGGCAGGCGGGCGACCCCCGAACGTCCCGCGAGCAGGGCCTGCCACGTGGTGGCGACGTCGATGCCGAGGGGGGAGGCGCAGCCGAGCCCCGTGACGACGACCCCGCCGCCGTCAGGGCTCACGCTAGGCCTCGAGCTTGTCCTTGAGATACTGGATGGCGGCGCCGATCGTCTGGATCTTCTCGGCGTCCTCGTCCGGGATCTCGACGTCGAACTCCTCCTCCATCGCCATCACCAGCTCGACGATGTCGAGCGAGTCGGCGCCGAGGTCGTCGATGAAGGAGGCCTCCGGAACCGCCTCCTCGGCGGAGACGCCGAGCTGCTCCACGATGATCTCCTGGACCCGCCGTTCGAGTGACATGTCGTCTCCCCCTCCTAGGCTTTCGACGCGAGCGCCTCGAGCTCGGCGAGCGTGCCCGCACGCTCGCGCTCGAGGCCGCGCTCGATGCGCGCCACGAGACCGGTCAGCACCCCGCCCGGGCCCACCTCGATCACCCGCCGCACGCCGAGCGCGACGAGCCGCCGCACGCTCTCGACGAAGCGCACCGGCGCGGTCACCTGCTCCGCGAGGAGCGCCGGGATGCGCGCGGGATCCGCGTTCGGCGCGGCCTCGACGTTCGAGACCACGGGCGGAGCCGGCACGGAGAAGCGCACGCGCGCGAGCTCGGCGGCGAGCTTCTCGGCGGCGGGCCGCATCAGCGCGCAGTGGAAGGGGGCCGACACGGGGAGCGCCACCGTGCGCCTCGCGCCGGCGGCCCGCGCGAGCGCGACGGCGCGCTCGACCGCGCGCGCCTCGCCCGCGATCACGGTCTGCTCGGGCGCGTTCAGGTTCGCGGGCGAGACGACGGCGCCCGTCTCGCGCGCGGCCTGCCGGCAGACCTCGGCCACGGCGTCGGCCCCGAGGCCGAGCACGGCGGCCATCGCGCCCTGCCCGGCCGCCACGGCCTCCTGCATGAAGCGGCCGCGCGCGTGGACGAGCGCCACCGCGTCCTCGAAGGCGAGCGCGCCCGCCGCGACGAGCGCCGTGTACTCGCCCAGGCTGTGGCCCAGCAGGTACGCGGGCGCGAGCGGCAGGCGCTCCTCGAGCGCGCGGAGCAGTGCGAGGCTCGTGGTGAGCAGCGCCGGCTGCTGGATCTCCGTGCGGCGCAGCTCCTGCTCCGGTCCCTCGAAGCAGAGCTTCGAGAGCGGGAGCCCGAGCGCGGCGTCGGCACGCTCGAACACGTCGCGCGCCGGCGCGGAGGCCTCGCAGACGTCGCGCCCCATGCCGACCTCCTGCGAGCCCTGTCCCGGGAAGAGGAGCGCGAGCACGGGGCGCTACTCCTCGTCGGTTTCGAACACGGTACGGCCGCCATAGTGGCCGCAATGCCCGCACACCCGATGCGGCTGGCGGGGCTCGCCGCACTGCGGGCAGGCCGCCCGCGCCGGCATCGCGAGCGCGTCGTGGCTGCGCCGCTTGTTCTTGCGGGCGCGCGACTGGCGGCGCTTCGGGACGGTGGGCATCGATCACTCCTCGCGGGCGCTCGCCCGTCTATTTGCGGCCCGGGCTGCGCAGCGACGCCAGCACGGCGAAGGGAGACTCCGGCCTCGCCTCGGAGCAAGCGCAGCTCTCGAGGTTCCGATCGACGCCGCAGCGGGGGCACAGACCGCGGCACTCCTCGCGACACAGCGGCTGGACGGGAACGGCCAGGGCCAACACCTCTTCGACGAAGCGATCCAGCTGGATCTCGCTGCCGCGGAACCATCCCGACTCGAGCTCGTCGGCGAGATACAGGCCCTCGTGAGCGAGTGCGGCGGCGCCTTCCGGGTCGGCCGGCACGCGGTCGCCCGCCGGCTCGAGCACGAGTCGGAACCGTTCGCGGATCGGCCCACGATAGCGAGTGAGACATCGGCTGCACGCGAGATCGAGCGTGCCGGTCGCCTCGCCCTCGAGGTAGACGTCCGGCCCCATGCGGTGCACGCGGACCTCGAAGGCGACGTCCCCCGCGAGCCCTTCGAGACCGTGCGCGGGGCCTCGGCCGAAGCGCTCGGCCACCCAGCTCGGCGAGACCGAGAAGCGCAGCACGGTCGGCGTGTCGGTGAGGCGGTCGACCCCGATCTTCACGCAAAGCTCCAGCAAAAGCGCGGGCTTGGATGATCCTCTGCGCAGGATGGCAGACCCGTGGGGGCGCTGCCACGCGGAGGCGCGAAGTCATCGAGCTGGATCCCCGGGGAGGATTCGAACCTCCACAGACAGGTTCAGAGCCTGTAGTCCTACCGTTAGACGACCGGGGAGCCGAACGCGCGGCGAAGGTAGAGAACGCGCGACGATCCTCAAGTTTTCGACTTCGCGCGGGCTTGCCTGGGCTGGCTCGTGCGTCGTCTCTCAGACCGGCTTCGAGGCGGACACCAGCCAGACCGCGGAGGCGAGCTCGACGCGGCCCCCGCGCACGTGCGGCTCGAACGCCTTGCGCACCGCATCGCGCACGCGCGCGCGCAGCGAGGGCCCCGCGCCCGCCTCGCGGAGCGCGCTGCCGAGCGGTCCCACCTCCAGGAAGAGCTCCGCGGCGCGGTCCGGGTCGCCGCCTCCGGGCGCCATCGCGAGGTCGCGCGGCGCGATCTCGATCGCGCCGAAGCCGGCGGTCTCGAGGATGCGGCGGATCCGGACCGCGTCGGCGAGGCTGAACGGCCCGGGCGCGTCCGGCGGCGGGGGCGCGGGCGGGGACGGGAAGAACGGCGCGGCAGCCTGCATCGGCACCGTCACCCACGCGTTCTCGGCGACGGAGCGCCAGCACACGAACGCCAGCCGGCCCTTCGGCACGAGCGTCCGCGCGACGTTCGCGAACGCCGCCGCGGGCTCGGCGAAGAACATCACCCCGAAGCGCGAGAAGGCCGCGTCGAAGCGCGCCGGGCCGAGGTCGGCCGTCTGCACGTCGGCGGCGAGGAACTCGAGCGCGCGAACCCCGGCGGCTGCGGTGCGCTCGCGGGCCCGCGCCAGCATCGGCTCCGAGAGGTCGACGCCGAGCACGGAGCCGCCGGGCGCGACGCGTGCGGCGAGCGCGAGCGTCGTCTCTCCGCATCCGCAGCCGAGGTCGAGGACGCGCTCGCCGCGCGACGGCGCCAGCGCGTCGAGCGCGAGCTCGCCGTGCGGGCGGATCTGCTCGTCGAGGCGCGCCTGGTTCGCCACCCAGACGGGCCCGGCCTGCTCGTTCCAGTACGTGCGCTGCTCCGGGTTCGCTTCGCTCATGCGAGGCACGGTAGCCCGGCGTGCGTCACCCGCGCGGCTTGATCTCCGACGGCGGAAGGGGCGCCGGCGCCAGCAGCCGGTTCGTGTCGAGCCCCGCCACGAGCGCCGTGGCCTCCTCCGGGCGGCCCGTCTCGCGCAGCAGACGGGCGAGAAAGAGCCGGGTCGAAGGCTCGTCGGGGCGCTCGCGCAGGATGTCGCGGAAGATCGGCTCGGCGCGCTCGAATTCCTTGCGTGCGGCGTAGACGATCGCCAGGCGATTCCTGAGGTTGACGTCGGTGCTCACCCGGTCCGCCTTCTCGCGCTCGGCGGACGCGGCACGTTCGTCGCCCATGCGCGCGTACTGGATCGCGAGGCGCATGTGGAACGCCGGGTGGTCAGGGAAGCGCTCGGCGCCCTGCCGATAGACGGCGAGAGCGCGGTCGTACTCGCCCAGCGATTCCCAGACCTCGGCCACCTGTTCGACGACCCCGGCGTGGTCCGCCGCGAGCGTGAGCGCACGCTCGGCGTGCTTCGTCGCCTCCTCGAGCGAGCCCCCGAGCTTCACGCGCCACATCAATCCGATCTGTACGCCGGGGTGCTTCGGGTCGAGCTCGGCCGCGTGCTCGAAGGCTCCCAGCGCCTGCGGGAGTTCGCCCCGCAGCAGATGCACATAGGCCACTTGTGCCTGGAAGTCGCCCCAGTGAGAGTTCAGTCGCGCGGCCTCCCGGGCGTGCAGCAGGGCTTCGTCGAGCTTCCGCGTGGCCAGGTAGAGGCGTGCGAGCACGTCGTGGAGCTGCGCGCTGTGCGGCATGACCTCGAGCCCGCGCTTGGCTTCTCTCTCGCACTCTTCGTACTTCTCGGCCACCAGCAAGGCGAGCGCGCGGAACCCGATGTCGGCCAGGCGGTGGACGTCTTTAGGGTCGGCTCCCGTCGTCGCTACCGGGCCCCTCGGCACGATGTAGCCGAGCGCTTCGATCTGGGAGCGGGTTTCGGCATCCACTTCGACCGGACGTAGC
>Ga0075327_1000477_pt1 | contig 11311 bp, 8 predicted proteins | sample MayberrySE_Catta_2_FD_120056 | JGI IMG/M metagenome (GOLD analysis project Ga0075327, IMG submission 120056) | Natural and restored wetland microbial communities from the San Francisco Bay, California, USA, that impact long-term carbon... | ecosystem: Environmental > Terrestrial > Soil > Wetlands...
CTCTGGTCCGGCGACCGCGAGCGGCAGCTGGCCCTCGCGCGCGCGGTCGGCGTGACGGACGCCGTCACGAGCCGGGCGCTCTCGGCCGAGGGCAGCCGCCTGCGAGAGCGGCTCGGCCACTACCTCGGCGCCATGTTCTTCTACGGCGGCGAGTGGTACTGGGGCGTCGACCGCCTCTCTCACCTCGAGCGCAGGCTGCGGGCGCTCGGGCGGCTGCGCCCGGGCGCCGCGCCCGGCCCGATCGCGCCGCGCCCCGACCCCGCGCGCGATCTGCCGCCCGCTCCGGCCTCGCGCGAGCGGCTCGCGCTCGAGGTGTACCCGTCGCTGCGGAGCCCCTACACCGCGATCGTGATGGATCGCGTGCTCGCGCTGCCCGAGCGGCTGCCCGTCGAGCTCGTGTGGCGGCCCGTCTTGCCGATGGTGATGCGCGGGCTCCCCGTGCCGCGCGAGAAGCAGCTCTACATCACGCTCGACACGAAGCGCGAGGCCGAGGACGCGGGCGTCGCGTTCGGCCGCGTCTGCGATCCGGTCGGGCGCCCCGTCGAACGCTGCTTCTCGCTGTGGCCCTTCGCGAAGGAGCGCGGCCGCGGGCCGGAGCTCCTGCGCTCGTTCGCGCGGGCCGCCTTCGCGGAGGGAGTCGACACGGGCAGCGACGCGGGCCTGCGCCTCGTCGTGGAGCGCGCGGGGCTCGCGTGGCAGGAGGCACGCGGCCAGCTCGACCGCGACAGCTGGCGCGAAGAGCTCGAGGCGAACCGAGAGCAGCTCTTCGCGCTCGGGCTCTGGGGCGTGCCGAGCTTCCGGCTGCTCGGCCGCGGGGGCGAGCCCGACTATGCGACCTGGGGCCAGGACCGCATGTGGCGCATCGAGCAGGAGATCCGCCGGCGGGTGGCCGGGCGCTAGCCCTCGAACGCCTCCGCCGTCGTCGCGAGGAGCCACTGGCCCTCGAGCCCCTCGCTGCGGTGGACGCCGATCTCGGCCACCTCCCGGCTCGTGGCGATCTCGACGAAGGTCTTGCGCGAGGGGTACTCGACCAGGCCCACGATCTCGAAGCCGCCGCCGCCGCTGCCCAGGACCTGCGAGGTCACGCGACCGCTCCAGAGGAAGCGCCCGCCGCGGCCCTCGACGAGCTTGCGCATCGCGGTCGCGTAGCGGCGATAGGCCGCCTCGCCGCCCGGCTTGAAGCGGAGCAGGTTCACCATCACGACCGGCCCGTCGCTCGGGTCGGCCAGCAGCGCCTGGAGCTGCTCCTTCGTCGGTGAGAGCGCGAGCTGCACGCTGGACCTCCGCGCAGGTTCTGGCATACGATATGTCGGAAACCGCCGGCCGCCAGCGCGCTCAGCGCAGCCAGCGGAAGGCGTGGGCGAGGGCCGCGCTCCCGTTCGCCTGCGGCAGCATGCCGTGCGCGATCACGAGTCGCTCCGCCTGCCATTCGAGCGAGCGCGCGAGCGAGGCGCGCGCGGCGTCGCGGTTCCAGCAGGTGGCCCGCCAGTCGCGCGGCGCGCCGCCGTCGGAGTCGACGAGCCCGTCGAGGCGCATCAGCCACTTGCGCCAGCCGGACAGGGTCGCGGGGTCGAAGCGCTGGATCAGGTCGCCGACCAGCAGCGTGCGCGAGGCGCGATGGAAGAAGAACACCTCTTCGAGGAACCAGGAGCCCCGGAATACGAGCTGGTCGATCTCGCCGCTCCACGCCGGGGGCGCGGCGTCGCCGAGCTCCGCCTGCCACGGAAGCTCGGCGCGCTTCTTGGCGAGGCCGGGCGGGGGATGCAGCCGTGCCTCGGGAAAGCGCGCGAGCCAGTCCGCCAGGGGCAGATGGTGGAGGCGGTTCGGCTCCACCAGGTGCCGGACCGGCCCGTGCACCGCGAGCGCGTCCGCGAGGGCGTCGTCGAGCGCGATCGGCGACCAGACCCAGAGCCCGCCGTCGCGGAGGCGCGCCACCGCCATGCGCGTCGGGTAGGGGAAGAGCCCGAGGAAGCGCACCGCGGGTCCGTCCGCGATCCAGAGCTCCCGGCCGATCTCGCGCAGCATTCATGCAGAGTGGCAAGCCGCGGGCGCAGCCGCGTCTACCCCTTGCGGTACATCGTGACGACGGCCGCGCCGCCGAGGCCGAGGTTGTGCTGGAGCGCGACCTTCGCGCCCGCGACCTGGCGCCTCTCGGCCTCGCCGCGGAGCTGCCAGACCAGCTCGCTGCACTGCGCGAGACCGGTCGCGCCGAGCGGGTGCCCCTTCGAGATGAGACCGCCCGAGGGATTCACCACGACCTTGCCGCCGTACGTGAAGGCGCCCTCGTCCACGTGCTTGCCGCCCTGGCCGACGGGGCAGAGGCCGAGCGCCTCGTACGTGATCAGCTCGTTCGCCGAGAAGCAGTCGTGGAGCTCCACGACGTCCACGTTCTCCGGGCCGAGGCCCGACTGCCGGTACACCTTCTCGGCCGCCTGCTTCGTCATGTCGAAGCCGACCGCCTTGATCATGCTCTTCTGGTCGAAGGAGCTGTCGAAGTCCGTCGCCATGGCCTGGCCCACGATCTCGACGGCGCGCTGCTCGAGGCCATGCGTGCGCACGAAGTCCTCGCTCGCCACGATCGCGGCGCCCGCGCCGTCCGAGGTGGGGCAGCACTGGAGCTTCGTGAGCGGCTCGTAGACCATCGGCGCCGCGAGGATGTCCTCGAGCGAGTATTCGTCCTGGAACTGCGAGTACGGGTTGTTCACCGAGTGCTTGTGGTTCTTCCAGCCGATCTTCGCGAACTGCTCGGCGGTGGTGCCGTACTTCTCCATGTGCTCGCGGCCGGCGTTGCCGAAGAACTGCGGTGCGCCCGGCGCCTTCGCGAAGCCGCGCAGCTCGATCATCAGCTTGAAGTGCTTGTCCATCGGGTTCGTGCGGTCGGTGTACTTCACGCCGAGCGAGCCCTTCTCCATCTTCTCGAAGCCGAGCGCCATCGCGCACTCGGCGAGGCCGCCCTCCACGAACTGCTTCGCCATGAACAGCGCCGTCGACCCCGTCGAGCAGTTGTTGTTCACGTTGTAGATCGGGATGCCGGTGTGGCCGAGCTCGTAGAACGCGCGCTCGCCGCAGGTGGAGTCGCCGTAGCAGTAGCCGACCGCGGCCTGCTCGACGTCCGTGATCGCGAGCCCGGCGTCCGCGAGCGCCTTCGTGCCGGCCTCGCGCGCCATGTCGGGGTAGTCCCATTCCTTCGAGCCCGGCTTCTCGAACTTCGTCATGCCGACGCCCACCACGAACACCTTGCGACCCATCGGGAGCTCCTCGCTTGGAAGGGAGGCAGCGTAGCCGTACCCTGGGCGGGTTTCACGGAGCGCGCGAGGGCGGGGCGGCTCGCAGGGGGGAGGCACGATGGCGGAGCGAGACGGAGCACGACCCACCACGGCGCGCCGGAACGCCGCGATCGGCGCCGCCTTCGTGGCGGGCGTGGCGGCGATCATCGCCTGGCCCACGGTCGTCGGCCCGGCGCTCGACACCCGCGGCCTGATGCCGCACGGCCACTGCTACCTCTGGAACCCGACGCTGGTCGGCCTGCACGTGGTGTCGGACGGCCTGATCGGCCTCGCGTACCTGAGCATCTCGGTCACGCTCGCCTACCTCGTCTACCACGCACGCTCCGCCATCCCCTTCGACTGGATCCTGCTCGCCTTCGGCGCCTTCATCCTGGCCTGCGGCGCGACGCACTGGATGGAGATCTGGACGCTCTGGACGCCGGACTACTGGATCTCCGGGAACGTGAAGGCCGTGACCGCGCTCGCCTCGGTGAGCACCGCGCTGGTGTTGCCGCCGCTGGTGCCGCGCGTGCTCCGGCTCGTCCAGGCGGAGCACGTCGCCGAGGACCGGCGGCAGCAGCTCGTGGCGGCCGAGGAGCGCGCCGCGCTCGCGACGCGTGAGCAGGCGCTGCGGCGCGAGGCGGAAGAGGCGCGCGCGCAGGCCGAGGCGGCCAACCGCGCGAAGGACCAGTTCCTCGCCACGGTGTCGCACGAGCTGCGCAATCCGCTCTCGCCGATCCTGACCTGGTCGCGGCTGCTCAACGCCGGCGCGCTCGACGCGGAGACGACCCGGCAGGCGGTCGCGGTGATCGAGCGCTGCGCCACGTCGCAGGCGCAGCTCATCGACGACCTGCTGGACGTCTCCCGTATCGTGAGCGGCAAGTTCCGCCTCGACGTGCGTCCGCTCGACCTGCCGCGGGTGATCGAGGCCGCGCTCCAGAGCGCGCGGCCGGCCGCGGACGCGAAGCGCCTGCGCGTCGACGTGGTGGTGGACCCGAACGCGGGCCCCGTCTCCGGGGATGCCGAGCGGCTCCAGCAGGTGGTCTGGAACCTGCTCTCCAACGCCGTGAAGCACACGCCGCGCGGCGGCCACGTCCAGGTGCGGCTCGAACGGATCAACTCGCACGTCGAGCTCTCGGTGAGCGACGACGGCGACGGCATCCACCCCGCCTTGCTGCCCCGCCTCTTCGAGCGCTTCCAGCAGGGCGACGCGCAGGGCGGCCGGCAGGGCGGCCTCGGCCTCGGCCTCGCGATCGTGCGCCACATCGTCGAGCTCCACGGCGGTGGCGTGAGCGCCCACAGCGAGGGCGCCGGCCGCGGCTCCGTCTTCCGCGTGCGGCTGCCGCTGATGCCGGCGCTGCCGCTCGATCTGCGCGACACGGCGCGCCGGCATCCGAGTGCAGCGGCGGCGCCCGAGCCGCTCGAGCTCGCCGACCTCGAGGGGGTGCGCGTGCTGGTGGTGGACGACGAGCCCGACTCGAACGCCGCGGTGCAGGCCGTGCTCGCGCGCTGCGGAGCCGAGGTGCGCGTCGCGGGCTCCGTGGAGCACGCGCTCGAGATCTTCGGGCGCTGGCGCCCGCACGTCGTCGTGTCGGACATCGGCATGCCGGGCGAGGACGGCTACGCGCTGATCGCGCAGCTCCGCGCGCGCGCGCCCGAGCACGGCGGCAACGTGCCCGCGCTGGCGCTCACCGCGTACGCGCGCACCGAGGATCGCGTGCGGACGCTCGCCGCCGGCTTCCAGATGCACCTCGCGAAGCCCGTCGACCCGAGCGAGCTCGGTGCCGCCGTGGCGCGGCTCGCGCGCCCGAGCTGAGGAGGTCCCATGCGTCTCTCCTGCGCCCTCGTCCCGTCCCCGCGTGTGCCGGAGCAGGCCGCGCTCGCGGAAGCGCTCGGCTACGAGCGCGTCTGGCTCGCCGACTCGCCGGCCCTCTACGGCGACGTCTGGATCGCGGTGGCCGAGGCGGCACGCGCCACGCGCAGCGTCGGTCTCGGCACGAGCGTGCTGATCCCGAGCCTGCGCCACGTGCTCGCGACCGCGGCCGCGATCGCGCACGTCGAGGCGCTCGCACCGGGGCGCCTTCGCGTCGCGCTCGGCACCGGCTTCACCGGGCGGCGCATGCTCGGCAAGAAGCCGCTCTCGCTCGCGACACTCGAGCGCTACGTGCGCCAGCTGCGGGCGCTCCTCGCGGGCGAGGAGGTGGACGTGGACGGGGCGCCCTGCCGCCTGATGCACCCGGCGGGCATCACGGCGCCGCTCCCGCTCCAGACGCCGCTCTGGCTCGCCGCGAACGGCGCGAAGGGGCTCGCGCTCGCCCGGCAGGTCGCGGACGGCGTGATCTGCGCGGGCGTGGTGCCGCCCGGTGCGAAGGACGCGGCCCTGCTCGCCATGGGAACCGTGCTCCGCGACGGCGAGGCGCTCGCTTCGCCCGCCGTGCTGGAGCGCATCGGGCCGGCCATCGCGGTGGTCTGGCACGGCACCTACGAGGCCGCGGGCGCGGGCGTCGACGCGCTGCCGGGCGGCCGGGGCTGGCGCGCCGAGGTCGAGCGCTTCCCCGCCCGCTCGCGCCACCTCCACGTGCACGAGGGCCATCTCGTCGAGCTCACCGAGCGGGATCGTCGCCACCTCGCGCCCGAGCTCGCCGGCGCGACGTTCTCCGGCACGCCCGGCGCCCTCCGCGAGCGCGCGGCCGCGCTGGCCGCCCAGGGAGTGGCCGAGCTCGTCTACTGGCCGATGGGCGACGTGGCGGGCGAGCTCGCGCGCATGCGGGCGGCGCTCGCGTAGCGGCGGTCACGCCGCGCGTCGGCGCAGCCCCCATCCCGACGAAGCGAGCAGCACGGCGCCCAGCGCGAGCGCGACGAGGCTCGGGCTCCGCGGCTCGGGCACGAAGGCGCAGCGCGTGAAGCGCACGTCGTTCAGGGTGATCTTGTCCGAGACGAGCTGGGTGCAGCCCTGCCCGTTGCTCACGTTGATCTCGCCGCCCTCGTTCGCGAGCGACCAGAACGCGACGCCGTTCAGCACGGTGTTGCTGAAGCTGAAGTGCGTGCCGCTCTCGGGGCGATTCGAGGTGAAGAGGATGCTGTTCAGGCCGACGCCGCCGTCGCCGGCCAGGATGTTCGCGTTCGCGACGAGCATGTTCTGGTTCGTGGTGCCGGAGCCGTCGTCGGGCAGGCGGAAGATGAACACCGCGCCGGCCGGGCCGTCGATCACCAGGTTCGCGGTCTCGAGCTTGAAGTCGTTGCCGCCGGTCTCGATGTCGATCACGTGGAGGCCTGCGGCGTTCGCGGTGATCACCAGCGTGTCCGTGCCGACCGTGGTCAGCACGACGGGCCCGCTCACGCTGATGTCGTCGAACGTGTCGGGCTTGATGACCCCGCCGGCCGCGCTCGTGTCGAGGACGCTCGTCGCGGCGAGCGCCGCGATGTCGGAGTTCGCATCGGCGAGCTCGGCGAGGAGGATCGAGAAGTCGACGTTCGCCGTGATGCCCGCGAGGTTCGGGTCGTCGATGCGGGTGGTCTGGTCGGCGTCGCCCGGGTTCACGTTGAGGCCGGTCTGGGTCCCGGTATCGAACGTGTTCGGGAACTGGTTCGGGTCGTTGAAGAAGGAGTTCTGGGTGCCGTCGTCGCAGGCGGAGGCGCTGCCGGCGGCGCACTGGATGCCGAGGTCGGCGTAGACGCCCACGTCCTGGAGGTTGAAGACGCCCTGCTCGTGCGTGATGGCGACGTTGCCGTCGCCGGTGATGCCTTGCGCAACGGGCTCGATGTCCGAGGGCAGGTCGGGCACGTTCCCTTCGAGGCTCGGGCCGCCCCCGCTGTCGAGGAAGTCGTCGGTCGAGGGCACGGGCGCCTTGTTCGCGCCGAGCTCGAAGTTGCTCGTGTTCGAGGCCTGTCCGACGCCGACCGCGTCGCCGACGTCGTTCACGGGCCCCATGCCGACCAGCAGGTAGTCGCCGATCGCGTCGGTCGTGAATGGCAGCGTCGTCGCGAAGGCCGGCGCGGAAGCCAGTCCCAAGGTGAGCAGGGGCGTAGCCAGGCGGCAGAGCCGTCGGCGGGACAGCATGGGTACCTCGGAGACCGGAGGCACCCGCCACAGACGCGCGGAACCGGCCGAATGGATCCTGAAGCAAGCGCGATGCCAAGCCGAGGATTCGGTCAAGTCATTGGAATGATTCGTAATTCCAGGATCGCTGCGGATTCCGAGGCTGCTCCGAAGAACGCCTTTTCCTTCGGAGAGGAACGGCGGTTCCCTCGCCCCGCCTGCGCGCTGCCGGGGTAGCATCGTCGCGAAACCCCAGGAGCCCCCGATGCCCATGAACGTCCAGCCCATCCCGGGCGTCTCCGACCGCATCAACGAGATCCGGCTGCTGACCGCCGAGATCGTGAACAAGGAGATCCTGCCGGTCGAGAACCAGCTCTGGGCGTTCCGGCGCGACGGCACGGTCCACGAGGGCGAGAGGAAGCGCGCGCGCGAGCTGCGCGCGTCGATCCAGGCGAAGGTGAAGCAGGCCGGGCTCTGGGCGCCGCATCTGCCCGAGGCGTACGGCGGCTGCGGGCTCGGCTTCCTCGAGCACGCCTACATGAACGAGGTGCTCGCGTACAGCATCGGCGCCGCGGCGCTCTTCGGCGTGGTGGCACCGAACTCGGGCAACCAGAAGATCCTGCTCCAGTACGGCACCGAGGAGCAGAAGAAGAAGTGGCTGGTGCCGCTCACCGAGGGGAAGCTCGAGTCCGGCTTCTCGATGACCGAGCCGGACCAGCCCGGCTCGGATCCGCGCTCGCTCCGGACCACCGCGCGGCGCGAGGGCGACGAGTGGGTGATCAACGGGCACAAGTGGTTCACCTCGAACGGGCTCCGCGCAGACTTCTTCATCGTGATGTGCCGGACGGAAGATCCGGCAAGCGACGCGCGCAGCGAGGCGGATGCCCGAGCGGAGCCCCACGGGCCGGCGCCGGGCGACGCGAACGCGCGGATGACGCAGATCATCGTGCCGACGGAGACGCCCGGCGTGAACGTCGTGCGCGGCATCGAGGTGTGGGGGCGCGAGAGCGACCACGTCGAGGTGATCTACGAGAACGTGCGCGTGCCGCTCTCGAACCAGCTCGGCCAGCGGGGCTCGGGGCACCGCGCCGCGCAGGACCGGCTCGGCGCCGGCCGCGTCTACCACTGCATGAACTCGATCGGCCAGATGTGGCGCGCGTTCGATCTGATGGTGCAGCGCGCCTCCGAACGCGAGGTGCACGGCGGAAAGCTCGAGACGAAGCAGTTCGTGCAGGGCTTCATCGCCGAGTCCTACATCGACATCCAGGCCGCGCGGCTGATGACACTCCACTGCGCGGAGCGTATGGACAGCGGGCTCGACGCGCGCACCGACATCTCGGCGATCAAGATCTTCGTGCCCGAGGCCTACCACCGCGTCGTGGACCGCGCGATCCAGGTGTGGGGCGCGGCCGGCGTCTCGGGAGACCTGCCGCTGGCGGCGATGTACCAGGGCGCGCGGACGCTCCGCCTCGCCGACGGCCCCGACGAGGTGCACAAGATCCTGATCGCGAAGAACGTCCTGAAGCGCTGGCACGCGGGCGAGGGCTGGGACTTCGGGAACTAGCCGCCCGCCGCCGCCGGCGGGACCGGTGCGCTCGCGCGAAGCAGGACCTATTCGACGTAGCCGAGTGCCCGGAGCGCTTCGATGTGCTCGTCGGTGCGCCCGGGAGCCACCTTCGGCCCCGCGAGCCGCCGTCCGGCGTTCCGGGTGATCCCGAGGCTCTTTGGGAACGCATCCTCGGCGAGCCAGCGCTCGAGCGCCTCACGTCCCGCGCCCTCCGGCCAGCTCTTCTCGAGGCTCTCCTCGGAGACGGCGGCCCCGGTCTCGGGAAGCCGGGCGCTGCTCCGCTCGGTCACCTCACCGGTCACGTCCCGTGTGACGATCCACTTGCGGTCTCCTGCGACCGCGGCGCGCAGCTGCCGGTTCCGCGTCGTCGACTCGAGCGAGACGGCGTCCCGCGCGCCTCGCGTGCCGAGCACCTTGCCGTCGACCCGAGGCACGGGCTCGACGCCCGTCCAGGCGAGGATCGAGGGGAGGATGTCCACCGTGGAGACGGGGGTCTGGTGGCGCACCGCTTCGAGGCCGGGCCTGCGAACCACGAGCGGCACGCGGTTCACCGGCTCGCTCACGTCGTAGCCGTGTGCGAAGTAGCGCTCACCCTCGATCATCGCCTCGCCGTGATCCGCCGTGAAGACCACGATGGAGTCCTCGGTCAGGCCCTTCTCGTGCCACGCGTCGAGCAGCCGCCCGACCTCGCGATCCGTGTAGGCGATCTCCTCGTCGTATCGATCGATGTATTCGAGCCCATCCTCGCGGTTCTCGCGGAGCACGGCCGACGGCGGCACGCGGCGGATGTCGATCGGGTGCCGTCCCTCGTGCGTGTAGTCGACCGGCCGATCGGCCGGCGGGTCGTAGGGCGTGTGCGGATCGATGTAGTGCACCCAGAGGAAGCTGCGGGACTCCGGATCGCGATGCCGCTCGAGCCACTCGATCGCCGCGTCCGTCGTCCGCGACGCGCGTCGCTCCCAGACGGGTCGCATCCCTTCGCGCTCGTCCACATAGTCGTCGTAGTGATCGAAGCGGGTGTCGACCCCCATCGCCTCCGCGGTGAGGACGACGTTCGAGACGACGGCGGCGGTCTGGAAGCCGGCCCGGCGCAGCTGGTCCGCGATCGTCGGAATCCCGGCATCGAGCCGCTGATAGAAGAGCCGGATTCCGTGGTTCTGCGGATGGAGTCCGGTGAGAAGCGAGGCCACGCTCGGCGCGGTGCTGGCCTCCGCGGAGTAGGCACGCTCGAACAACTCGGCTTCGCCGAAGAAGGCGTCGATCCGAGGCGAGGTCTCGCGCTCGTAGCCGTAGAGCGAGAGATGGTCGGGGCGCAGCGTGTCGATGCTGATCAGCAGCACGTGCCGCGGCGGCGCGTCCGGCTGCGGTCCTCCGCAGGCGATCGCACCCAGCAGACCGAGTGCGCTGACGGTCCGCAGTTGCGCTCGGAACGGAAGGGCTCGCCTCGCCATCGGCCGATCGACGAGGCTATCACGCCGGCCCGCGCCCGTCGTGCTTGCGCTGCCCCGACAGGTGCGATACCGGCACCGCGTCGAGGGTGCGCCGAGCGGCCACCAGCGACGTCGGGAGCCATGGATGGCGGCGGGCGATTCCGGGCTGACCCGCCTTCCTCGCGAGAGCCGGCCCTCGCCGACCGCGTGGTTCGCGCTCTTTGCGATGCTCGGCTTCTTCGCGTGGACCGGACTCCGCGGAATCGATTTCGGTCATCACTGGGACGAGTACCAGCACCTGAACCGCATCGGCCGGTACGTGACGCGGGGAGTGTTGCAGCAGGAGGACTACAACTATCCATCCTTGACCGTGCGTCTGCTCGCGTTCGCTCTCCTCCCCGAGAGGGCGGACGGCATGGCGAAGGACGGGCTTCGCGAAGTCATCGCGAGCCCCGCCTTCAACCTTCGTGGCCGCGCGCTGTTCCTGCTCGTCTCTTCACTCGTCGGCGTCTGGGTCTTCCTCGCCGTGTGGCTGCTCTCCGGCAGCTCGTTGTGGGCGGTGCTCGGCGCCGGAGTGATCTTGACGAGCTGGGAGATCGCGTACCACGCGCGCTGGATCGCTTCGGACGCGCTGGTGGTGCAGTTCGCCATGCTGGCCCAGCTGCTGGCGCTCGTGGCCCTCCGGTGCGGCAAGCTGCTGCCCCTCGTTGGTGCGGCCGCTGCGGCCGGTCTCGCTTGCAGTGCCAAGTGGACGGGCGGGATCGTGCTGCTGAGCGTCCTGCCCGCAGCGATGCTCGGCGGCGGCGGCTCGGCCCCTCCTCCCGGGCGATCCGTGCTCGCGGCGCGCGCTCTCGCCGTCGGCAGCGTCTTCGCCGCGGTCGTCCTCTTCGTGACTCCGGCCCTGTACTTCGAGCCCATGCGGGTCCTCGAGAGCCTCCGGGAGCAGATCCAGATCTATGGCGAGCAAGGACACTTCGGCTACGGCACGAACGGCTTCGTCGACCATCTC
>Ga0075327_1000478_pt1 | contig 11305 bp, 10 predicted proteins | sample MayberrySE_Catta_2_FD_120056 | JGI IMG/M metagenome (GOLD analysis project Ga0075327, IMG submission 120056) | Natural and restored wetland microbial communities from the San Francisco Bay, California, USA, that impact long-term carbon... | ecosystem: Environmental > Terrestrial > Soil >...
CTGGTCGAGCTTGCGGACCCGGACGTAGAGGTCTCCGACGCGGTTGATCAGGCCGATATCCGTCTGCTCTTCCTTGTCGAGCTCCTTGATGGCCTTCTGGTATTGCTCGAGCGCCTTCTGCCACTGCTCGTCCTGCTCGTGGCGGCGGGCCTGCTGCTTGAGCGACTCGATGCTCATTCGGCACTTTCCGAGATCTCCGTGCGCCCACGCGTGCGCGCCCGGACCTGTTGGGCCACAGGGTGGGACAGGACCCGGGCGGGTCCCGGGTCAGGAAGGACTAATCTGTTTACCGATGGCGGATGCACAAGGGTGTCGGGCAGCATGCCGATGACCTGGGTTTCGGCGATTCGGCCGCCGCGCGCGACGGCTTCTCGCTCGATCGTCTCGAGCACGTCCAGGGGCGAGGTACCGGCCGGGTCCTCCAGGTTCATGGAGATCTGCACGCGGTCCTGCCTGGGCAGGTGGAGCCCGAGCGCGCGCAGCCCCGTGAAGCCGCCCCCCCGCTCGCGGATCTTGCCCGCGATCTCGCGGGCCCCGGCGAGATCGACCCCGAGGAGAAAGACGTTCCACGCCAGCAGCACGGGGCGCGCTCCCACGCACGTGACGCCCGCCGTCGGGTGGGGCGCCGGCGCGCCGGGGGGCTCGTCGGGAAGGCGATCGGTGGGAAAGCCACCGGCCAGCCCCTCGAAGCCCCCTCGCCGGAGCTCCGCCAGCCGGCGCCCTGGGGGTCGCGAGGCCATGCCGTAGTAGAAGACCGGAACCCCCATGCGGCCGATCTGCACGCCGACCCGACGTGCCGACGCCACCGCGTCCGTCATCTCGAGGCCGTGGAGGGGGACGAAAGGGAGCACGTCGAGCGCCCCGACGCGGGGATGGATGCCGCGGTGGCTCCGCAGGTCTATCCGCTCCAGCGCGAACGAAGCCGCGTCCACCGACGCGGCCTCTACCTGACGGGGATCACCGATGTACGTGACGACCGAGCGGTGATGGTCCGGGTCCGCCGACCAGTCCAGGATCTCCACCCCGGCCCGTTCGACGACGTCGACCAGCGCCCGGACCTTCGCCAGGTCCCGCCCCTCCGAGAAGTTCGGCACCGCCTCGAGCACCTTCACCATGCTCGAAAGCTAGCGATCGCCCGCGGTGCCGCGCCCCCACACGGGTCCCCCACACGGGTCCCCCGCGCGGGGCGCTCAGGGAGGCCTCGGACCTCCCCCCGCCCGGAGGTCAGGTGCCGGGCCGGGGAGCCAGGTTCCGGTTCCCCGGCTGGAGCTGGTAGGCCCAGTCGAAGATCATGATCGCGTCCGCATTCTGGTCGAGTCCGAGATGGGTGACACGGATGACCCCGTAGTGCGTCTGGCCGTCGTCACCGATCACGCTCAGGACGTAGCTGGATTCGACGGAGAGCGGCACGTCCGCCAGGCTGTATCCTGCTGACGGCGCCACAGACACGTCCAGGCAGCCCGCGTCCGCGCCCACGCCGCACTTGAGCGTCGTCGTGAAGCCCGCGTCGTACACGGCAGTCCCGTTGAGCGGGACCAGCCACCACCCGTTCACGTCCGTCTCGAAGCGGAAGTGGTTACCCGCGGCGTTTCCGTCACGCACCGCGAGGGTCGATTCGTCGGGCTGGAACCGGAACCCCGACATCGCGGGATCGGCGAAGTGGTCGTACATGAACTCTGCCGTGAAGTCCGGACGCGGCGTGCCCGAAGCCGCGAAGCTGCCCTCGCTTTCGTGGCCGTCCGCATCGATCGACGTCACGAAGTAGGCATAGGTGACGCCGTTGCCGGCCAGCAGGTCGAGGAATCCCTCGGAGTCCGTCTCGCCCAGCAGATACGAGGTCCCGTCCGCATCCTGGTAGACACGGTAGTGGGAGAAGTCCGGCACCGTGCGCGCATTCGCATCCCAGCGGAAGTACGCGGCACCATCCAGGGCGATCAACCGCGGTCCGTTCGGCGCCGGCGGAGGAGTCGGGGTCGGAACGAAGACCTGCACGGACGACGCCGTGGCGGTCTCGAGACCCGAGCCGGTGCTGACCGCGCTCACGTAGTACTCGTAAGTCTGCTCGGGGACCACGTTCCAGTCGACATACGAGCAGAGACCCCCCGAGCAACTCGTCACGTCGGCGATCAGGAAGTAGCTGGCGTCGGTGACGCGACGCGAGTAGACCCGGAACGTCTCCCCGTTCCACCCGCTCCCGAGCTCCCACTCGACGGTCACGGCCCCCGCGTAGTAGCTCGCCGTCAGGGCCTGCGGCGCAGCCGGCTGCTGGTCGACGATGACGATCTCGTCGTCATCGCACGCGGCCATCGAGCCCAGGACCAGCAGACCCCACAAAGCCCGACGTCTCATGACGCCTCCTCGCTGAAGGACGGGCTCGCCCGGGAAGGCTCGCCCCCCTACCACTTCGCGAGCCTCCATCATGCACGGGTCGTACCTAAGTCGTAACCGCATGATGCACATATTCTTGCAAGGTTAGCGACCCCTCGCGAATGTCCTGACTGGAGGACACTTATCGGCGAGTCCATGAGACAGGCGCGAGCCCCGGCGACGTGGTCGGAGCGTGGCAACCAGGCTAGTCCAGGTCCACGTTCTGCTGGTCGTAGTCGAACTTCAGATCCCGGTTGTCGAGGAGTGAGACCTCGAAGCGGAAGCTCCAGTTGCCGGTCGCGGTCTGCAGGAAGTCGAAGTTCGCCTGCCAGCGGTGCAGGTCCCGGGTGAGCCGGATGGAGTGGTCGTTGAACCCACCCGACTCGATGTCGTACGCCGTCCGCCAGCTCAGCTCCCAAGCGGACGTCGGCCGCAGGCGGAGCATCCACGTGAGCATCTGGCTGCTCGGGCTCCCGGGCGCACGAGGACGTTGCAGTGCGTACGAAACGTTGGCGGTCCAAGCGCCGATCGCCCCCGCGGAGGCCGGCCTCGTGGGAGGAGCCTCCCGCGGCGCGGCCCTGGGCACCACCGAGGACTCGTCCGTGGCGCCCTCCAGGACGAAGGGGTCTCCCACTTCGGCGCCCTGCGGCTCCTGGAGCTCCTCCTCTTCGGGTCCACCGAAGAGGCCGAACCACCTGAAGAAGTAAGAGCCCGATCCCAGCGAGAACGAGAGGTTGAGCTGGGAGAGGTGCGGATCGAAGCGGCGCTCCGGGACCGACCCGTCGGGGCCGGGCACGTCCTCGAAGAGATCGTGCTCGACCGAAAGGGAGAGACCACGCAGGAGGTCCGAGGAGATCTGATTGGTCAGCCGCGTCGTCTCGAATCCCTGGAGGAAGCTCCCGGCCGAGTCCGCCTGCACGAAGTCGTAGCGGACGACGCTCGTCCGCAGCGCGAGCAGGTTGACGATCTGGGCCTGCGGAAGCCGGCGCGGTCCGCCGGGAACGGCGCCTGGGCCGGTCGAGGGGCCGGGAGCGAGCGGCGCGAGGGAATCCGCGACCTCGCCCACCCCGGACGCCGCAGCGGTCTCGCTTTCCTCGCGCTTCGCCTCGAATGTCTGGTTGAGCGTGACGCCCAACGTGTTCTGGGGCTGCAGCGCCCGGGCACCGAAGACCTCACGCTGGAGATCGGTGGGCGTCGACTCCGGGCTCCATTGCCAGTCGAACGCGGGCGAGAACTTGTGGCGGACCGCCTCGAAGGGCCCGACCCCGGGGAAGAACCCGTAGATGTCGGTCTTCAGCAAAGCGCCGACGGCGACGCGCGCCGGCGCCGACACGAAGCTCTGCGCGAAGCTCGACGTGTCGGCCCGGAACAAGCGGCCCGAGAGGCTCACGCGCGGCGTGAGGGTCGTGGACCCGATGAGCTGCTGCTGGTAGTTCACGGACGCCGTCCACGACACGTTCTCCTGGGCGACGTCTCGGGCGGGAGCCGACACCACCTGGGGGGGCAGGGTGTCGTTGCCAGGCTGGAGCAGCACCTCGGGGACGCCGAGCGTCTGGTCCTGCGTGAGGTCGATCGACTGACCGACGGTGAAGTTGCCGATGCCCAGGTTGCTGCGCAGGGCGCCCGAGTTCTTGATCGTGCTCGCCTCGGGATAGGTGAACTCATCGTCGGGCAGGTGGTCGCGATCGACGGTGTTGCGCCGGATGCTGCTCGAGCCCGACCAGGTCATGTTGTTCCAGAACGCCGCCTCGGTCGGGGCCGCGCGCAAGAGCGTGATCGGAGAGAGCGAGAGGTTGGCCGCCGGCAGCGTCCATTCCGTGCGGTCGTCCGACAAGTACTGTTGGCGGTTGGCAGACAGGGCGAGCTGCCCCCAGTCGAAGCGGCGGTTGATGCCCCCCTCCGAATTGATGGACTGCGTGACCTCCGTCGGGTTGAACGAGTACTCCCGCACGAAGTCGTTGCTCTCCGCATATCGGGCCGAGAGGCGCAGGTCCGTTCGCTCGTTGATCCGCCAGGCATGACGCGTGTCCAGGGCACGCTCCGTCGACCCGTCCTCCTGCCAGTACTTGCGCACGTTGATGTCGCCTTCGAGGAACTGACGGCTCCAGCGGTAGTTCATCGCGGCAGTCACGCTGGTGAAGTTCTGGCTGAACCAGTCCAGAGCCACCAGGGCGTCGGTGTAGTCGCTCATCGCCCAGTAGAAGCCGACGTTGCTCACGCGGCGCTGGTAGCCCGTCGACGTGCTTACGACGTCGTTGACGCTGAAGCGAGGTGTCAGCAGGCCCGATGCGCGGCCGGACGAGAGGCTCTGGGCGATGAAAGGCAGCCAGAAGACCGGCACGTCGGCGATGTAGAGGCGCACCCCGCTCGCCACGAGGACGTTGCCGCCGACGATCTTGATCTGGTCGGTCTCGAAGTGGTAGTGCGGCACATCGAGGTCGCACGAAGTGAACTGCGCGTGCGACATGAACGAAGAGTCCTGCGCGGCGAAGGGCATGTCGCCGCGCACCAGCCAGCGTGCCCCTCCCTGGTTGTAGGATGTCTCGGCGTCCGTCGCCGACCCTCGCCCCTCGTCCAGATCGTAGACCATCGCGTGGGACTGGACGGCGTCGCCCTCCGGCGGGGTGAACGTCGGGTTGCCGACCATGTGCATTCGACCGCTCGACTGATCGAAGGTGATCGACGTGTCGGCCTCGACGAGCATGCCTTCGCGTACGACCCTCGCGCGTCCTTCCTCGGGCGCCTGCAGCACCAGAACGCGGTCCTGAGCGCGGAAGTCGGCTGCGCCCCCCTGGTACTCGGTGAGCGTGTAGCCCGGCATGGCGAGGAGCGCGGCGGTCACCGAGTCGGACAGCGTCCCGGTCGGCCGCGTGCCGAGCGCGGCCTCCGCGAGCCGGGCGGAGTCCTGGACGTACAGCACGCTGTCGTACCCGGGAGGGCGGGCCAGCCGCCTCAACCGCTCCAAGATCCGGATGCGAGAGGAGTCGGCCTGTTCGTCCTCCTGCCCCTGTGGGCCAGGCGCCTGAGCGGCGGCGCCCGCAGGCCCCGCTGTGCCTGCGGCGATCACGATGAGCGCGAGTCGCAGCACCGCCGCGCGGGTCCTGCCCGTGCGCGCGCGCGCCTGCCCGCGCGTCACTGCGACTCCAAAGCCCCTGGAGGCGCCTCCAGACTGGCCTCGTACTCCCGCTCGCGTCGCTGCTTGCCCCGATACACCCCCACGGAGAGCAGGATGCCAAGCTCGTAGAGGAGCACGAGCGGCACCATCAGCATGATGGTGAGCGTGATGACGTCGCCCGGGGTCAGAAAGCTCGCGAGCACCGTGATCAGGACGATCGCGTGCCGCCTCTTCGAACGGAGGAACGCCGGGGTGACCAGGCCGAGCACGCTCAGCGCGAGGATCACCACGGGGAGCTCGAACACGGCGCCGAAGGCGAGCAGCAGCTTCACGATGAAGCCGATGGTCGCGTTGATCTCGAGCTGGCCCTGGAGCGACTCGGTGAAGAACCTCTGGAAGAACTCGAGCGTGACCGGCAGCGCGACGAAGTACGCGAGCGCCACACCTGCCATGAACAGCAACAGGCCCAGGTAGAGCGCCGGAACCACCGCACGCTTCTCGCGCTTCTCGAGCGCCGGCGAGAGGAACGCCCAGAGCTGGTAGACGACGACGGGGAGCGCCAGGATGATCCCCGTCGCGATGCCGAGCTTGAGGAGCACGAAGAAGGGTGCCGCCGGGGACAAATAGATGAGCTGGAGGCTCGGGTCGTCCCAAGCGGTCCGGATCGGATGGACCAGGATCTCGAGGACGGGAAAGTAGTAGACGAGGGCCAGCCCGATGCCGGTTCCGATCGCGATCGCGATGAGCGACCAGAGGATGCGCCACCGCAGCTCCTCCAGGTGGTCCAGGAAGGGCATCTCGCCTCGGGGATTACGGTGGCGCGCCATGTGCCGAGCCTACGTCGTGTCGGAGGGTTGCAGCTCGCTCGAGGCGTTCGCTGGCGCGCGCGGGCGTCGGGCTTCCATGGGTCGGCGACCTCCTAGAGCGGGAGCTCCACCTGGTTCCTGCGGAGCTCTTCACGCTCCTGCGCCGCGGCCATCTCGTCGACGAACTCCTGGAACTCACCGGCGTCCTGGAAGTTCCTATAGACGGAGGCGAAGCGTACGTACGCCACGCGGTCCAGCGGCCGCAGCAAGTCCATGACGAGGGCCCCCAAGCGCACGGCCGGGATCTCGACGCCTGCCTCACGCGAGAGCTCGTCCTCGACCGCGTCGACGAGCTGCTCCATCTGGGAGGCCGACACGGGCCTCTTCGCGCACGCGACACGCACGCTGTCGAGCAGCTTGCCGCGGTCGAACTCCTCCACCGCTCCCGATCGCTTCAGCACCTGAACCGGTCGCTCCTCAACGTACTCGTAGGTCGTGAAGCGGGCCCCGCACACCGTGCACTCGCGTCGTCGTCGCACCGCCCGGCCACCCCGACTCGCCCTGGTGTCGACGACCCGGTTCTCGGTGGCATCGCACCCCGGACACCGCATGAGCTATCGCGGCGCGGGCCGCTACCCGATCTCTTCGAGCAGGTCCCGGGCGAGCATCGCCATCGGAGCGTCCGGATACGTGTTGATGATCCGTTGGAGCGTCTCCTTGGCTTCGTCCGTCTCGCCCATGTCGCGCTGTAGGATGGCCACGCGGAAGAGCGCATCCGGGACCCGGGCGGCCGTGGGGTAAAGGCGTTGGACCTCGAGGAACGCGTCGATCGCGTCTTCCGGACGATCCTGCTGCACCAGGATATCCGCCATATAGAAGTGCGCGTCCGGTGCGCGCGCGTGATTCGGGTACTCCTGAAGGAACTGTTGGTAGGCCCGCTGCGCGGTGCTGAACGATCCGCGCTGGTACTGCTCCTGCGCGACGCTCCACAGCTGGTCAGCGTTCCCTCCCGCGCCGGCCACGGTCTCATTCCCACCCGCGCCCGTCGCGCTCGAGTCGGCGAAGACCGGCAGCCGTATGGCGCCCGCGGTCCCACTGCCCGAGCCGGCGAGCTGGTCCCTCAAGATCACGATTCCCCGCTGGTTCTCGCCTGCGAGCGCCTCGAGTCTCGTCATGCTCTGGGCGATCGCCTGGAGCTGACGCGCGATATCGCCTCTGAAGTCGAAGAGCTGGTCCGATTGCGTGCGTAGGGTGTCCTGGGTGGACAGCGTCTCCTGGCGGAGCTGGGCAAGGAGGGAGTCCTGTCTCGCAGCGATCGCGCTCAGCTCGGTCTGCAGGCTGCGGATGTCGCTCTTGGTGGCGCATGCACCGAGCACGACCGTGGCCACTGCCACCGCCGCAGTCCGCGCAACGGAAGACCTGTCGTCACTTCTCATCATGCACACCGGCCCCTCCTCCGGCCGGAGCCGGAGGAGGGGCCGCTCGAGGCTACGTTCTTCAGGCCGGCGGGGTGATGGCGTTCGCGCCCGCAGTGATCACGAAGGCCCCGCGGCGGTTCCGCGACCAGGCCTCCTCGTTGGCTCCCTGCGCGAGCGGACGATCCTCACCGAACGACACGATCTCGAAGCGGTCCGCCGAGATCCCGAACCCGCTCAGGAACTGCCGGATCGACTCCGCGCGACGGTTCCCGAGCGCCAGGTTGTACTCGGTGGAGCCGCGCTCGTCACAGTGGCCCTCGATCCGGATGCGGACCTGCGGACTCGCCCGGAGGATCTCGGCCTTGCGACGAAGCACCGCCTCGGCGTCGGGCCGAATCACGGACATGTCGTAGTCGAAGAAGACCATCTCCTCGAGCGTGGTGCGGGCAGCAGCCACGCGGCGCTGCCTCTCGGCCTCCGCGGCCCGCTCAGCGGCGAGACGCGCAGCCTCGGCCTGGGCGGCGGCTTCTTGTGCCCGGCGCACGGAGTCCTGGTACGCCCGCAGGGAGTCCATGTCCGGACCCGGCGGCGGGGGTGGGGGCGGTGGCGGGTCGCCTCCGCATGCGCCGGCGACGAGAATCGCGGCGACAACCGGAACGATGAAACGGCGGACGATCATCCCTACTCCCAGGTTGAACGAAGTGTGGACCCCCTCGGCGGCACCGAGCGGGGCTGCGCGCCGCAATCGAAGCTAACGCCCTTCATGAAGGGCGAAAGTCCCCCTGCCATATAGGCACAAACGCGCGTCGGCGCAACGTTTTTCGCGTTTGTCGGGGTTACTGTGCGTGTGGTTTCAAGACCCATTTCCGGCACGTCCTCAGCGATCCGCCGATAGCGAAGGAGACCAGTCCGGAACGCCGACCCGGAAGCCCGACATGAGGGCCCTGTACTTCCCGCTCGTCGCGTCGATCACGAAGAGCCCATACCCCCAACTCCGCTCTCCCACGAAGACGAGGTGACGTCCGTCCGGGGCCCAGCTCGGGTCCTCGTTGTTCCCTTCCGAGGTGAGCTGTCGCAGCACGCGCCCGTTGTCCTTGAGGTCGGCGACGAGGATGTGGTAGCGGCCCCGCTCGATGCGCCCGTGGAAGGCCACCAGGTCGCCCGTCGGCGACCAGTCGGGGGAGGTGAAGTAGCCGCCGTTCCCGTACTCGTAGGGCGAGAGCGTCTCGGCGCTGCCCCCTTCGGCGGGCATGATCATCACCTGGGGCACGGGGTCGCCGAAGCGGAGCGTATTGAAGGCCATCCAGCGGCCGTCGGGCGAGTAGGTGGGCCCGAGATCGTACCAAGGTCCTCCGGATAGGTACGCCAGGCAGCAGCCCCGCTCCATGTCGTACGTGAAGATGCCGCTCCGCTCGTCGCTCCCGAGCACAGCGAAGGCGAGCGTGCGCCCGTCCGGAGCATACGCGGGCGTCTGGTAGTCGCCGGCCCCCCGCACGGGCTCGAGCATACGCTCGCGACCCGTGGCGACGTCGACCTCGTAGATCCGCGGCAGGCCGGTCTTGTACGACGTGTAGGCGATCCTGGAGCCGTCCGGCGCCCAGGTCGGCGACTGCGTGAGCGTCGTGTCTCGCGTCAGCCGGCGGAGGTTCTCCCCGTCCGAGTCGATGAGCCAGATGTCCTTGCGGTCGTCGGAGTCGTACATCGTGAACGCGATCCGGCTCGCCGCGATCCCGGGATCGCCCGTGGCCCAACGCACGACCTCGTCGGAAGCCCTGTGGACGGCCATGCGGAAGTCGGGGTCCGCGGGATCGGGCACTCGGAAGCGGCCCCGCTCACGTATCTCCCCGTACACGACGTCGTGGAGCTCGAGGAGGAGCACGAACCCGTCGCCCGCGCCCTCCAGCTGTCCGCTCACGAGCCAGACCGCCCCGAGGCGGTCCCAGAGCGAGTAGTCGACCTGCTCGCCCGCGAGCCCCGACGGCAGAGCGTCCATGACCTCGAACCGGTCGGCGTTGCGGAGGTCGCGCCCTACGATCGCCTCCACCTGTGGTGCCACGCCCGAGCCGCCGAACGAGCCCGTGAACGGCTGGATCGCCAGGGCAGGTAGGTAGGACCCCGAGTAGACCAGCCCCAGGCTCACGCCGGGGATCTGGTCGACCTGCTGCGCACCCAATCCGCCGGCACCTCCGACCGCGAGCATCGCGAGCGTCACACCCGCCCTCAACCCGTGAAGACCTTGCGTTCCCGATCTCATCACTCGCTCACCACCTCGGCCCTCGGGCCTCTGCTGAATTGGACATGCCCTCACCGTCCACTCGGCGTGAAGTCGAAGCGGACCGGTAGGGATTCATACGGCAGATCCGCCGGCAGAGGTCCGAAGCGCCCCTGGCCCGCGCACTCGACGGCGCCCATCGCCGCGAAGTCGAACGAGGTGTTTCCCGACCGCGCCAAGAACTCGAGGTCGCGCACGTTGCCGTCGCGACCGATCACGAAGGAGACCGTCGTCTCCAGATTTCCCGCCCCCTGCCAACGGAAGCACCGGTCGATCTGGCGAATGATGTTGTTGTAGTACGCAGGATAATCGCGCCGTAGCCCTTCGAGGCGCACGTTGATCCCCTCACCGCTCCTCTCCGGCGGCTGCTCGGGCGGCGGCTCGGGCGCCGCGGCTGGCGTCGGCTCCGGGTCGGGCTCGGGTGGCTCCGGCGCCGGCTCGGGCTCTCGCGGCGGCGGCTCGGGCTCAGGCTCGGGCTCGGGTGGCTGCTCCGGCTCGACGCTGACCTCCTCGGGCTCCGGCTCGGGCGGCGCCGGCTCGGGCTCGGGACGCTCGACGACGAGCTCCTCGCGCCGCGGGGTGGGCTCCTCCTCCTGGACCGCCGGCGGCGGCGACACCAGCTCGATCTCGAAGGTCAGGAACTCGACAGGCGTGGGGCGGTGGAACGTCGACAGCCACACGAGGCCGAAGACCCCTCCGTGCAGGGCGATCGAGAGCAGCATCGCCTTCTTGTCGAAGGGATCGAGGCGGCGCATCGGCCTACCGACCTCCCGAGTAGGGCTCGCCAACAAGCGCCATGTCGGTGCCGCTACGCTTGACAGCTGCGATCGTGCGGAGGACCGGTCCGTACGGCGCGAGCGAGTCGGCGCGGACGTAGACCCGACCGACGCCGCCGGCCGCCAGCAGCTGTGGGAGGCTCTCCTCGAGCTGCTCCGCCGTGACGGGCGTCTCCTCCATGAGGATCGAGCCGTCCCGGAGAATGCTGATGTAAAGAGGGTCCTCCTCCGCTGTCAGCGGAGGGACGTCGGCGCGCGGGATCGCCACCTCGATGCCGCCCTGGAGGATCGGCGCCGTGATGATGAAGATGACGAGCAGCGTGAACGCGACGTCGACGAGGCTGGTCACGTTGATCTCCGCGTTCATCGGAAGATCTGAGCGCGCGTGCAGCCCCCGGCGGCTGGGTCCCATCGACATCCTAGATGCGTCCCTCGCGAGCGAGCGTGCCGATGAACTCGCTGGAGAAGCCCTCGAGCTCGCCGGTCACCAGGTTTAGCGTGGTGACGAAATGGTTGTAGGCGATCACCGCGGGAATCGCCACGAAGAGTCC
>Ga0075327_1000479_pt1 | contig 11301 bp, 8 predicted proteins | sample MayberrySE_Catta_2_FD_120056 | JGI IMG/M metagenome (GOLD analysis project Ga0075327, IMG submission 120056) | Natural and restored wetland microbial communities from the San Francisco Bay, California, USA, that impact long-term carbon... | ecosystem: Environmental > Terrestrial > Soil > Wetlands...
ATCATTACTGGGGAGCACAATCGCAGCGCTCGCTACAGAACTTCCGGATCGGCGGCGAGCGGCAACCGCAGCCAATTATCCGGGCGTTGGGCATCGTCAAGCGCGCCGCGGCCGAAGTGAATATGGAGTTCGGCAAACTCGATCCAGAGATCGGCAAGGCGATCGTCGAAGCCGCCCAGGAAGTCATCGACGGCAAACTCGACAGCCATTTCCCGCTGGTGGTGTGGCAGACCGGCTCGGGCACCCAGTCCAACATGAACGCCAACGAGGTCATCGCAAACCGTGCGATTGAACTCCTCGGCGGCTCGCTCGGCTCGAAGGAGCCGGTCCATCCCAACGATCACGTCAATATGAGCCAGTCGTCGAACGACACCTATCCGACGGCCATGCACATCGCTTGCGCCGAGGAAATCGAACGTCGGCTGATCCCGGCGCTGCGCAAGCTGCACAAGGCGCTCGCCGATAAGGCAGACCTGTGGACGGACATCATAAAAATCGGCCGCACCCACGCCCAGGACGCGACGCCGGTGACCCTCGGTCAGGAGTTTTCCGGCTTCGCCAAGCAGGTCGAGAACGGCATCGAGCGCATAGAGCAGACCATGCCGCGGCTGATGGAACTCGCCCAAGGCGGCACTGCCGTCGGTACCGGCCTCAACGCACCGATCGGCTTCGCCGAGGCGGTCGCTGCGCGAATCGACGCCATCACCGACATGCGGTTCACCACCGCGCCCAACAAGTTCGAGGCGCTCGCCGCCCACGACGCCATGGTGTTCTCGCATGGCGCCCTGAACACGATCGCGGCAAGCCTGTTCAAGATCGCCAACGACATCCGGCTGCTCGGCTCGGGACCGCGCTCCGGCCTCGGCGAGTTGTCACTGCCGGAGAACGAGCCGGGCAGCTCGATCATGCCCGGCAAGGTCAACCCTACCCAGAGCGAAGCCCTCACCCAGGTCTGCGTCCAAGTGTTCGGCAACAACGCCGCGATCACATTCGCCGACAGCCAAGGCCATTTCCAGCTGAACGTCTACAACCCGGTGATGGCATACAACTTCCTACAGTCGGTCAGGCTGCTCGCCGACGCCGCCGTCAGCTTCACAGACAACTGCGTGGTCGGCATCAAGGCCAACGAGGAAACGATCAAGGGCTTGATGGAGCGCTCGCTGATGCTTGTGACTGCGCTGGCCCCGAAGATCGGCTACGACAAGGCAGCCGAGATCGCCAAGACGGCTCATAAGAAAGGCACCACCCTCAAGGAAGAGGCGGTCCGCCTCGGCCATGTCACGGCGGAGGAATTCGACGCGCTCGTGCGGCCGGAGAAGATGGTCGGGCCGGGATAGGGGTTGCCGGCAACGTTAAACGCATCAATAATGCGCATTGTCTATGCGCATATGCATAGATTCAAGGGGCAGCGGTTGAGGCACGAAGGACAAATAATGGACGGCATTAGCGGGCGGCTTCGCCGGGCGCGGGAGCACGCGGGCTACTCCTCGGCGGCAGAGGCGGCACACCAATTGGGAATTCCTTACGGAACGTACTCAGGCCACGAAAATGGCCATCGGGGAATCACAAGGAAAAAAGTAGTCGAGTATGCCCAGAAATTCCATGTATCGGCGGAATGGCTTCTAACCGGTGTTGGAGTGGCAGAAGAAACGACGACTCCATTGGTCCAAGTCAATGAAATGAGTGCACAATCTGTCAGATCGAAAGCAGGCAAGCGGGCCGTTAATGTCTCGATCCGGGCCGACCTCATCAAGGAGGCGAAAGCCTTCGGCACGAATATCTCCGCCGTAGTCGAGCGCGCGCTCGAGGAGGAGCACCGCGCGCGGCGGCGCGAAAAGTGGGGGCAGGAAAATCGTCCGGCGATCGAGGCCTGGAACCGCTGGGTCGAGGAGAACGGGATTCCGTTCGAAGAACTCAAGCCGTGGTGACGGCGAGGCAGTTCGACGTCTGCCGCGTCGGCGGACTTCGTACCGAGAGCCCCGTCGATCTTGCCGTCGTCATGCAGGACGATACTCTCTCGCACCTTTCGACCCGCGTCGTGGCACCGCTGATACCGGCTGCGGAGGAAATGGCCACTGACCGGGCAACGCCGATCGTCGAACTCGATGGCATCCGATACGCGGTTGCAGCCCACTTATTGATGACGATTCCGCTTCACAATCTCGGTGCGCCGATCGCGACGCTCGACTACCATGAAAGCGCATTGAAAGGCGCCATCGACATGATTTTCTTCGGCGTCTGACGCACATGTCCACCGATATCGTCAATCTCCGCCGCGTCCGCAAAGCCAAAGTCCGCACCGAGCGCGAGCGCCGGGCGGCCGAGAACCGCGCCGCCTTCGGCAGAACCAAGGAAGAAAAAGCCAGGACCAGGGCGGAGAAGGAGCGCGCCAAAGTCGAACTCAACCAGCACCGCCGCGAGCCTGACGACACCGGGGGATGAGGAAATGGCCAAACGCTCGATCACAATCGCCGGCCACCGCACCAGCGTTTCGATCGAAGCACCGTTCTGGCAGGCCCTCGGCGAGATCGCCGAGGCGAGGTGCATGAGTTTTGCGGCGCTGATAGCCGAGATCGACCGCGACCGTCCGCAAGGCACCAACCTCTCTTCAGCGATCCGCCTGTCGGTGCTGGCTTGGTTTCGGGAGAAGGCAGGAGGCGACGAAAGCTGATCAGGGTCGCTTCGACGTAAGCGCCGGGCCGACACGTCTATTGCGGCACGCTGACCTCGAGCGCCTTGCGAGTCGCCTCTTCTGCGGTAAGCCGCTGCTTCTCGGCTTCGGCAGCGATCCGCGCCGCATCCGCTTTGGCGGCTTCCAACGCCGCCTGTGCCTCCACCGCCGCGCGATTCGCCGAGTCAACCAGGCGCCTTTGTCGGTCGGCCTCTGCCTCCGCCCGTGCCGCCGCATCTTCGGCAGCCTGGAGCGCATCTTTCGCCGCATCGGCCGCCGCGGCCGCTTCTTCGGCGATGCGCCGCTGCTCCGCGGCGGCGGCGGCAAGCCGGGCCGCCTCGCGTGAGGCAACCTGTAGTGCGGCATTATCCTCGTCGACCCGTGCCGTTGCCTCATCGACGATCCGTTGTAAGCGCTCCACTTCGGCTTCGAGAAGAGCGATCTCGGTTTCGCCGGCCGCGCGAGCCGACTCCGCTTCAGCCAATTGGCCTGCAGCCGCTTCGGCCGCGCCGGTGAGGCGCCCTGCCTCCGTCGACAGCCGCGTTGCCTCGCTCTCTGCCTTTAAGCGTGCCGCTTTTGCCGCCTCCACCCCGCGCGCCTCCTCGGCAGCGGCTTGCATCATCGCTTGCGCGTTTGCCTTCGCGGTTTGTGCGCCCTCTTCAGCAGCGCTCAGCACCGCAATGGCTTCGGCTCTCCGACTCGACGCCTCGCCGGCAATCGCCCGCAACCGCTCGGTTTCCGTCTCAAGTCTTGCCGCCTCCTCCTCGGCCGTGGCTAACGCAGCCTGCGCATCGGCCAGAGCGCGGCCCGCCTCGTCGGCGGCCTGAATCGCAAGCGCAACTTCTGCCCTGAGGCGGTTCGCTTCTTCCTCGGTGACGACCGCATCGGTTTGCCCGTCGGGAACGCTCTCATCCGATGTCGTCCCAAGCCCGGAACTCCGACTGGCTCCGCGCAGTTTTTCGGTGGCGCTCGCCAATATCCGATCGGCCTCCTCGGTAGCGGTCCTTTTGGCTCCCTCGAGCCGTACTACCTCGGTTCCTGCCTTTTCGACAGCCTGCCGGGCAGCAATCAACTGATCCCCGGCTTCCGCCGCGAGCCGCGTTGCCTCGTCTGCGGCCTGTCGCGCCCCCGCCTCGGCCTCGGCCGATGCCATCACCTTGTCGGCCGCCGCTCCTGCGGCCGCCTCGGCCGCCTGCTTGCGCCGTTCCGCATCGAGCGCCCGCTTCTGTCCTTCCTGCTCGGCGGCGGCCCGCGCATTGACCTCAGCCGCAGCCTGAGCCGCCGCAGCCTCGGCGTCATGTTGCCGTCGCTCGGCCTCGGCGACACGCATCGCCGCCGCTTCCTTCGCTTCGTCAAGCATCGCCTCTGCGGCGCGTGCGTCATGAACGGCTTCTTCAGCCGCGACCTGCTGCTCTCTGGCCTCGGCAGCCGCTTGCGCCGCTTCGGCGGCAGCGGCCCGCTGTGCCACCTCCGCCTCGGCCGCGTCTCGCGCCGCCGTCTCGGCGTCGGAAAGCGTCTCCGCCTCCGCTGCAGCTTTCGCGGCAGCGTCCTCGACCGGCAGCTTGAGCTGTTCCGCCTCGTTAGCCAGGCGTTCGGACTCCAGCGCGGCCGCATCGCGAGCAACCGTTGCCTCGAGGACATTTCGGGCAGCCTCCTCGGCGACGACCCGTTGCCTCTCTGCCTCGGCGGCAATGCGCTGGGCTTCATCAACTGCCCGTTGTGCCGCCGCTTCGGCCGCCCGCCGCCGCTCCTCGGCTTCAGCCGCGATCCTGGCAGCTTCGGCCTCTGCTGCTTTTCGCGCCCGCCGTTCGGCGTCCTCGCGCGCCTTCCGTTTCTCGCGATTGAGCCGATCGGCCTCAAGGCGATCCGCCTCGGCTTGGCTGAGCAACTCCAACAACCGCTCCTCCTGCCGGATGTTGAGGTAGGAGCCGAACTGTAACACGTCGATGATACGCTCCGGCGCGCCGAGGGGACCGCGGAAAACGATGCCGACCTGCGGCACCGTGCCCTCGACACCGTCGTCGCCGGGATCGAAGGTGACGGTCCAATCACTGTCGATGGTCAGCTTGGTGAGGTCGATAGCGGCGTCGCCGGAGGCATCCATGTCGTCGCCGTCAACCGCAAGGCTCTTTAGTCGTACGACGCCGGCAGCGATCGCAAACGCGCCCTCTGCCTGGTCGAAGGCGAACGAACCACCATCGATCTGCTCGGTAAACGCATGTCGAAGCTCGTTTTCGGTGAATTCCTGGCCAAGATCGGAAGCACGGATCACCAGTCGCGCGGCTTGCGGGTTCATATGGCGCACCACGCCGTCGCGAACCGCCACGGCACCGCCGCCGGTTAACGACGAGGCCAGTGCAGCGGGTGAGCGACCGGCGGCCTCGAACTCTCCCGACAGGTCGATGACGCCGGACGCCACCGTCCGCCCGCCGCGCCGCCAAAGCAGCTGGTCGAGCGCAGCATCCTCAAGCGCGACGCGTCCCGTGAGGCGTGCATTACCGCCGACGTTGTGCATTGACAGCCCGCCGCTTAACGAACCGCCAACGGCCTGGCCGCCAGCCAAATCGACCGAGAGGCGATTTGGCTGGAAATTGAAGGCCAAGGTGCCGCCGGATACGTTAAAGCTGTCGGTGATCGCGAAATCGTCGGTAGCGACCGCGATCTCCCCGGTAATCTCGCCGAGGCTCGGATCGCCAAACGGCGTACGCGACCACGGTGCCGACAGATCGCCCGTCGGCTGAAGCGCAAATCCGAGGCCGACTGCGGTGATCCAGCCGAGGTCGACAGCGTCGATACGGAGGTCGCCGTCGATCGACCAGGTGTCGCCGCCAGCCCTTGCCAGCGACAGCCGGCCATCGATCAGCCGATCGGCAACCTGGCTGTTGCGCAGGCTCAATTCAGCGCTAGCGCCGACGAGTTGCAGGTCACCGTCGATTCGGACGGCGTTGCCGACCGCGGCGACGGGAATGCCGAGGCCGACCATTCTCAACAGCGGCTCAATGTCGTCCGAGGCGGCCGCGATAGAACCGGCATAGGTTGGTGGACCATCTGCGGAAAGCGCCAACCGACCCTCGGAACGCAAACCGACGCCAGCGAACTCGCCGGCAAGTCGTGCCTCCAGTCCGCTTGCCGGCGCACCATTGGCGTTGATCTCAAGGCGGGCGCCACCCGGATTGGCATCACTGCCGAGCGTCAGGCCGGCTTGGCGAGCAAGTTCCGCCGCATCCGTAGATTCAAGGACGACCTCGACACCGGTCTCGCCCTGCCGCCAGTCGGCCACGCTGCCCCAGATATCGATCGCGGCCGACAGGGTAGTCGAAGCGACCACGCCGGCCAGGTTGGCGCGAACATCAGCATCGCCTTCCCGCGCGGGTGCCTCAATGCTCGCGGTCACAAATGCGGGTGCCAGCGACTGCCCGGCTTTTCGAAGCCATCTCGAAAACGTGTGATCCGGCAAGATCCGCTCGACCACGCGGGAAAATGCGTCGAGAGTCTCTGCCTCCAGCTGAGCGTCAAGGTGGCCTTGTGGCCGCCCGCTCAACGATTCGATCCGTCCACGGGTGACGTTGACATGGGCCCCACCGAGATCGCCGATGCTGAACTCATTGACGGTCAAAGCGTCTGCGGCGTAGCTGGCGTCGATCGCCACGTCGTGCATAGCGACATCTTCGATCTGAAAGGTATCGGCGGACAGCTTGATATCGTAACTGTCGGCAAGCGCTGTCGCATTGGCGAGACCTTCGCCGCCGGCCAGCTCCAGGAAAGCCTTGAGTTGGACGAAGTCGATACTGTCGGCGGCCAGTTCCGTCGCCACCACCCGCCCCCCTGATGCCATCGACCCGCCCCATGCAAACCGACCCCTGATCGCCGCGTTGCCCAACATCGCTTCGACGTCTTCGAAATTAAACTCAACTGGCGAAAGCTCGGCCCGACCCGCGATCTCGAACGGCGCCAGCAGGCGCCCGGCTCCGACCTCTCCCTTGCCGCGCCACCAACCCGCAAAAAGAGCGGGTTGGTTCACGACCAAACGGAGATTGCCGGCAAATCCGACCTCGAAATCGGTAGCAAGCACGCCGCGGGCCTCAAGCGTTGCCCGTCCCGGAAGGTTGGCGTCCAAACTGATTATCCGCCAGCCGCCGATGGTCGGGCGCGCCTCGAACGCGACGTCCTGGATTACGGCGCCGCCGACGACGATTCCCGGCACCTTGAAAAAGATACTGCCTGGCACGGGAGGCACGAAGGAGTCTTTCAGCCAGGCAATGAGGCTGGCGGCTGCCGACGATACCTCTACCGGCTCCGTCGGGCCGTTGCCGAGAGACCGATCGAGATCGATTTGGCGGGCGGCGGCGTGTGCCTCAAAGTGAGGCTTGGCGCCGAGAGCTACGGTCAACGACCCGGCGATGCTGTAGGGACGCTCCGCCGGCCCCTGCGACAAGACCGCCTGGGTGATTGCCAGCTGCCGCCGCGTCAGGCGGAACTTTCCCTCGCTGCGCCAGCCGGCGACGCCGCCGGATGACTCCTCGTTCCCCTCCGACTGTGGCGCCATGACGATTTGCGTGAGATCGTAAGTGCCGTCGTAGTAGAGGCCGTCGTCGTCGCTGCCGAGGATCCCGTCGGCGGTGAGAGCCACCGGCCAGCCGGCCGGGCTGAGGTCGGTTTTCACCCGGATCGTGCCGTCGTCAAGAAAACGGCCAGTGGCAAAGCGGAACGGAACGGCGATACCATCCTCGAGGTAGCTGCCCTCAATGCGCCATGGGCCGAGCATTGATCGCGCCTCGACCACCGCATTGACGCCCTCGAAGGTGAGATCGGCTTCGCCGATCCGATCGCTGTAGTCGATTCGACCATCGACGATCTCCAAACGATCGAGGATGACGTTTTCCGGATCGAGAGCCTTCGACGCCTCGCTGCGCGCCTGCCAGTCGAGCCGGCCCGCGTCGTTGACGACGACATGCGTGCGCGGTCGATCGAGCCGCATCGAGGTCACGCGGAACTGCCCCTGCAGCAGCGGCATCAGCTCGATGGTGATTTCGAAGCGATCGACCGTCATCATCGGCTCGCCGGCAACGTCGCCGACCGTCACGTCCTCGAAAGTCAAGGACGGCGACGGCAATAGCGTGGCGCTCGCCGAACCGACAACATGGACCGGCCGACCGACGATCTTCTCCGCCTCCGCCTCGAAGGTCGCCTTGTAGTCGTTCCAGTTGACGAACCACGGCCCGATCAGCGCGGCGAACAGCGCGATGACCACCAAAGTGCCGATGATGACAAAAAGTCTGCTCAGCTTCCGCCTCCGCTCCCTGGCGCATGACGAAAATTCATGGTCGTTTTCATCCCGGCACGACGATTTTTCCCGGATTCATGATCCCATCGGGGTCGATCGCGCGCTTTATGGCGCACATGATCTCCACTCCCGCCCCAAGCTCGTTCCGGAGATATTTCATCTTGCCCTGGCCGATGCCGTGCTCGCCGGTACAGGTTCCGCCCATGTCGATGGCCCGCTGACTGAGACGGCCTACGAAAGCCTCCGCCCGCTCGACTTCTTCCGGGCTTTCCATGTCGCAAAGGATGAGGACATGAAAGTTGCCGTCGCCGACATGGCCGACGATCGGCGCGACCATGCCGCTCGCCGCAAGATCGGCAGCCGTCTCGTGAACGCAGTCGGCAAGCCGCGAGATCGGCACGCAGACATCGGTCGAGAAGGCCTTGGCGCCAGCCCGCATCGCCACCGCCGCCCAATAGGCGTCGTGTCGCGCCTGCCACAGCCGGTTTCGCTCCTCCGGCCTGGTCGCCCAGGCGAAGTCGCCGCCTCCGTACTCGCGGGCGATCTCGCCGAACCGCTCCGACTGCTCGCGCACGGAGGCCTCGCTGCCATGGAACTCGACGAACAGGGTCGGCACCGCGGCAAGGTCGAGCTTCGAGTAGGCATTGGTCGCCTCGATCATCAGCGGGTCGAGAAGCTCGATTCGCGCCACCGGTATTCCGGCCTGAATCGTCAGCATCGTCGCCCGGCAGGCATTCTCGACGGTCGGAAAGCCGCACACTCCACCGGCGATCGCCTCGGGAATGCCATAGAGCCTGAGCGTCAGCTCGGTAATCACGCCGAGAGTTCCCTCCGAGCCGATCAACAGCCGCGCCAGATCGTAGCCGGCCGAGGATTTCTTGGCCCGGTTGCCGGTCTTGATCGTTGTGCCGTCGGGCATAACCGCTTTGAGGCTAATGACGTTGTCACGCATCGTGCCGTAGCGCACGGCATTGGTGCCCGACGCGCGCGTCGCCGCCATTCCGCCCAGGGTCGCGTCAGCGCCGGGATCGATCGGGAAAAAGACGCCCTGGTCGCGAAGATGCTCGTTGAGCTGCTTGCGCGTAATCCCCGGCTCGACGATACAGTCGAGGTCGTCGACGTTGACGGCGACAATCCGATTCATCCGGCTGAGATCGACCGAAACGCCGCCGCCCGGGGCGTTGACGTGGCCCTCCAGCGAGGTGCCGACTCCAAAGGGAATGATCGGCACCTTGTGCGCGGCGCAGACGCCGACAACGATCGAAACGTCCTCAGCAGACTCCGCGAAGACCACCGCGTCCGGCGGCTGGTTCATCAGCCATGTGGTGGTCGCCCCATGTTGCCAGCGAAGCGCGTCAGAGCACACGAAACGATCGCCGAACCTCTGCGCCAGGATCGGCAGGGCGGCGGCAATTCCCGCTTCGTTGCGCGCGACCGGTGTGACGGCCACCTGAAATGTCATTACGACGTGTCACCTTCCATCATTGCAGTTCGGCCATCAGCGTATCAAATTGGCGATTGTGAGCCAAAGACAAGACAATTCCAGCAGTTTCGACAGAGGTGACGGGATTTCCTTCGCAAAAATCCCGATCCGCTCTCCGACGATGACCGTCGAGCCGCAGTGGATCGACTATAACGGACATCTCAATCTCGCCTACTACCAAGTGTTGTTCGACCGGGCGACCGACGGTGTCTTCGCCGCGCTCGGCATCGGGCGTAACTACGCGGCGGAGCGAGGCCGATCGATGTTCGCGATCGAGGCGCACATCTCCTATCTTCGAGAGATCGGCGAGGGCGAGCAGGTCTTCGTCGACAGCCAGATCCTCGACCATGACGAGAAGCGCCTCCACATCTTTCAGACCCTGATGCAGGCGGATGGCGACTTCGTCTCGGCAACCTGCGAGATCATGCATTTGCATATCGATATGGCGGCCCGGAAGGTGACGCCCTTCCCTGCCGACCGCATGCGGGCGATCGCGGCTTGTGCGACAGCGCATGCGGGCCTGCCTGTGCCCGAGCGCGCCGGCCGGCGCATCGGCATTCCGCGCCCCTGAGGCCGGTCAACAGCGTTCCGTCGCAGGCAACCCAAGGGCGGCAGACGCCAAGGGCTTGCGATTTCGTCGCCTGCGAGATTCTGTGCTTGACATCTCTGCGTGGGCGTCACTTTTTCGTCCCTGTCTCATATAACTCGATTTGCGCCTCGAGGCGGCGTTGAGCCTGTCGCTGTCGCTCGCGTAAAGACACCGCCACCGTCGCTGACGAAGCAAGTACGACGGTGCGCTGCCGTTCCGCCCACCCGAAACCGTCATTGGCTGACCCGCGCCGCAATTTCGCTGCCCGATCGACATCGACGGTTGCCTTGTCAGGTTGAAGCGGGTGCCATAACCGCATAGAAACGCTGATCTTTAACCGTTGACAAAACAATGCAGGGAGGAATCAGCCAATGTCGAGCGAGTTACACGGAAAAGTCGCTGTCATCACTGGCGGCAGTCGCGGCATCGGCCGCGCCATCGCCAAGGCCTACGCCGGGGCCGGCGCACAGACCGTGCTCGCCGCCAAGTCCGAAGCCAATCTCCAGAAGACTGCCGATGAGATTGCCGCGACCAACGCCCCGAAGCCGACCATCGTCGCCGGCGACCTGTCGACGCCGGAAGGCTGCCAAGCGCTGTTCGACGCGGTGAAGCAGGCTCATGGCCGCTGCGACATCCTGGTCAACTCGGCCGGCGCGACCAAGGCCGGCAAGTTCATCGAGCAGCCCGACGAGGCGTGGCTCGACGGCTTCGCACTGAAGTTCTTCGGCGCAGTCCGCTGTTCGCGCCTGTTCTGGCCGATGCTCGCCGAAGCCGGCGGCCATGTCGTCAACATCGACGGCGGGATGGCGCGGACGCCCAACCCCGCAAACCTGGTCGGGAGCTCGGTCAACGCCGCCATGGCAAGCTTCAGCAAAGGACTGGCAGGCCTCGGCATCGGCGACGGCGTCAACGTCAACACCATCCATCCCGGCCGCACCGAGACCGACCGCAACACCGAGCTGGTCAAGCAGCAGGCGGAAGCAGAGGGCAAGTCAGTCGAGGAAGTCGCTACCGACATCGCCAAGAAGGCCGGCATCCGCCGTCTCGGCCAGCCGGAGGACGTTGCCGCGCTGGCTCTGTTCCTGGTCTCGCCGGCGGCACGCCACATCCAGGGCGCCGCGATCTCGGTCGACGGCGGCGCCACAAAGGGGCTGTTTTGATCGTTCTCGGCGGCGAAGCAGACGAAGTCGGATCGCGCTTTGCCGTCGCCCCAGTGAGTTACGGGATTCACACAACTGAATCGCAGCCGTGGCAAGCGCCGCGACGCCACCCTC
>Ga0075327_1000480_pt1 | contig 11298 bp, 8 predicted proteins | sample MayberrySE_Catta_2_FD_120056 | JGI IMG/M metagenome (GOLD analysis project Ga0075327, IMG submission 120056) | Natural and restored wetland microbial communities from the San Francisco Bay, California, USA, that impact long-term carbon... | ecosystem: Environmental > Terrestrial > Soil > Wetlands...
CGCCACGCGCGTCCTGCTGGACAACGGACGCGACCAGCGCGTCCTGCTGGACAACGGACGCGACCAGCGCGTCCTGCTGGACAACGGACGCGACCAGCGCGTCCTGCTGGACAACGGACGCGACCAGCGCGTCCTCGAACTCCCCGCCGATAATCGCCGACACTCCGTGGTCGCGGAGCAGCGGCGCGTTGAGCGGCGCGTACAGACCGTACGCGACCAGCCGCGCGGCCGGGTTCAGCGCGCGAACACGATCGATGACGGGGATCGCCAGGCGCGTCGCCGTATGCATCGGGACGAAGAACGCGATGACCGCCGCCTGCCGGACCACGGCCTCGTTCAACGGCTGCTTCGCCAGGTCGGCGCAGACGACCGCATGGCCGGCGGCGCGCACGGCGGCCGCCGCCGACGCGAGCCCGAATGGCTGGCGCCCGAGGTCGTAGGTCGAGATGAGCAGGACCACACGGCATTGTGGCATGGCCGCCCTCGACGTGTCCCGCCTCAACCGCCGGGTCGACGGTCATATATGCTGTAACGCCATGAACGCTCCCGTTGTCCACGACCGCGCCTTCTTCGGCCACCCGCGTGGGCTGTCCACGCTGTTCTTCACCGAGATGTGGGAGCGCTTCAGCTACTACGGGATGCGCGCGCTGCTCATCCTGTTCATGACGGCGCCGCTCGCCTCGGGCGGACTCGGGTTCGACACCTCGACGGCCGGCGCGGTGTATGGCCTCTACACGTCGATGGTCTACATGACCACGCTCCCGGGCGGGTGGATTGCCGATCGCCTGATCGGCCAGCGCCGTGCGGTGTTCTACGGCGGCGCGATCATTGCGGCCGGGCACTTCAGCATGGCAGTCCCATCGCTCGCGACCTTCTACCTGGGCCTCTTCCTCATCGTCATCGGCACGGGCCTCCTCAAGGGGAACGTCAGCGTCATCGTGGGGCAGCTCTACGGACCGCAGGACACGCGGCGCGACGCGGGCTTCTCCATCTTCTACATGGGCATCAACCTCGGCGCCTTCGTCGCCCCGCTCGTGTGCGGCTATCTCGGGCAGCGCGTGAACTGGCACGCGGGATTCGCCGCGGCGGGCGTCGGCATGGTGATCGGGCTCATCCAGTACCAGTTGGGCGCGAAGTACCTCGGAAACGCCGGGCTCGAGCCCGTGCCGGCGGCGTCCCAAGAAGCCGCCGCGGCCCTCGTGAGCCGGACGCGGCTCGCAGGCGTCCTCACGGTCGTCGCGCTGCTCATCTTCGGTGTCCTGGCGTACCGCGGGGTCATTGACGTGACACAGGTCGCCGACGCGGCCGGCTACCTGCTCCTCATGATTACGGTCGCGTTCTTCGGATGGCTGTTCCTGGCCGGAGACTGGACGCCCGCCGAGCGCAAACGACTCTATGTCATCGGCCTGTTCTTTCTGGCGGCCGCGATCTTCTGGTCGCTGTTCGAGCAGGCCGGCTCGACGCTCAATCTGTTCGGGGATCGCGACACGCGGACGTCGATCTTCGGCTGGAGCTTTCCGAGCAGCTGGTTTCAATCGATGAACTCGATGTTCGTGTGGACCCTGGCGCCCGTGTTCGCCTGGATCTGGATCAGCCTGGGGACGCGGGAACCCTCGACGCCGGTCAAGTTCTCGCTTGGGCTGCTGGGCGTCGGCGCGGGATTCGCCGTCCTGGTCGTCGCCTCCCAGCTGGCGGCCGGCGGCGTGCAGGTGAGTCCCCTCTGGCTGACGGTCGTCTACCTCCTCCACACGGTGGGAGAGCTCTGCCTCAGCCCCGTCGGCCTCAGCGCGATGACGAAGCTCGCGCCCGCGCGCATCTGCGGGCTGATGATGGGCGTGTGGTTCCTGGCCACCTCGGTCGGCAACTTCATTGCCGGGCGCCTGGCGGGCTTCTACGAGCAGATGCCGCTGCCGACGCTCTTCACCACGATTGCACTCTTCAGCATCGTGGCCGGCCTCTTGCTCCTGGCAGTGGCGCCACCCATCAAGCGGATGATGGGGGAAGTGAACTGAGCAGTTGCACGCTCGCGGCGTCACACAGCCCGTCACCGCAGTAGCACGCCGTGAGCGCGAGGCGAAGAGCCCGGACGAAGACAACGGGATCAACACGGAGCACCAGAGGCGACAGTCGCGGGAGACGCACCGTTCCTCTTCGGTGCTTCGTGTTGAAACCGTTGCCTCCGCCGGACTCCGTCAGGGTAGTCTTGAGATAGCGTGAGAGTGGCGGACATCAGATCCCACAGCCGACACGGAACACCTCGAACATGGCTCTCGAAAAGTACAGGCAGAAGCGGAACTTCAAGAGCACGCCCGAGCCGGCGGGCGACCCGGATCTCGTTGCCGAGCGGGCAAACAAGGCCCGAAAAGCGAAGGGATTGTTTTTCTGCGTGCAGAAGCACCTCGCCAGCCACCTGCATTACGATCTGCGCCTCGAGCACAACGGCGTGCTGCTCTCGTGGGCAGTCCCGAAGGGTCCGTCGCTCGATCCGACGACGAAGCGGCTCGCGATGCACGTCGAGGACCACCCGTACGAGTACGGCACCTTCGAAGGCGTCATCCCGGAAGGCTATGGCGCTGGTATCGTGATGCTCTGGGACCAGGGCACGTGGGCGCCGCAGACCGACGACGTGGACGCCGCGCTCGCGAAAGGCGACTTGAAGTTCACGCTCGACGGCTACAAGCTCAAGGGATCGTGGGTACTCGTCCGTACCGGCGGACGCTATGGCGGCTATGGCGGCAAGGACGCGGCGCGGAGCTGGCTGCTCATCAAGCACCGCGACGAGTGGTCAGGCGATCTCGATATTGCGGAGTTCGCCCCGCGCAGCGTGAAGAGCGATGGTGATTTCGAGGACATCCTCGCAGCCGACACGCCAGCGGTCTGGATCACCAACCGCCCGGCCCGCCCGGCAGCGACGGGCGAGACCGGCGCGATGCTCGCCGACATCATCGAGAAGGCGGCCGCCCTCAGAGCTCAGCGAGAGGCGCGGCGCGAGGCTCGACCGCGAGCTCGAGCAGGTGGCGCCGGCCGAACCAAGCGCGCCGCGCCGGCAAGGAAAGCCACCACTGCCCAATCGGCGAAGAAGTCCACTCGGAAACCGCGGTCCATCACCTGACAATCCATCATGCAAAAGACTGACTTCATCCTCTTCAGCGGCGCCGCGGCCGGCGCCGAAGCCGAGTTCGGGGCATGCGCCGAACGACACGGGATCGAGGAAGTCAACTTCACCTTCGACGGCCACAAGGACGTGCGCAGCCGCGGGATTCGCGTCCTCAATCACGAGGAGCTGCAGGCCGGCGACGTGAGCCTCGAGTACGTCTCGCGGCTCATGCACCGGCGGTACACCGACAGCCCGACGATCAGAAAAGTTCTGCAGACGCTCTGGTACCAGGTCAACCACGGCCAGGAGATCTACGTCGTTGGCGTGATCCTCGACGACGGCACCGTACGGGGCGGCACGGGATGGGGCGCGGAGTTCGCGAAGCTCTGCAACAAGCCGCTCTTCGTGTTCGATCAGGACAGGAACGGCTGGTTCGAGTGGACCGGCTCGGACTGGAAGGGCCGCGGGTCGGACACGCCGGTCATCACGCATCCGCACTTCACCGGGACCGGGACGCGTCAGCTGCGGGAGAACAGCCGCCAGGCCATCGAAGCTCTCTTCACGAAGTCGTTCGAGGGATGATCCTTAGCGGCGAGGCGCGGCGCGCTCCTCGAGCTCGAGCCAGCGGGCCAGCGCGGTTTCGAGCTCCGACACGGTCTGCTCGATGCGCGCGAGCACGCCGCGGATGTGGTCCGCGCCGGCCCTGTAGAACTCGGGCGATTCAGACTCCTGTATCAGCCGCCGCTGCTCTGTTTCGAGCGCGTCGATCTGAGCCGGGAGCGCGTCGTACTCGCGCTGTTCTTTGAACGACAGCTTTCCGGAGCGCGCAACGTCGGAGCGCGTAACTTTAGTTGCGCGTCCCGGAGGCCCATCATCCTGTCGGCCCTTGGCTTGGCGGTCCCCGTCACGGGCGCGGATCTGACCGCCTTCGCCAAGGCTACGGCGGTCCGCCGAAGCTTTACGCGAAGGCGGAAGATCCGCGCTCCGCTGTCTGAGATAGTCGCCCCACCCGCCGACGTACTCGACGACCCGGCCCTCGCCTTCGAAGGCCAGCGTGCTCGTCACGAGGTTGTCGAGGAAGACGCGATCGTGGCTGACGAGGAGGACGGTGCCGGGGAAATCGGCAATCAGCTCCTCGACGAGCTCGAGCGTCTCGATGTCGAGGTCGTTGGTGGGCTCGTCCATCACGAGGACGTTGGCCGGGCGCGCGAACAGGCGCGCCAGCATCAGGCGGTTGCGCTCGCCGCCCGACAGCGACTTGACCGGCGACACGGCACGCTCGCGGGGAAACAGGAAGTCGCCGAGGTAGCCGATGATGTGCCGCGACTCGCCGTTGATGACGACCGTATCGTTGCCGTCGCCGACGCTGTCGGCGACCGACCGCTCGGGATCGAGCTCGTCGCGCTGCTGGTCGAAGTACGCGATCCGGACGCGCGTCCCGCGCGCGATCGTGCCCGAGTCGGGCTCGAGCTCGCCTGTCAGCAGTTTGAGCAGCGTCGTCTTGCCGGAGCCGTTCGGGCCGACAAGACCGATCCGATCTCCCCGCAGGATGCGCTGCGTGTAGTCGCGCACGACTGGAATGCCGCCGAACGACTTCGAGACCCGGTCGGCGTCGAAGACCAGACGCCCGGAGGACTCGGTCGCATCGACGGTCAACCGCACTTCCTCGCCGGCCGCGCGGAGCGCCGCGCGTTCCGCGCGAAGCGCGAGGAGTGCGCGCACGCGGCCCTCGTTGCGCGTCCTGCGGGCCTTGACCCCCTGCCGCAGCCACGCCTCCTCTCGTGCCAGCTTCTTATCGAGCCGTTCGAGGGCGCGCGCGGCGGCCTCTTCGGCCGCCGCCTTCTTCTCGAGGTAGCTGGCATAGTCGCCGGGCCATGACGTCAGCGTCCCGCGATCGAGATCCACGATGCGCGTCGCGAGCGCCGACAGGAACGCGCGATCGTGCGTCACGAAGAGCAGCGCCCCCGAGAACTCGCGCAGGTAGTCTTCGAGCCACCGGATCGCATCGATGTCGAGATGATTCGTGGGCTCGTCGAGCAGCAGCAGATCGGGCTCAGACACGAGGGCCTTGCCGAGCAGCGTGCGCCGGCGCCACCCGCCAGACAGCTCGCCGAGCGACCGGTCCGCCGGCAGCGAGAGTCGCGACACGACGGTTTCGACGCGCTGTTCGAGCCGCCATCCGTCGCGCTCCTCGAGCTCGTGCTGGAGCTCGCCCAGCCGCTCGAGGCCCGTATGGGTCTCCGCCACGTGCACCGCTGCGTGGTGGTAGCGCGCGACCAGATTCCCGAGATCGCCGAGTCCGGCCGACACTTCGTCGAAGACCGTTCGGTCCGCCGCCCCGGGCACATCCTGATCGAGCCGTGACACACGCAGGCCAGGCGCGCGCCAGATGGTGCCGGCGTCGGCCGGCACGTCTCCGGCGATCACCTTCAGCAGGCTCGACTTGCCGGTCCCGTTGCGCCCGATGAGACAGATACGCTCGCCGGCCTCGATCCGCAGGCTGGCATCCTCGAAAAGAGGCATGTGGCCGAACGACAGCGCGACGCGATCCAGGGTGAGTAGTGGCAATGCCGAATGCTGAACTCAGGGAAGCAGTCTCAATCATAGCGAATGGAGGATAATGGTGCTGCAACCTGAGTGGAGGATCGGCATGAAGGGACTGTTGGCTATCGGCGTGCTCGCGCTCGTTGCGCCCCTTGCGGCGGGCGAAACGAAGCTCGGGACAGGCGTCACCTTGAAGGAACCAACCGCGCTCAAGGCGCTCGTCGAGCGGCCGGCCGGGTATGTCGGCAAGACCCTTCGCGTCGATGGGATCGCCACCGCTGTCTGCACCCACATGGGGTGCTGGATGGCTGTCGCCGCCGACGGCGACGAGCAGGGCCCGACGGTCCGGCTCAAGGTCGACGACGGCGTAATCGTGTTTCCGGTCACCGCCAAGGGCCGCAAGGTGTCCGCGGAGGGCGTGTTCGAGGCCGTCGGCTCGAGCCCGGAGAGCAAGGAAGCCGCCGGGGAGCACGCGAAACACGACGCGCGGGCGTCGCAGACCTATCAACTCAAGGCGACCGGAGCCGTCATTCGATAGCCGTCAGGCCAGCCCGCGCGCGCGCGCGAACGCCAGAAGTCCATCGCGGCCACCGACGTTCAGCTTCTGGTAGATGTGATGGAGGTGGACCTTGAGTGTCCCCACGCTGACCGACAGGCGTTCGGCCGCGTCTCGGGTGCGCACACCCGCCGCGACCATCTGCAGCACCTGCATCTCGCGCGTCGTGAGCAGCTGAGCGAGCTCTCGGAGCGTCGCCTCGCGCGTCACCAGGGCTGCCATCGCGCGGCCGACGACCGTCTGGTCCAGGCACGTGCCCCCGCCAAGCACGGTCCGCACGCAGTGGGAAACGGCGTCGATGGGCGCATCCTTGGCGACCAGCCCACGGATGCCGAGCTGAATGCCCTCCAGGACTTCGGTGTCCCGGAGTGGCCCCGTCATGAGGACGACGGGTATCTGCAGCCCCCTGCGCCGAACCTCCCGCAGCACCGTCAGGCCGTCCGGATCGCTCAGCCGCACGTCCGTGATCGCCAGGTCGGGCTGCCCGTCCACCAGGGCCGAGAACAGTTCGGCGCCCGTCGAGCAGCGATCGACCGCCTCGGTCGGAAACTCCCGAAGCACCTGCGCAAGCCCCTCGAGCAGCAGCGGATGCTGGTCGGCGATGACCACGCGGGCGGCCAGCGTACCGCTGCGAAGAGTCCCTGGACACGACGTTTCCGCTTGATCTCCGTACTGCAGCATGACATCCTCGGCCGCTTTCAGACTCCTCGACCCGCCGCGAATTGCGGCACCGGGTTTCAGGCACAATTCCAGCCGCAGGTGCAAAGCACCATGACAATCGCGCTTGAGAGGATAAACGTCGAGGGAGTAGGTTTGTTACACCCGGTGGCATAGACCGGGGGCTGGTGCCCTAACGTGCGACGAGAGCGGTCCAGTTGACGACGACTTGCACGGGCGGAACGGGACGGTAGGCGAGGATCGTGTTGACCACGAAGAGCTTTCCATCGGCCGTCACGTGATAGTCCGACGGCCCCGCGTAGTCGGCAACGGAAATACGGAACAGCTTTTCTACCCTGCCGGTCCGCCACGCCGTTCCCCGTGCCGTCACCTCGACCGACGCGATCTGGCTGTCCGGTGTGATGTAGAACAGCTCGCGGCCGTCCTCCCTCCAGTGGGGCTCCGCGCCTCCGCGGACCGACACCTGGTACCGCGCGCCCGAGCCACCCACTGGTTCCACAAAGACATCCGGAGGATTGGACTCGAACGATGTGTATGCGATCCACTTCCCGTCGGGAGAGAACTCCGCCAGCCAACGCTCGGCGCTCGCCGTTGGCCGGATCAGCAGAGGAACAGCCGGGGCGCCCAGGGGAGACACCCACAGGCCGCTGCGCTGGAAGGTGCTGACCAGCGATAATCGATCGGAGGACCAGTCTTCGACGATTTTGTCTCCATCGGGTCCCGGCAATGGAGTCTCGGGGGCCACGACATCGACCGCCTTGGTGTAGATCTCGTATCGGCTGCCCCGCTTCGACGAGAAAGCAATCTCCCTGCCGTCGGGCGACCACGTCGGCGCGATGTCCGGAGCGGCGTCGTGCGTGAAGTTCGCCGAACGGTGGGTCGAGTACTCGAACAGCCACAGGTTGGCGTTGATCTCCCCCGGCTCGATGGCCTCGGCGACGATGCGCTGTCCGTCAGGCGAGAACCGGGGATGACGGAACGCGCCGGCCGACGTCACCGGGGCCACCTGCCTGCCGCTGCGGTCGTAGAGCGTCAGGCGCGTCACGGGGAGTCCCTCGCCGTTCCGGTAAATCAGGATGCCAGTGTCGGAGACGTCGAACGCACCATCGCTCGCGACGTGATGCTTGACGCCCGATGCGAGCGTCTCGGGCTGGCCTGTCAGGCTCTCGGTGCGCGCATCGAAACGTTGGGCCTGCAGCAGGCCGTCCCTGGTGAAGAGCACGTATCCGGCCGGCGAGTAGATCGTGCGCGAATAGTCCGGCATGATCCGCCGCCTGCGATTGGGCTGATCGAGCGATGCCACGTAGACACCCGAGTGGTCCGGTTGCGTGCTGCGGACGACGAACAGGAATCGGCGTCCGTCGGGAAGGAACTCAGGCCACCCGTGCGAGTATTCGCCGCGTCCGGAATCGAGTGTCGTGACCGCCGCGAGCCCGCTTCCGTCGGCGCCCACGCGCATCAGCCCGGCAGGCGTCGAGAAGATCAACGTATCGTCGCGACTCCAGTCCCCGCCTCTCGAATGTGGGACGTCCGCCAGAGTCTGCGGCCGGCTCTCGCCGTCGACGGCGACCTTCTTCAGCCTGCTGCCGTCGAAAAACGCCAGGTAGCGCGAATCCGGCGACCAGAACGGGGACTCCCTGGCGGATGTGTCCGGGAGCGGCCGCCCCTCGGTCGCGCCGAGCGGGCGCACCCAGAATACGATCTGCCCCTCGAAGGCAGTGCCGTAGACGACCAGGCGACCGTCGGGGGACACACGGGGCCAGCTCGCGGTGTTCTCGGGCAGGCTGACCGCGAATCGGACGAGCAAACGGTCGACCGCCGCCGGCCCCAGCGTCCCGCCGAGCGCCAGCGCTGTCAGCGCCAGGGCGGCAACTGCGGCAGACGTCCAGGCCACCCAGCCCGCCCGGCGCCGACCGGCGGCACCGGATTCCAGTCTCGATGACTGGGGCGCCGCGTTCGAGCCGAGCGTACCGACGAGCGCGTGTTCCAGCTCCCCGGCCGTCTGATACCGCTCGTGAACATCGTGGGCCGACGCGCGCTCGACGACCTGCACGACAGCGTCGGGCAGCTCCGGACGCAGGTCGCGCAGCCGCGTGCGCTCGCGCCGCACGTGTGCGGCCTTGATTTCGCTGAGCGCCGCGCCCGACACCGGAAACCGGCCGGACAGCACGTAGAAGAGCAGCACCCCCAGGCTGTAGATGTCGCTGGCAAAGCTTGCGGGCCGGCCCTCGAACAGCTCCGGAGCCATATAGAGAGGCGTTCCCGACAGATTTGCCGGAGTCTCGCCGGCCTCCGTCGTCCAGGCCCCGCTGAAATCCATCAGGACGATGCGGCCGCCCGCCTCGCGCATCACGTTGTGGGCCTTGATGTCGCGATGCAGCAGTGACGCGGCCTGCAACGCCGACAGCGCGCGGCAGAGATCGACGCCGATGCCGACGGCCTCCCAGGCGCTCAGGGGACCGCGGCTGCGAATCATGTCCGCGAGCGTCTCACCCTGGATGAACTCCATCCAGATGCCGACCTGCTCCGCGTCCTGCTCCGCGCCGTAGACCGTGACGATATTGGGATGCCGGATCTTCGCGAGGTTCCGCGCCTCGCCGAGCGGCGATCGCACGGATGGACCGGTGGCGGGCACCAGCTTCAGAGCGACTTCTCGATCGACCCTCGTATCCCACGCTCGATGCACGGTGCCAAAGGCCCCTGCCCCCACCGACTCGAACACGACGAGATGCTGCCAGTGGCTGGTCCCTGCGGGACTCGATTCGGAAGGCTGCGGGGTCGGCTCCTGTCCGGTGGACCGGTGCGCCTGAACGACCGCCTCGAGGCGCTTGAGATTGCTGATGAGTGCCTTCGCCCGCGCGTCTTCCGCGCGCCGATCCGCCCGATCCCAGTCGACGGGCTTGCCATCGGAGACGTCCGTTCCGAGCGCGATGAGCCACGCATCGTCAGGCAGATCGCTCAAGACCCATCTCCGTGGCCAGGCGGAGCAGCGCGCGGCTGACCGCGACGCGCACGGCTCCGACCGAAGGCTTCCCGAGCAGTTCGGCGATTTCGCGGTAGTCGAGGCCCAGCTCCACGCGGGCGACGATCAGCTCGCGCTCGGGCTCCCGCAGCCGCTGGAGCGCGGCTTCATACTGCCCGAGTGTCTGACGGCCCACGGCGACTTCTAGCGGCGACGGGTCGCTTGCCGGTTCGTCGTCGGGGATGGATGTGCCGGCAGGCCGGCGGGCGGCCCGGCGCAGCGCATCGCGCAGCCGATTCCGCAGCACCTCGCAGACGTACGCACAGAAGGCGCGCTCGTGATTCGGGCTGAACGCGTCGAGCTTGCGGACGGAGTTGAGCAGGGTGTCCTGGACGAGGTCCTCGGTATCGAGGTGCTCGCGCGCCCACACCGGCAGGCGGCCGTGCGCCCAGCGGCGCAGCCGCGGCAGATACCGGGCGCACAATTCGTTGCGGGCGATCTCGTCGCCCTCTTGGGCGCGCACCAGGAGTTCGAACGACGAGTGTGTGTCCCTGTCGCCGAGCGTCAGCGACAGAGCGGAGCTCGAACCGGGCCGGGGGTCTCCCATGTCAGTGGTCGATGGCCCATCATAGCTTTACAACAGCCGCTTCGCCAGCACGGCCCAGACCGCCTGTGCCAGGCGCCGGCGGTCGTGACGGGCAATCTCAGCCGACCAGAACTCCCCTTCCACGACCTCGCAGGTCGAGGGAATATCGCCGCGCTCGAGCGGCCGCTTGTGCTCCTCGAGGTAGCGCGACAAGGTCGTCTGAGACGGGGTGGAATTGTCGACGATGACGACGTCGACGGGCCGACCGAGGACCTCGCCCATACGGCGGACCGCGTCGCCGGCGGTGAAGCCCCACATGCCCCGCCCCTCGGTCAGGAGATTCGTGACGAGCACGATCGGACCGGGCACCGCGCGGACCGCCTCGGGTGCGCCGCGGACGAGCAGGATCGGCATGAGGCTCGTGTAGAAGCTGCCAGGACCGATGACGACCGCGTCGAGCGCGCCGATCGCGGCGCGAGCGGCGCCGTGGAGCCCGACGTCGGGCTCGAGCCAGAGCCGCGTGATGGCGTTGCCGGCTGTCTGCCCCGCATCCACCTCGACCTCTCCCCGCGTCGAAGACCCGTCGCCGTACTCGGCGCAGATGCTCGCCGGCTCGGTCGTCACGGGCCACACGTGCCCTTCGCAACCGAGGAGGGCGCGCAGGCCGTCGACGGCCGCCAGGAAGTCGCCGCTGTACCGCTCCATCATCGACAGCAGCAGATTGCCGCCGGTGTGCCCGCGCAATCGGGCGTGCTCCGGCATCGAGAGCCGGGCGAGCAGGACGTTGCGCGCTTCACGCTCGTTGCGCGCGAGGGCCAGCGCGCAGCGCAGCACGTCGCCTGGGGGAAGAACGCCGAGCTCGTCGCGCAGCTGTC
>Ga0075327_1000482_pt1 | contig 11290 bp, 13 predicted proteins | sample MayberrySE_Catta_2_FD_120056 | JGI IMG/M metagenome (GOLD analysis project Ga0075327, IMG submission 120056) | Natural and restored wetland microbial communities from the San Francisco Bay, California, USA, that impact long-term carbon... | ecosystem: Environmental > Terrestrial > Soil >...
CGAGCTGCTCGCTCCGGAACTCCCAGAAGTACGTGAACAGGTAGGTGCCGAACACCTCCTGGACGCCGAGCGCGGCGGCCGAGAACAGCGACGCCGCGAGGAGCGTCCGGTAGGAGCGGTTCGCGAGCGCGTTCCTCACCTCGCTCGCGAAGCGGACGCCCGAGAAGAGCCGGCCCGCGCGGAGCGGCCGCCGCAGGGCGGGGATCAGGGTGTGCGTGCCCGCGGACGAGACCAGGATCGCGGTGGCCACCAGCACGCAGCCGTAGAGGCCGAGCGCCGGGTAGTTCGCCGCCTCGAGGCGGCCGTCGATGCCGTCCGCGGAGTCCGCGAAGAACCAGAACCAGCCCGCGCCGGTGACGGAGAGCGAGCCCAGCCAGCCGAGCATCCAGCGGAACGAGACCAGCGTGGTGCGCTCGTCGTAGTGCGTCGTCATCTCCGGGGCGAGAGCGCCGCTCGGCACCATGTAGAAGGTGAGGAAGAGCCGCACCCCGATCGCGAAGGTGGTGAGCCAGAGGAACAGCCCGTGCGTGCCGAGGCCGTCGGGCGGGTCGAAGAGCGCGAGGAAGCAGAGGCCCATCGGGAGCGCCGCCGCGTACATGAAGGGATGGCGGCGGCCCCAGCGCGAGGCGAAGTTGTCCGAGATCGAGCCGACCAGCGGATCGGTGATCGCGTCCACGCAGAGCGCGAGGAAGATCGCGAGCCCGGAGAGCGTCCCCGGCAGCCCGAGGACCGCCGTGTAGTAGTAGAGCAGGAACGAGTTGAACGCGGCGTTCTTGGCGCCGTCCGCGATCGAGCCGGAGCCGTACGCCAGCTTGATGCGCAGCGGGACGCGCGAGGCGCGCGGGGTGGCCGGCACGGAACGCGGAAGCTACGTCGGTCTGCTCAGGCCTTCCGTTGCGGGCCGCCCATGCGGCCGGGCCAGCGCGACCCGCCGATCGTGTCGGCGAAGGGCCAGTACGCGTCGGGATCGAGCCGTCCCTCGAGCGTGATCTCGCGGCTCGTCGGGATGAACCACCAGAGCCGCGCGGACAGCGGCCCGCGCTGCGGGAGGAGCTCGGCGATGGGATCCCACGGGCTCTCGCGCAGCACGAGCTCGCCCTCGACGGCGAGCTGGTGGAAGGTCTGGTAGCCGGCCTTCACGTGCACGACGTGCGGCGGGAAGTCGTAGCTCTTCTCGGCGCCGCCGACGGCGCGCGACACCTTCACCCACCACTCGTTCTCGACGAAGGGCGGAGGGTTCGGGAGCACGCCGGTGGTGCGGCCCTGGAACTCGAGGAAGGTGTAGCCCTGGTGAGAGCAGCGCGCGCGCACGCGCTCGCCGACGCGGTAGTACTCGATCTCGGCCGGGTGCTTGGGCTGGCCGTTCATGTCGCGGCTGATGAAGATCGCCGACTCCTGGTCGATGCCGTAGCCGAGCGCGTAGACGCCCTGCGTGCCGCGGTAGTCGGCGTCGACGCTCACCACCACGCCGTACTCGGGCTCGTCGGGCACGGGGAAGCAGTAGATCGACAGATGCACGTTCGCGGTGGCGCTCGCATCGATGCCGGGCGGAAGGAGCGCGCGGAGCTTCGCGGGGTCCGTCGGGTAGTCGAGCTTCAGGATCGGCCAGCCGAGGATGTCGCCGGGGTCGATCTTCGGTCCGGGTGCGTCGCTCATTGCGGTCTCCTCGACGAAGGGGTCGCCCGACGATAGGTGCGCCGTGCACCGGGCCGCAACTCAATCCTTCAGCTCGATCAGGATCTCGTGGTACGTCTCCCGCCCGACGTTCTTCGCGCGCTCGACGCCGCCGCGCGTCACGTAGAAGAACTGGCCCGGTACGACGTCCGCCTCGAGGTACTCGCGGTAGGGGCCCTCGGAGTCGGGCTCGGGCACGACCGCCATGCGGTCGCCCGCGATCTGCACGAGGACGTGGTCGAGCTCGTGGCGGTGGGGCGGGCCGAGCTCGCCGGGCGGCATGCGCATCTCCCAGATCCGCACGCGCTCGTTCTCGAACAGCAGCCGGGTCGCGATCTCGCCGAGCGTCCGCTCCATCGTCTCCTCCCGCGCGCCCATCACGCGCTTCCGCTCACGATCCGCTCCACGAGGAGCGCGCGCTGCACCTGGCGCGTGGCCTCCGTGCGCGGCAGCTCGGGCACGAGCTCGAGGCGGCGCGGGCGCTTGAAGCCGGCGAGCCGGCTGGCGCAGTGCGCGCGGAGCGCCTCGAGCGTCGGGCGCGCCCCCGGCGTGGGCACGACGACGGCGCACACGCACTCGCCCCACTCGGCATCCGGCACGCCGACGACCGCGACCTCCGCGACGCCCGGCGCATCCGTGAGCGCCGCCTCCACCTCCGCGGGAGCCACGCTCTCGCCCCCGCTCCGGATCACGTCCTTCTTGCGCCCCACGATCGACAGGTAGCCCTCGCCGTCGAGCGCCCCGAGGTCGCCCGTGTGGAGCCAGCCGCCCGCGAAGGCGGCGGCGCTGGCCTCCGGGTCGTCGAAGTAGCCGCTCATGAGATAGGGGCTGCGCACGAGCACCTCGCCGTCGGCCGCGACGCGGAGCGCTCCGCCCGGCGGTGCGAGGCCGACGCTGCCGGGCTTCCTCAGTACGTCCGCGTCGGAGAGCGCCGCCACCGTGCCCGCCTCCGTGGAGCCGTAGTAGATGCGGAGCGTGCAGGCGGGGAAGCGCTCGCGCAGCCGCCGCACCAGCTCGAAGGGCACCGCGGAGGTGCCGGTCTCGAGCTCGCGCAGGCTCGCGAGGTCGAAGCGCCCGAGGTCCGCCTCGAGGAGCCGCGTCCAGATCAGCGGGATGCCGTAGAAGTGGTTCGCGCGGCGCCGCTCGATCGCGCCGAGCAGCGCCTCGGGCGTCGGGCTCGGCACGAAGGCGATCTCGCCCCGCGTCTGCCAGGCCGCGAGCGCGAGCGTCCAGGGCGCCATGTGGAACATCGGGAACATGCAGACCGTGCGGCGCCCCCCGTCGCGGAACACGCCCTGGAAGCTCCGCAGCCAGCTCGTGCGGTGCGAGAGGACGACGCCCTTCGGCCGGCCGGTGCTGCCGCTCGTGAAGAAGAGCACGTGGGGGTCGCTCTCGCGGAGCGCGGGCTCGCGGACGTCCGCGTCGTCGGCGGGCAGGGCGGAGAGCGAGAGATCCGCTCCGTCGGCGCCGCCGGCACCGAGGTGCGCGAAGGCCGCCCCGCACGCGCGGGCGAGGCCGGCGCCCTCCTTGGCGCGCTCGGCGTCCGCGACCACGAGCGCGGGGCGCGCGAGGCGCGTCACGCCGAGCGCCTCCTCGGCGCCGAGGCGCGCGTTCACGGGGGCGAACACGGCGCCGAGCTTCGCGGCGGCGGCGAAGAGCGGGACGAGCGCGAGGCTCGTGTCGGCCCAGGCGGCGAGGCGGTCGCCCTTCGCGACGCCGAGCGCCGCGAGCGCACGCGCCGTGCGGTTCGCCGCACGGTCGAGCGCGCCGTGCGAGAGGCACGCGTCGCCGAGCACGGCGGCCGGAAGCGAAGGGGCGAGCGCGGCGTTGTCGCGGAACACGTCGCCGACGAGCAGCTCGCGCGACGGGCTCCGGCTTGCTTCCGGCACCGGCCCAGAATACCATTCCGCTCGTGCAGAATGCCATTCCCAAGCCGGGGAAGCGGGTTCCGGGCGGCGCGCCGGGCCGCGTGCCGGACCGGGCGCGGCGGGCCCCGGCCGTGGAGCGCGCCGTGGACCGCGCCCTCGCGCGCCAGCGCGACGCGTACGCGCTCGAGGCGGAGCGCCTCGTCGCGGCCGCGCTCGGGCTGATCCGCGAGCGCGGGGAGCTCGAGCCTCCGGTCGCGGCGATCGTGCGGCGCGCGCGCCTCTCGAACCAGGCCTTCTACCGCCACTTCCGGAGCAAGCACGAGCTGCTCGTCGCGGTGCTCGACCACGGCATCGAGGTGCTCGCGGAGTATCTCGCAGAGCGCATGGCGAAGGCGCCGAGCGCGACGGAGCGCGTGCGCGCGTGGCTGCGCGGCATGCTCCAGCAGGCGCTCGACCCGCGCGGGGCCGAGGGCACGCGCCCGTTCGTGCTCGCGCGGGGACGGCTCGCGCGCCACTACCCGGAGGAGGTGGCGCTCTCCGAGCAGCGCCTCACCGCGCTCGTCCGCGAGGCGCTCGAGGAGGCGAAGCGGACGGGCGAGCTGCCCGACGCCGAGCCGGCCGCGGACGCGGAATCGCTCTACCACCTCGCGATGGGCTGGCTCGAGGCGCGCCTCTCCGGAGACGCGCCCGCCGACCGCGCGCACGCGACCCGCATCGAGGCCTTCGCGCTGGCGGGCCTGCGGGCGGGAAGCGCGTGACCATGGAACGGGAGGTTCTTCTCACCGGCATCGGCGGCCAGGGCATCCAGCTCGCGGCGCAGATCGTGGCGCGAGCCGCCCTCGCCGAGGGCCGCGAGGTGATCTCGCTCGGCACGTACGGCGGCTCGATGCGGGGCGGCAGCACCGACGCGACGCTGCTCGTGGGCCAGGGCCCGATCTCGTCGCCGCCGATCGTGTCGAGGAGCTGGGCGGGCGTCGGCGCGCACCCGGCGCACTGGCCGGCCGTGCGCGCGAAGCTGCGCGCGGGCGGGCTCGCGGTCTGGAACGCGGACCTGTTCCGGGACGCCGCCGCTGCGGGCGCGGCGCACGCGCTGCCGGTCCCGGCCACCTCGCTCGCCGCCTCGCTCGGCGCCCCGCAGGCCCTCTCCCTCGTGCTGATCGGCGCGCTCGCGGGCGCCAGCGGCCTCGTCGGCCTCGACGCGCTCGTCGCCGCCATGGAGGCAGCGCTTCCGCCGTACCGCCGCCAGCACGCGGCGAAGAACGCCGAGGCGCTGCGCCTCGGCTTCGACGCCGCGCCGGCCGGCCGCGTGCCCGCCTGGGGTCCGTCGTGAGCGCCGTCGTCTCGCGCGGCACCGTCGTGATCGCGGAGGAGCGCTGCAAGGGCTGCGAGCTCTGCGTGCCTGCGTGCCCGCCGCGCGTCCTCGTGATGAGCGAGCGGCGGAACGGCTTCGGTCTGCGCGTGCCCGAGCTGCTGCCCGGCTGCACGGGCTGCGGCGCCTGCCTCCTCGTGTGCCCGGACTTCTGCTTCGAGGTCTGGCGCTACGAAGAGCCGCTCGTGCACGGGGAGGCGGGATGACGCGGCGGCTGATGGAGGGCTCCGAGGCGATGGCCGAGGCGGCGCTCGCCGCGGGCTGCCGCTTCTTCGCGGGCTATCCGATGACGCCCTTCACCGAGCTGCTCGAGGCGTTCGCCGCGAAGCTCCCGGCCGCGGGCGGCGCGTGCGTGAACGCCGAGAGCGAGCTCGAGGCCGTCGGAATGGCGTGGGGCGCGGCGGCGACCGGCGCGCGCGCGGCCACGGGCTCGACCGGCCAGGGGCTCGCGCTCATGCAGGAGTCGTTCTCGGAGCTCGTGCGGGCGGAGCTGCCGCTCGTCGTCTTCAACATGGCGCGCGGCCAGTACGACTACCGGCAGGCGACGCGCGGCGGCGGCCACGGCGACTACCGCTTCCTCGTGCTCGCGCCGCTCGACGTGCGCGAGGCCGCCCTGCTCGTGCAGCGGGCCTTCGAGCTCGCGGAGAAGTGGCGCAACCCGGTGCTGGTCTACGGCGACTATCTCCTCGCGCACACGGCCGAGGCCGTCGAGGTGCGGCCGCTCGCGCTCGCGGCGCACGACAAGGGCTGGGCCGCGGACGGGACCGGGCGCGCGCGCGGCGGGCCGCGCCACGTCTCGCCGCTCGGTATGGAGCCCGGCGCGAAGGGCATCGACGCCGAGGCCTTCTGGCGGCGCCTCGCGGCGAAGCACGAGCGGATGGCGGCCGAGGAGCCGCGCTGCGAGGCCGAGCACGTCGAGGACGCGGAGCTGCTGGTGGTCGCCTTCGGGTCGCTCGCGCGCTTCGCGCGGCACGCCGTCCGCGAGCTGCGGCGTGCGGGCGCGCGGGTCGGCTTCTTCCGGCCGATCACGCTGTGGCCGTGGCCGGCCGAGGCGCTCGCGCGCGCCGCGGCGGGCGTGCGTCGCGTGGCCGTCCTCGAGCAGAACGCGGGCCAGATGATCGACGACGTCCGGCTCGCGCTCCTCGGCCGCAGCGAGGTCGTCCCGATCGGCGGCATCTCGACGGACGCGCACGGCTTCGGGATCGGCGCCCTCTTCGATCCCGAGGAGGTGCGCGCGCGCATCGCGGGTGCGCTCGCGAGGAGGGTCGCATGAGCGGGCGCCCGATCGACACGTCGCGTCCTCCGGGGCGCGCGGCCGAGCGCACCGGCGCGTTCGCGCCGCCGCTCCAGCTCTCCGTCGACCACGACCTCTGCCCGGGCTGCGGCGAGCCCGTCGCACTGCGCCTCGTGCTCGAGCTGATCGAGGAGCTCGGCTGCGCGGAGAACGCGCTCGGCGTGATCGGCATCGGCTGCTACACGGCGCTCGGCAGCTCGATCGGCGTCGATCTGATCCAGGCGCTCCACGGCCGTGCGCCGTCCGTCGCGACGGGCGCGAAGCGCATGCGGCCGGACACGCTCCTGTTCACGCTCCAGGGCGACGGCGACATGGTGAACGAGGGCCTCCAGGAGGTGATCCACACGGCCGCGCGCGGAGAGAACGTGACCTGCGTGCTGCTCAACAACGGCGTGTTCGGCGAGACGGGCGGCCACATGACGGCGACCACCGTGCTCGGCCAGCGCACCAAGAACACGCTCGAGGGCCGCGACGCCACGCGCCACGGCCATCCGATCCGGCTGCCCGAGATGCTGGCGCCGCTCGGAGGCGTCGCGTACCTCGCGCGCGGCTCCGTGCACGACGCCGCGGCCGTGGCGCGCACGAAGCGCCTGCTCCGCCGCGCCTTCGAGTCGCAGCTCGCCGGCGAGGGCTTCTCGCTCGTCGAGGTGCTCACCATGTGCCCGACGGGCTGGTTCGTGCCGACGGCGCAGGGGCCGGGCTACCTGGACGAGGTCATCGCCGCGGTGCACGAGCCGGGCGAGATCAAGGCGCGCCCCCCGCGGTAAGCTGCGCGGCATGGCTGCGCTTCCGAAGACCTGTCTCGCGATGGTGCAGACGGCGCCGCGGCGGCTCGAGCCGATGGATCTGCCCCTGCCCGAGATCGACGCCGACTCGGGCCTGCTCCGCGTCGAGGCCTGCGGCATCTGCGGCAGCGACTACGAGCAGTTCGCGGGCGTGCTGCGCACGCCGCTGCCCGTCGTGCCCGGCCACGAGCCCCTCGGCGTCGTGGCGGCGATCGGCGACCGCGCGGCGAAGCGCTGGGGCGTCGACGTCGGCGACCGCATCGCCGTCGAGACGATGCTCTCGTGCCGCCACTGCGCCGCCTGTCTCGGGGGCGCCTATCACCTGTGCGGTGCCCGCCGCATCTACTCGTACGTCCCGCTCTCGGAGCCGCCGGGGCTCTGGGGCGCGTACGCGCAGTACCTCTTCCTCGCGCCGAACGCCGTGGTGCACCGCATGGACGCGAGCCTGCCGGTCTCCACCGCGGTGATGTTCAACCCGCTCGGCGCGGGCTTCCGCTGGGCGGTGGAGATCCCGCGCACCGGCCCCGGCGACCGCGTCGTGATCCTCGGCCCGGGCCAGCGCGGCCTCGCGAGCGTGCTCGCCTGCCGCGAGGCGGGGGCGGCGCAGATCGTCGTGACGGGCCTTGCCGCGGATGCCCCGAAGCTCGCGCTCGCCCGTGAGTTCGGCGCGGATGCGACCATCGACGTCGAGAACGAGGACGCGCGCGCACGGATCCGCGAGCTCACCTTGGGCCAGGGCGCCGACGTCGTGGTGGACGTCTCCTCCTACTCCACGAAGCCCGTCGCCGAGTCGCTCGACTACGTGCGCATGGGCGGCACCGTCGTGCTCGCCGGGGTGAAGGGCTTCCAGGAGATCCCGGGCTTCGTCTCGGACAAGGTGGTGATGAAGGAGATCACCATCCGAGGCGCGATCGGGGTGACGAGCAGCGGCTACGCGAACGCGATCCGCCTGCTCGAGCGGCGCAAGGTCCCCGTCGAGCGGATGCACACGCACGACTTCGGCCTGCGCGACGCCGAGCTCGCGATCCGGACGCTGGCACGGGAAATCCCGGGCGAAGCGTCGATCCACTCCTGCCTCGTTCCCGAGGAGTAGGGATCGACGCCCGCCCGGGATGAGGCGGGTCGAGCGGACGCGACTCTAGTCGCGGCCCTTGCCCTTGCCGTGGCTCTTGCCGTGACCCTTTCCGCGGTCCTCGTGATCGTCGTCGTCGTCGTCGCGGTCCTTGTGATCGCGATCGTCGTCGTCGTCGTCCTTGTCGTCGTGGTCACGATCCTTGTCGCGGTCCCGATCGCGGTCCTTGTCCTTGTGATCGCGATCCCCGTCCTTGTCGCGGTCCTTGCCGTCGTCGTCCCGGTCGTCGTCCTTGTCGTGGTCCCGATCGCGGTCCTTGCCCTTGTGATCGCGATCCTTGTCCCGATCGCGATCCCGCCGGTTCTTCCGCTTGCACGGCCCGAGCTCGTCACCGTGGTCGAGATGCGCCTGGAGCGCGTTCACGCTGATCCGGATCGTCTTCCTTCCCTTGTGACAGACCTTGACCTTCCCGTCGGGCGGCGGGGTCGCCGTCGGGACCACCGTCGGCGTTGCGGTCGGCGAGCCGGTCGCGGTCGGCGTGGCCGTCGCGGTCGGTGTGGCCGTGCCCGTACCCGTCGGCGTCGCCGTCGCGGTCGGCGTGAGGGTCGGAGTGCCGGTCGGGACGCCCGTCGGCGTCGCGGTCGCGGTCGGGGTGCCGGTGGGCGAGCCCGTCGGCGATGCGGTCGGTGAACCGGTCGGCGTTCCCGTCGGTGAGCCGGTCGGCGTTCCCGTCGGCGACCCGGTCGGGGTTCCCGTCGGCGAACCCGTGGGCGTCCCCGTCGGTGTGCCGGTGACGGTACCCGTCGGCGTGGGGGACGGTCCGGTCGTGGGGCCCGCCCATGCAGCACCGGCGATCCCATGCGCCGCTGCAATGGCCAGAACCCCCAACAAGCGAGCTGTCACGTTCATGGCAATTGGTCTCCCTGAGATCGGCCGATCTCGTCCTCTCGTTGTCTGAGGCCCGAAGCACGGCGCGAACGCCAGGGGGCCCCGCCCCCCCGGCGTTCGGGAGAAGCAATACGCATGCCGTCGGCAACCGCTGGCACGATCTTCTTGGAATCAAACGATTTCCCGGATTCTCGGCCGCCTCGTCGATGGAAACGCACTTTCCCTCGCAGCGGAAAAGCCGTTCCCAAACTCCGTTCTCGCGGCACTCCGAGCGGCCGCGGGGCGCGTCGAGGCCCGTAAAAGCGAACCGCCCAGCGCTCCTTCGAGCGCTGGGCGGTCCGGATTCCGCCGAGGCTTCGAACGCGACTACTCGCAGGCCCCGAGGCTGTCTCCGTGGCGGAGATGGGCCGGCACCGCGTTGTCGTCGACGGTGATGGTCACGGTGCGCGGACCCGCGACGTGACAGAGCGTGACCCGACCCGGCGGCGGCGTGCCCGTCGGGGTCGCGGTCGGTGAGCCGGTCGGCGTCGCAGTGGCGGTCGGCGTGCTCGTGGGCGTCGCCGTCGCCGTGCCGGTCGGCGTCGTGGTGACGGTTCCCGTCGGCGCCGGCGAGCCGGTCGGGGTCGCCGTTACCGTCGGCGTCCCGGTGCCCGTCCCCGTCGGCGTCGCGGTCGGCGAGCCCGTCGGGGTGCCCGTGACCGTACCGGTCGGGGTCGCCGTCGCCGTGCCCGTGGGAGTCGCGGTTGGGGATCCAGTCGTCGGGCCGGCGAGTACGGGTGCTGCGAGTCCGAGCGACAAGCCGAGCACCGCCAGCCATCGAGCCATCACGAACATGGGACTTCTCCTCTCCTCGAGATCGCCCGCGCGACCCCGACGTCTGTTTCCCGAACAGCGCCCCCCGTCCCGTCCCGACCGGAAGAGAAGCAACCCGCGTGCCGCCAGCAACTTCACCAGCAATCTGCGCGAGGATGAAGGGATTCCGGACGAGAGGCCCCGGCCGCTGTAGGGAAACCTCTTCTCCCACCGACGGAAAGGCTCTTCCCATCGGGAGCTCCGAAAGCGGGACCGCCCGGCGCCTCGAGGAGGCGCCGGGCGGCCCGGGATTCAGGAGATCAGGAGACCGAGCGCGATCTCAGTCGCAGGCACCGAGGCTGTCGCCGTGGGCCAGGTGGTCCGCGACCGAGTCGGCGTCGATGCTGAGCGTCTTCGTGCGGCCGCTGCGGCCCGCCACGTGACAGATGGTGACCTTGCCGTCCGGGGGCGGCGTCCCGGTTGCGGTGGGAGTCGGCGTCGCGGTCGCCGTGGGAGTCGCGGTGGCGGTACTGGTGGCCGTCGCCGTCGCCGTCATAGTCGGCGTGACGGTCGGCGAAGTGCCGGGTGTCGACGTCGCCGTTGCGGTCGCGGTGATCGTGGGCGTTACAGTCGGGGTGGGAGTCGGCGTCGGAGATCCGGTGACCGTGCCGGTCGCCGTTGCGGTGGCCGTCGCTGTGGCGGTCGCGGTTGCAGTGGCCGTCGCGGTGGCGGTGGCCGTCGGTGTCGGCGTCGCGGTGGGTGTGGCGAGCGGACCTGCCAGCGCCGCGCCTGCGAAGAGAACCACGATCAGGGCCGCGAGCCACCGAGCTACGACGTTCATCTTGCCCCCCTCTGCCTCTCGAACGCGAAACGCAACGCGTACGCCGGGAATCGGGCACCCCGCATGACCCAGCATCGGTGCCTCGATTTCCCCTCAAGCAATCGGCATGCCAAGCACCCGGCTGCAGGGCAAAGGTTCATCTCGTCGGAATCAAAGGACTTTCCGGGGTCCCAACGAGCCCCATCGGCTCGCGAGAGAATCAGATTTCTCGCTGGCGGAGAAAAGCTCTTCCCATCGGGCCGGATTCGGCGCGAGCCGGAAAGCGAACCGCCCAGCGCCGGGTGGGCGCTGGGCGGCTCCGATCAGCGGTCGAGGCCGTGGATCAGTCGTCGTCGCACGCTCCGAGCGTGTCTCCGTGGCGGATGTGCTTGGAGAACGACTTCACGTTCACCTCGATCGTCTTCTTGCCCTTGTGGCAGATCTCGACCTTGCCACTCGGCGGCACGGTCGCCGTCGGCGTCGCGGTGGCCGTCGCGGTGGGCGTGGCTGTCGCGGTGGCGGTGGCCGTCGCGGTGGGCGTTGCGGTCGCCGTCGGCGTCGCGGTGGCGGTCGCCGTCGCGGTGGCCGTGGCCGTCGCAGTGGCGGTTGCCGTAGGCGTCGCGGTCGCGGTCGGCGTCGCGGTCGGCGCGATCGTCCCGGTCGGCGACGCCGTCGCGGTCGCGGTCGGCGTCGCAGTGGGCGCGGCCGTCCCGGTCGGCGACGCCGTC
>Ga0075327_1000483_pt1 | contig 11290 bp, 6 predicted proteins | sample MayberrySE_Catta_2_FD_120056 | JGI IMG/M metagenome (GOLD analysis project Ga0075327, IMG submission 120056) | Natural and restored wetland microbial communities from the San Francisco Bay, California, USA, that impact long-term carbon... | ecosystem: Environmental > Terrestrial > Soil > Wetlands...
CTTCTTCCTGTTATAATTTCTTGTTCTTTGATCTCCTCTTCCGTAAAGAGATCTGCGCGCCGGCCCGGCGCTTTCCCGCGAGGTCACTACCACATGGAATTGGTCGTCCGTAAGACCGATCTGTTGCGTGAACTGCAACTGTTCCAGGGCATCGTCGAACGCAAGAACACGATCCCCATCCTCGCGAACGTACTGCTCGAGGCGAAGGGCGACGAAGTCAAGATGCTTGCGACAGATCTCGAAGTCGGTTTGCGGAGCCGGTGCCCGGCGTCGGTCGCCAAAGGGGGTTCGCTCACGCTGCCGGCAAAGAAACTGTACGAGATTGTCAAGGCGTTGCCCGAGACCGACGTGCGGATCGAAGAGGACAAGAACGGCGTGAAGGTGGCCGCCGATCGGTTCGATTCACGGATGCAGACCCTGCCGCGCGAGGACTTTCCAACGCTGCCGGAGTCGAGCGGGAACTTCAGCGCGAAGCTTTCGCGCGATGTCGTGAAGCAGATGGTGTCCAAGACGCAATTTGCGATCACGGGCGAGGACACCCGCTACTTCCTGAATGGCGCATTGTTCATCCTGCGTCCCGACTCGATGACGCTCGTGTCGACAGACGGCCACCGGCTCGCTCTCATCACGGTGCCGCGCGAAAGGAGCGAAAGCAAGAAATCCGACAAGGAGGAGGAGCGCGTCATACTTCCGCGAAAGACGCTGCTGGAGCTCGGTCGGCTCCTCAGCGAGGGTGACGGCGACATCCAGTACGAGCACGGCGAGAATCACCTGTTCTTCGACATCGGCGGTCGGCTGCTCATCTCGCGGATGATCGACGGGCAGTTTCCTGCCTTCGAGCGGGTGATCCCGAAGAGCAACGACAAGCGCGTCGAGTTCGATCGCGATAGGCTGACGAGCGCCGTGCGCCGCGTGGCGCTCCTGTCGAACGAGCGCTCGCGTGCGGTCAAGTTCCAGATCGAAAAAGGGAAGGTCGAGATTGCATCGAGCAGTCCCGAGTTCGGCGAAGCCAAGGAAACGCTCATCGTGGACTATAGCGCCGCGCCAGTGACGATCTGTTTCAACGCCCAGTATGTGATCGATTTTCTCGGCGCGGTGGAGACCGACTCGGTCGCACTCGAGTTCAAGGACGAGATGAGCCAGGCCGTCATGTCGCCCATCGGCGCCGAGGGCTATACCTACACGTACGTGATCATGCCGATGCGCGTGTGAGACCCCATCCGATACATGTCTGACTTCGAAACAGAAAAAAACGATCAGTTGGCGGTCGCCGGGGCGGAAGAGGCCGTAGACGGCGCGACGCCTGCGTCCGGCAACGGCAGCAACGGCGCGGGCGCGTCCGGCGCAGACGACTACGGCGCGGACAAGATCAAGGTCCTCGAAGGTCTCGAGGCTGTCCGCAAGCGGCCGGCGATGTACATCGGGTCGACCGGCGCGCAGGGGCTCCACCACCTGGTCTACGAAGTGGTGGACAACTCGATAGACGAGGCGCTCGCCGGGTTCTGCGATCAGGTCAACGTCACGCTGCACATCGATCACTCCGTCACCGTCGTCGACAACGGGCGCGGCATTCCGGTCGATCAGCACACGAGTGGTCGGTCGGCGGCCGAGGTCGTCCTGACGGTGCTGCACGCCGGCGGCAAGTTCGACAACGACAGCTACAAGGTGTCGGGCGGCCTCCACGGAGTCGGCATCTCGGTGGTCAACGCGCTTTCGGAGACGCTCGACCTCGAGATCTGGCGCAACGGCGAGGTCTACAACCAGTCCTACGAGCGCGGGCACCCGATCGGGAGCCTCGAGGTCACGGGGACGACGAAGAAGCGCGGGACGAAGGTCACGTTCAGGCCCGACGCGCAGATTTTCGAGACGGTCGAGTTCAGCTTCGACACGCTCGCGCAGCGGCTCCGCGAGCTCGCGTTCCTCAACGGCGGCGTGACAATCACGATCGACGACGAGCGTGACGGCGGCAAGAGCCACAAATTTCTGTACGAAGGTGGCATCAACTCCTTCGTCAGCTACCTCAACCAGAACAAGGCGGTCGTCAACGACAAGCCGATCTACATGCACGGCGATCGGGACGGGATCGACGTAGAGATCGCGCTTCAGTGGAACGACGGCTACACGGAGACGGTCTACTCGTTTGCGAACAACATCAACACGCACGAGGGCGGCACGCACCTGTCGGGCTTCCGATCGGCGCTCACGCGGACGATCAATTTCTACGCGGGCAAGAACAACCTCGCCAAAGACCTGAAGGACGCGAGCATCAGCGGCGACGACATCCGCGAGGGCCTGACGGCGGTCATCAGCGTGAAGATTCCGCGACCGCAGTTCGAAGGTCAGACCAAGACGAAGCTCGGCAACACCGAGGTCAAGGGGATCGTCGAGGCGATCCTCAACGACAAGCTCGGCGCGTATCTGGAGCAGAACCCCGGCGTGGCCAAGCGCGTGATCAGCAAGGCCGTGGATGCCGCCCGGGCGCGCGAAGCGGCGCGCAAGGCGCGCGACCTGGTCCGCCGGAAGGGCGCGCTCGACAGCAGCAGTCTGCCCGGCAAGCTGGCCGACTGCCAGGAGCGCGATCCGGCGCTCAGCGAGATCTACATCGTCGAGGGCGAATCGGCCGGCGGCTCGGCCAAGCAGGGCCGCGACCGGCGGTTCCAGGCCATCCTGCCGATCAAGGGCAAGATCCTCAACGTCGAGAAGGCCCGGTTCGACAAGATGCTGAGCAGCGACGAGATCAAGACGATGATCGCTGCGCTCGGCTGCGGTATCGGGAGCGAGGACTTCGACCCCGACAAGGCACGCTACCACCGGATCATCATCATGACCGACGCGGACGTGGACGGCTCCCACATCCGCACGCTGCTGCTGACATTCTTCTACAGGCAGATGCGGGCGCTCGTCGACCGGGGCTACATCTACATCGCGCAGCCGCCGCTCTTCCGCGCCAAGCGCGGCCGCACCGAGGTGTTCATCCGGGACGAGCGGGCGCTCGAGACCTGGTTGATCAAGCGCGCCGTCGAATCGCGCGTCGTGGTCCTGCCCGATGGACCCGAGATGAGCGGCGAGCAGCTCGAGCACCGGCTCGAGAAGCTGATGGCATTTCGCAAGTACCTCCAGATCGTCGAACGGCGCGGGCCGTCGAAAGAGGTGATCCACGGCCTCCTCGATCGCGACGCGCGGGACAAGGCGTTCTTTGCCGACCGCGAGCGCGTCGAGGCGCTCGCCCGCGCGCTGACGAGCCCGGCGCGCACGGCGACGGTCCAGCCGGACGAGGAGCACCAGGCGTTCGCGCTCGCGATCGAGGACCGGAGCGGCGGGTACCCCCGCCATCACCGGGTCGATCTGGACTTCGTCACGACCGGAGAGTTCAGGACTCTCGCCGCGAGCTATCAGGACGTCAAGGACATCCGCGGCCCGATGACCGTCAGGACGACGGCTGGCGCGCCGGCGGAGAGCGCCGAGGCCGAGGACGCGGTCGAGGCGGGCACTGCTGCGGCCGACGAGACCGGCATCGGAGGCGCGCCCCTCGACGGCGCGACCAGGCTCGCGGCGGAGCCCAGGGACAGCGATGCGCCGGGCGCTCCGAGGCAGAAGGCGGCGAAGGACGCCGACGTGAAGATCGAATCGATCGACGAGCTCGTGGAGTTCTTCACCGCCGCCGGGAAGAAGGGCGTCGCGATCAACCGCTACAAGGGCCTCGGCGAGATGAACCCGGACACCCTCTGGGAAACCACCATGAAACCCGAGACGCGCACGCTCGCACAGGTGCGCGCCGAGGACCCGATGGAGGCCGACCTGATGTTCACGACGCTCATGGGGGACCAGGTCGAGCCGCGCCGGAAGTTCATCGAGGACAACGCGCTCGACGTGAAGAATCTGGATATCTGAGACGGGCTCAAGTCTCAGAGCTCAAGGACGACCATTCAGACTCTGGTCGCGCGGCTGTGATCAGAATGCTTTTCCCGCCCCTGAACCTTGAGCCCTGAGCCCTTGAGCCCTTGAGCCCTGCAGCTATGTCTGACACCTCGCTCACCAAATTCCCCGTCAACATCGAAGACGAGATGAAGCGCTCGTACATGGATTACGCGATGAGCGTCATCATCGGGCGGGCGCTGCCTGACGTCAGGGACGGCCTGAAGCCGGCGCACCGGCGCGTGCTGTACGCCATGCGCCAGATGGGGTTGGCGTCGAACCGTCCCTACCGCAAGTGCGCGAAGGTCATCGGCGAGGTCATCGGCAACTACCATCCACACGGCGACGCGCCGGCCTACGACACGCTCGTCAGGCTCGCGCAGGACTTCAACATGCGGTACGTCCTCGTGGACGGCCAGGGGAACTTCGGATCCGTCGACGGCGACCCACCAGCGGCCTACCGCTACACGGAAGCACGTCTCGAGGCGCTCGCCGAAGAGATGATGGGCGACCTCGACAAGGAAACCGTCGACTTCGTCCCCAACTTCGACGAGACGACCGAAGAGCCGACGGTTCTGCCGACGACCTATCCGAACCTGCTGGTGAACGGGTCGGCGGGCATCGCCGTCGGGATGGCGACCAACATTCCGCCGCACAACATGCGGGAGGTCATCGACGGCGTGATCGCGCTCGTCGAGCATCGGGGTCAGTCGCGGGAGGCGCGGCTCAAGGCCGTCCTGAAGGCCGTTCCCGGCCCGGATTTCCCCACGGGCGGCTTCATCGTCGGGCGGCACGGCATCTTCAGCGCCTATACGACCGGACGCGGCTCGATCACCCTCCGCGCGAAAGCGACGACCGAGGAATCGAAGAAAGGCGACAAGGTCTCCATCGTCGTCACCGAGATTCCGTACCAGGTCAACAAGAAGCGGCTGCTCGAGAACATCGCGGAGCTCGTGCGGGAGAAGGTGATCGAGGGCATTTCCGACCTGCGCGACGAGTCCGACCGCGACGGGATGCGCATCGTCATCGAGCTCAAGCGCGGCGAGGTGCCGGAGGTCATCCTCAACAACCTCTACAAGCACACGCAGCTGCAGACGACGTTCGGCATCATCATGCTCGCGATCGTGGGCGGCCGGCCGCGTGTGCTGCCGCTCATCGACATCGTGGAGCACTTCCTGGAGTTCCGGCGCGAGGTCGTGAGGCGGCGAACGGAGTTCGAGCTGCGCAAGGCCGAGGCCCGCGCGCACATCCTCGAGGGTCTGAAGATCGCGCTCGACCACCTCGACGAGGTGATCAAGCTCATTCGAGGGTCCAAGAACCCGCCCGAGGCGCGCGAGGGCCTCATGACGCAGTTCAAGCTCTCGCAGGTGCAGTCGCAGGCGATCCTCGACATGCAGCTTCAGCGCCTCACGGGCCTCGAGCGGCAGAAGATCGTCGACGAGCTCGTTGAGCTGCTGAAGACGATCGAGCGGCTGCGCGCCATCCTCTCGAGCGACGAGCTGCTGATGGCCGTCGTCCTGAACGAGCTGAAGGCCGTCCGGGACAACTACTCGGACGAGCGCCGGACGGTGATCGTCGAGGAGAGCGGCGAGTTCCGCATCGAAGACCTGATCGCCGACGAGGACATGGCGATCACGGTCACCAACACCGGCTACGTCAAGCGGACGGCAATCTCCACCTATCGGATGCAGCGCCGGGGCGGCAAGGGGCGCATCGGCATGCGCACGCGCGAGGAGGACTTCGTCAGCCACCTCTTCATCGCGTCGACGCACTCCTACATCATGATCTTCTCCGATCGGGGCCGCGCGTACTGGCTCCGGGTCCACGAGATCCCCGATGTCGGTCCGGGCGGAAAGGGCAAGGCCATCGCGAACCTCGTCTCGATGGAAGAAGGCGAGAAGATCGCGGCGCTCGTCGCCATCAAGGAATGGCCCGCCGAGGAGAACCAGCAGTTCGTCGTCATGGGGACGCGCAAGGGCGTGGTCAAGAAGACCGACCTCACCGCGTTCAGCAACCCGCGCGCCGGCGGCATCATCGCCATGGGCGTCGAGGACGGCGACTCGGTGATTGCCGCCGAGATGACCGACGGCCGCGAGCAGGTCTTCATCGGCACGCGCGACGGCATGGCCATCCGGTTCGACGAGACCGACGTCCGTCCGATGGGCCGGACGGCTTACGGGGTTCGCGGCATCACGCTGCGCGACGGCGACGAAGTCGTGGCGATGGAAGTCGTGCGCGAAGGCGGCACGATGCTCACCGTGACACAGAGCGGGTACGGCAAGCGCACCGAGCTCGAGGAGTACCGCCTGCAGTCGCGCGGCGGCGTCGGCATCATCAACATCCAGACGAGCGAGCGCAACGGCAAGGTCGTCGGCATCGCATATGTGCGCGACGACGACGAGCTGATGCTCATCAGCCAGCAGGGCATGATCCTCCGCATGGTCGCGAAGGACGTGCGGGCGATCGGCCGGGCCACGCAGGGCGTCCGGATGCTGGGCGTCGAGGAGGGCGACCAGGTCGTATCCGTCGCGCGCCTGGCCGAGCAGGAGGTCGAGGAGAACGGTGCGGAGCCACCGACGCCAGAAACTCCACCGGACGCGAGCTGACCAAAGGCGTTGTACCGCCGAGCCCGCGGAGACCGCAGACATTTAAAGGTTCGGCGTGCTCCGCGCCTTCCGCGGTGAAAGGGTTTTGGTCAGTGGAGGACGGCTCGCGGCCTACGCCGGCTCGAGCTTCGCGTACTTCGAGAGGAGCTTCTTCACTCCGACGGTGTTGAACCGCACCGTGACCTTCACGTCGTCGTTGTGCTCTTCGACCGCCATCACCGTTCCGACGCCGAACTGCGAGTGCCGCACCCGCAGGCCGGTCCGCAGCCCGATCGCCGACTGATCCTCGTTCTCGTACGCATAGGACGCCTCGGTCTCCCTGGCCTTGCCGCGGCCCCTCCGAGCGTACGGATTGGTGCGGAACTCGTAGTGGCTGTGGCGGAACGCGCTCTGATACGCGGCATTCCAGGCGGGAGCGATGCGATCGACGAGCTCGGCGGGTATCTCGTCGAGGAACCGTGACGGCTCGGTCGCCTGATACTCGCCGAAGACACGCCTGCGCGCGGCGCCCGTGAGGACGAGGCTGGACTGCGCCCTCGTCATCCCCACGTAGCAGAGGCGGCGTTCCTCTTCGATTTCCTCCTCCTCCTCGCCCGCGCGCGAATGAGGGAAGAGTCCCTCCTCGAGCCCGGCAATCACGACGACGGGAAACTCCAGGCCTTTGGCGGCGTGCATCGTCATCAGCCAGACGCGCGCCTCGCGGTTGCCGGACTCCTCGTCGGCCTCGGACAGGAGCGACAGCCGGTCGACGAACCCCCCGAGCGAGGCCTCGGGCTCGCGTGCCTCGTAATCGCGCGCCGCCGAGACGAGCTCCATGAGGTTCTCGATCCGCTCGTTGGCCTCCTCGCTGTTCTCGTCGCGGAGCGACTTGAGGTAGCCGGTCTGATCGAGCATCTTGCCGATCACAATCGAGACCGCCTCGTGGCGCGCGACGATCGCGAGGCCCGCGATGAGATCCCGGAACACGCGCAGCGACGACACCGCCCGGGATGGGAGCTTGCCGTCCTCGACGGCGTAGACCAGCTTGGCCCAGAGCGATCTCGCCGACGAGATCTCCTGAAGGCCGGCGGCAAGGAGGGGCGGCGCGTCGGCGTGGACGGCCTCGGGGTCGATCGCCTGCAGTCCGTCCATCACGCCCTTGCCGACGCCGCGCGCCGGCACGTTGACGACGCGGCGCAGGCTCACATCGTCGTGCGGATTGATGATGAGCTTCAGATATGCGAGCGAGTCCTTGATTTCCTTGCGCTCGTAGAACCGGACGCCCCCGATGATCTTGTAGGGGACGCTCTCGCGCATGAGCGAGTCCTCAATCGCCCGCGACTGCGCGTTGATCCGGTAGAGCACTGCAATCGTGCTGTCGACGTTCTCCGCCCGCGCCTGCTTGACGGTGCGGACGATGAAATCGGCCTCCTCGAGCTCGTCGTTGCCGCGGTAGGAGACGATGCGCGCGCCGCCCTGCCGATCCGTCCAGAGCCGCTTGTCCTTGCGGTTGCGGTTCTGCCGGATGACCGCCGTCGCCGCGTCGAGGATGACCTGCGTGGACCGGTAGTTCTGCTCCAGACGGACAATCGCCGCCTCGGGAAAGTCGGTCTCGAAGTCGAGGATGTTGCGGAGGTCGGCGCCGCGCCACTTGTAGATCGACTGGTCGGGATCGCCGACGACGGCGAGGTTGCGATGGACCTCGGCCAGGCGGCGGATCAGCATGTACTGCGGCCGGTTCGTGTCCTGATACTCGTCGATCATGACGTAGCGGAACTTCCGGGCGTAGAACTGGCGTGCCTGGTCGGAGGTTTCGACGAGCTCGACGGTCTTCAGCAGCAGGTCGTCGAAGTCGAGCGCGTTGCTGTCGCGGAGCGACGTCACGTAACGCTCGAAGATCTTCGCGATCTGCTCGTCCCTGACGTTGAAGCTGCCGCGGAGCGCGTCGGGCCCCTCCATGCGGTTGCGGAGGTGGCTGATGCGCGAGAGCGCCTGGCGCGGCGGGACGAACTTGTCGTCGATGCCGAGCTCCTTCTCGATCTGCTTGACGAGCGCCACCTGATCGGACGAATCGTAGATGACGAAGTCGCGGGAGAGGCCGATCTTGGGCGCCTCGCGGCGCAGCAGCCGCGCGCAGAGCGCGTGAAACGTCGAGAGCCAGACCCCCTTCGAGTCCTCGCCGATCAGAGCCTCGACGCGCTCGCGCATCTCGCCGGCGGCCTTGTTGGTGAACGTCACCGCGAGCACCTGATCGGGTTCGGCGTGTCCATCGCCGATGAGGTAGGCGATGCGATAGGTGATCACCCGCGTCTTGCCCGACCCCGCACCAGCGAGAATCAGGAGCGGTCCGTCGCGATGCAGAACCGCTTCGCGTTGTTCGGGGTTCAGTTTGGTGAGGAAGTCCATTTTGGGGGGAACGTTCATTTTACAGCGCATGACCACAGTAGGATGGCAATTCCCTTGCCCGGTCCAGCTCGCGCTGCGGCCAAAGGAGCACCCCGATGGCGACCGTGCCCGACCCCCCTGATCCCTGATCCCTGATCCCTGATGTACCATCAACTCAGCAATGTCCATGACCCTGCTCGAAAAAGTCTGGAACGCCCACACCGTCCGGAAGCTGCCGAACGGGCAGACACAGCTGTTTGTGGGCCTGCATCTCGTGCACGAGGTGACGAGCCCGCAGGCATTCGACATGCTGCGGGCTCGGGGGTGGAAAGTCCGTTTCCCTGGTCGCACCATCGCGACGGTCGACCACATCGTGCCGACGCGGGATCAGCGCCGTCCGTTCCTTGACGTCATGGCCGAGGACATGCTCGCGGCGCTCGAGCGGAACTGCCGGGCGGCCGGAGTGCCGCTGCTCGACCTTCAGAGCGGATCGCAGGGCATCGTCCACGTCATCGGTCCCGAGCTCGGCCTGACGCAGCCCGGGATGACGATTGCGTGCGGGGACAGCCACACGTCGACGCACGGCGCGTTTGGTGCTGTCGCGTTCGGCATCGGCACGTCCCAGGTCCGGGACGTGCTCGCCTCGCAGTGCCTGGCGCTCGACCCGCTCAAGGTGCGGCGTATCGAGGTGTCCGGCACGCTGGGGTCCGGCGTCTACGCGAAGGACATCATTCTCGAGATCATCCGGCGCCTCGGCGTCAATGGCGGCGCTGGCTACGCCTACGAGTACGCCGGCGATACGATCGAGCGCCTGACGATGGACGAACGGATGACGATCTGCAACATGTCGATCGAGGGCGGTGCCCGTGTCGGATACGTGAATCCCGACCAGACGACGTTCGATTATCTGCGTGGGCGCCGATTTGCGCCTGAGGGCGATGCGTTCGACGCGGCCGTTACGTGGTGGCGCAGCATGGCGTCGGATGCGGACGCGCGCTACGACGACACGGTTCGCATTGACGCACGCGGAATACGGCCCACCGTGACGTGGGGGATCAATCCGGGTCAGTCAGTCTACGTCGACGAGCGTCTGCCGCGCCCATCCGACATGGAGCCGGCCACGCGGGCGTCGCTCGCCGAGGCGTTGGAATTCATGGGCTTCCAGGGCGGGGATCCGATCAAGGGGACGCGGATCGACGTCGCGTTCGTGGGCTCGTGCACCAACGCCCGGCTGTCGGACCTTCGCGAAGCCGCCCGCGTCGTCCGCGGGCACCACGTGGCCGCGCACGTCAAAGCGCTGGTGGTGCCAGGCTCGCAAGGTGTTCGTGCGGCCGCCGAGCGCGAAGGCCTCGACCGGGTCTTTACCGACGCAGGCTTCGACTGGCGCAACGCCGGCTGCTCGATGTGCCTGGCCATGAATCAGGATCGCCTCGAGGGCCGCGAAGTCTGCGCCTCATCGTCGAACCGAAACTTCAAGGGCCGGCAGGGCAGCCCGATCGGCCGTACGCTGCTCATGAGTCCGGCCATGGTCGCCGCGGCGGCCATCGCCGGAGAAGTCGTGGACGTCAGGGAGATGACCGGTGGCAATTGAGATCATCGGGGACGTGACCGGCCGGGCGCTGCCGCTCCCGGGCGACAACATCGACACGGATCGGATCATCCCCGCGCGGTTCCTGAAGTCGGTATCGTTCGAGGGGCTCGAGCGGCACCTCTTCGAGGACGATCGCGCGCAGGTGGCCGCACAGGGCGGCACGCCTCACCCTTTCTCCGATCCCCGCTACGCCGAGGCGACCATCCTCGTCGTCAACGCGAACTTCGGGTGCGGTTCGTCGCGCGAGCACGCGCCTCAAGCGATCCGGCGCCGCGGGATTCGCGCGGTCGTGGGCGAGTCCTTCTCCGAGATCTTCTTCGGCAACTCCGTCGCGCTCGGGCTGCCGTGCGTGACGGCTGCACCGGAAGCGGTCGACACGCTGATCCAGATGGTGGCCCGCGACCCTGCCCTGGTCGTCACCGTGGATTTGGCGGCGCTTCAGGTGTCGGCCGGTACCCACCGCTTCGCCATCACCATGCCCGCCGCCGCGCGCGATGGATTCCTGGACGGCAGCTGGGACGCCACCGGCCTGCTGCTGGATCGGTACGAGGAGGTCGAAGCCGTCGCCGCGCGGCTGCCGTACGTGGGGCGATAGCGGAGAGCGGAACCCCCGGGTGATAACGACGTGTTTGGAACCACAGAAGAGCACAGGGCGAGCAGAGGGGTGCTTGGCCAGTGGTGGGTTGGGCGGCGCGACCGTTTGCCTACACGCGGGCCGTCCACCGAAGGCCCTTCAAGCTCTGCTAACTCTATGTCCCCTGTGGTTCAAATCCTCCGCGATCTCCGCTCAGCTCGGCTGACTCCCCTCCGGGAA
>Ga0075327_1000484_pt1 | contig 11262 bp, 9 predicted proteins | sample MayberrySE_Catta_2_FD_120056 | JGI IMG/M metagenome (GOLD analysis project Ga0075327, IMG submission 120056) | Natural and restored wetland microbial communities from the San Francisco Bay, California, USA, that impact long-term carbon... | ecosystem: Environmental > Terrestrial > Soil > Wetlands...
AACGACGGTCGCCGACGTCGTCGATTACGCCGGGGTCTCGCGGGCCACCTTCTACCAGCTCTTCGAGGACAAGCAGGCCTGTTTCCTGGCTGCCCTCGATGAGGCGATCGGGATGCTGATGGAGGCGATCATGCCGGCCGTCAACGCTCCGTCGAAGGACTGGGCCGAAACCGTCAGGAACGTGATCGTCGCCCTTCTGGACCTGCTCGCCGGGGTGCCCGAGTACGCGAAGACCGCCCTCGTCGAGTCGTTCGCCGCCGGCGAGCGCGCCTTCGCCCGCTACAGCGAGGCGATGGACACGATGGTGAAGCTGCTCGACGAGGGCCGCAACCATGCGGTCACCGACGCCGAGCTCCCGCCCCGCCTCGCCCGGGCGATCCTCGGCGGCGGCGAATGGCTGATCCGCGGCGAGATGATGGCCGACCGGACCCGCCGGGTGCCGTCGCTGACGCCCGACTTCCTCTACATGGCGCTCGTCCCCTTCCTCGGTCAGGAGGAGGCGCTGCGCCAGTCCCGCCTGGCCGCCGGCGCCACCGCGGTCTGAGGGCCGACCCCCGCGCCCACGGCGTTCGGACAGCGCGGCCAAAGTTCCGGGATTCTTTGGACGCGACGGCCATAGGGATGTGCGTAGAGGGCCCGCTCCCATAAATGAGGGTGTTCCTGCCGCTTGCTTTTCCCGCTGGCGGTCGGCTATAAACCGTGTATGGAAGCGTCTCCGCAAGGTCGACCATTACCTAGCGGTAGGCACGGCCTGCCGCGCGAGGTGGTGATCAGAAATCAGCGCGACCGCCTGCTGCTGGCCATGGTCATGGTCGCTTCGGAGAAGGGATACGAGGCCACGACCGTCGCCGACGTCATCGAGGAGGCATCGGTCTCGAGGACCACCTTCTACGAGCTGTTCGAGGACAAGCTCGACTGCTTCCTCGCCTCCTACGACGCCTCGGTCGACGTCTTCGTCAGCCACATCGAGAACGCCTACGCCACCACCGAGGCGCCGTGGCCGCATCGCATCCACGCCGGGCTCGCCGCCCTCGTCGGCATCCTCGCCTCGCTGCCGGCGATCGCGCAGATGGCCGTCGTCGAGGTGACGGCGGCCGGCCCCGCCGCCCGGCAGCGCTACCGCGACGCCCTCGGCCGGTTCACGCCGTTCCTCGACGAGGGCCGGGCGTGGTCGGACTTCGGGATGCGGCTTCCGGTCAGCACGTCGCGGCTGGCGATCGGCGGCGCCGCTGCCCTGCTCTTCGACCACATCCGCGCCGGCCACGCGGCCGAGCTTCACGAGATCCTCCCGGACATCGTCTTCGCCGTCCTGATGCCCTTCATCGGCCCCCTCGAGGCGGCCGAGGAGATGCGCCGCGAAGTCACTCTTCCGGCTGACTGACCCCCCAAGGAAACCGAGGCACTCCTCATGACGAGGGGTCCTCGGTCTGGCGAAACGCGACGCGGCGAGCCGCTACGGGCGGCTTCCGCGTCCGGACGCACAAACGGGCCCCCGTGAGGCGGGGAACCCGTTTGGCATTCGGAGTCGCGTTACCAGGCGACGAGGGAGAGAGCCTGGTGACGCTGGGTAGTGCACGCTCGCCGAGGAGAGCTTGACGAGCGCGCGACTACTATAAACGATTACGTTCACTGATGTCGCGCCGTCTGACGTGCCATGGATCTGTGCCAAGGTCTTGACATTCAGAAACGGGTCTGTTTATACTCGAATTGAACGGCGAATTCTCAAATACGCCGATCCCCGAATGAGGACGCGGGGCTCTCTCCCTGCCGCCCCGCGTCCTCTTCATTTCCTCCGAAATGGTGCCGCCGGCTCTCCCTGGGGCCGGCGCGCATCTTCCATATCTGGATTACCGCCGTCCCTCATGGGTACGCTGTAAGGGCGACTACACGCCGAGCAGAGAAGCGAGCCGATGCCACCACGTCCAAAGCCACGCCGAGGCGCCCTCCCCAGGGGTCGCCACAACCTCCCCCGCGAGACCGTGGTCGCCTCGCAGCGGGCGCGGACCCTCGAGTCGATGATCCACGTCGTCGCCGACAAGGGCTACGCCGAGGCTCGGATCGCCGACGTGATCGCCGAGGCCGGTATCTCGCGCAAGACCTACTACGAGCTGTTCACGGACAAGGAGGAGTGCTTCCTCGCCGCCTACGACCTCGCGGCCCGGCGGTTCCTCGACGCCGCCACCACTTCCTATCGCGATGTCGACGGCCCCTGGATCGATCGGATCCGGGCGGCGTTCGGGGCGCTGTTCGACGCGCTGGTCGCCGACCAGGCGTCCGCCAAGGTCTGCGTGGTCGAGGTCCTCAGCGCCGGACCGAAGGCCCTGACGCGACGCGACGCGATGATCCGCGAGATCACCCACCTCGTCGACGCCGGGCGCAGCGAGACGAAGGCGGACCTGCCGGGGATGGCCTCGCTGGCGATCGTCGGCGGCATCAACGAGCTGCTCTACACCGAGATCCTCCACGGCTCGCTGAGCCATCTTCCGGCGCGGCTGCCCGAGGTCGTCTACTGGATCGCCCAGCCGTTCCTCGGCGAGCAGCAGGCCGACGTCGAGCGCCGGCGCACCTCGGATTGGCTGGTCGAGCGTCCGCCCGTCGTCGCGGCCGCTTAGGTAGCCGGCTGCTGCGCTGCGCTCTGCCGCTGCAGCCACTGCAACGCTGAGCTCAGGTTCGTCTCGTAGACGGCGGGATCGCCGGGGTCGCCGAGATGGCCCCCGGCCACGCGCCGTCCGTGGACCTGCGGCTCGCGGGCGTCCCAGCGCAGGGTCGGAGGCGAGGACGGGTCGTCCTCGGGAGCCAGGGCGAGCACCGGGGCCTCACACTCGAACCGGCCCGGTGAGATGCTCGCCAGCAGCTGCTCGTCGGCATCGATCAACGCCTCGTACTCCCCGCCGTCGCCGGCCCCGCGGGCGAAGCGGACCATGTCGGTCACCTGCGAGTAGGTGGCGGCCGCGTCGACCTCGCCGTGGACCGCGAGCAGCGCCGCCAGCGTGCCGCCGCCGGACTCGCCGTAGGCGTAGACGGGCCGGCCCGCGGCCCGGTAGCGCAGGGCGACTCCCCGGGCGCCGCGGACGGCGGCGCGCAGGTCCGCGAGCGGATAGGCGAGCGAGTGAGCTTCGAACCCCCTACCCTCGGCCGCGGCGACGGCGTCACCCGGCGGGTCCGCCTCCCCGATCGCGAAGCTGCCGGCCCCGAACACCAGCAGGACCGGACGGTCATCGGCGCCGGCGTCGGTCGTCGCCGGCGTCGGCGCGTCGCCGGTGCGCTGCGGGTCGGCATCGACGCCGAAGAAGATCGCCGCCGTCATCACGCCGATCACCGCGAACGCGAGCACCCAGATCACACCGGCCCCCGCTCGCGGGGAGCCCGATTCCTTGTCATCCCCCCCGCCAGCGTCCCATTCCGGATACACAAACGAACTTGTTTATCACAGGGAATCGCGCTCTCAGGCACGATTGGACGGATGTGGGCCGGCTCGCCCGGTCGGTGACGCAGCCCGTCGGCTACTCGGTTGCGAGCTGCTCGGCGCCAGCTTCGAGCCGGTCGAGGCGCCGCCGAAGCTCCTCCACCGCGGCCTCGAGCGCTTCGAGCCGGCCGTCGGCGTCGTCCTTGGGCGCCGCCTCACCACCCTGCGTCGCCGCCCCGCCATCGCCGTTTCCGTCGGCCGCGCCGGCGGCCTCCTCGGCGGCATCGCCGAAGAGCTGCTCGTAGCGCTCCTCCTTCTGCCCGGGCCGGCGCGGCAGCCGCCGGACCAGCTCGCGCTCGATCAGCCCCTCGAGCGTCAGGTGGAGGTCGTCGAGATCCTCGAAGCGATGAAGCCGGGCGCTGCGCTGCTTCAGCTCCCCGGGCGTCTGGGCACCGCGCAGCATCAGCACGGCCAGCAGTGCGAGCTCGTCGCCGGCGAGGTCGAGCTGGTCGGCGATCAGATGCCGGTATTTGGCCGTCCGGCTGCCGTCGGGGTGGGAGGAGCGGATCCAGTGGCGGCGGCCGAGCCGGCCGAGCGCGGCGAGGACGTCCGGCTCCTCGTAGGCGACGACCGGATCGCGGTTCGTCGCCTGGTTGCAGGCCAGGCGCAGCGAGTTGAGCGAGAGCGGGTAGGCGTCCGGCGTCGCCCGCTCCTTCTCCAGGAGGCTGCCGAGGACCCGGATCTCCGCCTGATCGAGGTCCTTGCGGAACAGCACGCTCAGGCCGCCTCGACCGGCCGCCGGGCGACGTACTTGGGGCTGATCATCCGCTCACCACCGCCCCCGACCTTCATCAGGCCCTCGACGAGGCGGTGCTCACGCTCGGCCAGCTCCTCGTCGTCGCCGAGCAGGCCGCCGGCGCGGGCCAGCTCCCGGCCCCGCACCAGCGGGCGCACGGCGGTGACCGCGAACCGGTGCATCGGCCCGCCCGGCACGCCGAGCCGATCGGCCATCTCCGCCCCCATCCAGCGGCGGATGAAGGCGGCGGAGATGCGACTGTGGGCGCCGCCCAGGACGCGGGCCGGAAGCGCGGGCAGCATCCGCTCGAAATCGGTGCCCTCCTCGAGCAACGCCCTCATCAGTAGAACCGACTCCGGGCTCGGGCCGGAGTCGATCGCCAGCGCCGCGTCGAGCTGCCCTCGCGCCTCCTCGAGCGTCGCCGGCAGGCAGCGCTCCGGCACCCCCATCACGAACGAGATCCAGCGCCATTGGTGCAGCAGCGCCTCGAGCTCGCCCGGCGAGTAGCGGACGCCGAGGTCCTCGAGCGCGCGGAGCGGGACCAGGAAGAACCCGCCGATCCCGGTCAGGGACATGTCCGACGCCGAGATCGGCACCCCCCAGTTGGCCTCGTCCCAGTCCTCCCCGCTTCCCAGGTGGGCCCTGACGAGCGCGTGGACGAGCCGTAGGCGGACGGTGGCGGCGAGCCCGTCGCCGCCGGGGCGCATCGCGCCGGGCCGGGTCGCGGTCACCAGCCAGCGCAGCGTCTGGTTGAGCCGGCGGGCGGCGCCGTCGGCGAGCCGCCCGGTGGCGGCGAGCGGCCGGGCCAGGCTGGCGCTGCGATAGCCGAAGGCGAGCGAGCCGGCGGAGAGGACGAGGAGCTGGTTCAGCCCTCCGGCCCGCCAGGTGGCGACGGCGCCGGCGTCGACCAGGTCGAGGTCGAGCCAGTCGGGGAGCGAGAAGATCGGGTCGAGCAACCGGCCGAGGCAGGGCGCGGCGGTCGCGCTCGGGAGCGGGTACTCGCGCAACGCCCGGTCGAGTTGCCGCCAGCCGCTGCCGGCCGGCATCTCGCGGAAGTGCAGGGCGAGCTCGTCGGCGTCCGGATCGCCGGCGAAGCAGTCGGCGATGATCCGGTCGACCAGGATCTCCCCGTGCTCGCGGCGGGCCCGATCGACGCGGCTGAAGCGCTCCGCGGCTGCCATCGCTGCCATGTCCTGATCCCGCACGGTCATCGAATCCATCGGTTCGAGCTACGCTTGCATCGTAAACATCACTGTACAGCAGCCGTCAACCACGGCCGGCGTCTGCGGCATTCTTCGGCCGTCGGGTGGCGATCACGTGCTGTACGCCGGCCGCCGTCATCCCGATCGCCGCGGCGACCTCGCGGCGGCTCATCCCAGCCTCGCTGGCCGCGATGATCAGCGCATCACGGCGCTTTTTCGCGTCCTGAAGGTCGCGCTGCGCCCAGGCGAGGCGACGCTCGAAATCATCGCTCATGGAGCGATCCCGTCACCCTCTGGGGCCCTCCATAAACATTACGGTTCACAGCATAGACCGCATCTGGACTCCGTGTCCAGCGAGAAACTTTGCTGTACAGTTTTCTTGACGGAAAGGGAGGAGCCAGGTGAGGGAGATGGGTTCAGATCTGCGGAGGCGGCCGAAGCTCGGTCCTGCCAAGCGGATCAATCGGGCGAAGCCGCCGACGGGCCAGGAGAACGGCAACGGCAGCGGCAACGGAGAGGTCCGGCTGCGACGCGGCTGGAGGGAGACGATCGAGCCGGGGCTTTACCGCAACCACCGGGTCGGTTGCCGGGCGACGTTCAGCCGCAAGGCGGGAGTGCGCTGCAACTGCCCGTTTCAGGCGCACCTGCCGACCGACGTCCCGGGCAAGACCTACCCGCAGAACCTGGTGGCGAAGACCCTGCGCGACGCGCGCGAGGAGAAGGAGCGCCGCCAGCGCGAGGGACGGCGCGCCAACCGAACGGGCAGCCGGCTCAGCATCTCGGAGTTCTTCTGGGGTGCGTTCATGGAGAAGCAGCAGCTCCGCCCGGCGACCAGGCGCAACTACGCCCGCGTCTACCGCACCTACCACGAGCCGGTCGTCGGCGAGCTGCCGCTATGCGATTTCAACGAGGAGCACGTCGCCGAGCTGATCTCCCACCTCGAGAAGGAGAGCCAGCAGCGCCGCAAGATCACCGGCAAGCGCAACGCCTCCTGGATCGCCCAGCAGCTCATCCCCCTCCAGTCGGCCTTTTCGGCCGCCGTCCGCTGGAAGCGGATCTCCGAGAACCCGCTGCGGCAGCCGTCCCTTCCCGACGTGCCGCCGAAGCAGGAGGACGAGGTCGACTGCAACGAGGACCCGAAGGCGATCCTCTCCAAGGATCAGATCGAGGAGCTCTGCGAGTTCGCGCGCAACAACCCGCGCCGCCGGCTCGGTCTCCGCGACGCGCTGCTGTTCCGGTTCACCTACGAGTTCGCCCTCCGCAACAGCGAGGTCCGCGGCCTGCGTTGGGCCGACATCGACTTCGCCGAGCAGCGGATCACGGTCAACCGCCAGATCGACCCCGTGACCGGCCTCGAGTCGACGACCAAGGGCAAGCGCAGCCGCGAGCTGCCGGGTCCGGAGTCGATCTTCGCGGCGCTCGGCGACTGGCAGGCCGAGACCGACGCCGACGGCCTCGACCACGACCCCCTCGGCTACGTGTTCGCCAGCGGCGACCCGCACGCGCCGATGTCGATCGGGCTGCCGAACCGGCGCATCCGCGAGGCCCAGATGCGGGCCGGCATCACCACCGACAAGGGCCTGCCGCTGATCGTCTTCCACGGGCTGCGCCACAGCCGCGCCTCCCACCTGCTGCTCGACGGCGCCCCGATGCTCGAGGTCTCACGGTTCCTCGGCCACGCCAGCCAGCTCGTCACCGCCAACGCCTACTCCCACCTGGTGCCCGACGACGAGTTCGCCGGCATCCGCCAGCTCTTCACCGCGATCCGCGACGGCGAGCAGCCGTCCTACGGCGTCACTCGGGTTCACTGGACCGGCCGGCGGCGCCCCCGGCGAGCATGAACCCACGGGCGCGCTACCCGGTCCGGCGCTGAGCAACCCCCGACGGGCTCCTTCGCCTCCCAGCGCTTCGGGCTACTCGCGCTTCGGCGCCGGAGCGCTGATCTTCTCCAACAAGAGGCCCCAACAAACTCTGGGGGATGTGCCGCTGCCTGGGCCAGATCGGCGCCCTGCCCGGCCGGGTGGTCTGGGATCGCGAGGGCGCGATTCACCGCAGCGGCGGGCAGCCCATCGACGAGTTCGCCGCCTCTTGCGGGCAGCTCGCCTCGACTGGCAGATCTCGAGCCCCGTGATCCCCAGGCCAAGGGCATGCTCGAGCGCCTGCACGACTTCATCGAGCGCAGCTTCGAGCCCGCTCGCAGCCTCGCCTCAGAGCGCGACTTCCAAGATCAGCCCGACCGCTGGTTCGCCGAGCAGGCCAACGCCCGCATCCACCGCACCCTGCGCGCGGTGCCCGCCGAGCACCTCGAGGCAGAGCGACCGAAGATGCGAGCGCCGCCCGGGCCGATGCCCGAACTCGACCGCTCGGATCTCGGTCTCGCTGATCCTGACCACGACCCGGCGGCCGGCGAAGCGGCGATCGAGCAAGTAGTCGTTGGTGTCCCAGCACGGGGATCCGTGCCTGCCTCGCCGGCCAGCGGACCGCCTTTGCGATCGCGGCCGAGTGGGTCGCTCGCCTTGGCGATGGCAAGCGCGCCGGCAACCTCTCCGAAGAGCTCGCTCGCCTGGGCCGGATCCCGTTGCTGATCGTCGACGAGGTCGCCTACATCCCCTTCGACCCCCGAGGCGGCAAACCTGATGTTCAGCCTCGTCTCCGCCCGCTACGAGGGGCCTCGATGATCGTCACCTCGAACAAGACCTTCTCGGCCTGGGGTGAGATCTCGGCGACGAGGTGACCGCGGCGGCGATGATCGACAGGCTCGTCCATCACGGCGAATAGGAGCGTGAACACCTCGCTGGGGAAGATCTAGGGAAGCCCGTCTAGGCAGCCCTCGAAAGCAGCCTGCCGGTAGTCCTCTTGGTAGCTGTCGGCGTACGCCTCGGCGATCGTGACGGCGCCGGCGCTGCGCGCGAGATTCTTGGCGACCTTTCCCTCAGAGAACGATCCGCACACTCTCTTTGCGATGTCGTAGTTCTCGGCATGGGCGCCCTCGAAGCCGCCGGACTTCCCCTTTGCCGGCTTCTCCTGCTTCTTAGGCTCGCTCTCGGCGTCCGTCGTGGTGGGCTCCTGTTCGGTAGTCGTCTCGGTCTCGGTCGTGGAGGTGGCCTGGTCGGTCTCACCGCAGGCGGCGAACACGAGGGACAGGGCGACGGCGACGGTGGCGGCGGCGAGTGTCGTGGTGCGTGCTCTCATGGATGCGGTCTCTATCAGAGCCAGCTGGTCCGGGTCGCAGTTGGCGCGGCTACTGCGAGGGAGTCGGCCTCGGAGCCGCCTTCGGCGATCTGGGGGCTTCGCTCTACGACCACCATGGGGACGGAGCGTTGCCTTCCCTTCCCCGAAGGCGCATGGCGTGAATCTCCGTGGGCTTCCACCCGACTCGATCGCAGAAGAGGCTGCGAGCCCGACCCCCAGGACAGGGACGAGCAGCCCTACCTCTCCGTATCCACACCGGTCTCAACGGCGGCCAACTGACTCGCCGCGCAGACGAAGACAGCGAGTCCTCCAATTGATCACGGTGAATCGGGTGGATCGAGGTTCACGGGGCGACATTCAGCGGCCAGGGTGCAGTGAAGATCCACTTCTGCAGGCGCTGGTTGCCTACGTCGCCGATCCAGATGCTGCCCTGCGGGTCGGCCGCCAGCAGGCCCGGTGTATCCAGCTCACCCGGCCCTGAGCCGGTCGCCCCGAAGCTGGTGCGGAAGTCGCCGTCCTTGCTGAAGACCGAGATGCGGTCGAGCGTCGCGTCCGCGATCAGGAGGCGGCCACGGTCGAACACCACGCCGACCGGCTCCTGGAGCTGGCCGGGGCCGCTCCCCTGTGAGCCGAAGCGGCGCACGAAGTCGCCGTCGTCGGTGAACTCCTGGACTCCGTTCTGGTCGGAGATCACTAGGTTGCTGGAGCTGTTGAACGCGATTCCGTTCGGCCCATCCAGCTCCCCGTCGGCGGAGCCGCTGACTCCCCACTGGCCGAGGTAGTCGCCGTCCTCGTCGAACTTCTGGATCCGGTCGTTGCCGAGATCTGCGACCCAGAGATTGCCCCAAAGGTCGATCGCGATGCCGGCAGCGCCTTGGAACTGTCCGTTGTTCGTGCCCTGGGAGCCGAACTGATCGAGGTACTGGCCGTCCTCGTCGAAGTTCTGGACTCGGTGGCCGAAGACATCGGTGACCCACACCGAGCCGTCCGGAGCATAGGCGACGCCGTATGGGCAGGTGAACTGGCCGTTTCCGGTTCCCTCGGAGCCGAAGCTGCCCAGGTAGGTCCCGGAGTAGTTGCGCCGCTGCACACGGTGGTTGCTGCAGTCGGCGACCCGCATGGTCCCGTCCGAGGCGACGGCGACGCCGGCTGGCCCGTCGAACTGGTCGTTGCCGGAGCCCTCCGATCCCTTGGTCACCAAGGGAAACCACTCAGTTGGGCTGCTCTCGCTGCCCAGAGTACTCCACCGCTGCGCTCGGTCGTTGCCCGTGTCGCTGACCCACAAATCATTCTGCCCATCGACCGCGATGAAGGTGGGTGTGGACATCTGTCCCTCCGCCGAGCCGCTCGCGCCGAAGCTGCTGAGGAAGCTACCAGCCTTATTGAAGACTAATACACGTCTAAGAGCCACATCGGCAACCAGCACGTTGCCGTAGCTCTCGACCGTTACGCCGATCGGCCACTCGAGCTGGCCGGGGCCGCTGCCCTGTGAGCCGAAGCGGCGCACGAAGTCGCCGTCGGTGGTGAACTCCTGGACCCCGTTCTCGTCGGAGATCAGCAGGTTGGCGGAGCTGCTAAACGCGATACCGTTCGGCCCATCCAGCTTCCCATCGGCGGAGCCGCTGACTCCCCATTGGTCCAGGTAGTCGCCGTCGTCGTCGAACTTCTGGATCCGGTCGTTGCCGAGATCGGCGACCCAGAGATTGCCCGAAGGGTCGACCGCGATGCCGGCAGCGCCTTGGAACTGGCCGTTACTCGTACCCTGGGAGCCGAACTGGTCCAGATACTGGCCGTCCTCGTCGAACTTTTGGACTCGGTGCCCGAGGAGGTCGGTGACCCACACGGAGCCATCCGGAGCATAAGCGACACCGTATGGGCAAGTGAACTGCCCGTTTCCGGTTCCCGCGGAGCCGAGGCTGGCCAGATACTCGCCTTCGGGGCTCCGCTTCTCGACCCGCTCGGAGCCGCAATCAGCGAGCTGGAGGTTGCCGTCCGGACCGAAGGCGATGCCGGCCAGATCCTCGAAATCTGTCGAGGAACCGAACTGCGAAGCAAGGTCGAACTGGCCTGGAACCGTGGAGTTCCACTTCTGGACTCGGTCGTTGCCGGTGTCGCCGATCCACAGATTTCCTTCCGGGTCATAGGCAAGCATCGCGGGACCCGAAAACTGCCCATCACCGGAGCCGTGGGACCCGAAGTTCCCGATGAACTCGCCCCGCCACCTGAAGGCGACGATGCGATCCTCGGCCGCGTCGCTGACCATCACGCGATCCTCACTGTCGACGGCGATACCCGTCGCCTCTTGAATCTTGCCTTCGCTGCTCCCCTTCACACCCAGGCGACTGACAAACTCTCCGTCTGTCGTGAACTGCTTTACCCCGTTGGCGTCGGCTATCAGAAGGTTGCCGAAGCGACCGATGGCAATGTCGAACGGCGCGTCGAACTGCTCCTGGCCAGTTCCGGAGGTGCCGAACTGACTCAGGTAGTCGCCGCTGGCATCGAACTCTTGGATGCGGTCGTTGCCGAGATCCGCAACCCAGATATGTCCGCTTGAGTCGACCGCGATGCCGGTTGCGAAGTTGAACTGGCCGTTGCCGCTACCCTGGCCTCCGAATTGCGTGACGTAGGCGTCCGCAGCGCTGAACTTCTGCACCCTGCTGTTGAAC
>Ga0075327_1000485_pt1 | contig 11255 bp, 11 predicted proteins | sample MayberrySE_Catta_2_FD_120056 | JGI IMG/M metagenome (GOLD analysis project Ga0075327, IMG submission 120056) | Natural and restored wetland microbial communities from the San Francisco Bay, California, USA, that impact long-term carbon... | ecosystem: Environmental > Terrestrial > Soil >...
GACGCCCGCGCTGCGCTCGGTCGCGTCCGTCGCGCTCGCGCAGCCCCGGTCGGCGAGGTCCGTGGCGCCGTCCCGGTCGTTGTCGACGCCGTCGTCGCAGGCCGGCGCGTTCGTCACGGTCCAGACGAACGAGAGGCTGTCGCTCACCAGGCCCGGCTGGCCGCCGAGCGTGCCCGCGCTCGTGACGGTGACGGCGTGGTTGCCGGCGCTGCCGGAGAGGGCCGCACCGGTGATCCGGCCCGTCGCCGACGAGATCGCGAGCCCGGGCGGCAGGCCGCTCGCGCTGAAGGCGAGCGCCGCGCCCGAGGGATTCGACGTCGCGAGCGGGAGCGAGACGGACTGGCCGACCCGGCTCACCGGGTTTCCCGGCGAGGCGATGGACGGCGCCAGCGGCAGCGGGTTCGCCGGCGTCCAGTCGCGCGGCACGATCTCGAAGCCGTCCCAGTGCGCGTGCATGTTCGGCTCGTCCTCGTCGCTCGGGAGGTGATGGAAGGTGAGGCCGTACCAGAGCACGAGGTCCTGCCCGTAGGCGTTCTGTCCGTTCACGAAGCTGGTCACGTCCGAGCCGCAGCCGCCGGCGAGACTGTTGTGCGTGGCGTACTTCTCGCAGTCGGCGTAGCGCGTGACGTAGAGCTGGTGCGCCGACCACGGCTCGAAGCTCGGCCCGTCGAAACGGTGGGCGTGGTGGCTGGGCTCGAGCTGGTAGGAGAGCGAACGCCCGTCCGAGGCGACGACCGAGAGGTCGCGGATCCGCCAGGAGCGGCGCCGGCCCAGGTCGAGCGAGCGCGCGCTCTCGCTCTGGAACGTCGTCACCTGCTTCTCCCGGGTGAGCCCGACCCGCACGTGGTCCACCTCGTCGACGACCTCGCGGTCGGTGCCCTCGTCGAAGTCGAAGTCGAGGCGGAACCAGTAGTTGTGGATGTGCGAGACGCCGGTGGTGCCCGAGGGCCGGATCGGCCAGCCATAGAGCGGATCCGTTCCGAAGCGCTGCAGCGCGCCGGTCGCGCCGACGGTGGGCGCGATCTTGCCGTCGTCGTGGAAGCGCCAGGTCGGGATGTAGTTGTACGCGCCGACGTGGGAGACGCTGAAGAGCTCGAGCGCGAAGCCGGTGGCGCGGCGGCCGCGGTGCTGGTAGCCGGGCTCGATCCGCTGGACCCGCTTGCAGAGCACGGGCTTGCTGCCGTGGAAGAGCCGCGTGCCGTTCGGGCAGTCCGCGCTCGTGAGCGCGTTCAGGTCCTCGTCGCCGAGGCCGTAGTCGGTGACGTCGTGGAAGCGGGCGCCGTTGTCGTCGTAGGGAACGTGGATCTGGGCGAGGCTCGCCTCGTAGAGGACCTTGCGCGCGCTTCCGCCGCGCGGCGTGAAGTACACGTCCCCGTAGAGGATCCCGGAGAGCGGGTGGTGCTCCCAGCAGAGCTGCCAGCGCGCGCCGGAGGGCAGCGTCTCGTCCACGGCGTACGCGCCCGAGCAGCCGTCGCCGGGCGACGCGTGCGCGAGGCCGGCCGGCGCCGCGACGAGGAGCAGCGCCGCGAAGAGGCACGCCGCCCGCGTCAAAATCCGTCCACCTGCACGACCACTCCCTCGGAGAGGTCGACGGTCGGGATCACCTCGACGGCGAAGTGGTCGCTCGTCATGAGCAGCAGCTGGGCGCAGCGGTGCTCGCCGCAGCGCGCGGCGGCCTCGTTCGCGCCGAGCGGGTTCGAGCGAACGTCGAACACGAACGCCGTGCTGCGGAGCTCGCTCGGATCGGCGAGCGGCGCCCCGGTGCGCGCGCGCTGGAGGTCCTGGACGCGCCGGCGGACGCGCGGATCCGCCCAGGCGATCTCGAAGGCGCGGCGGACCTCGCGCTCCGAGAGCGGGAGCTGGACGCCCGGCAGCTCCTCGAAGGCGTCCACCTCGCCGGTCGGCAGCCGCACGCCCACACGGCGCGTGAGCCCCGCTTCGTAGTCGTAGACGAAGACGTCCGCGGCGCGCGGGTGCGCCCGCCCCGGCTGCTTCTCCCCCGCGCGGCGCCGCTCGACGAGCACGACCTCGAAGCGCGCCTCGTCGAGCGCGCGGCCGAGGCGCTCCTTCACGACGAGCTCGGCGCCGGCGCGCGCCAGCGCGCGCTCCGCCGCGGCGAGCGGCATGCGCCCCTGCGGCGCGGGCTGGGCCGCGGCACCGCTCGCGGCCGCGGCCCCGAGGCCCGCGAGCACGCACGCCGCGAGTCCGAGCCGCCGCATCAGAAGCCGCTCACGTGGGTCCAGTCGCGCGGGGTCACGCGGAAGCCGTCCCAGTGGGTGTTCACGAAGGGCTGGTCCTCGCGGCGCGGCAGCCGGTAGGCGGAGACCACGTACCAGAGCGAGATGCGGCGGCGCAGGATGCTCTCGCCGTTCGCGAAGCCCGACACGTCCGCCGCGCACCCGCCGCTCGTGGGGTTGCCGACCCCGAAGCGCTCGCAGGCGCGCGGCCGCGTCGCCCAGAGGTCGTGCTGGCTCCACGCCTCGCCGGTGCCGCCGTCGTAGCGATAGCGCGCGTCGAGCGGCTCGAGGTGATAGGAGACGTCGTGGCCGTCGGCGTTCGCGACGGCGTCGTCGCGGATCCGCCAGGAGCGCATGCGCCCCGGCTCGAGCGAGCGCCCGCCCTCGCTGGTGAGGGCCGTCGCCTGGTAGCGGCGGCGCGCCTGGGCCGCGTCGGGGACGAGCTCGATCTCCTCGAGCACGTCGTTGTCGCCGTTGTCCGCGAGATCGAAGGCGAGCTTCCACACGTAGCTGTGGACCTGTCCGACGCCGACCGTGCCGGCCCCGTCGAGCGGGAAGCCGAAGCGGGGATCGCTGCCGAGCCGCGGGACCCGGCCGGTGACGCGCACGGCCGGCTCGATGCCGCCCGTGTCCAGGAAGCGCCACTGCACGACGTAGACGAGGTCGCCCACGCGCGAGAGGCTCGAGAGCATGAGCCCGTACGACTGCTTCTGCACGCCGTAGTTCTTGTAGAGGTAGCCGAGGTTGCCGACGCGGCGGCACAGGACGTTCTTGCCGCCGCTCGCGAGCAGCGTGCCGCCCGCACAGTCGGCGGACACGAGGGCGCGGAGCGTGGCGCCGCCGAGGCCCGGATCGGTCACGAGGTCGCGCGGCGCGGCGCCGTCGTCGTAGCTGACGTGGATCTGGCTCAGCGCGGCCTCGCGCAGCACGAGGCGCGCGGCGGCCAGCGGATGCGTGTAGTAGACGTCGAAGAGGACGAGGCCCTCGTTCGGGCGGACCTCCCAGCACATCTGCCAGCGCCCGCCCTGGGGGAGCGTCTGGTCGAGGAAGCGGCCCGGCGCGCACGCATCGCCCGGCGCGGCCGAGGCCGTTGCCGCGGCGAGCCACGAAGCCAGGGCGAGCCAGCGCGCCCGCATCGGATCAGCTCTCGGGCCAGCGGGGCCTCGGAGCCCCTTCCCCCCCGGTTCGATTCTCGAGCGTCGCCTCGAGCAGCGCCGCGGCGCCCTCGATCCCGAGCGTGCCCGTGTTCACCGCGAGGTCGTAGAGGCTCGCGTCGTCGGGATCGACGTGGAAGCTGCGCTCGAGGAACTGACGCCGCGCGGCGTCCTCGCGCTCGAGGCGCGCGGCGGCCTCGGCGAGCGGCAGATCGTGGCGCTTCGCGAGCCGCTCGACGCGCTGCTCGCGCGGCGCGGACACCAGCGCGCGCAGCGCGCGGTCGGGCCCGAGGATGTAGGGGCTGCCGCGGCCCACGATCACGGCCGCGCCCCCCTCGCCGAGGGTGGTGATCACGCGCACGAGCCGGCTCACGTAGTCGCTCTCGCTGAAGCGCAGGTTCCGGCCGCGGAGCCCGTCGAGGATCGCCTCGATCGAGCCGCGCACCCGCTCGTCGACGCCCTCGACGAGCTCGCGCTGCACGCCCGCCTTGCGCGCGATGCGGTCCACGATCTCGACGCCGAAGAAGGCGTAGCCGAGCCGCTCGGCGAGGCGCTGCCCGAGCTCCTCCGCGCCCGAGGCGGGCAGGCGCGAGAGCGCGATGCACGGGCGGCGCGGGGCCGGGGCCGGACGCTGGGACTCGAGATGCCAGCGACGGATCTGGTGGTCGACGAGCTGGTCGAGGGAGCGGGGGAGCGTCACGGGGGATGGCTCGGTTCGCCTTCGGTGCGCGGGCTTCGCCGGCTCGTTCGAGTCTACTCCCCGCCGAAGACCTCGCGACGCTTTTCTGCGACGAAGCGCCGGAACCCCTCGCCCTCCCACGCGCGGTGCTCCCCGCGCGCGTAGGCGCGCGAATTCCTCCAGTAGTTCCACGCGTTCAGCCGGTTCTCGCGGCTCGCGTCGCGCGCCTTCAGCACCCGGGCCGGGACGCCGGCGACGATCGATCCCGGGGGAATCACGCTGCCCTGGGTGACGACCGCGCCCGGCGCGACGATCGAGCCGCGCCCGATCACCGCGCCGTTCATCACGATCGCGCCGATGCCGACCAGGCAGTCGTCCTCGACGGTGGCGCCGTGCACGACGGCGCGGTGCGTGATCGAGCAGAAGTCGCCGATCACCGTCGGGTCGTCCGGGTCGACGTGGAGCATCACGAAGTCCTGGAGGTTCGTGTAGCGCCCGACGCGCACCTCCTGACACTCGGCGCGGATCACGACCTGCGGCCACACGGACGAGCCTTCGCCGATGGTGATGCGGCCGTAGAGCTCGGCGCTCGGCGCGACCCAGACCGATTCGTGCAGCAGCTTCCCGGCGGACATCGGCGCGCGAGTATACTCGCGCGCGATGCCGCTCGAGTTCGGCGTGTTCCAGGGTGCATCGGTGGGGCCGCGGCCGTGGGGCGACCGCGAGGCGCGCCGCATCCGCCAGGACATCGAGGTCGGCATCGCCGCCGACCGCGCGGGCTTCGACACCTTCTGGGCGCCGGAGCACCACTGCCTCGAGGAGTACTCCCACAACTCCTCCTCGCACCTGTCCTGCCTCGCCGTCGGCATCCAGACGCAGCGCATCCGCGTGGTGACGGGCATCTTCAATCTCTGCCCGCCGATCAACCACCCGGTCCGCGTCGCCGAGCAGATCGCGATGATCGACGTGCTCACGAACGGGCGCGTCGAGCTCGGCACCGGGCGCGGCAGCGGCTCCACGGAGGTGAACACGTTCGGCGTCGCGGCCGACGAGACGCGCGCGATGTGGGAGGAGGCGATCCGCGCCATCCCGAAGATGTGGACGCAGGACCTCTTCTCGTGGCAGGGGAAGTACTTCTCGGTGCCCGAGCGCTGCATCCTGCCGAAGCCGGTGCAGCGCCCGCATCCGCCGCTCTGGGTGACGGCATCGAACCCGGGCACGGTCGAGGTCGCGGGCCGCATGGGGATCGGCGCGGCGATGTTCAACTTCGCGGACCCGGAGCTCTCGCGTCCGCTGGTCGAGGTGTACAAGGCGGCGGTCGCGAAGGCGGAGCCCGTGGGCGGGTTCGTCCACGACAAGATCATGACGATCGCGCCGGCCATGTGCCTCGAGGACGGCGAGGAAGCGCGCGCGATCTACGCCGCGAACTCGAGCCGCGTCGCGGCCCACTTCTCGGTGTACTTCGACACCATCCCCGCCTTCGCCGAGCGGCTCGCGGGGGAGCCGCGGCCGATCGCGCAGACCCGGCTCCGCGAGCTGATCCGCGAGACGGCGCGCTCGGGCCAGGCGAAGAACCCCTTCGCGGACGCCTCGACGGACCCCGCGTACCTGCGCCAGAACGGCCTCTGCGTCGGCACGCCCGACGAGGTGATCGCGACGCTGCGCCGCTTCGAAGCCGTGGGCTTCGACCAGGTCGTGCTCGTGCCCGTGCTCGGCTTCGACACGCCGCACGAGAAGACGCTCGAATCCGTCCGCCTCCTCGGCGAGCGGGTGCTGCCCGCCTTCCGCGGGGACGTTGGTTGAAAAGGTAAAGAAGTCGAGCTCCAACGATTCAACCTTTTCAACCAACGTCCCCGCTGGGTCAGCCGTACGGGGTGTCGAGCGGGTAGGGGACGAAGGAGGGCAGCTCCTTGGCGAGCTCCTCGGCCGTCCAGGGGCCTTCCTTCTCGCGGCTCTGGGCCAGCGTGAGCGGCTGGAAGAGCGCGACGCGGCTCTTCGCCACGAAGAAGACCTGCCCGGTGAGGCCGGCCGCCGCCTCGGAGCAGAGCGCCGCGATCAGCACCGCGACGTCCTCGGGGCGCTGCATGGCGGCGGCGAGGTTCTCGGCGCGAAGCGCAGCGTCACCGCCGGCCGCGCGCCCGGCCTCGATCGCGCGCGCCACCATGCGCGTGTCCGTCGACGACGGGTTCACCGCGTTCACGGTGACGCCGAAGCGCGCGAGATCGCGGCTCGCCACGTTCGTGAGGCCGAACACGCCGCCCTTGCCGGCGCCGTAGGCCGCCGTGCCGGGCACGCCGATGATGCCGGCGCGCGACACCAGGTTCACGATGCGGCCCCAGCCCCGCGCCTTCATGTGCGGCGCAGCCGCGCGCATGCAGTAGAAGCTCCCGTGCAGATGGCTCGCGACCACGCGCTCGAAGAGCGCGGGCTCGAGCTCGAAGACGGGCGCTCCGGCGGAGAGGCCCGCGTTGTTCACGAGCACGTCGACGGCGCCGAAGCGCTCGAGCGCGGTCGCGACGATGCGCTGGGCGGAGCCCCACTCGGCGACCGATTCGCCGCTCGCCGCGGCGCGCCCGCCCGCCGCCTCGATCTCGGCGGCGACCTGCGCGGCGAGGCTCGCATCGCGTCCGGCGCCGTCGAGCTCCGTGCCGACGTCGTTCACCACCACCGCGGCGCCCTGACGCGCCAGCTCGAGCGCGGTGGCGCGGCCGATCCCGCGCCCGGCCCCCGTCACCACCGCGACCCGCCCCCGGAGCAGCACGCTCACCTCGTCTTCGGAACGCGCCGCACCGCGTAGCCGCGCTCCACGAGGAGGCTCGGGATGCCGCGCGCGCCCACCACGTGCGCCGCACCGACCGCCACGAACCAGCGGCCGCCGCCGTCCACGAGCTCGGCGATGTCGTGCGCCATGTCGCGGTTGCGCTCGAAGTACATGCTCTCGAAGAACGGCGCGAGCGCGGGATCGCTCTCGAGCTCGGCGAACACCGCGGCCTCGAGCCGGGCGACGTCGCCCTTGCGCCACGCATCGATCACCAGCGAGAGCTGCTCGTCCGATTCGTCGTCGTCGGGGGACGTCTCCAGGAACTCCCGCAGCATGCGCTGCTGGAGCTCGAAGGGAAGCGCGTCGAGCAACGCCACCTGGCTCTCGGCGGTCTCGAGGCCGAAGGTCGGCTTGCCGTCCTCGGCGGCGACCCGGGTGAGCGAGGTCTCGACGCCTTGCCCGGCATCGAAGCCCTCGCGCTCGAGCATGAGCATCTGGAGCGTCATCCACGCCAGCCAGGGCTCCATCGGCCGGAACATCGCGGCGGGGAGGTCGAGCGCGCCGGCCCGCTCCTCGAGCGCCGCCCAGAGCTCGCGGCCGAGCACCTCGTCGAGCGTGCGACCGTCGGTGAAGTAGCCCCTCTCGATCGTCAGCCGCGCCATCTCGGCGGGCGCGAGCTGCTCGGGATCCACCTCGAGCACGAGCGCCTCGGCCTCGGCGAGCGCGCGGTCGACGGCGGGATCGAAGGCGAGCGGGTCCTCCGCCATGTGCACGGAGCCGAGCACGTGCGCGACGCCGCCGCGCCCGTCGGAGCGCGCGACCTCCCAGAGGAAGAGCTGCCCCGTCTCGACCGGCGGCGGGGGCACGCTCGCGCAGGCGAGCGCGGCCGCGAGGGGGAGCGAGAGGAGGGCGCGAACGCGAGCGTGCAAGCCGTTCTCCCGGGCGGGCTGCCGCTAGCATAGGGGCCTTTTCCCGACCCGGGAGGCTTTGCTTGCGCGCGATCGTCGTCGACCGCTTCGTCGAACCCGCGGAGCTCGCCGTGCGCGAGGCGCCCGAGCCCGCGCTGCGCCCCGGCACACTGCTCGTCGAGGTGAGGGCCGCGGGCTGCAACTTCTTCGACATCCTGATGTGTCGCGGGACCTACCAGGTGAAGCCGCCGTTCCCCTTCGTGCCCGGCGCGGAGGTCGCGGGCGTGGTCGCCGCGGTCGGCGCGGGCGTCTCCGGCTTCGCCGTCGGCGACCGCGTGTTCGGCTCCGCGGGCCTCGGCGGCTTCGCCGAGCGCGCGCTCGTGCCGGCGGGCGCTGCCTGGCGCCTGCCCGACGCGATGGGCTTCGCCGAGGGCGCGGCGCTCCCGATCGTGTACCCGACCTCGTACGCGGGGCTCGTCCTCCGCGCGGGGCTCCGGCCCGGCGAGACGCTCCTCGTGCACGCCGCGGCGGGCGGGGTCGGCGTCGCGGCGGTGCAGATCGGCCGGGCGCTCGGCGCGCGCGTCCTCGCGACGGCCGGCGGCCGGGAGAAGCTCGACGTCGCGCGCCGGGCGGGCGCCGACGTCGGGATCGACTACCGCAGCGAGGACTTCGTGGCGCGCGTGCTCGAGGAGACCGGCGGGCGCGGCGCCGACGTGATCTACGACTCGGTGGGCGGCGACGTCTTCGAGCGCTCGCTCAAGTGCATCGCCTGGAACGGGCGCCTGCTCGTGATCGGCTTCGCGGGCGGTGAGATCCCCTCGGTGAAGCTGAACCGCATCCTGCTGAAGAACATCGCCGTGGTGGGGCTCCACTGGGGCGCGTACGCGAAGCACGAGCCGGAGCGCATCCCCGAGACGATGCAGGCGCTGCTCGCGCTCCACGAGAAGGGGGCGATCCGGCCCGAGATCTACCGCAGCTACCCGCTCGCCGAGGCGGGCGCGGCGCTCGCGGCGCTCGGCTCCCGCGAGACCTGGGGGAAGGTGGTGCTGGTGCCGTAGCTGTCGTTTTCGGCGAGGCTCGTTCGTCGTCAGGGTGGGCGGGCGGCTCACCGCCCGAGGAGGTTCCCATGAAGCTCTACGGCGTTCCGCAGTCCCCCTTCGTCCGCAAGGCGCGCATCGCGCTCGAGGAGAAGGGGCTCCCCTACGAGCTCCTGAACCCGGTCCCCGGCCAGCACCCGCTCGGCAAGATGCCCGTCCTCGGGGACGGCGAGCTCGTGATCCCCGACTCGTCCGTGATCTGCGCGTACCTCGAGAAGAAGCACCCCGCGCCCGCGCTCTATCCGGAAGACCCCGCCGACTTCGCCCGCGCGCTCTTCCTCGAGGAGTACGCGGACACCGCGCTGCCGGAAGGGATGGGCGCGATCGTGTTCGAGCGCTTCGTGAAGCCGCAGTTCCTGAAGCAACCGACCGACGAGGCGAGGCTCGCGCAGCTGCTCACGGCGACCGAGACGCGTTGGTTCGGCAAGCCCTCCTCGGCGGCGGGTCAGCCGATCCCGTCCGTGCTGGACTACGTCGAGTCGCAGCTCCCCGCCGACCGCGACACGGTGCTCCGGCGCTTCAGCATCGCCGACGTCGCGCTCGGCGCGCACCTCGGCTGGCTGGCCGCGGCGGGCTTCGAGCTCGACGCCGCGCGCTGGCCGCGCACCGCGCGCTACCGCGCGGCGCTCCAGGCACGGCCGTCGTTCAAGGCGACCGGGTGAGGAGGAACGACATGCAGTACGCCTTGCTCTTCTACAGTCCGCCGCACACCCGGATCCCGGAGTCCGAGCGCGAGGCCACGCTCGGCAAGATGCTCGAGCAGATGGCGGCCTGGAACGAGGAGCTCCGCCGGGCGGGCGTGTTCCGTACGGGCCTGCGGCTCGCGCCCGTGGACGCGGCGACCTCGCTGCGCGCCCAGGGAAGCGACGTGCTCGTCACCGACGGCCCCTTCGCCGAGACGAAGGAGATCCTCGGCGGGCTCGTGGTGCTCGAATGCGCCGACCTCGACGAGGCGCTCGCCTGGGCGCGGAAGTGCCCGCTCACGCGGGCCGGCACCGTGGAGGTGCGGCCGGAATGGGGTGCCGCTCGCGCCTGACGGGGCGGGCTCTAGCCTCGGTCCCGTGGAGAGCGAGCGGAGCCGCGCAGCGCTCGAGGCGACCGTGCGGGCCGAGGCCGGCCTGGTGCTCGCCTCGCTCATCGCGAGCCTCGGCGACTTCGACCTCGCCGAGGACGCGCTCCAGGACGCGATCGCCGCGGCGCTCGAGCGCTGGCCGCGCGACGGCGTGCCCGAGCGCCCGGCGGGCTGGCTCACGGTGGCGGCGCGGCGCCGCGCCGTCGATCGACTGCGCCACCGCGCCGTGCAGGCCGACAAGGCCGACGCGCTCCGCGCGAAGGAGGAGCTGCGCCGCGCCGAGCTCGGGGAGGCCGACGAGACCGTGCCCGACGAGCGACTGCGCCTCCTCTTCACGTGCTGTCATCCCGCGCTCGCTCCCGAGGCGCGCGTCGCGCTCACGCTCCGCACGCTCGGCGGGCTCTCGACGGAGGCCGTGGCGCGCGCGTTCCTGCTGCCGGTGCCGACGCTCGCCAAGCGGCTCGAGCGCGCGAAGGCGAAGATCCGGGACGCGCGCATTCCGTACCGCGTGCCGCCGGAGAGCGAGTGGACGGAGCGCCTCGCCTCCGTCCTCGCCGTCCTCTACCTGATCTTCAACGAGGGCTACAGCGCCACCGACGCCGAGCCCGCGGCGCGCCGCTCGCTCTGCGAGGAGGCGATCCGGCTCGCCCGCGTGCTCGCGGGGCTCCTCCCGCACGAGGGCGAGGTGCACGCGCTCCTCGCGCTGATGTCGCTCCACGACGCGCGCCGGGACGCGCGGGTCGGCGCCGACGGCGCGCTCGTGCCGCTCGACGAACAGGACCGCAGGCGCTGGCACCGCGACGAGCTCGTGGCGGGGCTCGCCGCGCTCCGCGCCGCTGCCGCGTGTCCCGGCCGCGGCGCGTACCAGGTGCAGGCCGCGATCGCGGCCGCGCACGTCGTCGAGGCCGAGACGCCGTGGCCGACGCTCGCGTCCCTCTACGCGGAGCTCGAGGCGCTCGCGCCCTCGCCCGTGGTGCGCGTGAACCGCGCGGTCGCCGAGGGCCGGGCGCGCGGGCCCGCGGCGGGCCTCGCGCTGCTCGCGGCGCTCGAGCGCGACGACGGCGCCCGCCGGCTCGCCGGCTACGCGCCCTACCACGCGGCCCGGGCGGATCTGCTGCGCCGGGCCGGCCGGAGCGCGGAGGCCGCGGCGGCCTACCGCGAGGCGCTCGCGCTCTCGCGCGGCGAGCCGGAACGGCGCCATCTCGCCGAGCAGCTGGCGCGCCTGCCGAGCGGAGAGAGCGGGTAGAGGATGGGACGCCCGCGCGTCCCTGCGGGGACGCCCGCCTCCGCGCGTTGCGCCCGGCGGGGGTGCCTCCTAACCTCCGCCGCTCGCCAGAGCCCGGGGGC
>Ga0075327_1000486_pt1 | contig 11243 bp, 6 predicted proteins | sample MayberrySE_Catta_2_FD_120056 | JGI IMG/M metagenome (GOLD analysis project Ga0075327, IMG submission 120056) | Natural and restored wetland microbial communities from the San Francisco Bay, California, USA, that impact long-term carbon... | ecosystem: Environmental > Terrestrial > Soil > Wetlands...
CCCATCCCGACGAGCTCGAGCGCGTGCGCGCGGACCGCAGCCTGGTGCCGGCGCTGGTCGAGGAGGCGCTGCGCTACGACAGCCCGATCCAGATGCTGTTCCGGCGCGCCACGCGCGACGTCGAGGTCGCGGGCACCCGCATCCCGGCGAACGCAACGGTGATGCCGGTGCTGGCCTCCGCGAACCGCGACGAGCGGCAGTGGGGCCCGGACGCGGGCGCCTTCCGGATCGAGCGGAACCCCCAGGGCCACCTGGCCTTCGGCTTCGGCATCCACTTCTGCCTGGGCGCCTCGCTGGCGCGACTCGAGGCGCGACTCGCCCTCGACGCCCTGCTCGACCTGCTGCCCGGCCGCGAGCGCACGCGCGACGGCACCGAGTACGTGGACTCCTACCTCGTGCGCGGACCGGCGAAGCTCGAGCTGGCCCTCGTCGGTGCATAGGCGGGCTCGAGCTGGACGCTCGTCCACGTGATGTACGCGGCGGATGCCGCGCGGGGCAGGCCCCGCGCGGCATCGCCCACTCACGCGCTCCTCGCTCGACGCCAGGGTCGAGCCTAGGGCGACGATCCATCCCGGCACTTTCCGACCCCGACGTCGAACCAGGGGTCGCTGCCGCAGTTGGCGTTGTAGATCAGCATGTGGGTCTCGTTGCCACTGCTCCCACAGCCGCTGCTCGCGCAGTCCGCCTCTACGAACACGTCCTGGCCCGTCACGGAGTTCAGGGCCTGGCCGTTGGGGGCGGGCGGCGCGCTGCCGCTCTGCCACAGGAAGGGCACGAGGGCGCTCCCGGTGCTCTGCTGGACGGCGCGATAGGCCTTCCCACTGCCGGTCGGGATCTGCGTGTAGGCGGTTCCCGGGGTGTGGATGAAGCCTCCCTCCACGGCGAGGGCGCCGAAGGTGTTGACGTTGAGGCTGCTGTTCTGGGAAACGGAGGAGATGATCCCGCCGTGCATGTGGATGATGCCGCCGTCCTCGGCGAGCAGCCCGCCGTGGGTCTTCCTGGGTGTGCCCGTCGTCTGGGGGTTCTCGGTGAACGCGTAGCTGTCGCTCGCGCGCGTGAGGGCGCGCACGAACGAGCCGAAGATCTGGATCTGCCCGTCGTCCGCCGCCCGGACGGCCACCATGCTCCTCGCTCCGAAGCCGGTACCCGAATTCGTCGCCGTGATCTCGCCTCCGTAGAACCAGCTCTCACCGCACTGGGTTGCGAAGGCCGCCTCCACCCTGTTCGTTCGCTTCTGCACCTTCGTGCCGTGGAAGTAGTGCAGACCCGCTCCTTCCGCGGTGTCGCACAGGTCGATCCAGGCTGCGTGCTCGTACCCCACGATGTCCACGTTCGACCAGCTCGAGCTGCCGGCGCCGTCCCAGTACACGCCGCCGAGCTTCTCCAGGAAGCCGCTCGGGCCGCCCAGGCAGGCGGCGGCGGTACCGCCGTCGGAACACCCCAGGCCGGAGATCGTCAGGTCGTGGAACGACAACTCGTCGCAGTCTCGGATGTAGATCGAGTGCGACTCCGACGCCATTCCGGTGAGCACCGTGATGCCGCGACCGGAGCCCATGAAGGCCACGTGGCCTCGCGGCGTGGTTCCGCTGGTGCCGGCGTCGCAGAACCAGATGTCGTCGTCCTCCTCCTCCGTGCTGAAGGTCCCGGGCCCGATGCGCACGGTCAGCGGCGACTGCGCGTCGGGATGCCGCGGCGAGGAGATCACGCCGTAGATCCCCCAGGTCCACTCGAGCAGGTGGGGAATGCGCTCGAAGCAGTTCGCCAGGGTGGAGGGGCAGTTCTTGCGCAGGTGCACCACCTCGGCGCCCGCGTCGATCGTGGGCATCTCCGACTCGACCGGAGTGTTGTGGGTTGCGCGGCTGACCCCCGCCGTACCCAAGACCATCACACCGACGATCACGCAAGCGAATCCCCGACAGTCGACCATTGCGACGCTCCCTTGTGTTGGACGTATGGGCGGGAGACTAGGGGGGCCCGGGGTCGCGGGGCAGATGGGACGCCGCCCACATGCAAGCCGGATTGCGCCCGGGTTCGCCGTTGCCGGCCGCCGCCCACCGGACCGTCGCGCACGGTCCGGGCGTGACGCCTACCTCTTGCGCGGCCGGAAGACGTCGCCGGGCGTGCGGAACAGGACCGAGAGCTTCACGCTGACGACGTGCTCGCGGATGCTGTAGCTGTTGAAGTCGGGGAGGTCGAGAGTGAGGCAGATGGAGGGAGGCGCCTTTTCGTCCGCGGGGCAGGTGTCCTCGTCGTCGTAGTCCTCCTTCGTCTGGGTGCCGCTTCCGAAGGTGTAGTGGTAGCCCGCCGTCAGCCCGAGGGAGACCCTGTCGCTCACGTGCCAGTTGACCCCCAGCTCGGGGCCGAAGGCGATCCGGGCCTCGACGGCGTCGTGGCGCGTGAAGTTGGCCTCCCGGTCGTTCAGCTCGATGTCCATCGCCGGCCCGAGCCACAGCCGAACGCGCTCGCGCCGGAGCACGCCGAACCCGAAGGTGTTGCGGAGCACGAAGCCGCGGGTCTCGTAGTAGTCGTTGCGCTCGAAGTCGTACTGGCCCGTCGCATAGCGGAAGCCCACGTTCAGCCGGTAGTTGAAGAGGGAATCCCGGGCGACGTTCGTGTCCATCACGAACCCCAGGGCGAAGCCGTTGTTGAACAGGTCCACCGTCTCGCCGTCGTCCTTGGTGAACCCGTCGGCGTGGAGGTACTCGAGGTAGCCCCCGAAGCCCCAGCCCCGGGCGGGACCCGCCAGCAGCAGGACCGCCGCCACCAGCAGGATCGGGATCGGGCCCGCTGCCCTCGCGTGCATGCCGACCCTCCGCTGATCGACGGACCCGGTCGTCCGCGCGGTCCCCGATCATTACACATCTCTGCGGCAACCTGACGGGCGAATCGTCACCCGAACGGGTTGCGTCCGCCCGTGACGCAAGCACGGCGGGCGCAGCACGCCTAGAGGACGTCGCCCACCGGCACGGGCGGGCGGTAGAGGCCCGTCAGCACCGGCACCCCCAGCCGCTCCGCCACCTCGCGCATGGTCTCGGGGCAGAAGCCGTAGACGCGGAGCCGCGCGATGCGGTCGCCGTGCTCCTCGAAGCGCATGACGGCCATCAGGGCGTCCTGGCCGCGGAAGGGGATGAAGGTGCAGGCGAGGGACTCGCCGTCGAGCTCCCGGCGCTCCATGCGGCGCGCATCCCAGTCGAGGCCGCCGGGCCAGTCGTGACCGTGGCCCTGGAGGATGCCCGCGAAGATGTTGCGCTCGCTCGCCGCGAAGGAGGCGGCCCCGCGCTGCACCGCCTGGCCCACGTTCTCGACCGTGCCGGTGTCGAGCATCAGCGCCGCCAGCCCCTTCGCGTCGCGGGCGTCGTAGAGGGCGATGAAGCGGTCGACCAGCTCGGGCGACGGCAGCGGCCGCCGCGACGCGGCGTCTCCCTCGGCCTCGCGCAGCCGGCTGCGGCCTTCGTGGAGCGCGGCCTTCACGGCCCCGCGCGTGGTGGAGAGCACGTCGGCGATCTCGTCCAGGCTCATTTCGAAGACCTCCTTCAGCAGCACCGTCGCCCGCTGCTGGGGCGACAGCCGTTGGATCAGGCGTTCGCCGGCGTCGCGAACGTGGCTCGACAGCTCGGGGCTGTCGGCGTCGCCCGGGGCCTCGCGCGGGTCGGCGGACGGACGCCGCTCGCGCCGCCGCAGCTCGTCGATCCACAGGTTGGTCGCGATCCGCAGGAGGTACGCGCGCACGTTGTCGACCTCCCGGTTCAGCAGACCCAGCTGCCCGAAGCCCTTGAGGAGGGTGTCCTGCATCAGGTCCTCGGCGTCCCACACGCTGCCGGAGAGACGACGGCAGTAGCCGTGCACGGCCGGACGCAGGGGCGCAATCAGGTCCACGTAGCGCTGCCAGGCCGCTCGCATCTCGACGCGCAGGTCGTCGGTCTCGTCGCCCATCTGGGATCCTCCTCGCGGGTTGGGTTCTGCCGGGCATGACGATCCGGGAAGCCCGGAGGATAGGGTCCGGATCGGCCCCTCGGGGCGGAACGAGGGTGTGAGCGAGGCCGGAACATCGTTCCCCGCAATGTCACGCCTTCCTGGAGACATCCCCGCTCCACGAGAGGTAACGGCCTTGGCTCCCAAGCACTCGAGAACCCGACGACTCCCCCGCACGGGCAGTCCCTTCCCTTCCCGCTTCTCCCGCCTCCTCCTCCAGGTCGTGCTCGGCGCCGGCCTCGCGCTGGCGGCGTCCGCCCAGCCAGTCCTCGTGAAGGACATCCACACGGGGTTCGGATCCGGGCACGGCTATCCGAACTTCCTGGTCGACCTCGGGGGCGGCACCCTGGTCTTCCAGGCCCGCACCTTCGACGGCACGTTCCTGTTCCGCAGCGACGGCACCTTCGCCGGCACCGAGCGCGTCACCGACGCGATGGAGCTGGCCTCGTATCCGATCGGCGTCCTCGGGGGCGTCGCGTACTTCGGGGGCAAGACCGAGGGCGAGGGCGTCGAGCTGTGGCGCAGCGACGGCACGCAGGCCGGCACCTTCCTGCTGGTCGACATCAACCCGGGTCCCGGCAACTCCAACCCGAGCAACTGGCTCGCGCTCGGGGGCGTCCTGTTCTTCTCGGCGACCGGCCCCCTCGGCACCGAGCTCTACAAGACGGACGGCACCGCCCTCGGCACGGAGCTCGTGTCGGACATCAACGCGTTCGGCAGCTCCAGCCCGGGAGACCTCACCGACTTCGGCGGCACCCTCTTCTTCACCGCCAACGGGACCGGCGTCGGAACGGAGCTCTACAAGAGCGACGGCACCGACCTGGGGACGGAGCTGGTCCAGGACATCCGCGGCGGGTCGACGAGCTCGCTCCCCTATTCGCTGACGGTCTACGGCGGCGCCCTCTACTTCCTGGCGGACGACGGCGTGAACGGACGCGAGCCGTGGGTGAGCGACGGGACCGATCTCGGCACCTCGATGCTGTTCGACGTCAACCCGACGGGCAGCAGCGGCAGCTACGAGCTCTTCGAATCGAACGGGCTCCTCTACTTCGCCGCCACCGACGGCTCGACGGGCGTGGAGCTGTGGAAGAGCGACGGCAGCGCGCTGGGCACCGAGCCCGTGGCCGACATCCAGAGCGGGACGGGCAGCTCGTATCCCAGCGGGATGACGCCGATCGGCGGCCTGACCTTCTTCTCCGCCGACGACGGCGCGAACGGCTACGAGCTCTGGAGCACGGACGGGACGGACCTCGGCACGCTCCCCGTGCTCGACATCAAGCCGGGTGCCCCCAGCTCGTCGCCGAGCAGCTTCACCCTCGTCGGGGGGCTCCTCTACTTCACGGCGGACGACGGCACCCACGGCCGCGAGATCTGGACCAGCGACGGCACGATCGCGGGCACCATGATGCTGGGCGACCTGGCCCCGGGCAACGCCGCGTCCCTGAACACGCTGCAGGTGCCGAGGCTCTTCGTCGCGGGCGGCGAGCTCTACTTCGAGGCCACCGACACCCTCACGGGCTTCGAGCTGTGGACCACCGACGGCAGCTTCGGGGGGACGCTGCAGGTGTCGGACACCTGGGACGGGAGCGACGGCGCCGGGATCCTCGCGTTCGCGAGCCTCGGGAACACCCTCCTGTTCGCGGCCCGCGACGCCACGTCGTCGGACACGCTGTGGCGGAGTGACGGCACCGAAGCGGGCACCTGGATGGTGCGCGACATCTACCCGGGCAACGACGCGAACATCTCCTCGTATCTCGAGTTCGGAGGCGAGCTGTACTTCAGCGCCCGGGACGGCGTGAACGGCCAGGAGCTGTGGAAGACCGACGGCACCGACCTCGGAACCGGGATGGTCGCCGACATCCAGGCCGGAGCGGGCAACGGCGGGGGCGCCCCGCTCGCGGTGCTGGGCGGATCCCTCCTCCTGGGCGCCGACGACGGCGCCAACGGCTACGAGCTGTGGAAGAGCGACGGGACGGCCGTCGGCACGCTGCCCGTCAAGGACATCAACCCCGGCGCCGGAGGCTCCTTCCCCGGCTACGGCGTCGAGATGGGCGGCGCCGTCTACTTCCGGGCCAGCAACGGCTCGACGGGCTACGAGATCTGGAAGACCGACGGCACCGAGCTCGGCACCGACATCGTGAAGGACGTGAACCCGGGAACCGGGAGCGGCCTGTACAGCACGGAGATGACGGTCCTGGGTGGCGAGCTGTTCTTCTCGGGCAACGACGGGACCGGTCCCGAGCCGTGGAAGACCGACGGCACCCTGGCGGGCACCGTGAAGGTGAAGGACATCCGCGCGGGCGGCTTCGGCTCCAACCCGCGCAGCTTCGCCGTCCACGACGGCCTGCTCTACTTCTTCGCGAACGACGGCAGCCACGGCGAGGAGCTGTGGGTGAGCGACGGCACCGACGCGGGCACCCAGCTCGTGAAGGACGTCGGACCGGGCAGCCAGAGCGTCACCTTCTACGGCTCTCCCCTGGTGAGCTCCGGGGGGCTCCTCTACTTCCTGGGCGACGACGGCAGCAGCGGTCGCGAGCTGTGGAAGAGCGACGGCACCGAGCTGGGCACGCAGATCGTGATCGATCTCTTCCCGGGCACGGAGTGGGGCTTCGACTCGTTCCAGCTCACCCTGGACGACGCGGGCGGCAGCTTCTACTTCGCCGCCGAGGACGGGCTGACGGGCATCGAGCCGTGGACGACGGACGGCAGCGAGCTGGGAACGGTGCAGCTGGACGACGTCGCACTGGGCCCGGCGGACTCGGCCCCGGGCCAGGCGGGCTTCCTGCGGGTGGGATCGAACGTGTTCTTCGTGGCGTCGGACGCCGACCACGGTGCGGAGCTGCGCGCCATGCCGGTCCCGGAGCCGGGCCTCGCCCTGTCCCTCGTGGTCGGCTCCGCGGCGTGCGCCGTTCTCGAGCGACGCCGCGCCCGGCGCGCCCGCAGGCTTCAGGAGTTCCAGGAGACGCGATCGCGATCGGACGGGGCGTAGACGCAGTAGGCGCCGGTCCGGATGCTCCGCTGCAGGTGCTCCGCGAGCGCGTCGTCGTGCTCGGCCAGCCTGCGGATGGCGCTCTTGATGGCGCGCGTCACCGACACCCGTGCCCGCTCGCCAGCCGAGCCGCTGGGGCGCGGGCGTCCGCCGAGTCCGAAGCTCCGCGCGAGCTCGCTGGTGAGGAGCTCGAGCTCGTGTCGGAGCGACTCGCTCCGGCCCGCGTCGTTGAGACGCTCGGCCAGCGCCAGCTCCTCCCGGACGTCCTCGAGCCGCGCCCGGTACTCCTCCCGGGCGCGAGGGTCGAGACCGGGGCCCGCGGCGCCTTCCGCGGGTCCCGGCTCTCGTCCCTGGGCGCTGGCCACCAGGTCGAGGGCGGGGATCTCGCACCCGGGCGACGCCAGCAGGCACTGCAGGTAGCGCAGCCCCACCATCGATCGCAGCCGGTGGGTGCGCCCCTCGAAGGACACCTCGAAGAGATCGCCCGTCGGGTGGAAGCGCGCCGCCCGGACCGCCCCCGCTGCGGGGGCCGCGGGCAGCTGCGACGACGCGCGTCGCTCGGCCACCCACGCGACCATCAGCTGCATCCCGATCGCGGCGGCGATGGACTCGGCTTCGTCGAGGAACGCTCCCGCCTGGGCGGTGTCGCCCGATCTCCCGCGCTCGAGGAGCATCTCCGCGTGGTAGAAGCGGGCCTCCGCCTGCCAGGGCAGCGCGCGCATGCGCCCGGCGAGCGCCCGGGCGTCGGCGAAGTGGGCCTCCGCCTCCTCCCAGCGGCCGAGCAGGGAGGCGAGCCGTCCGAGGCGGATGTCGATCGCGCCCACCATCACGACGAGCGGGCTCGCGATGGCGATCCGGCCCGCGTAGGGCCGGAGCAGCCCGTAGAGGGTGGACGCGTGCTCGCGGTAGCCCCGCCGCCCGCAGACGCTCGCCAGCAGCACCATGCTCGTCAGCCAGGTGGTGTCGCGGGGAAGCGTGCCGAAGCCGTCGCGCGCGGCCGCGTCGAACTCGCGGCGCGCGTCCGCGGGTCGATCGAGCATGTCGTACAGGTCCGCGAGCGCGCAGCCCCAGGCCGGGACGATCCGCGTCGTCTCGACTCCCCGCTCGACGAGCGGAGCGATCTCGTCGAGGCGGTTCTGCCAGCCTCTCACCATGAACATCTGCTGCGCGAAGCGCAGCATCGGCGAGTGCTCCTGCACCCCCTGCCCCAGCTCCAGGGCCGCGACCGCTTCGCGCTCGGCGTCCTCGTAGCGACCTTCGACGATCGCGATCGCCGCGCGGAAGCACGCGGCGTGCCACCGGAAGAACGGGTGCCGCCAGGCCCGGGCCTTCTGCTCGAACGCATCGAGGGCGTCGTCGAGACCGCGGCGATCACCGAGCTCCGCACAGGCATCGATCCGCACGCTCAGGGCGTTCAGCTCGGCCCGCGGCTGCCCGGTCGCCGCCTCGAGCATCTCGTCCGCCAGGGCGAGACGCTCCTCCACGTGGTCCGGCCCGAGCAGGTGGGTGATGCAGTGCGCCTGCACGTAGGAGACGGTCGCCGGGTCGTCGAAGCGCGCCGTCATCCGGGTCGCGCGGTCGGCCAGCTCGCGCCGGCGCCGTTCGGCGCCCGGCTCGAGGTGCAGCCCCGACGACAGGCGCGCCAGCAGGCGCGCGCGCAGGGGAGCGTCGACGTCCGGAAGCCGGTCGAGCGCGGCCTCGAGCTGCTCGTTGCAGAGGCGATCGAGCACGCCCATGTCCCCTCGCGCGCCGGACCACGTCAGGACGGCCTGCGCGAACAGGTCCGGCTCCTCGCTCCCCTTCGCCTGGGCGATGGCGTCGGCGAGCACGGACTCGGCCCGGTCGCGCCGGCCGGCACCCAGCAGCGACTGGCCCAGGTCGACGCGCACGCGGACGCCGAGGGACGCATCGCCGGCGGGCGAGAGCAGGGACAGCGCCCGGTCGAAGTGCCGGACCGCCTCCTCGTAGGCGTGCAGCGCGAGCATCTGGCGCCCCGCCTCGCAGGCGTAGCGAAGGGCCTTCTCGGGCCCCGTCTCCTGGACCGCCTCGAAGAAGTGATGCGCGAGGGCGGCGGGCAGGTCCTCGCCCCCCAATTCCTCGAGCGCGCATCCGACCCGGGCGTGCAGGTGCGACGCCTCGTGGTCGTCGAGCGACCCGTAGAGGGTCTCCCGGACCAGGGCGTGTGCGAACGCGAAGGAGTGGTGGCTGCTCGCAGACACGAGACCCAGGTCGACGGCGGGCTGCAGGTCCCGCCTCAGGGCGGCGCGATCGCGATCCAGCACGTGGGCGAGCAGCGCGAGATCGAACTCGCGCCCCAGCACCGACGCGGTCTGCAGCACCCGTCGCGTCTCGTCTGCGAGCGGATCGAGTCGCCGCTCGATCACCGTCTCGACGCCGAGGGGAACTCCCGCGTCGCGACCGCCCGGCGGAGCCGGGCGCGACTGCAGGAGCTGCGCCAGCTCCAGGACGAAGAAGGGGTTGCCGTCGCTTCGCTCGCAGATCTCGTCGAGCCACGGATCGGGCTGGCCGGAACGGGACGGAACGCGGGCATCCGGGAGGCGTTCGGCCAGCAGCGCGGCGACCGCCGAGCGCTCGAGGGGGCCCACGGCCACCGTCCGGGCCAGGCGTGCCAGCTCGCGGACGACGAGATCGCTCGCGGTCTCGTGGGTCCGAAGGGTGGCGATCGTCAGGATGGGATCGTTCGAGAGCTCCGACGCCAGGAAGCGCAGCAGGCGCACGGACGCCAGGTCGGCCCAGTGGAGGTCGTCGATCGCGATCACCAGCCCGCGCTTCTCGGCCACGCGGGACAGGGCGCTCGCCGCCCGCGCCAGCAGCTCGTAGCGGCTGTCGCCGTCGACCAGCGAGGGCACGTCCGGCGACGAGACGGCGCGCAGACTCTCGCGCAGGGCCTGGAGCTCCTCGACACAGGCGTCGGGCAGGGCGTCGGACGACCGGTCGAGGGCCTCGAGGATCTGGATCCAGGGCCAGTACGCGGGCGCGCCCGGCATCTCGTGACAGCGCCCCCACACCACGAGCGCGCCCCGGGCCTCGGCCTCGAGGGCGTGCGCGGCGACGAGGGTCGTCTTGCCGATGCCCGGCTCACCGGGGACGAGGACCAACCGGCCGTCCCCCTGCATCGCGGCCCCGAGCTCGGCCCGCAGCGCTGCGAGCTCGCGCTCCCTCCCGAAGACGTCGTGCCTGGGCCGGGCGGGCACTGCCGGACTCTCCATGCTCGTGACTCCGGCCCGATGGTAGCCGGACCCACGGCGAGGCCGCTGCGAGTGGCGCCGGCTGCGAGTGGCTCGGCGGCGACCCGACGGTGGCATGGAGCAGCGCCCCGGCGAGCGCCCTCGAGCGGTGTCAGCCCGCGGCGGCGCGGATGCGGGCCAGGTAGGCCGGGGGCGGGAAGAACGCGAGGCCCGCGAAGGTGCTGCTGAGCAGGCCGAAGCCGGCCATCGTCAGCGATCCCGCCGGATGCGTGCTGGCGTTCACCTTCGCGAGCTGGAGCGACAGCAGCACCACCACCATGGCGCAGGTCGATGCGCCGAACAGGCCCCACATCAGGAAGCGGTGCGACACGACCGGGTCGCCGAGTCCGAGCTCCAGCCGGCGCCGGGACATGCTCCACTGGCGCAGGCCTTCGATCGAGATCCACCCGAAGCAGGTGACGCACAGCGCCTGGATGCCGAGGCCGTAGCGCCAGTTCACCTCGAAGGGATCGAGCTCCGGCGCGGCCCCCAGGAAGGCGGCGGAGCTGCCCGCCGTCACCCCGGCGTAGGCCGCGATCAGGACCCCGGCGAGCACGCGCGCCCAGGCCTGGCCGCCGTGGAACACGTGTGCGGTGAAGACGAAGAAGAGGCACATGCCCGCCGCGGACGACCAGTTGCCGACCAGCAGGAGCGGCATGTCGATCTCGGCGACGGTCGCCTTCCCGATTCCCGCCAACACGGGCAGCGGGTAGCCGAGGAACGCGATCAGAGAGAACGCCAGCCCGCAGCACCACAGCGCCAGCCCACCGCCGCGCACGGCCAGCGAGATGAGCTTCACTCCCACAGCAGCACAGGTCAGCACGAAGACCGCCATCCCGATTCCGACCAGCGCCTGCATCCGGCTCCTCCGTCGTCTGGAACTCCCGTCGCATCGGCCCCTCCGGTGCGCAGCTTGAGGCTCGCGGGGCGCGATCTCGCTGGGCATCTGCCCTGAGGTCTATACCCGATGCGGAGACCGGGGCTCGCTTTCCGGCTTGGCTAGAGCGGAGTGCGCTCGTCGGCGTGGACCACGA
>Ga0075327_1000488_pt1 | contig 11236 bp, 9 predicted proteins | sample MayberrySE_Catta_2_FD_120056 | JGI IMG/M metagenome (GOLD analysis project Ga0075327, IMG submission 120056) | Natural and restored wetland microbial communities from the San Francisco Bay, California, USA, that impact long-term carbon... | ecosystem: Environmental > Terrestrial > Soil > Wetlands...
CCGAGAAACGGCAGATCCTGATCACGCTGATCACGGCCGTATACGTGATCTACCTCGTCGTGCCGGTCTTCACGAACTACTTCTTCGTCGGCACCAAGGAGGCGCGCGGGCCCTTCGATCTCACCACCCAACCCGCCGAGGACATCGTGCATGCGCAGGTCGTCGCCCTGACGGGCCTGTCGATGCTCCTCCTCGGCTTCTACCTCCCCTTCGGGCGTCTCGCCGCTTCCGCGTTTCCGAAGCCGACCCGCGATTGGCCTCCTCATGCGGCGCTCCTCATCGGGTTGATCACGCTGGCGGTCGGCTGGCTCGTCTACATCCCCGGTCAGCTGGGTTTCATCCCGAGGCGAGCCGGGAGCGGAGCGCTGGGTGCGCTCGCCAGCGGCTCGTACTTCGGAATCGCGGTATTCGCTCTCGCGTGGCTGCGGCATCGGAGGCCCGAGGCGCTGGTGCTCCTGGGGATCGTGATTCCGCTGTCGTTGCTCATCAACTTCTTCACCGGCTCGAAGCGCATGTTCCTCGCGCCGTTCTTCGTCCTGGGCCTTTCGTACATCGTGTACGAGCGACGCATCCGGCTCAGCTGGCTTGCCGCGGGCTTCGCGATGCTGGTCGTGCTCTACCCGATGTCGAACTTCTACCGGGCGATCGTCAATCCCGTCCAGGGCGGCCGGCTGGCGAGGTTCGTGGACGACCCCGGAGACACCCTCGCTGCGCTATCCCAGTTCACAGGGAACGTGGACGATCTCGGCGAGTACGTCTCCACGGGACTCCAGTCCACGGGACGACGGCTCGACGGCCTCGCCGTGCTGACCAAGATCGTGAAGGACACGCCGGAGCGCGTTCCGTACCAAGGCGGTTGGACGATCGGGTACATCGCGCTGTCCTACGTCCCACGCATCATCTGGGCGAGCAAGCCCGATATGACGATCGGAACGTGGGTTTCCCAGAATTACGGATCCCGCTTCGACACCAAGACGCACGTCGGGCCGACGTGGATGGGAGAGCTCTTCTTCAACTGGGGATACGGCGGAGTCGTCATCGGCATGTTCGTGATCGGCGTTCTCTGTCGGATCCTCCAGGAGCGCCTCTTCAGCTGGAACGCACCGATCCCCGCATTGATGGGAGCAACCGTCGTGCTCTACGCCGTGGCCCAGACGGTCCAGTCGGGGCTGATCGGGCCGGTGAACGGCACCATCTACAACCTCACGCCGATCCTGTTCGCACACTTCCTGGTGGGATTGGTCACGGGGTTCCAGCGCAGCGGCGCGCCTGCGCGTCCACACGGAGACTCGCAGCTGTCCCAGCCGCCCGCGCACGCGATCCATTGAATCGCCGGTCCGCAAGGAGCCCATCGCTGACGTGTATCTCGCCGTGAAGGGGGTGGCCGCCCCCGTCCTCCTCGTCGTCGCGGGTCTGACATTCAGCTTCCTCGTCGTCGAGACCGGCCTCCGTCTGATCGGATTCGACCCGATGGGGTCCCTCGCCGAGGGGCGCCAGTTGATCCTGCAGCCTTCCGAGAATCCTCTGCGGAAGTTCGAACTCAGCCCGAACTCGATGGGGGTCGCCTGGCAGACGGACGTCAGGATCAACTCCCATGGCATGCGCGATCTCGAGTACCCCGTGGCACGGACCGGGGCGCCACGGATCGCGGTGATCGGCGATTCGGTGACGTTCGGCAACGCCGTCGCCGAGGCCGATCGCTTCACGGAGCAGCTCGAATCGCTCCTTTCGGGACGGCTGCGGCGGCCCGTCGAGGTGATGAACTTCGGCGTCGGCGGCTACGACACGCTCCAGGAGGTCGCAACGCTCGAGGATCTGGCGCTTCCATTCGCGCCCGACCTCGTGATCGTCGGCTATTGCATGAACGACCTCGGCGACACTTCCCCGAATCTCGGCTACATCCGGCGTCTCCGTCAGGCGAACTCTCGTGTCTACCGTCTGCGCACGGTTCAGCTCGTCAGCACGGCAGTCGAGAAGCTGGGGCTCATCTGGCGTCTCGGCCGGACCAATCGCGATGCCCTGTTTGCAGAGAACAATCGAGCTTTCATCACTTCGGTGTCCGGGGATCGCGAGCTCCTCACACTGCGAGACCGGCTCGCGGAACGGATGAGGAGCGCCGAGGAGGACGACCTGATCCTGTCGTGGTATCGATCCGAGGCCCACCTCGGAAAGCTGGCGTACGCATTCGACCGTCTCGCGGGCGTAGCGCGTACGAACGACATGATGGTCTTGGTCGCCATTCTTCCCTTCCTGGAGGCGAGCGACGGCTACGAGCTCGCCTATCGGATGGTGCATCGGCTGGCCGTCTCGCGGGGTCTCGCGGCCGTCGTGCTGGCGCCACGACTGCCGAGCGCCGAGCTCGAGAGCTTGCGCTCCAATCCGCGCGATCCCGTTCACCCGAACGCGCGGGGGCACCGTTTGATCGCGGAGGCGCTGCTGCCCGTGGTTTCCGAGATGCTGAGCGCGCTGGACGCCGGACCGGGTTCGGAGTCCGCAGCGAGGGAGTCATCGCTCCAATGAGCGACGCACCGCGTCCGCTGTTCGTCGTGGGCTGTCCTCGCAGCGGAACGAGCCCGTTCGCGCGCTGGCTCCACGCGTCTGGGCTCGCGACCGTTTCCGACGATCGCCGAGGTGAGCGCTATCCCAGCGGCTACTTCGAATACCTGCCCATGCTGATGTTCCATCGCGCGCTCGAGCGGCTGCCTCGTGGTGCGGATCACCGGATCACCAGCGAGCCATACCTCACCAAGGAGACCCTGCAGCACCCCTACGTCGCCCGGACGTTCGAGCTGGCCTTCGAGCCGATCCTGAACGGCGATGTGGACTTCATCAAGTACCCGCAGCTCGCGCTGTCACTGGACTTCTTGCTGGAGCGCTTCCCCGGCTGCCACGTGATCGGTGTGTGGCGAAACCCGCGCGATACCTTCCGCTCCCTCGTGACCAAGGAGTTTCCGATCGAAATGATCGCAGGGGCGCCGTTGAAGGCGGTGCTCGTCTGGAACGTCTACGCGCACCATCTCTGCGCAGCCAAGCAGGCGCATCCGGAGCGCGTGACCCTCGTCGAGATCGACGGGTTCTTCGGCGATCCCGCGGCTGGACCGGCGCTCATGGAGCGGATCGGCCGGCCCGCGAGCTCCGCCGCGCCGTTGCAGGACGCGATCGACTCCCGGCTCTGGGGGAGGCCGCCGAGCCGACGCTGGCAGCTCGCTCACGCCGCGATGACGATGCTCTGTCGCGCGGTCGGAGGCCGCCTCGGTCCCCAGCGAGCGGGGCTCGCCGACCAACGCCGCTGGCTTGCGGAGCTCCGGCGGGAGACGGACTTCGGGGGTGCTCGCCGCGAAGCGCGAGGCTCGCACGCATCCCTGCCTCGACCGGTCGCTCGGTGACTCTCTTCTCGCACGTCCGGATGCTCTACGTCGGCGCCTCCCGCAACGGCATCGACAAGCGCCGTGCCATCCAGAGTCTCGGGATCGAGCTCCATGATTTCGACACGGAGCCCTACCTGGAGGCTTCGTCCCGGACGCTCGCCTCGTTGGCGCACCGCCTGAATCTCGGGCCCGCCGTGAACGCTTTGAATCGAAACCTTCAGCTTCGCGCTCGCGCGCTGACCGACGTCACGCATGTCTGGGTCGACAAGGGGGTCTGGATCTGGCCGGAGACGTTGGAAGAACTCAAGCGGCGCTTCGGAGCGTCGCTCGTCCACTACGCCAACGACTCGATGCTGCGTGTCAATCGATCGCGGCACTTCCGAGCGTCGATTCCGGTCTACGACTTCCTGTTCACGACGAAGGCCTGGGAGATGGACGGGTACCGCGAGCTCGGAGCACGGCTCGTCCGCCACGTATTCGACGCTGCCGACGAGCAGCGCTTCCAGCCCCGTGAAGCAACGCCGGCCCAGTGCCAGATGTACCGGTCGCCCGTCACCTTCATCGGCCGCTGCGAGCCCCACTATGCCCGCGTCCTGCGCGCGGTGGCAGACGCCGGGCTCGGACTCGCGATCTGGGGACCGCGCTGGACGCGAGTCGGCCGGCGCCGCGAGTGGGCTCGCATCTGCGTTCGCGGAGAGGGCGTCTGGTTCGACGACTATCCCGTGGCCCTGTCGTGTGCGGACATCGCGCTGGGGCTCCTCTCGAAGATGTTCCCGGAGACGACGACGACCCGAACCTTCGAGATCCCGGCGAGCGGCACGTTCCTATTGGCCGAGCGGACGGACGACCACCGCTCGCTCTTCGAGGAGGGGCGCGAAGCTGACTACTTCTCGAGCGTCGAAGAGCTCGTCGACAAGATCCGCTTCTACACGGCGAATCCGAGCGTGCGACGGCGAATCGCCAAAGAAGGCCGGGAGCGCTACCTGCGAAGCGGCTACACACGCCGCGCCCGTTACCGTGAAATGATGGAGGCCGTCGTCCAAGGCTGAGGCGCATCGAACGAGTCGCTCACTCGACTCGCTCGGCGAGGTAGGAGACTCGTTCTCCGGTCTGGTAGCTCCGAAGTCCCGACACGGCGTCGAACTGGACTTCCGGCCACGAGATCCGACGGGGAGCGAATCCGCTGACCGTCAACAGCTGCTCGAGCAGCTGCGGGGTCGGTACGGCGATGAAGTCGGACGGTTCGATCGTCGAACCCTCCACGCGCGAGTCCTCGGAGTGGAAGAAGAGTGCCGCACGCTCGGGCTCGATCGCGTTCCACGCTCCCCTGAGCCGGCCCGGGGTGAGGTCGCTCGACCGCAGCCGATTGAGGAATTTCAGCGCTTTGATGAAACCCCAGCCCCTGAAGCGCTCCGCGTTGGTATCGAGGATCAGATGCCGGGGCCTCAGTCTCTCCATCTGCTGGAAGAACTCCACCTGGCGGATCGTGTGATAGAGGAAGCCGAAGCACAGGATCACGTCGAACTCGCCCGGCTCGAACCGCGGCAGCCACTCGAACATGTCACCCGATTCGAATCTGAACCGTGCGTCGTCGAAGCCGAGCTTCTTCAGATTCTCCCGGGCGTTCGCGACCAGATGAGGGCGTCCCTCGACCCCCGTCACGGAGCGGGCTCCCAGGCGCAGGCAAGCATAGGAGAAGCGACCGTCATGGCTCGCCAGGTCCAGTACCCGCCGGTTCTCGAGGACCGCCTGATTTCGCGTGAGCAGCATCTCGCAGCGCCAATTCAAGCGCACCGGATTCGGATTGGTTTGGCTCGTTTGCAGAAACGGCGTGTCCGCATAGTCGATGGTGAACTGGACCATATCGAGGCGTCCGTCCTCTGTGCACTGGGAAGCCGGGACCACCGCGGACGAGCTTCGATCTGAAGACGTGCGGCTGGCAACGAGCTGGATGCCGGAGGGTACCACGGCGGGGCCCACCGCCCCGCCGGATCTGCGCCCAGCGCGAGCCTTCGAGACGGCCCGGGGGCTGCGCCGCGGGCCGCGCGAGCTACGCTCCGGGTCTTCGCGTCGGGCACGACGAGGCACCGGGCCCGCGCGAGGCCGCCCTGGGCGGGAGGGCGTGACTTCTCCGATCTTCGCTTCGGAAGGTCCGGATTTCGTCATGTGCGACAGCGGTCGGGTGCGGTGTCGGCGGGGTAGGGGCTGGAGCCCGGGTGGTGGATCCGCTCGCGAGATCGAGCCATTGAAGCGGACGCGCCTCCGAGATGCCACGCTCAGCGCGACGCTGGCGGGCGCTACGGCGCTCGCCTGCCTGCTCGTCGTCGAGGTCGCCCTCAGTTTCTTTCCGGCCTTCGATCCGCCGGCGCGTTACTACCCCGGCGAGCAGCCGAGCCGAACGCATCACAAGGCGTTCGTGGCGGACCCCGAGCTCGGCTGGCGAATGCGGCCGGGCATCCGCCACGAGCGTCGGACCGACGAGTTCCACGCCGTCTACGTCTCGAACGACGAGGGCTTCCGTGGGACGGGGAACTTCGAGCCACCCGGGGCGCGCCGTCGCATCGCCGTGATCGGCGACTCCGTCACGTTCGGCCATGGCGTCGGGCTCGAGGACACCTGGGCAACGCTGGTGGGCGCAGCGCTTCCCGACACCGTCGTCTACAACTTCGCGATGCCGGGCTTCGGCATCGATCAGATGTGGCTCGCGGTGCGCACCCAGGCGCTGCCGCGGAAGCCCGACCTCGTGATCGTGGGCTTCATCAACGACGACTTCTCGCGCTCGTTCTCCGCATGGAGGCCGGATTTCGGCATGGCCAAGCCGCTCTTCGTCCTCGACGAGGGCGGGCTGCGCCCGGCCCAACCAGAGGACAGGCCCCCAGCGGCCTGGCGGTTCGTCGAGGAGCACTCACGAGTCCTCGGCCTCGGAAGCCGCCTCGCTCGCCTGGTCTCGCTGCGCCTCCCGGTCGGGGAGTGGTGGACGCTCAACGCGGCCATCCTGGAGGCGATTCGTGCCGACTGCGACGCAGCCGGCACACCGGTGCTCTTCGTCTATTTGCCGACGAAGGACGTGCGCGCCTTCCCGACGCTCGCCGCGCACATGAAGGGGACCGGTGCCCTGTTCCTGGACCTCGGGCAACCGGGGATCGCACCCGACGGAATCCACTACGCGACGGATCGACATCCGAACCCCCGCGGCCACCGGTGGATCTCCGATCGCGTGATCGAGTGGATCCACGCGGAGCTCCCGCAGCTCGCGACGCCGTCCGGCAGCGCCGACGCCGCCGCCGCGCGCTCTCGCCCACCCTCGTAGCGCGATCGAGTCAGGAGGGGATCTCCTCGTCGCCGCGCGCCGGCCGGAAGAGCAAACGTGGCACCGCACCGGAGAGGACCGCCACCGCGCTCAGTGCGACGAGCATTCCGCCGAGTGTCGCCATCGCTGCCCCGAGCGCAGCCAGCGTCGGAATGAGGAGCAGGTACAGAAGGAGAGTCGCTGGAGCTGCGATGAGCTGGACCACCACCAGGGCGTTCGTTCGTGCCTGCGCATAGACCACCGCATCGAAGACCTGACGGCAGGCCTGGAGCGCATACGCCGCGCCGATCCAGGGCAGCAGCTCGGCTGCCCCGGAGTACTGCTCCGCCAGCAGCAGCGCCGTGAGGGGCTCGGCGAGCCAGGTCATCAGCACGACGCCGGCGCACGACACGGCGACGCTGATGCCGAGCCAGACGACGAAGACTTCGCGTTCCCGGCCACGCTGCCGCTGGACGGCCGCGGCGTTGTACACGGGCCGGAACGTCAGCCCGAGGATGGTCGATGCGAGCAGGAATGGCTGGCTGGCGAGACCGTAGGCGGCGACGTACACGCCCGTCGGCTCGGTGCCCACGAAGGCAGCCAGGATGTACCGATCGCCGAAGTTGAAGAGCCAGCCGACGACCGCGAGGAACGACAGCGGCTGCGCATAGCGGACGATCTCCATCCGGCGGCGTCTCGTCCACTCGGGGTCCTGCGTTCCCGCGTCCGCCCGGACCCGCGCACGCCAGAAGAGCGCGATCCCGAGGAGCACGCCGGCGGCGTAGCCGAGCAGGACCCAGACGGCCTCGGCACCGAAGACCTGGGTGGCCGCGATGGCACAGCCCAGCCGCAACGCCTCGTCGGCGAGGTTCCAACCCGCGTGAAGCTTCTGGCGGCGCCCCGCATTCAGGAGCCGCTGCTCGAACATGCGAAACGACTCGAGCATCGTCAGCAGCGCCACCGCGGCGAAGCCCCACGCCGCGCTCGGCGCGCCGGTCCAGAGCGCCCAGGCGGCTCCGCCGAGCGCGAGCGCACCCCCTGCCAGCAAGGCGCGGATCCGGAGCAGCCCCGACAGCACCGCGCGGTGCTCCGAGATCCGCCCTTCCAGGGCCGCCTCGGCGAAGAACCGGTAGCTCGCCTCGAGAATCGGTGCACAGAGGATGTTTCGCGCCAGCACGGACACGCCGATCGTCAGTCCGACGACGCCGAACACCGCGGGCTCGACGAGTTCGGTGAGGAGACGGATGCCGACCAGACGCGTCAGCACGGTCGAAAGCTGACCGGCCGCGACCCAGGCGAATTCCCTCGCGAAGCGCCCACGGAGCGCATCGAGGAGCGAATCGGCGAGCACCACGATCGCCCGTCTCGATCAGCGAGGTGCGCCGAGGGGGCGCGCCCTCCGCAGACGGTTCCGGAGCTGCCGCGCACGCTCGTGGAGCGGCGCCACCTCGATGCGAAGCCGCTCTCGGATCAGCGCGGTCCAGCTCGTCGTCTGCACGGCGCGCTGCAGCACGGTCGCGTCGAGGCTGAGACGGGGCAGCAGCGCGAGCGGGTCCCGACGGAGGACGGGCCGCTCCGCGACCGTGAAGCCAACGCGCCCCACCGCCTCGACCGCGCGGCGGGCGGCGGGACACACCGCACCGTAGGGGTAGGCGAACGCGACCTCGCGGACGTCCCTCCCGGTCAGACCCGCGACCGAGCGGAGCGACTCGGCGACCTGCCGCTTCGCCTCTGTGGGCGGCACCTGGATCAGGTTGCGGTGAGCGATCGAATGTGCGCCGAACTCGAAGACCCCGGACTCCTGGAGCGCGAGCACCGCTTCCCGATCCAGGGTGAGACGTTTCGCCATGCCGAGCTCCTGCAGCGCACCGCGTAGTCGATCCAGCGAACGATACGAGAGCCGAGGATAGAAGGTCGTGTAGAGCTTCGTTGCCGGACGATCGAAGACTTCTCCGAGCGATCGCGCGCCGATCCGGTCGAGTGCGTCGCGCAGGACGTCATTCGACTCGACGCGGATGCGTGCCTCGTGCGGTGCCGCCAGGAACGCGTCACGCAGCGCGAAGAGCCAGAGGGGAAAGCAGTCATGACCATCGAGGCATTCCGTGGCGAGGAAGCAGAGCGCGGGAACGCCCAGTTCCCGCAGCGCCGGAAGCGCACGCGTTCCCAGGCTCGCGTATCCGTCGTCGAAGGTCAGCAGGGCCACGCCCCCGGCATCCCGCCCCGTCACGAAATCGCCGAGCTTCACGAAGCGATAGCCTCGCGACCGGAAAGCCTCGATCGTCTCGACCAGGAGCGAGGCCGGCGTGCTCAAGCCCGCCTGGGCTGCCGACTCGCAGGCAGCGCCACCGCCCACGTCGTGGGCCATCAAGGCGAGCGCGGGAAGCCGACTCATCTTTTGGAGTGCCCATCAGCGGCGTGTAGTATACGCGGCGTCCCGGGAGCGGGTGGTGCGCCGGATCGACGTCTTCCACATCGGGCCTCAGAAGGCCGCCAGCACGTGGATGTACTCGTGTCTGCGGGAGCACCCGCAGATCGCGTGCGCGTCGAAGGAGGATCTCTACTACTTCGACATGAACTGGCATCTCGGGCGGGACTGGTATCTCTCCCACTTCCGAAGCGCGCGGCCAGACCAACTGCTCGCGGACTTCACGTGCACGTATCTACGCTGTCCGGAGGCGCCGGAACGTATGGCGAAGGAGAATCCACGGGCTCGGATCATCGTCTGCTTGCGGGACCCGGTGGAGCGCGCGTTCTCGCACTACTGGCATGAGAAGAAGCGCGGCCGCATCTCGTATCGGTTCTCCGAGTTCTCGACCAACTATGACCTGTTCTCTTCGTGGATCGAGACCGGTTTCTATGCGCGCCGCCTCGAGCAGTTCCTCGCGCACTTTCCACGCGAGCAGCTTCTCTGCCAGCTGTACGACGTTCTCGAGCAGGACCCCCGGGCCTTCCTCCGCCAGGCCCTGGAGTTCGTGGGCGTGGACACGGACTTCCAGCCCACGGTGCTCGACCGTCGCGTGAACGTCGCCGGCCACAAGCGGGATCCGCTCAACGTCGCGCTCCATAAGGTGAGGCGCGGGCTCGAGGTCGTCGGGCTCGGGAACACCGTTGAGGGCCTCGAGCGTCGCTTCCCGGCGCTCAGCGGCAGGTCGGAGTACCTGCGCGGCATCCCGCCCGAGATCGAAGCCATCCTGAGGCGGATCTACGAGCCCGAGATCGAGCGCACGGAGAAGCTCCTCGGTCTCGATCTCTCTGCATGGAAGCAATCCGCGCCGGTCCCGCGCCCGTCGTGACGAACGAGGCGTGGCCGCTGGTGAGCGTCGTGATCACGGGATACGAACGACCTGCCCAGCTCGCCACCACTCTCAACAGCCTGCTCGCGGTGACCCGTTACCCGGCGCTCGAGCTCGTTCTGGCGGACGATGGAAGCTCCGAGCAGGCGCGCGAGAGGATGCGCGAGCTGCCCTTCGATCGCTTCGTCTTCGCGGACCGGAATCGCGGGCTCGGAGCGAATACGAACGCCGGCCTCGCTGCCGCTCGAGGAGATTACATCCTCCAACTCCAGGACGACTGGGAGTGCAACGGACCTGCGGATTTCGTCGAGCGCGGCGTCCGGCTGATGCAGGCGCGCCCTTCGATCGGCATCGTTCGGTTCACGAAGGTCTTCGCGCCCGATCTCTCCATGCCGCCTCACGAACGACTGGACTCGGATCCGGACGTCCTGTTGATGAGACCGGAACGCAACAGCCGCTTCTTCCTCTATTCGGACCAGCCCCACCTGAAGAGCCGCGCCTACGTCGACTTCGTCGGCAGCTATCGAGAGGGCCGCTATATGCAGCGGACCGAAGAAGACATGCGAAGGCGCTTCAACGAGCAGACTCGCTTCGAAGCGGCCTTCATCGAAGGCTACTCGGTCTTCCGGCACATCGGCCGCGAGGTGAGCCATCGCCGCGCCCTACCCGCTGCCCGCATCGGCGCGGCGATGGACCGGGCTCCGCTGCTCCGTTCGCTGGCGTCGCTGATTCGGCGGCTCAGGATGCGCTGAGCTTCACGGCCCCTGCAGCCGGATCCGCCGCTGGTTGACGAAGGTGTTCACGTGGGCGAAGTCGGCGTTCGCACTGCTCTTGAGTTCGACGTGGAGCGCGTGCGCAGGGGTCGTCCCGCGAATCCCGTTGAAGCCGGTGATCGTGCAGCCCTCGATGCGCGCATGCGAATTGTCCACGACCTGGATCCCGTGTCCGCCGGTCCCCGCAGCGGAGAACAGGCAACGACGAACGAGGGTAGATCCCACGAACTTCGTGAGCTGCATGCAGTTCGCACCGTTGACCGTCGGACTCGAACCGAGCCCCTTGTCGAACACGCAGTCCTCGATCACCACGTCGCTCGCCGGCCTCATCCCGGCGCCGGACACGCCCTCGTTGACCCCCTGAACCTGGAGGCCGGCTCCCCGGAGTCGACGGACGGCCACGCGATGGGGATTCGTGAGCTTGAACGCTCCGAACATCTCTCCGGTTGCGACACAGTCGCTGAGCGTGGAATCGCGAAGAGAATTCAGCACCAGGCCGCCACCACCGATCCG
>Ga0075327_1000489_pt1 | contig 11227 bp, 9 predicted proteins | sample MayberrySE_Catta_2_FD_120056 | JGI IMG/M metagenome (GOLD analysis project Ga0075327, IMG submission 120056) | Natural and restored wetland microbial communities from the San Francisco Bay, California, USA, that impact long-term carbon... | ecosystem: Environmental > Terrestrial > Soil > Wetlands...
ATCCTCTCCGGGAGCCAGGACGTCGTCGTGGACGCTTACGGTTGGCTCCTCCGGACCTCCAGGACGCGCGCCCAGAACCTGCGGATCCGGTCCGTGTTGGAGATGGATGCCTTCCAAGCGATCCATGCGCGTTGGCGGCGGCTCGGCTACCCCTTCGACCACCTGACGCCTTCGCTCGCGACCGCCATCGGGAGCTCGGGAGACCGGCCCCTCGCGCTCGCTCAGCTGGCGGGGCTCATTCAGAACGGCGGAGTCGCTGTGCCCGTGGAGCGCGTCGACGAGATGCGCTTCGCGGAGGGAACGCCGTTCGAGACCCGGCTCGGCCGCCGACCCTCTTCGGGCGAGCAGGTGCTCGACCCGGCGGTCGCTCTGGTGGTCGAGCGGGCCCTCTTCGACGTCGTGGCGTCGGGCACCGGACGGCGGGGGCAAGGCGCCCTCGCCGGGCCGGACGGCCCGCTCGGGATCGGAGGGAAGACTGGCACGGGAGACAACCGGCGCCGCGTGTACGACGACCGCGGCAGGTTGGTGGCCTCCCAGGTCATGAATCGCACCGCGACCTTCGTGTTCCTCGCGGGCGACCGTTACTTCGGCGTCGTGACCGCCCACGTGGCCGGTCAGGACGCGGAGGACTTCGGGTTCACGAGCGCGCTGCCGTTGCAGCTCCTGAAGGTCCTGGGCTCCCGCCTGGAGATGCCGCCCGCTCCAGCCGAGGAGGCGCCCGCCCCCAGCGACGAGGCAGCCGCCCCGACGTGGGCTGCGGGGACCCTCATGGAGCATGGGCTCAGGGCTCTTCAGTGCACGTCCCGGTCCTCATGGGCGTGGTCGTGCCGTCCCTGATGGAAGACGACGTGGACGAGCGACCCCGAGACGAGCGCCTGGAAGACCTCCGCGCCTTCCCCGTGGAGACCCCCGAGCACCTCGGTCCCGAGGACGTATCCGAGCAGCGTGCCCAGGATGATCGAGGCCACGCCCCCCGACGCCACGAGCGGCCCGTAGCGCGGTCTGAGCAGCCACCAGACGACGAGCCCGACCGGGATCTGGTGGAGGACCACCGCCAGCGCGAAGGCGGCCCGGACACCGTCCTCTCCCGGGACGAGCGCCGCACCCTCGAGAAGCGTGTGCAGGAGGAACCCCGCAAGCCCGATGGCGAGCGCGGCGGCGTCCGTATGGCGATGGAGCGCATGGGACGCGCGCTCGAGGAGCGTCGGAGCCAGCACGCCCGCCGCGAGGGCCGCCAGGACGGCCAGGCTCCGGTGCTCCCATGCCGCCGGAAGGACCTGGAGCGCGACGAGCACAGGCACCGCGACAAAGACGAAGCCGTCTACGAAGCGCACCGCCTCCGGGCGCTCGTGGAGCCAGCGGTAGAGGACGGGGCCCGCGACCGGCGCCGCGAGCACGGCGGCGAGGTACGCCAGGGAGCTCATGCGCGTGAGGTTGGCGGCGGCGCCATGGGGCGGCAACCCGAGCCGCCACGTCGCGACGCTTGACATGAGGGCCTCCGGAGCGAAGTTTAGGCATACCTAAATCTTTGCTGACTCAAGTCTCCCCTCGACTCCTCCCTCAGGTCTCCATGGTCGACCCCGCGCTGGCCCTCCTGGTGTTTGCCGTGCTGAGCGGGCTCGGGGCCGCGCTCCTGTGGCCGCGCCGGGGCCTGGTGTCGCGCATCGCCCGGACGAGTCGTCTGACGGAGAGGGTGCTTCTCGAGGACGCGCTGAAGCACGTCTATACGTCCGAGAGCATCGGCCGTACGGCTACGATCGAAAGCGTCGCGGGCCAGCTCGAGGTCTCCACGGGACGGGCCGCCGGCCTGCTCGCGCGGCTCGGGGAGCTGGACCTCGTGCGGGCGGACCCCTCCGGCCCCCGGCTCACCGACCAGGGGCGGGAGTCGGCGCTCCGGCTCGTGCGCACCCACAGGCTCTGGGAGCGCTACCTCGCCGATCGCACGGGGGTGCCCCCCGGTGAGTGGCACGCCGAGGCGGAGCGGATGGAGCACGCGCTTTCCCCCGAGGAGACGGACGCTCTCGCCGCCAGGTTGGGGCACCCTGCCTGGGACCCGCACGGCGATCCGATTCCTACGACCGGAGGCGCCCTCCCCGAGATCGACCGCCTCACCCTCGCGGCGGTGAGCGCGGGCCGTACGGTCGAGATCATTCACCTGGAAGACGAGCCGAGGGAGCTCTACGACGCGCTCTTGGCTGACGGGCTCGGCCTGGGGACACGGCTCGACGTCCTCGAGCGCTCCGGGAGCGTCGTCCGTGTGCGGGCGCGGGGCCGTGAGTGGCCCATGGCCGGGGTGCTGGCGCGCAACGTCACGGTGCGACTCCTGCCGGCCGGAGAGACCGCGGAGGAGCCGGTGGAGACGCTGCTCGATCTCCGCCTCGGGGAGGTCGGCAGGGTGATCGACATCTCGCCCGCGTGCCAGGGGTCGCAGCGGCGGCGGCTGCTCGACCTGGGCGTCGTGAAGGGGACGGAGATCGAGGCGCAGTTGGCGAGCGCGACCGGCGATCCGGTCGCCTACGGAATCCGGGGTGCGCTGATCGCGCTGCGCCGTGAGCAGGCAGGGTGGATCCGCATCGAGCGTCTCGGGCGCCTCGAGGGGACCGAGGAGGCGGTGGCGTAATGGCGGGACTCGCGTTGGACTCCTGCGCATCCTGCGCTCAGCACCGCGCGCAAAGCCTGGTCCGACTTGGCCTTAGCCCGGATCGCTGGGACTACCTGATCGCGCTCGCGGGCAATCCGAACGTCGGCAAGAGCACGGTCTTCAATGCCCTCACCGGCCTCCGCCAGCACACCGGCAACTGGCCCGGCAAGACGGTGGTGCGGGCCGAGGGCGCCTTCGAGCACGGAGGCCAGCGCCTGAAGGTCGTCGACCTTCCGGGAACGTACTCGCTGCAGGCGGGGAGCGCGGACGAAGAGGTGGCCCGCGACTTCGTGCTCTTCGGGCGTCCCGACGTGACGGTGGTCGTGGTGGACGCCACGCGCCTCGAGCGCAACCTGAACCTCGTGCTCCAGATCCTCGAGATCACGGACCGGGTGGTGGTCTTCCTCAACCTCATGGACGAGGCGCGCCGCCACGGCGTCTCGGTGGACCCGAAGAAGCTCGAGAGGGAGCTCGGGGTCCCTGTCGTCCCCGGCGTCGCGAGGCAGGGGGTGGGGATCGAGGAGCTCATCGCCGCGGCCCAGGACGTGGCCACGGGGGCCAAGGTGACGCAGCCCCTCCGCGTGGACGGCTATGTGCCCGAGGTGGAGAGGGCGGTCGCGAGCCTGGCGCCGGTGGTGGAGGAGGTCTATCCGGGCGTCCCGAACGCGCGTTGGGTGGCCCTCCGCCTCCTGAACGCGGACGAGGCTGTCCAGGAGGCCGTCCGCTCCGGGGAGCTCGGCAAGCTCTCCCGCGAGGACTCTGGGGTTGAGGTCGAGGCACCCCCCGAGCACCGGCGGGACCATCTGCTCGAAGCGGCGACGCGCCTGCGCTGGGACTTGCCGCCCGACTTCCACGACATCGTGACGCGGCACGCCTACGGCGTGGCGGAGCGGATCGCCCAACGCGTCCAGATGACCGGTCTCAAGCGCGCGGGGTTCGCGTTCGACAGGAAGCTCGACCGGCTGCTCACGAGCCGGGTCTTCGGCTTTCCGCTCATGCTGCTGATTCTCGCCGTCGTCTTCTGGCTGACGATCGAGGGGGCGAACGTGCCGTCGGGCATGCTCGCCACCTTCCTTCTCGACATGGTGCACCCGTGGCTCAAGGGCCTCGCGGCGGCGATCTCCCTGCCCGGTTGGCTTGACGGGCTGCTCATCGACGGGATGTACCTGGCGACGGCGTGGGTCGTGAGCGTGATGCTTCCCCCGATGGCGATCTTCTTCCCGCTCTTCACGCTCCTCGAGGACTTCGGATACCTGCCGAGGGTGGCCTTCAACCTCGACTCGCTCTTCAAGAAGGCCGGGGCGCACGGCAAGCAGGCGCTCACGATGTGCATGGGCTTCGGCTGCAACGCGGCGGGTGTTGTCTCCACGCGCGTGATCGACAGCCCGCGCGAGCGGCTCATCGCGATCATCACGAACAACTTCTCCCTCTGCAACGGGCGCTGGCCGACGCAGATCCTGATCGCGACGATCTTCATCGGTGCGCTCGCGCCAACCGCGCTCGGAGGCGTGCTGAGCGCTGCGGCGGTCGTAGCAATCGCGCTGCTCGGGATCGTGATGATGCTCGTGTCTTCCTGGATGCTCTCGCGCACGGTGCTGCGGGGCGAGGCCACGAGCTTCAGCCTGGAGCTGCCGCCGTACCGTCCGCCGCGCATCCTCCAGACGCTCTACACGTCGGTGATCGACCGGACGCTGATCGTCCTCTGGCGGGCGGTCCTGTTCGCTCTGCCCGCCGGCGCGGTGATCTGGCTCATGTCGAACATCGAAGTGGGCGGTGTCAGCCTCGCCGAGCACTTCGTCGGCTGGCTCGACCCGCTCGGCCTGCTCATCGGGCTCAACGGCGTGATCCTGCTCGCCTACGTGGTGGCGATCCCCGCGAACGAGATCGTGATCCCCACCGTGCTCATGCTCACGGTGCTCACCGCGGGGCTCGCCGGCGGGGCGGGGGCGGGGGTGATGTTCGAGGCCGACTCGGTGGCCGCGACCGGCGACGTCCTGCGGGCGGGGGGCTGGACGCTGCTCACGGCCGTGAACCTGATGCTCTTCAGCCTGCTCCATAACCCCTGCTCGACGACGATCTACACGATCTACAAGGAGACCGGGAGCGCGAAGTGGACCACCGTCGCGACCCTGCTCCCGGTCGCGATGGGATTCACGGTCTGCTTCCTCGTCGCGCAGATCTGGCGGCTCGTGGGGGCCTAGGCCGCCTTGCCTGCCAGGGCCGGGCCGGGTACCTTGGTTGAGAGTCAATTTCATTCTCATCGTGAGGGGCCTTTGGAGTCGCATCTGCGTCTGCCCTCGATCCCGCTGCGACAGACGGTCGAGCTGGTGCACATCGACCTGCCCGCGGACCAGGCGGAGCCGCTCTTCGAGCGCGGCCTGCTGCCGGGGTGCCGCATCTGCCCCGTGAGGTCGTCCCCTTCGGGCGACCCCATCGTCTCGATCGACGGGTCGCTCCTCGCCCTGCGCCGCGAGACCGCCGACTGCCTCTGCGTGCGCCTCCTCTCCCAGCTCCAGGAAGCGAGCTGAGTCCGGCGCTCTTCCGTTGGATGACCGCCACGCCGAGGGGGGCATCGGCTCCTCCACAGCGACCCTCCTCGAAGAGGCCCCGCGAGCGCCGCTCGTCGCGCTGATCGGTCCGCCCAACTCGGGCAAGACCACCCTTTTCAACCGGCTGACCGGGCTCCGGCAGAAGGTCGCCAACTACCCGGGCGTCACCGTCGAGAAGCACGTCGGCCGCGCGCAGCTTCCCGACGAGCGAGTGGTGGACGTCGTCGACCTCCCGGGTGTGCACGGCTTCTCGGCCCGCACGCTCGACGAGAAGATCACGCGAGACGTGCTCGAAGGGCGCATGAAGGGCCTCCGCGCGCCCGATGCCCTCGTGCTGATCGTCGACGCCACGCGCCTCGAGAGCCAGCTCATGCTCGTGGAGCCCGTCCTGGAGCTCGACCTGCCCACGCTCCTCGTGCTGAACATGTCGGACGAGCTCGAGGATCGCGGCGGGCGCGTCGACGACGCGACCCTCGCGGCCAGGCTCGGCGTCCAGATCGCACGCACGAACGCCCACGAGGGGGTGGGCATCGACCGCGTGCAAGCCTTCCTCTCGGGCGTGGCACGGAGGGCCGTGGAGGTTCGCGACCGAGTTGTCGCGAACGTCGCCACCGGTGTGCCGCTGCCGATGATGGACGCCTTCACGGCCCGCCGCAGGCGGGTGCGCGAGGTGGTGGCCGAGGCGGGGTTCGTGCCTCCGGGTCCCTCGAGCTGGAGCGAGCGCCTGGATGCAGTCTGTCTGCACCGGGTGTGGGGGCCCATCGTCTTCTTCGCGGTCGTGCTCCTCGTCTTCCAGTCGATCTTCACGTGGGCGGTGCCGTTCATGGACGGGATCGAGCTCCTCATCGCGGGCTCGGGCGAGTGGCTGGCGACGCGGCTGCCCGAGTCGTGGTTCCGTTCGCTGCTCATCGACGGTGTGTGGGCCGGCGTGGGCTCGGTGATCGTCTTCCTGCCGCAGATCCTGATCCTGTTCCTCTTCCTCGGAGTGCTGGAGGACTCGGGGTATATGGCTCGAGCGGCGGTCATCGCGGATCGCATGATGTACCGGGTCGGCCTGCAGGGCCGCGCTTTTCTGCCGTTGCTCTCGGGGTATGCGTGCGCGGTGCCCGCGATCCTGGCCGCGCGCACCGTCGACGACGAGCGCGACCGCTTGGCGACGATCTTCGTGACGCCGTTCATGACCTGCTCGGCGCGCCTGCCCGTCTACGCGCTCCTGATCGCGGCGTTCATCCCGGCCACGCCCCTCCTGGGGCCCTTCTTCAACCTGCGCGCGGCCGTGCTGCTGGGGCTCTACGGGCTCGGTATCGTCGCGGCGGTCGGCACGGCATTCCTGCTCAAGCGCACGCTTCTCCGGGCGAAGCCCAGCTCGTTCCTCATGGAGCTCCCGCCATACCGGATGCCGACGCCACGATCGATCGGGCTCCGCCTCCTCGACCGCAGCAAGATCTTCCTGCGTCGCGCGGGGCGGATCATCTTCGCCGTCGCGATCGTGCTGTGGACGCTCACACAGTTCCCTCGGGTCGACGGCGGGCCGCCGCCGATCGACGAGAGCGCCCTCGGTCGCATGGGTCAGGTGATCGAGCCCGTGATCGAGCCGCTCGGCTACGACTGGCGGATCGGCGTCGGGCTGGTGACGTCGCTCGCCGCCCGTGAAGTGATCGTCGGAACCTTGGGGACGATCTACGGCGTCGAGGATGCGTCCGACGACTCGATCGTCCTGCAGGACGCCCTGAGGCGGGACCTGACGCCCGCTTCGGCCGTCGGCCTCCTCGTCTTCTTCGTCTTCGCGCTCCAGTGCATGTCGACCGTCGCCGTCATGCGGCGCGAGACCGCCGGCTGGAAATGGCCGATCCTCCAGTTCGCGTACATGCTGCTGCTGGCGTACGTCGGCGCGTACGTGACGACACGGGCTCTCTCGGGCGTCCTGTAAGTCAGACCGCCGCTTCTCGCCAGCGCCCCCGTTTGAAGAGCACGCCGCTCACCACGGCGAGGGTGGAGAAGGCGACCATCATCGCGGTGAAGATCCCGTTCGGTCCCAGGCCGAGCGGGAAAGCGAGCAGCCACCCGAGCGGAAGCTCCCACAACCAGAAGCAGAAGAGGTTGATGATCGTGGGTGTCCAGACGGCGCCGGCGCCGTTGAAGGCCGCAGTGAGCACCATCCCGTAGGCGTAGAAGACGAATCCGACGGAGACGATGCGAAGGCACGCCACGGCGTAGGCGCTCGCCTCCCCCGTGCCGCCGAACGCGCTCACGATGAGCGGAGCGAAGAGGAGGAACGCGAGGCCCACCGGGCCGAGGAAGGCGAGGTTCATCTTGGCGGCGATCCAGACCGACTGCTCGGCGCGGTCGGGGTCACCGGCCCCGAGGCCCTGGCCGACCATCGTGGCGGCGGCGTTGGACAGCCCCCACGCCGGCAGGATCGCGAAGAGGATGACCCTGACCCCGATCGCGTAGCCGGCCAACGCCTCCGGCCCGAACTCCGCCGTGAGCCGCACGAGTCCGATCCAGCTGGCCATGCCGATGAACGTCTGGAAAGTGCCCGTGGCGGAGAGCCGGACGATGCGTGCCATCACCGCGAGCTGAAGCCGCACGTGCCGCGCTCTCACCTGGAGGCGCCCGTTGAGACGGAAGAGCGTATAGAGCTGGACGAGGACCGCCGTTCCGCGACCGATCGTCGTCGCCACGGCCGCGCCTTGGACGCCGAGCTCGGGAAACGGCCCGATCCCGAAGATGAAGCAAGGATCGAGGACGATGTTGATGGCGTTCGCCAGCCAGAGCACCCGCATGGCGATGGCGGCGTCGCCGGCTCCGCGAAAGGCGGCGTTCAGCAGGAAGAGCAGCAAGATGACGACGTTTCCACCGAGCATGACGCGGGTGTAGGGCAACGAGACGGCCGCAGTCGCGGCGTCGGCACCCATCAGCGCGAGGAGCTCCCCCGCCCACGCGAGGCCCACGACGGCGACGGCGACCGCCACGAACCCTCCCAGCATCACGGCCTGCACGGTCGCGCGGGCGGCGCCGTCCGGGTCTCCCTCACCGATGCGGCGCGCGACGACTGCCGTCACCCCGATGCTCAGCCCCATCGCCACGGTATAGATGAGCGTGAGCAGGGACTCGGTGAGCGCGACGCCCGCCATCGCCGCGTCGCCGAGCCGCGACACGAAGAAGATGTCGACGATCGCGAAGACGGACTCCATGACCATCTCGAGGACCATCGGCACGGCGAGCAGCACGATCGCGCGTACGAGCGGCCCTTGGGTCGGGTCGCCTCCCGTGCCCCGAACGGCATGGACGAAGACGTCCCACCAGGACTCCGGGGTCGGCGATTCGGACGGCAGACGGGTCATGCGGAGGGGCGCGAAGGGGCGCGGAAGTTATCGGCATCGGCGGGGCGAGCCAATCGGAGCGAACCATGACTCTTCTCGCGGCGTCGGTCGGGTCTATACTTAGCGCTTGGAAACAGCCGTTCCCCAAGCGCTCGAGCCCAGAGGTCCCCTCATGAGGAAGCACGTGCTCACAGTATTGGTCGCGGCGTGCGCCCTGGTGCCGGCCCCGTCGCGCGCGCAGGGCCTGGGCCTCGCGGCGCGCGCGGGAACACTCGGGCTCGGGAGCGAGGCGGCGATCGGCGTGACCGACCGGATCGTTTTGCGTGGCGGGTTCGGGGTGAACCCCTTCGACCCGAGCGCGACGTTGGACGACATCGACGTCGAGTTGTCGATACCGACTTGGTACAACGCCGGCGTCGACATCTACCTCAACGGGGCCATGAGAGTGGGCGGTGGCGTGCTCATCAAGCGGGAAGATCCGAGCCTCAGGGCCGAGCTCGACGGGCCCCAGGACATCGGAGGAACGACCTTCACACCGGAGGAGATCGGTACGGTGAGCGGCGTCTTCGATTCTGCCGACCAACTCCCGTTCCTGCTCATCGGCTTCGGCAAGCACACCGTTCCCGGCGTCGCCCTCTTCATCGATCTCGGGCTTGCCTTCCTCGGTGAGTCCGACGTCAGTCTCGACGCGAGCGGAGGCACGCTGTCCGACGATCCGGCGACCCAGGCCGCGCTCGATCAGGAGGCGCAGGACTTCGAGGACGACTTGCCGACCTACCTCCAGTTCTGGCCGATCCTGAGCCTGGGGCTGCGCGTCGGGATCAACTGACCTGTTGCGGGGCCTCGTCGCCCCGGAGGTGCGCTTGAGCACGGCTTCCGAGCACCGCTTCGTCGCGACGCAGTCTTCCGGGCAGGTGTCCGCGCTCTTCGAGCGACCCCCTGAGGCGAAGGCGCTCTATGTCTTCGCGCACGGTGCGGGAGCGGGGATGCGGCATGCCTTCATGCAGGCGGTTGCGGAGCGGCTCTCCCGGCGCGAGGTCGCCACCCTCCGCTACAACTTCCCGTACATGGAGAGCGGCCGGGGCGGGCCGAACCCGCAGCCTGTGCTCGTGAAGACCGTGCGGTCCGCGATCGCCGAGGCCTCGCGGCTGGCCCCAGATCTCCCGCTGGTGGCGGGCGGGAAGTCGATGGGCGGGAGGATGACGTCGACGGCGGCCGCCCAGGAGGCGCTGCCGGGCGTCGAGGGGCTCGCCTTCTTCGGCTTTCCGCTGCACGCGCCGGGCCGGGAGTCCGCGGAGCGCGGAGCGCATCTCGGCGACGTGGGTCTTCCCATGCTCTTCCTGCAGGGGACGCGCGACAAGCTCGCGGACCTCTCCCTGCTCGAACCGCTGGTCGCGAGCCTCACGCCCCGACCGGACCTCCACGTCGTTCAGGAGGCGGATCACGGCTTCCACGTGCCGAAGCGCTCCGGTCGTACCGACGACGACGTCCTCGAGGAGCTCTGCGACGCCTTCGCTGCGTGGATGCGCCGCGTCCTCGACTCCCGGCACGACTGACTGGCCGTCAGGGCCCGGCGGCCTGGCTCTCGGAGCGCTCCGGGAGCACCACCATCCACATCGTGTCGAGAACGAACGAAGAGCCCCTCCCGTAGTGCGCGAGGAGCTCGGCGAGGAGGACCTCGTCGCCGGCGTGGACCGCGACGGCTCCGAGCTCGCGCGTCACGGGCGCCATGCGCGGCGTCGCCGGCGTGCGCGGAGCGTCGCCGGGCGTGGGCGGAGGCGCGGCTTCGGGGGGCGCGACGACGGAGTCGACGACCTCCCACGTGGTCCACGCGAGCTCGTACTCCGGCCGGGAGAAGGGACCGTCGGGCGTGGCGAGCACCCCGAGCTCGGGCGGCACCTCACCCGGTGGTGCGGACGTCGGCCACCGCCCCCGCGATCCGCGACTCGCGCGCGCGGAGGCGGTAACCAGGTCCACGTCCGCGATCGCGCTCTGCACCCGGGCTTGAAGCTCACGCTCGCTCAACGTGGGGCGCAGAAGGGCCGCCAGCAGCGCGAGCGCGGCCACGAAGACCGCGGCGTCGGCGGCGGTGGCGCGTCGCAGGAGGGCCCAGAGTCGCATCACGGCGCGACCTCCGGTGCGGCCCAGCCCGCGCCGAGCGCGCCGGGTGCGTCGATCGGGCTGGCCGAGTCGTACACGATGGCGTTCCCGTCCGCCTCGTAGACGATGAGCTGGTAGGCTCGATTCCCCGAGCGAACGTAGCGGACGCCCGGCAGGACCGCCCCGACCTCGTCCAGCGCCGCAGGGAGGCGCTGCGCCCGAACGCGGAACGCCTCGACCTGCTGAGCCTGGAGGACGAGCGCCACGCGCAGGCTATGAGCACGATCCGCGGCACCCAACTGCGCCGGTGGGTCGGGCCGTGCCCATCCGGGTGGCGCGACGGCCGCGACTCCAGCGGCCAGCAGGACGACGCTCGCGGCCAGCAGCTTCCCTCGCGCGGTGGAGGTGGGGCCCGCGAACGGTACGCGATAGCGGGCATCCTTGTGCTCGGCGTGGGCGAGAGCCGCCGCCAGGAGCCGGTCCCGTACCTCGGGCGAGCTGACCGGCCCCAGGTCGATCTCCTGCCGCGCCGAATCGGCCGGGGCCGGCTCCGCCTCGGTCGCGGCTGCTTCGGTCTCGGTAACCGGTCGCTCGCCTGGCGCCTCCTCGAG
>Ga0075327_1000491_pt1 | contig 11207 bp, 9 predicted proteins | sample MayberrySE_Catta_2_FD_120056 | JGI IMG/M metagenome (GOLD analysis project Ga0075327, IMG submission 120056) | Natural and restored wetland microbial communities from the San Francisco Bay, California, USA, that impact long-term carbon... | ecosystem: Environmental > Terrestrial > Soil > Wetlands...
CCTGGGGTCCCTCCGGGAGGATCAGGGGCGACTTGAGGAGGCGAGGTTCCACCTGGAACGGGCGGCGCTCCTCTACAGGCTCCTCAAGGACACCGGGAGAACGGCGCGGCAGCTCCTCAACCTCGGCGCGGTTCACTACTACACGCACGACGCAGCGGCCGCGGTGGTCGTCGTCGAGGAAGCCCTGGAGCTTCTCGGCCCAGGCGCAGCCGAATGGCTGCGGGCGTACGCGCACTGCAGCCGAGCCTTCTACCTCCACGCAGCGGGCGAGACGGACCGCGCCGAGGCGGACCTGGACGCTCATGAGGAACTCATCTCGAGCGCCACTGATCAGCTCGCGAACCTGCTGGTCTGGCTCCGGGCCCGGATCGCCTGGAGCCGGGGCGAGGTGCGGAAGGCCCAGCGGCTCTTCCAGGGGGCCCGGGAGCGCGCGCTCGACCGCGGCATCGCTTGGGACGCGGCCCTGGTGGCCCTGGAGCTTGCCCTGGCCAACCTCGCGCAGGGCCATACCAAGCGCGCGAGGAGTCTCGCCGAGGAGGCCCTGCCGGTTTTCGCCGAGCAGAAGGTGGTGCGCGAGACCCGCGCCACCCTGGACCTCCTCGAGGCCGCGGTCCGTCGGGACGCCCTCACGCAGGAGCTCCTCGAGCGGACGGTCGCCGCACTGGAACGCTCGCCGCGCGCTGGGACAGCGGCTGCGTGACCGGCGACCTCGCCCCCCACCGTCAGAGGAGCGGGCTGAGCCACCGGGCCGCCCGGTCGCCGAGCTTGTGGAGGGTGCCGCGCCGGTTCCAGGCGTCGAGGGTGATCTCCTCGGCGCCCTGGAGGTCCTCCTCGAACACCTCCTCCAGGCGCCGGCCGGTGGCCGGGTCGAGGATCACCAGGTTGCACTCGGCGTTGAAGTGGAAGGAGCGGAAGTCGAGGTTGGTCGAGCCGACGACGGAGGCGTGCCCGTCCGCCACCATGGACTTGGCGTGGAGGATCGAGTCCCGGTACTCGAAGATCCGCACCCCCCGTTCGAGGAGCGCCCGGTAGTAGCCGTGGCCGGCATGGCGGACGAGGGGCACGTCGGTCTTCCCCGGGAGGAGGAGCCGCACGTCCACGCCGTGGCGGACGGCGGCGCCCAGGATGCGCACCGCGGCCAGGCGCGGGGCGAAGTAGGCGTTGGTGATCCAGACCCGGCGCCGGGCGGCCGCCACGATGGCCGCCAGGACCGCCGCCGCCTCGGCGTAGCCCCGGCGGGGTCGGGCGTCCAGGACCAGGATGCGGGCGCCGTCGCCGGCCGAGGCGGAAACCTCCAGGGGCTCCAGGGTGAACGGTTTTCCCCGCGCCCGGTCCCAGCCCTCGGCGAAGACCACCGCCATCTCCCAGGCCACCGGCCCCTCCACCCGCACGTGGGTGTCGCGCCACGCCCGGACGGCCGCTCCCTCGCCGGCGCCGGCCGAGGCGGAGGGCGCTCTGGGGGCCGACAGCTTCGAGCGCGACGGGAACGACCCGTACTCCTCGGCGATGTTCATGCCGCCGGTGAAGCCCACCCGGCGGTCCACCACCAGGATCTTCCGGTGGTCCCGGAACACCTGGTTCCAGAGCCCGCGGACGAGGGGGTGGAAGCGCCGGGCCTCGATGCCCCGGCGCTCCATCTCGAGCCAGAACTCCCGGCGGGTGCCGAAGGAGCCCAGGGCGTCGGCGAGGGCGCGCACGGTGACGCCGCGGGCGGCGGCCTTGGCGAGGTCGTCCAGGAAGGCGCGGCCGGTCGAGTCGTCGCGCCAGATGTAGGACTCGACCAAGACCTCCCGGCGGGCGGCTGCGATGGCCTCGCGCATGGCGGCGAAGGCCTCCTCGCCCCGGGTGAAGACGCTCACCCGGTTGCCCCGGTGGACCGGGCTCTCGTCGATCTCCTGGAGGAGGTGCTCGAATCCGGGGTCGGCGAGACCGTCCGGCAGCGCACGGGACCGCACCCCCACGAACGCGGCCCGGAGGGGGCGCGGCAGGCGGCGCCCCGCGCGGGGACGGGGGATCGGGAGCAGGCGGCGCGGGCGGCGGGGCACGCTCAGGCGCCGGCAGGCGGCGGCTCGGCTTCGGCCGCGGCCTCCCCGTCGCCCTCCTCCGCCGGGGGCTCCTCCCCGGCCGGCTCGGCGCCCGGGGGCTCGGCCCGGCCCGGGACGATGCCCCCTTCCGGCCGCTCCGGCTCCTCGGCCTCGGCCGGGGCTGGCTCGGCCTTCGCCGCAGTCCCAGGATCGGCCGCCACCGCCGGCGGCTCGCGCTTGCGCACCGCCAGGACCGGCGGGTCCTCCACGAACGGCTCGTAGCGGCCCACGCCCAGGGTCACCAGGTCCCCCTCCTCGACCAGCATGTCGATCTCCTCGACCCGGTCGCCGAAGGTCGCCAGGATGGTGACGTCGGCGGCGTTGACCGTGAGGAGCAGGCGCTTGCCCTGGAGCCGCTTCCCCACCACGCGGCCCTCGGTGCGGTCGGCGTCGTCCCGGAGGAGCTCGGAGACCGCCGGCTGGACCAGGGGCCGGAAGAGGAGCGCCACCAGGAAGCCTACGAGGATGCCGAACAGGAAGAGGAAGAGCTTGGCCTTCATGGCATCTCCTTTCGCGCGGGCTCGCCGCGCTGAGCCCCGAGCTTACCGGGTGGAGACGGCGGCGGGGAGATGCGGAGGCCGGCGGCGGTGCGCCGCCGGCCTCCGGGAGTGACAGGGGCCGTCGCCGGCTACCGCTGCGTGGCGACCAGCTTGAAGTGGAAGTCGAAGTTCCCGACCGGCGTCCAGGTGGCGCCGTCGGTCGAGGTGTAGGACCGGAGCACCGTCGCCGGAGCCGTCAGGCCGATGAGCGGCGGGATCCCGCTCACCCCCGGGAAGGGGGTGCCGGTGGGGATGCGGAGCACCAGGAAGAGGTCGGTGATCGAGCCGTTGCCGACCCCATTCAGGATCTTGTTGCCCAGCGACTTCGAGTTGCTGAAGTAGAAGGGCGTGAAGTCCTGGTCCTGGCCGATGAAGACGTTGTCCCTGGCCAGGGGCTGCGCCAGGTTCACCGTCACGCCGCCCGACACCGAGCCGGTGGTGAGCTGCGCCTCGGCGAAGGCGGGGATCACCGAGGCGTCCACCACCGCGGTCAGGTACTCCGCCGAGTTGACGAAGATCCCGTTGCCCCCGTCGAGGGCCGCCACGTCGGCGCCCGGGATGTGCACCGCGTAGTAGGTGCCGGGGGCCGAGCCGGTGAAGCCGATGTTGGTGAGCGGCGCGGCGAATCCCCGGGCCTCCACCTGGTCGTTGGTGACGAAGTCGTGGCCCCCCCGGGTCGTGAACGGCAGGCCCAGGGCCGGGATCGACTGGCCCGTGCGCTCCTCCTGGGCGCTCTCCTGGCTGTGGTTCCAGAGCTCCTCGTTGAAGTTGAGCTGCCCGAAGAGCGAGCCGATCTGGGCCGAGAGGCTCACGCTGCCCGCCGGCACCGGCCGGCCGTCGATCGCCTCGAGGCGCAGCTCGTAGAACCCCAGGCGCACCGGGATCTGGTAGCGGCCGTCCAGGATGTTGAAGGACGGGCTCACCAGGAAGAGGCCGCCGCCTACCGGATCGAAGGACACCTGCGTGGTGCCGGAGAAGCCGGCGGCCTCCACGCGGCCGACCAGGAAGCGGACCGCCGCCACGCTGCCGCCGGCGACCGGCTCCGCGAAGACCCCATGGGTGACCTCCCCCTCGAGGACGCCGTAGATCCAGTCGAACGCCAGGTCCCCGAGCTGGAGCTTGGCCGGCCCGCTCGAGGCGGTGCCCTCCGGGTAGAGGAAGGAAGACCAGGCCGCGTCGTCCTCCGCCAGGGTGCGCTGGGCGAGCTCCGCGGCCGGGTCCCCGGTGTCGATGAACGGGAACATGGACGTGCCCGTGCCGTCGGAGCTCGAGAGCTGGTTCTCGAGCACGTGGGACAGGCCGTGGGAGTGACCGTTCTCGTGCACCGCCACGGCCTCGAGGTCCACCGACAGGGTAGTGGTGTCCACGTCGGCGTCGTTCACCGTGAAGCGCAGCAGGGCGGCGTTGTACTGGACGTCGTTGTCCAAGATGGTGCCGGCGCGGTAGAAGCCCTCCGGGAACTCGAAGTCGCCGTCGCCGTCCGCGTCCTGGCACGTGGAGATGGCGGCCGAAACGTCGGAGTCGCCGTCGCCGTCGATGTCCAGCCCGTCCACGAAGGTCGTGTCCGCGATCAGCGCCGTCGAGGGCGACGACGCGATGGCGCCGAAGCCCGGCGGGGTGCGGAAGGTGAGCTCGTTCACCATGTCGAAGCCGGCCACGCCGGGGTTCGAGACGGTGTCCGTGATCTCCATGTCGATGAAGGACGTGTGGAGGTCGTTCCACGCGTCGAAGGAGTCCTGGAGCTGGGCCCCGGCGTCGGCCAGGGGGAGGACCGGCGGCCCCAGGGGGTTCGGGAGCGGATCCAGCGTGTCGTTCAAGCTGTACGGCACCGTGATGCAGCGCTCGTCCCAGAAGATCCGGACCAGGGGTGCGGCGATGTGGCCCGGGATGGGCGAGGGGGTGCCGGCGGTGATGTCAATCGTCTCCAGCACGCCGCCGGCCCAGGCCGGCAGGGTGGAGAAGGTGAGAGTGAGAATGACTGCCAGAACAGCAAATTTTTGTTTCATGAAGGTCTCCTAGAGAGGACTGCGTCAACGGCTCCGGGGGCCGCGGTCCCGTGCGGCCTGCTCGATCACCAGACGGCGGACTTCGTCCTTGAAGTCCTCCAGGAAGTAGGAGTGGCGCAGGGCCCGGCCGGTGGCGGGCTGACGCTCGACCTCCGCGAGGGCCGGCGCCTGGACCACCTTGTAGCCCTCGGCGTCGGTGGCGACGTCGATCTTGCCCTGGGAGAAGCCCACGACGCTCCACGCGTCGTCGAGGGCCGGGCCGCGGCTGACGAACAGCACGGCCTCCTCCCCCACCATCAGGGTGGGAGCCCCCGGGTAGACCATGGCGACCGGCACCGGGTTGTCCGGGATGACACCGCCCGGCAGGGCCACCGTCACCTTCTCCCCCATGCGGCCCTTGAGGGGGTCCGCCACTTCCACGGTGGCCAGGGTCACGACCGAACGGCCGACCCGCTGGGTCCGCAGATCGACGCACTCGCCGTGGAGGATCAGGTCGGACGCGCCGACCATCTCCTGGAGCGACAGGGGCGCCATCGTGGTCGCCGGCAGAGCCGAGGCGGCCAGGGCGGCGACGAGGACGAAGACGGCACTTCTTCTACGCTTCATCTGCTCTCCTCCTGGGTTCACCGGCCCTTAGCGGACCGGTGCCCGGGTAAGGGGACCCCACCCCTCCCGATCGACCGTTCGACCGAGGAGGCGAGGTCCGGGGTTTGGGTAGACCTACTCTGACTGTGAAGTGCGGACGGGAGCGGGGCCGTGACGAGCGAGGTCCATCACCCAGGAGGGAGGCTCCGGCTCGCCGGCGAAGACCGCGCGGTCCATGCCGCGGGTGATGGCCCAGCGACGGAGCCAGGTGATGCCGCCCGGGCCGGTGTAGGTGTCCGGCGCGTCGTAGGCGGGGTCGGCGAGGGCCTTCTCGAGGGTCACGAAGCGGTAGCCCCGGGCCTCCAGGCGGTCGAGGAGATCGCCGAAGTGGTGGGCGTTGAGCATGTAGGCGTGGACCAGGAGGGTCTGGGGGATCTCCCGGCCCACGATCGCCCGGGACTGGGCCTCGTAGAACTCGACCACCCGCTCCATGTAGTCCACGTAGGCGGCGCCGAGGCGCGCCATCCCGTCCCGGTCGCCGGCCTCGTAGGCCCGAGCGTAGGCGCCGCCGAAGATCCACTCGGAGTTGTCGATCGTCACCGGCGCCACCCGGTACCCCCGCTCTTCGAGGAAGGCCTCGACGGCGCGTTTCGTCTCGAGGCTCTGGCCGGTGTGGAGGAAGGGGTGGCGGAAGAAGCGGAGCTCCCGGTGGCGCTCGGCGAGGAGGCGCCGGGTCACCGCCTCACCCCGCACCACGTCGTCCAGGAACTCCTCGAGCGGCACCCGGTGGAGGTCCGGGTGGGAGTAGGTGTGGTTCCCCAGCTCGTGCCCCGCTTCGAGCCAGCGCGCCAGGAGCGCCACCCTGGCCGGATCGACCCGGCCGTCCACCTCCAGCTTCAGCTCGTTGACGAAGCCGATCGCCGGCGCCTCGTGCTCCGCCAGGGCGCCGAGGATCCCCTCCGTCAGCTCCGCCTGCACCGCCGTCGAGTGCACGTCGGGAGGCCCCGCCGGCAGGTCGTCGAAGGTGATCGCCAGAAGCCGCTCCTCCGACGCCCAACCGGCCTGGGCGCCGCAGACCGAGGCCACCACCAGCAGCGCAGCCACGGCTCCGGGCGGCCACAACCACCGAAAACACAGAGATCTCGGGAAAGAGGTTCCCATCGCGGCCCGAGAGTGTAACCCCCATCACCCATCCGAGCTTTCCCGTCAGAGCGCGCTCAGGAGATCTTCGGCCAAGACCGCGACCGAAGCCGAGACCACGGCGGGATCGCCCACGCCTTCTTCGGCCCGCCCGGCCATCCTGGAGCCCAGCGCGTCGGGTCCCGAAGCGAACCAGCGGTCCAACGAACGGAGAGCTTCTCGGGTGACCTCCCCAGCGAGGTCGTCGTCTCTCAACTTCTCCAGGGAGCGAACCAGCTCCTCGCGAGCGACGCCCGCCAGAAGCCGGTACAAGTCATGCGCGTCCTTGTCGGCGAGCCTGTCCGGCTGGTCGAGCCGCTCCGCGAGCTTGAACAGCTTTGATACCAACAGGGCCGCGGGACTGGCTACGTTCACCCAGTGATAGCGATCGTCCTCCGGATTCAGCGAAGACACTCGAACCAGCCGATGGTCCACCACCGCCGCCTCCAGCCCGGACGCTCGCCTCATGGCACGCGTCGAGTGCGGCGGCACCCGGGCGCCGCGACGCCCTTTGGCGCCGGCCAGGGCTTCCGGGACCATCAGGTCCACAGGCACGCCTTCGGCGTTGATCCACGTCCCGGGCTGCCCGCTCCTCGGATCGAGCTGGAATCCGGCGCTGCGCATGGCCTCCTCCACGCGCGGCTGAGGAGCCAGGGACCGGGGATCGAGCGCCAGGTCGCTGTCCTTGGTCGCCTCGGCCAGGGCTACGGCGGCTCCGCCCGTGTGGAGGTAGATCGCCTGAGCACCGATCACGACTACGGACCGCCGGTGGGCCGCCAGGGCAGCGAGGGCGTCGAGCAGGGAGGCTCGCGCGCGGACGAGGAGATCAGGCGCGCCAGTCCCGTTCATGGCTTTCCATCCAGTCCAGCAGAGCCTGGCCTTCGCTCGGCGAACGACCGGGGCCAGTGAGCAAATCCACCGCGATCTGGCTCGGCGCCGCGGTCACAACGCCCTCGATGCTCTGCGCTCGCACGAAGCTCACCTCGTCTCGATTCGCGGCCAGAAGGACGTTCGCCCCGCGATCCACCGGCCGCAATCCGAGCTGCCGCGCCGCAGCCGGCACGTCGTCCACGTAGACCATCCCCACCCGCGGTGGCGCGTGCGGGGCGAAGGATTGGGCAGCCAGGGAGCCGGAGAGGACGTAGCGAAGCTCCTCGGCCGATCGGAGCGCATCCGGGAGCCCCTCGACTCCCCGAGGGAAGAGGAAGGACTGCGCGATATCACTTCGGAGGAAACCGTAATCCTGGCTCCAGCGTTCGATGAGCTGCCTCCAGCGGACCGCGGTGATGGGGCCGCGCGGTTCCCGTTCCAGAAGATCTTCCTCTTCGAGGAACTTCACCACCCGGTAGGTCGCTCCTGTGGATGCTCCGCTCCGCTCGGAGAGCTCGGGCACGGTATAGGGCGGCGAGAAGTCCACGAGCGCCCTGACGACTCGGGCGGCCGGTCCCCCTTTGAGGGTGCCCCGGGGGCGTCCGGGACCGCGCCATGGGTCCCGGTCCTCGCCTGCGTTTCGCAGGAAGAGGGCCGGCCGGTCCAGCTCGATTCGGAGGTTTCCTGTCGCATCGGCATACGCGACACCCTCTCGGTCCAGGCGCTCACGGGTCGAAGGCGCCAGGTAGCGAGCCACGACAAGCGGGTAGGCCGCGGAAAGGCCCGCTCGGTTGATGGCGGACCGAAGCTGTTCCAAGACGGCCGGGACGTCCCGAGTCACCACGAGACGCTTCGCCTCGACCACGAAAGCGCTCGTCGAGCCGTCCGGCGCCGTCACCGTGAAGAGAGCATCGAAGCGCCTGTCCCCCCGTTGGCAGTTCTCCTCGATCTTGGAGCTCCACGAGGCGGGGAGGCAGTGTTCGACCACTCGCAAGGCGCGCCGGAGCACGTCCACCTCCCGCTCGGGAGGGGAATCATCGCGAAATCGACTCGTTCCGCTGCCAGCGGAAATAGCCATTTTTATAGAATATATCCGCCGGGCCAGGGCGTCAAGCCTCTCCTGTCGCTCCCTGGCGAGAGTCTGCCTCTGCCTCCTCCGTCTCCAGCGGGGGCCCTTCTCTCGGGTCGGTGATGAGGCGGGCGCCGCGGCCTCGGGTGACGTAGGCCTGGGCCCACTGGATGAGGACCAGGACGCGGTTGGCGAAGCCGACGAGGTACATGATGTGGATGAAGAGCCAGAGGAGCCAGGCGAGGAGGCCGGAGAAGCGGAGGCGGCCGAGGTCGGCGACGGCGGCGGCGCGGCCGATCACCGCCAGCGTGCCCTTGTCCTGATAGCGGAAGGGTTTCGTGGGCCGGCCGGCGAGGCGGCGCTTCACGAGCTTCGCGGCGTAGCGGCCCTGCTGCATGGCGACGGGGGCCACGCCGGGGAGGGTGTGGCCGTCCTCGCCTTCGAAGCGGGCCATGTCGCCCAGGACCAGGACCTCCGGGTGGCCGGGGATCGAGCAGTCCGGGGCCACCCGGATGCGCCCGCTCCGGTCGGTCTCGGCGCCGGTCGCCTCCGCCAGGCGCTCGGCCAGCGCCGGCGCCTGGACCCCGGCGGTCCAGAGGATCACGCCGGCCGGCTCCTCCCGGCGCTCCTCCCCGTCCTCGCCCTTCCGGCGAAGCGTGACGCGGCCATCCCCCACGTCGTCCACGAAGGTGTCCGTCAGCACCTCCACCCCCAGGCGCTCCAGGTCCCGCCGCGCCCGGGCCGAGAGCGGCTCGGGGTAGGGCGGGAGCACCCGGCCGAGCCCCTCCACCAGGAGGATGCGCGCCGCCGCCGGGTCGTAGCGCCGGAAGTCCTTGCGCAGGGTGTAGTGGGCGAGCTCGCCGATGGCGCCGGCGAGCTCCACGCCGGTGGGGCCGCCGCCCACCAGGACGAAGGTGAGGAGGCGCCGCCGCTCCTCGTCGCTCTCGGCCGTCTCGGCCAGCTCGAAGGCCCGGAGGATGCGGCTCCGGATGGTGGTGGCGTCCTCCACCGTCTTCAAGCCCGGCGCCCGCGCCTCCCACTCGGGGTGGCCGAAGTAGTGGTGGTGGCTGCCGGCGGCCACGACGAGGGTGTCATAGGGCAGGCTCCCGCCGCGGAGGACCACCCGGCGCGCCGCCGCGTCCACGTCCACCGCCTCGTCCAGGAGCACCCGGGTGTCAGCCTGGCGGCTCACCACCTTGCGCAAGGGCGCGCAGATGTCGGCCGGCGAGAGGCCGCCGGTCGCCACCTGGTAGAGGAGCGGCTGGAAGAGGTGGAAGTTCCGGCGGTCCACGAGGGTGAGGTCGATCCGCGGGTGGTCCAGCCGCCGGGCCGCGTTCAGCCCCGCGAACCCGCCGCCCACGATGACCACCCGGTGCCGTTCCATCGTCACGCTCCCTCTCCCCGCCGGCTCGCTCTCGGCCGCCGCGCCGGCCCCGTCACCGCGAGCGCTCGGCCACCAGCTTCACCGTCGCCTCGGCGTCCCGGGCGCCTGCCTGCCGCACGAACGCCAGCGCCTCCTCGCCGCCCAGGGCCTGGAGGGCGTCCAGGGTGGCGTAGCGGCACTCGGTGTCCTCACCGGGGAAGCGCCGCATGAGGACCGGCACGGCCTCCGGGGCGCCCAGGTTGGCCAGGGCGTCGATCACGTGGACCCGGTCGCCCTCGTCCTGCTCCACTTCGAGGAGGGCGAGGAGCGGCGCCAGGGCGTCCGGGTGGTGGGAGAGGCCGATCGTCCGGAGCTCGCTCTCCAGGCCGTCCACGTCTCGCCCGGCGAGCGCCCGCGCCCGCTCGGCGATCGCCTCCCGGGGCGGCACGTGGAAGAGGTCCCGGTTGAGGCGCGACATCACCTCCTGCCCGGCCTCGAGGAAGAGCTGGGCCAGGGTCTCCGACGCCTCGTCCTCCATCCCCATGCCGGCGTTGTAGCGCGCCGCCAGGTTGAACACCCGGTAGGTCCGCTCGGTGCTCTCGCCGTCCGGGCCGGTGACGGTGAAGGTGCCCTGGAGGTAGCCGTAGAAGACGAGGGGCCCGAACAGGATCACCCGCACCTTGAGGGCGAGGTCGTCCACCCGGCCGGTGACGCGCCAGGCGCCGTCGGTCTGGTTCGTGACCGGCAGCCCGAGCGCCGCGCCCTCGCTCCGCAGGGCCTGGGCGAGGAGGTCGCCCACGTGGATGGCCGGTCCCAGGGTGGGGTCCGGCACGCGCCCCCAGCTCATGCGCGAGACCACCTTGAGGCCCGGGTCGAGACCGGAGCCGATCTCGCCCACCACGATGCCCGGGGCGTCCGTGGCGTCGAAGACGGGCGTGACGATGCGGTTCTCGTCGGTCCGGCCCTCCTCGAGGACCACCTGCTTGATGCTCCCGGCCCGGACCGGCGCGGCGGCCAGGAGGGCGAGGGCGAGGAGTGCGGGAAGGGCGGTTCTGGGCAATGGCGGGCCTCCTCCAGGGTTCGGCCGGGCGCGGCCGCCAGCATACCCCGGCGCCGTCCCACCCGGGAGGCTCGGCTAGACTGTCGGCACCGAGGGGCACCATGGAGACACCGGACGCCGCGGGCGTGACCCGCCTGCTCCGCCGCGTGGGGGCGGGGGACCGGGAGGCCTTCGACCGCCTCTTCCCCCTGGTCTACGAGGAGCTCGAGCGGATCGCCAGCCGCCAGCTCCGGCGCGAGCACGGCGCCCGCACCCTCCTCACCCAGGGGCTGGTCCACGAGGCCTACCTGCGCATGGCGGACCAGCAGGCGCCCGCGTGGCAGGACCGGTCGCACTTCTTCGCCATCGCCGCCCGCGTCATGCGTCAGGTGCTGGTGGACTACGCCCGCCGCCGCCAGGCGGCGAAGCGGGGCGGCGACTGGCAGCAGGTGACCCTGGGCGGCGCGGACCCG
>Ga0075327_1000493_pt1 | contig 11187 bp, 7 predicted proteins | sample MayberrySE_Catta_2_FD_120056 | JGI IMG/M metagenome (GOLD analysis project Ga0075327, IMG submission 120056) | Natural and restored wetland microbial communities from the San Francisco Bay, California, USA, that impact long-term carbon... | ecosystem: Environmental > Terrestrial > Soil > Wetlands...
GAATAGGGCTGCGTCAGGATCGTGGAGCCATCGGGCACGTGGGCCTCGATATAGCGCTCGGCCAGCGTCCGCGTGTCGTCCTGACGGAGGAAGAGGTCGGCCGCGACGCTGGCCCGCGCGCCGGGTAGCGCCGCCAGCGCCACGGCGAGCCAGAAGACCGCGGGACGCTCCGCCGCGACGCGCCGCGACAGCCCCGACAGCGCCCAGCCCGCGAAAATCGCCAGAAACGGCAGCACCGGATTGAGGTAGCGGCTGGCGGGCGCCGTGTTGGCGATGAAGAGCAGAAACGGGAGCGGGAACGCCAGCAGCAGGACCGCCCGGGCGGGCGCGGAGGCGAGCATCCACAACATGCCGGCGAGTCCCAGGAGTGCCACCGGCCGTCCGGCGGCGTCGCTCCACAGCATCTCGAGATAGCGAAAGGCGGGTGCGAATGCGCCCGACGCCACCGCGCGATCGACGACGATCTGCCGGTTCGCGGTGAGGTCACGGAGGGCCGTGACCGGTTCGACCAGCAGAAACGGCGAGAGGGCAAAGAACACGAGCATGCTCGACAGCGCCGCGTAGACGAGCTGCTGAACGCAGACCACCCGACCCTGCGCTCTCCACCCCTGGACGACCACGAGCGCGAGCGGAATTGCTAGAAAGACGCAGTAGTAGTGGGTCGAGAAGGCGAGTCCGCACGCGGCGCCCGCCAGGAGCGTATCCCGCCGCCCTGGGCCATCGCCGCGCGCGCACGGCCACACGCGCGTCATGGCGAGATAGGCCGCGACGATCGCCAGTGTGGCGGGCACGTCGTGTTTCACGTAATGCGAGTCGCGCACGTGCAGCGGGGAGACGGACAGGAAGATCGCAGCCGCCATCGCCGTCCGGTGATCGGTCAGACGCGCGGCCAGCCGGTAGAGCACGGCAATCGTCACCGTGCCCGCCGCCACACCGAGCGCGCGCCCGGCCGTGTAGATGCCGGTCGGGTCGGTGAAGTAGAGCTGCTGCAGGGCGCCGAGTGATGCGACGCGCCCGCTCACCCAGACCCACGCCAGATACACGCCGACCCAGGCGAAGAGGACGTAGAAGTAGAACGTTGGATAGAGAAAGTTGTGCGGGTTGAGCGTGCCCCGGGCGAAGCTGAGGGCCCGCGCCATGATCGCCACTTCGTCGGGGTTGTAGACGGCGGGCAGCCCGTATTGCAGGCCGACGACCCGGAGGGCGAGCGCCAGCAGGCCGACCACGGCCAGCGCGAGCCAGGTTCGAGAGCGTGGCGTCACTTCGCGTCCCCGGCAGGCGGCACGATGCGATCGTCGGGCAGGTCGGTCGCGACGATTTCGCCGGCGAACTCAGTCGTTTCGGCTGCCGGCGTCAGCGGCCGTCCGGCTGAAGCGCGCGGTCTGCGGAACCGTTCGAGCACACGAAGCTCCTCGGGGCGGAAGAAGCCCCCGAGCCACAGTCCGGCGGCCATCACGGCAACGACGGTGGTGCCGCGGACGAGGACACCGAGCGCCGGGTCCGCTGCCGGGAGCGTCCGGCCCGCCGTGTAGGCCACGACGGCGGCCCCCACGACGCGCGCCAGGCGGCCGGTCTCGTAGGCGACCGGGTAGAAACGCTGAGAGAAGTGATACGCGATCGCGGCCTGTGCGGCGTACGCCACGGCGTTGGCGTAAGCGGCTCCCATGATGCCATATCGAGGAACGAGGACCAGGTTCAGGCCGATGTTCGATGCGGCCGCCAGGGCCGTCGCCACCGGATAGTACTGTGTCCGGCGGGTGATATTCAGCCCGATTGACGTCATGAGGTAGACGCCCTGGAAGAACACGCCCAGGGAAGTCCAGGCCACCACGCCAGCCGCTGACGTGTACTGGCCGCCGGTGACGACCTGCAGCAGGTCCGCGGCGATCGCCGACAGCCCCGCCGTCATCAGCGCCAGAAGCGCCACGCCGTAGGTCGTCACGGTGCTGAACACCCGTTGGGCGCCCGGCTCCCGGACCGTCGCGTAGTAGAAGGGCGCCCAGGCATACTCGAAGGCGGCGAGAAAGACCTTCTGGATGAGGCCGACGCTGACCCCCATCGCGTAGAGACCGATCTCGGGCAGCGACACGAAGAACGTCAGGATGATCTTGTCACCGACCGCGATCACCTGCTGCGCGAAGCCGTGCGGAACCCTCGGGAGGCCAAACGCCAGCGACTCGCGCAACACAGCCGTCGAGAAGACAGGCCTGATCAGCGGAGCGAACCACCGGACCATCACGGTCAGCAGCACGGCCGTGACGACGAGGTCGGCGACGACGACGCCCATCACGCCGTAGCCCAGTCCGACGACCAGCGCGAGCCGGAGCACGAGCGTGGCCGCCGAACGCGCGAAGGCGAGCAGGCTGAACTCGCGTGCCCGCTGCTGCATGCGGAGGACGTGGAACGGGATGAACGTGAACCCGATCGCGAAGGTGTTCAGCAGCACCAGCTGGAGGGCCAGGGTGTAGCCCGGCGCGCCGAGCCACGTCGAGAGCCACGGAGATGCGGCGACCGACGCGGCGAGGAGCAGGCCGTTGGTGCCGAGCAGGAAAAAGAACAGCGTGCTCGCCAGGCGTTGCCGCGCGGGGTCGTCTTCACAGTCGTACCAGAACCGCATGAACGATCCGTCGACGCCCCACCGGAAGAACAGCTTCGTGACGGCCTCCACGCTGCCGAGCAGCGCGAGGATTCCGTAGTCCTCCTTCGAGAGGTACTCGACGTAGACGCGGAGCAGCGCGAAGTTGACGATCTGGATGGCGACGTCGCCGAGCCCGTAGATCGCCAGGTTCTTCGACAGCTCGCGGATCTTTTGAAACAAGAGGGATCGCTCGGGAGAAAAAGCTATCTCACACCAATCTGTCCGTGCTGTCCGTGGTTGGTTTCCGCAGCGTCAGCAGGTTCAGAAAGCACCACCCCGGGACGGGCAGGAAGCGGGTGAGCCACCGGTGCAGCGGCAGGAGCGCGCGTGGATGCCGGCGGATCAACCGGGTCAGGACGGGGATGGTGGGAAAGATCCCTCGGCGCGCGACGAGGACGAATCCGGCACGGCGGGCGAGCGCGATGTATTCCGCTGCCGGGCGATCGCCCGGATGTTTGGTCTCCGCTGCCGTGCGGATGAGCCTGCCCCGCAGGAGGAAGTGGATGCGCGACTGCAGGTGCGCCAGGTTCGGCACCGATACGAGCAGCTCTCCCCCCGGCCTGAGCACACGATACAGCTCGGCCAGTGCTGACGGCTGTTGGTCGAACGCCAGGTGCTCGAGCACGTCGAGGCACAGGGCGCGGTCGAAGCTGCCGGGAGCATACGGAAGCGCCGTGACCGACCCCGGGTGGACCCGCTCGGACGAGTAGTGCGCGTCGACGCCTTCGATGGCAAGACGATCCGCATACTCGGCGACGAGTACGCCCTCGCCGCATCCAGCATCGAGCACGCGGGTTGATCGCGGAAAGGAATCGAGCCAGGCGCGGACGGCCTTCAGCTTGGCCAGGTACGTCGGATAGTAGTCCCACGACGGGTCCGGCTCCCGATGGTAATCGCCGCGCGCGGCATACTCGCCGCCGCGCACCACCGGCGGGCTGGCGCTCATGATGGAAGAGATTGTATCTGATCAAAAAAAGCCCGAAGGACGATCGGGCTTTTTCGAGAGCCGTGTCGACCGCGCGGGACGGCTACGACGCGCCACCGCCACGTCCACCGGGACCGGGCACGCCCGGCGGACGGATGATCGGCTGCTGCGGGGTCGTCTGATACGGGTTGCCGGGGACGTTGGGGGCCGGCGGCGGCAGCATGCCGGGACGCGTCAGCGTCGGCATCGCCTGGCCTGGCTGCATGCCCGGCTGCATCGGGGGCTGGCCAGGGAACTGCTGGAATTGAGGCGGCATGCCAGGCGGCGCGATGGCATTCGGCTCGCCATCGTCGTCGATCACTACGTTCGGCATCACGACCTGAGGCTGCGGCCGCGGGTTGTTGAACGACGGCGGCGCCGCAGACATCGCGGGTGGCCGGCTCGTCGGCATGATGAGGATGCGGTCGTACGACGAGGCGCCCGCGGTGCCCGAGCGGGGTTTTGCGATGTAGCCGCTCGCGGACCGCAGCAGCGACTCGAGGGCCCGGCCCTCGGGGACGTCGTGCAGTTCGAGCGTCACTGCCGGCCCCGTCAGGCGCTCGGCGCCGACAACCTTGGTCTGACCGACGCGACCCCACTCGTCGAGGATCTGCCGGATCGTGACGTCCTGGGCCACGATGGTCACGCGGCCGTTGGCAATCGACAGGCGCAGTTCGCCGGCGGCGGCCGGGACCGAGGGTACGCACAGCACCGCCGAAAGGGCAACGAATCCAAGCTTCTGCATAAGGCGTCCTGAGGTTCGCAGATTTTCAGTATACGCCTGATTGGACGCCCCGGCGACACCGGTGGTTGGACTACGGCCGAGGTACGCGACGCCGGTCTCCCCCGCTAACCCATGTGTTCAGAGCAGCTTCGAGACCCAGAGCGGGGAGTCCTTCTTCGGGAGATCGCACGACCGGCAGACGTCCGGTCCGCCGCTCTCGAGGTGCTGGCGCCGCGCGTTCCTGTAGGGCTCGGCGTTCCAGATCTCCTGAATCGAGGACGTGGTCAGATCGCCGAGCACGGTGCGGCCGTCGAAGTCGGCGCAGCAGAGCGAGACGCGACCGTCCCAGAGCACCGTGAACGTGAGCCATGGGCGGTAGCAGGGGTAGTTGATGTCCGACTCGGCGTTCAGCGTTCCGGCCCAGTTGTGGAGATCGGTGATGTGGATCTTGTCGGCAATGCCGCGCCAGTGCTCGATGAACGCCTGTTCGTCGAGCGAGTTGTTCTGCCGGACGAACGACAGGATCAGCTTGGGACGCCGCTTCCCGAGCTCGCCGCGGATGCGCACGAGCCGTTCGATGTTCGCGATGACCTTGTCGTACTTCAACCCGATCCGTGTCGACTCGAACACCTCTTTTCCCGACGCGTCCACGCTGATGTTGATCGCGTCGAGCCCCGCCTCGATCATGGCCCGGGCCACTTCATCGGTGATGAGCGAGCCATTGCTGATCATCCCGACTTCCTGGATGCCCTTCTGCTTGGCGTAGCGCACCTTCTCGACGAGTTGCCGGTCCACGAACGGCTCGCCGTAGTTGTGAACCCGGACGTGCGTGATGCCGAGCTCGGCGCACTCGTCGACGACCTTGCGAAAGAGGTCGAACGTCATGATGCCCTGGCGGCGATGCATCTCGTCGCGGGGACAGAACACGCATTTGGCGTTGCAGATGTTGGTGCTTTCGATCTGAACGATCTCGGGGAGCCGGGGTGCGCGATCCCGGCCGGCGGCGAGCAGCAGCCTGCGCAGGGGTCTCGCCTGCTTCCGCAGCAGCGACTCGGCCGCCTGGCGCGCGCGAGCCCGAACGGTGGAGCGTGAAGGCATCCTGGAGTTACTGCTGGCGGAAGTGCTCGACGACGCGGGTCAGAATCTCGTCGAGCTCGACCGTCGGCGCGTACCCGACGAGGGCCTTGATCTTGGAGATGTCCGGCACTCGTCGCGGCATGTCCTCGAAGCCGGCCTCGTAGGCCTGATCGTAGGGGATGCCGACGATCTCGGACTGGCTCCCCGCCAGCGTTCGAATCCGCTCCGCCAGATCGCCGATGGTGATCTCGTGGCCGTTGCCGATGTTGAAGACCTGCCCGACCGCACGCGGCTCGTCCATCAAGGCTACCACAGCCCGGACGACGTCCCCGACATACGTGAAGCTGCGCGATTGCCGGCCGTCGCCGAAGACGGTGATGGGCTGGCCGGCGAGCGCCTGCCGCACGAAGTTCGGGATCACCATCCCGTACTGGCCGGTCTGCCTCGGGCCCACCGTGTTGAACAGGCGGACGATGATGACCGGCAGCTTGCGTTCCTTCCAGTAGGCGAGCGCGAGGAACTCGTCGATGAGCTTGCTGCAGGCGTAGGCCCAGCGGTGCTTGTGGCTCGGGCCGAGCACGAGGTCGGCGTCCTCGTGAAAGGGAACCTCGACGCTCTTGCCGTACACCTCGGAGGTCGACGCGATGAGGACCAGCTTCTTCTTCTTGTTGGCCAGCTTGAGGACGACCTCGGTGCCGTGCACGTTGGTCTCGATCGTGTGCACGGGCGCCTCGACGATGAGCTTGACGCCGACGGCGGCCGCCAGGTGCACGACGACATCCGCGCGGTCCACGAGCTCGGCGAGCACCGGCTCGTTCGTGACGGTGTCGATCGTGTAGTGGAACTTCGGGTGTGCCTTGAGATGGGCGATGTTGTCGATCGAGCCCGTCGAGAGGTTGTCGAGGACATGGACCTCGTCGCCCCGCCCGAGGAGCGCCTCGGCGAGATGCGAGCCGATGAAGCCGGCGCCGCCGGCTATGAGGACGCGCATGGAAGAAAGTCTGAAGTCTGACGTGTGACGTTTGAAGTGTTCAAGTGGGAAGTGGAAGTGGGAAGTGGGACGTAGAAAGTGTGCAAAGTCCCTCAATCCGCGAGCCTGACGATGGCCTCCGCCGCGCGCTCGGCGGCCCGGCCGTCGGCGGCGATGCGGAATCTGGTCAGGAACGCCTGCTGCGCGAGCACGAGCTCGCGGCGAAACTCCTTATCATACAGGATTCGGTCGAGGGCGCGGGCGGTCTCGGTCGGGCTGGTGCCCGAGACGCCGGCCATGATGCCTGCCTCGACGAACGGGCTCAGGTTGTTCGGCAGGCCGATGACGAGCGACGGGACGCCGATCACGGCGGCATCGATCGCGACGGTGGAGTTGACGGTGATGACCGCCTGGCTGGCCCGGAGCAGGGGTGCGAGCGGCGCCGACGCGGGGAGAACGGTGACGTGCCCGCGGCCCGCCACGAGGCTCGCGTACACCTCCGGCGTTTCCGCCGGATGTGCCTTGATCGCAAGCCGTACTCCTGGCAGCGTGGCTGCTGCGTCGAGCAGCGCGCCCAGCACTCCGCGCGCTTCCCGGTGTTTCGTGGCGACGAGCACGAGCGGGCCGGTCCCGGCACCAGCCATCGCGCGTGCCTGGTCGATCTCTGCCGGCGTCACGCGTGCGACGTCGTTCGCGAGCGCGTCGAGGCGCGGGCTGCCGGTCACGGCCACCGAGCCTCCCCTGAACCGTCCATGCCGGGTGAGGTGCTGCGCCGCGTACTCGTCGAAGACGAGCGTGAGTGTCGGAGCCGGGAAGCCCCGGTCCTCGGGCTGGTCCACATCGGGCGCCATCTCGTCCGGCTCGTGCAGATAATTCAGCCAGTGCCGATAGATGAATCCGTGCTGCAGGCCGACCGAGGGGATGCCGCGCCGGCGGCTTTCGAGCACGATCGCGCGTCCCCAGCCTCCAGCTTCCGCGTAGGTGACGACGACGCGCGGCCGGCAGGCGTCGAGAGCGGCGGCGGCTTCGTCCATCGCGCGGGCCGACCAGGGCCACTGCAGGAGTGCGATACCCGCCAGCTGCTCCTGAACGATCGGCCAGCAGTCGCAGCCGCGGATGACCGATCGCGCGCGCAGGTCGTCGCTCTGCCAGAGCGCGCGCCGTATCCGGTGCCGCTCTCGCCAGACGCCTCGCGAGGCCTTCAACGCCGCGAGGGGGGCGAAGGCTTCGACGGGTTGCACCGCGCCCGTTGCGCTGCTGCCGCGCAGCGGGTGCCACCAGCGGCGCGCGCGGAAGTTCGACGAGGGGCCCACGCTCACATACGCGAGCGCCTCGGCGCCGATCCGGCCCTCGAGCGCTGAGAGCACCGGCCCGATGTACGCCTCGGCTGTCCCGTCGCCAGCTTCCGCGCGCCAGAAGGCGCGATGGACGAACGCGGCCGCCGTGGTGCGCAACGCGGGCGCCGGGACGCGGCGCGCGCGGAGGCGGGAGGCGAGCGCCGCCGCGTTGAGGCCCGAGGCCCGCGCCTCCATCGCCGCGAGCCTGAGGGCCGGGCCGCGCCCGAAGCCCACCGGTCCGTGGTACGGAATCCCGCGAGCCGCGGCCAGCTGGGGGGCGAGACCGCGCGCGATACCCCCGCCACGAACGAAGCGCAGGCTGGGCGGCCGCTCACGCTCCACGAGCGACTCCAGCGCGGTCAGCGCGCGAAAGAGCGCCGTGATCAGCTGTTCCTTGTGCAGGTACAGCTCGGCGAACCACCAGAGGGAATCCCCGCGGAACGTGAAGCGATGGCGCAGCCGCTGGCCGTCGACGCGGGCGCTGCGGAGATCCTTGATCCAGGCCATCGACTCGACCGTCGCGCGCTCCTCGGACGCCGCGTCGAGGTAGGCGGCGAGGGCAACCTGCCGGCGGCCCGATGCGTGCTCGATGTCGAAGACCGCGTCAGTCATGTGCGGCCGGCACGGGACAGGCGGCCGGACGCATCGAGGACCGCTGTCGCCGCGTCGAATACTGCCTCGACCGCGAGGCCGTCGAGGCAGTCGGGCGTATGGCCGACGCAGCGCTCGGGCGGCCGGCGGATACGGTTGCAGGGACTGCACGGCAGATCGACGCGAACGACCCGGTCGAACGGTCCGCGCGTCGCGTATCTCGCAGGATCGGAAGGGCCGAAGACGGCGACGACGGACGTGCCCACGGCCGACGCGAGGTGCATCGGGCCGGTATCTCCGGTCACCAGGACGTCCAGCCGTGCGAGAACGGCGGCCGACTCGAGCAGCCCGCCCGCGGTAGAGGCATCGATCACGAGCCGAGGCTCGAGCGCGGTCCGCAGCCCCGACACGAGCGTCCGATCCGCGGGCGCTCCCGTCGCCACGATCGCGGCGCTTCTGGCGTCGGCCAGCCGCGCCGCCAGGGCAGCGAATCGCTCCGGCGGCCACTGTTTGATGGCTCGACCGCCGCTCACGTGGATGCCGACGATCGGACGTCCCTGCGCCGGACCGAGCAACGCGGCAGCCGCGGCCGCGGCTGCTGCAGGGACCGCGACGAGCGGAGCTGGGGATTCGGGAGCCGTCCGGCGGAAGACGCTCTGGACGAGCCGCCGCGCGTTGTCCGCCGTATGCGCCGTGGGATCGTAGTCGAGCGCGATATCGAGCACGGGACCGCCTCCCCCGCCAACCCAACCGGCCGTCCGTGCCGCTCCTGCGGCGGCCGCCACCAGGTTGCTCCTGATGTCGGGCTCGAAGTTGATCGCGAGGTCGTAGCGGCGCGACCGCCAGCGCCAGGCGGCCCGCAGCAGGGCAGCCATCCCCAGCCCATCGCTCTCGCGCGCAAGCCAGCGCGCGTCGAGCGTCTCGACTCGATCGACGACGGGCACGGCTCCCGCCAACGCGGCATTCCAGCTGCCGACGACGAGATCGATCCTTGCGGATGGCGCGAGGGCACGGACGTCGCGAATGGCCTCGAGCGTCATCACGAGGTCGCCGATGCGCTCCAGCCGGATGAGGAGGATGCGCTGCGGCGCCGTGGCGCGCCGGCGGCCGGCGAACGGCCTCAGCAGCGTCGACGCGACCGCGAGGGCGGTGTCCGCCGTACGCACGAGCGCGCGCTCACGGGCGTCTGGGATCTGGAGCACGGTGCGCCCGTCAGCTCCGCGGCGAGAACCCGACGAATCCGGCTGACTGTCTCATGGCCATCGATTGATGTCGTTCGTAGTGTTGGTGGCCTGCGGTGGCCGTGTCGCCTGTGTCGTCCGCGGTTCTACTTTACCGTGACCCGGTCGACCATGACGCCGAGCTCGCGGTCGTCCGACGTCCCAAGCACGGCGTCGGGCCTCCACGCCGAGGTTGCGATCGCAAGCTCGATCGTGCGGCCGAGTCCTCCCAGCCGCTCCGCCAGAGCCGGAGGAATGGGCAGGACATACGGCTTGAAACCGGTATCCACCCGCACGGTGCCGAGGCGCTCGCCGTCGAGCGTCACGGTGACATCGGCCGGCGGTGCGGCCGGCGGTCTCCCGCCGTCGCTCATCGAGAGCACGATTGCCCGGCTGCCGGCACGAACGCCGGTGACCGAGACGAGCGACCGCGCACGTGACCAGCGGAACCAACGGCCCTCGGTCTGCTCCTTTGCATGGAACCGGACCACGTGCAGGTCGTCGTTCAACCCGACGTCGAGGTCGAACGGCTGGACTGCCGCGTCTTCCGGCCGCGTCAGCTCGTACACGCTGTAGTCGAACTCCTTCCGTCGGACGAACCGCGGATAGGCGTCGGCGGGCGCGTCGTACTCGGGAATCTGGAAACGGTCGCTCACCATCGCGCGCGCGCCCCACGCCGGCGACAGCAGGTCGGTTCCTCCGCCACCCATGAAGAGCACCCGCTCGTAGCGCGTGCGCGCCCAGTCGAGGAACCCCGCGAAGGCGTCCTTGTCGGGCTTCGGCGAGTTGAGGACGAGGACGTTCCGCGCGTAGATGTACGCGAGCGGGAGCGCGAGGACGTGCGTGTCCGACGCGTTCCGCGACTCCACCACGAGCAGATCGCGATCGCCGAGCGTGTTCGACAGGGCCTCGAGCTTCGCAATCACGCCTGCGTACTCGACGTGAGGCAGGACAGGCGCGGCCGCCCTGGCGAACTGGCTCGCGAGGAGGAACATGAACGCCACGCCGATTGCTCCGCGGAGCAGCCGCGTCGGTGCCCAGGCGCCACGGGTTCCGCCGAGCGCCGCCGCAGCGGCAAAAAGCAGCGCGCCGGGCAGGATCACGGGCAGGAACCGTCGCGCCATCCAGAAATGGTCGGAGGCGATCCGGATCTTGTAGAAGAAGAAGAACGAGAAGAGCGCCACCGTAGTGAAGATTTCCGGCGCGCGCCAGAACGCCTGGCGTGCGAGCAGGGCGAAGCCCAGGAGCGCCGCGAGCAGTCCGGGCACCGTCAGGTAGTAGGTCGCGAACGTCCTGAGCGCGTACGCGTCGCGCGGAGCCAGCGTTCCGTGAACCGGCTCGCGCAGCAGGAGCGCGTACGCCGCCGCGCCGATGAGCGCGAACGTCAGGACCGCCGGAGCGGCCGCCCGGACTCGGCTGCCGAACGCCGGCAGTCGCGCGCCGAAGCCGAGCGCCCCGACCATCCCCGCGGCGCCGGCCGCGAGCAGCCCGTACTGCCACCAGGCGAAGTGGCTGAGGAAGACCATCGGCAGGTCGGCATAGTGGCGCATGGGGCCGACGAGATACGCGAAGGCGAGCGCTGCAGTTGCCGCGAACGCCGCGGCGAACGGCCACGTCACCTTCGCGCGGTCGGCGAGGACGCCGAGCGCCAGCGCCGCCACCACGC
>Ga0075327_1000495_pt1 | contig 11165 bp, 13 predicted proteins | sample MayberrySE_Catta_2_FD_120056 | JGI IMG/M metagenome (GOLD analysis project Ga0075327, IMG submission 120056) | Natural and restored wetland microbial communities from the San Francisco Bay, California, USA, that impact long-term carbon... | ecosystem: Environmental > Terrestrial > Soil >...
GATTCCGCACGAAGAGGACCGCCAGAACTTCGAGCGCATCCTCTCCGACAATATTGCTGCTGCCTTCGCCCCCTTCCGCGAGCGAGCCGCACACTACCGCGCCCATCCCGACGAGGTGCGCCGAGTCCTCCAGGAGGGCGCCGATCGCGCTCGAGCCATTGCCGCCGCCACCATGGAAGAGGTGCGGAGCCGGATGGGGCTCGACTGGCGCAGCGCGATCGATTGAATCGCATTCGCCATCCGCGATGACTATTTTCGATTCATCGCCCCAGGGCTCCTGAGGACCCCAAGGCTTCGGAGGATCGGATGCAGGAACTGTTCAAGGCGGCGGTCGAGCGTGGAGCCAGCGACATCCACATCAAGGCCGGCGACTTCATGCGGGCGCGGGTCCACGGGGTCTTGCAGCCGCTCACGCAGCAGAGGCTCACCCCGGAGCAGGTGAGGGGGATCGCGCTCCAGCTGATCCCGCACGAAGAGGACCGGCAGGCCTTCGATCGGATCCTCGACTACGACTGCTCTTGGGGAATTCCCGGCGTTGGCCGATTCCGCGTGAACATCATGAAGCAGCGGGGCTCGCCCATGATCGTGATGCGTGCGATTCCCTTCGAGATCCCATCCGTCGAGGACCTCGGGCTGCCGCCGATCATCAACAAGATCGCCTCCTACGAGCGCGGGCTGATCCTCGTCACCGGCGTAACGGGCTCGGGGAAGAGCTCGACCATGGCCGCGATGATCAACTGGATCAACCGCAACAAGCACGTGCACGTGGTCACGCTCGAGAACCCGATCGAGTTCCTGCACCGTGACAACCAGTCCTCGATCACGCAGCGCGACATCGGCACCGATACCGCGTCCTTCGACGCGGGCCTCCGGGCCGTGCTGCGCCAGGACCCGGACGTCATCCTGATCGGCGAGATGCGCGACAAGACGACGATCGAGACCGCGCTCAAGGCGGCCGAGACCGGGCACCTCGTGATCTCGACGCTGCACACGAAGAACGCCGTGCAGACGATCTCGCGCATCATCGCCGTCTTCGAGCCGACGGAGCAGGAGATGATCCGCGTGCGACTGTCCGAGTCGCTCATGGCGGTGATCTCGCAGCGGCTCGTGCAGAAGAAGGAGGGCGGGCGTTGCGCCGCCATGGAGGTCATGCTCATGACCTCGACGATCCGCGACTGCGTCCGCGATCAGGATCGCATGGAGGAGATCAGCGACCTGATCGAGGAGGGCAGAGACCACTACGGCTCGCAGACGTTCGACCAGCACCTCACGGACCTGGTGCGGAGCGGCGCGGTGGCGTTCGAGGTCGCGAAGGCCGCCGCCAACAACCCCGCCGACTTCGACCTGAAGATGAACATGTTCGGCGACACCCGTGGCAGCCGAGCGGCCGGCTCCCGCCCCGACGGGACGGCCGACCTCGCCGACGAGATGACGCGGATGATGGGCGGTTGAGCCGTCTCGACCTGGGCGGGACTCACCTGCCGGTGACGACCCCCTTCGATCCGGTGACGGGGGACGTCGACGTGGTGGCCTTCCGCGCGAACTTGCGCCACTGGCTCCAGAGCCCGATCCACGGCGTTTTGGTGGCCGGCACGACCGGCGAGGCTGTGCTGCTCGACGACGGCGAGCGCGCGACGCTCCTCGATGCCGCCCGGGACGTCGTGCCCGCGGACACCCTGCTCATCGCGGGGATCGGGGCGGAGAGCACGCGTCACACGGCCGCGCAGGCGAAGCAGGCCGCCGAGTCCGGGGCGGACGCGGTGCTCGTGAGCCCACCGGCCTACTTCAAGGGGGCCATGACCCCCGAAGTGCTGGCGCGTCACTTCCGGGCGGTCGCTGACGAGAGCCCCCTGCCGGTCCTCGTGTACCAGGTCCCGCTGCGCATGAGCACTCTCGACCTGCCCACGGGCCTCGTGGCCGAGCTCTCGCGACACGAGAACATCGCCGGCATCAAGGACTCCCGCGGCAAGCTCGACCTCCTCGGCGAGCTCGTCGAGACGACCGCAGAGGACTTCCAGGTCCTCGTCGGCAGCGGTGCCCACCTCTACGGTGCACTCGAGCTCGGCGCGGCAGGCGGGATCGTCGCCGTGGGGCTCCTCGCCACGGACGCGGCGGCCGAGATCTCGATCGCCTACGGGGAGGGGAGACGCGTCGACGCCGGGCGGATCCAGGAGCGACTCGCGCCGGTCCACCAGCGCGTCGTGGCGGAGATGGGTGTGCCGGGGGTGAAGGCCGCCCTCGACCTCCTCGGGCTCCACGGAGGTGCGCCGAGACAGCCGTTGAGCCCGCTTCCGGAGAGCCGCGTCGACGATCTCAGGGCCGTTCTCGCGACCGCCGATCTCCTCCCGGCTGCCCGCGTATGATGGGCGCCTCGGCCAGCCCCCTGGGGTCCGAGCCGGCGACGAGGGCGGGTGGCCGACAGGGCCCGGATTCGTTGACACTCCCGGGGGGCCGCGCCTAGCTTCTCCCGAAGGATACACCAGTCAACGGGCCCATCCCCCACGAGGGGGTGGGCCCGTCTCTTTATGGGGATGCGATGCCCGAGCAAGGCCGCTGCACCGTCGTCGTCGGCTGCCAGTGGGGGGACGAGGGGAAGGGCAAGATCGTCGACGTGCTCGCCGAGAACGTCGATGTCGTCGCTCGCTACCAGGGGGGAGCGAACGCGGGTCACACCGTCACGGTGACGGACGACGAGTTCATCCTCCACCAGATCCCCTCGGGCATCCTCCACGACGGGAAGCGCTGCCTCCTGGGCAACGGCGTCGTCCTCGACATCCAGCGGTTCTTCGAGGAGTACGATGCGCTCCGCGCCCGCGGAATCGAGCTCGAGGGGCGCGTCGGCGTGAGCCTGCGGGCCCACCTCCTCCTCCCGCACCACCGCGTGCTCGACCAGATGGCCGAGGACTCCGCAGCCGAGAAGATCGGGACGACTGGTAGAGGGATCGGGCCCGCGTACGAGGACAAGGCGGGGCGCCGCGGCGTGCGCGTCGCCGACCTCGGGAATCCGGAGCGCCTGGCGAAGCGGGTCGCGGAGGCCCTGGAGCACACGCGCCGGAGGCTCGAGCACGTGAGGCGCGCGCCGCCACCGGACCTCCAGGCCGCCACCGCAGCGGCGCTCTCACTCGGGGAGCGGCTGCTTGGGCTCGCTACCGACACGGGTCCCGAGATCACCCGCGCGCTCCAGGACGGGCGCCGCGTCCTGTTGGAGGGCGCCCAGGGGACGGCGCTCGACCTCGACCACGGCACGTATCCGTTCGTGACGTCGTCGAACACGACTGCGGCGGCGGCGGCGACCGGCGTCGGCGTCGGGCCGACCGCTATCGACGCAGTCGTGGGCGTGGTGAAGGCGTACACGACCCGCGTGGGCGAGGGCCCGCTCCCGACAGCCCTCGAGCCCGTGATGGACGAGAAGCTGCGCAGGCTCGGAGGGGAGTTCGGCGCCACGACGGGCAGGCCCCGTCGTTGCGGTTGGTTCGACTCCGTGCTCACGCGCTTCGCGGCGCAGGTGAACGGCCTCACGGGCGTCGCCGTCACCAAGCTCGACGTGCTCGACACCCTCCCCGAGCTCCAGGTCGCGACGGCGTATAGGCTGCCTGACGGGAGCGTCACCGAAAGCTTCCCCGCCGACACGTGGGCGCTCTCGAAGCTCGAGCCCGTCTACGAGTGCATGCCGGGTTGGGAGGAGCCCACGAGCGGCGTGCGGCGCCTCGAGGACCTCCCCAAGCGCGCCCGCGCCTACCTCGATCGCATCGAGGAGCTCACCGCCGCCCCCGTCGAGTGGGTCTCGGTGGGCACGCAGCGGAGCCAGATCATCCCCATAGGTTGAGCACGACGGCCGCGACGCCGACCACGACCGCGAGCAGCGTGGGGAAGAGCGCGAGCCCCACGGAGAACGTCAGGCCCATCCTGTACAGCGATGGCCCCACGGGAAGGACCGTGCGGCCCCAGAGCTTGTGGACCACGATCTCGACGCAGGGCCCGAGCAGGTAGCAGAGGTTGGCCAGCACGCCGAAGGCCACCACCGGCTGCCAGGGCGGCACGACGAGGCGCCCGGTGAAGATCGAGGCGACGCCGCTCACCGCCACCAGCGATACGACGCCCGCGACCCCGACCGCCACGTTGTAGAACGGTCGGCGCCGCTCCCACCATCGGACGATCTTCCACCCCTCGCGAGGCGCGGGGGCCGGGAACAGGAACTCCCCCAGCGACTGCGACCCGCGCTCTTCGTATCGTGCCATCATGGAGAACTTTGCTGTGCAAAGTTGATGCCGCAAGGGTGTCGCGGGCGGGGGGTTGGAGGCCCAGGCGGCGGGGGCGCGCGTTGAGGGGCGCCGCCGGCGTCTCTAGCTTTCGGCCCGGTCACGTCCGCGGAGGGGGGAACGTTTGTTTGACGAGCTTGCCAGTCGGCTCGACGGCGCGCTGAAGCAGCTGAGGCAGCGCGGCGTCCTCACCGAGCCGATGATCCGGGATGGGCTCCGGGAGGTCCGTCGGGTGCTCCTCGAGGCCGACGTGAACTTCCAGGTCACTCGCGACTTCCTGAGCCGCGTGCAGGAGCGGGCGCTCGGCGAGGCCGTCCTCAGGGCGGTCTCCCCGGGGCAGCAGATCGTCAAGATCGTGCACGACGAGCTGGGCCACCTCTTCGGCGACGGTCCCTCGAGCCTCGACGTCCACGGGCGGGGCACCAGCGTGGTCCTCCTGGTCGGCCTGCAGGGGTCCGGGAAGACGACGACGGCGGCCAAGCTCGCGCGACGGCTGGGCCGCGCGGGCGCCACGCCGCTGCTCGCGGCGTGCGACCTCCAACGTCCCGCCGCGATCGAGCAGCTCCAGACCCTCGGGCGGCAGATCGGGACCCCGGTCGTCGCGGGTGCGTTCGGGGGAGACCCGGTCGCCGCGGCGTTGCGTGCCCGGGAGCAGGCCGAGGCGGCGCGGCATTCCGTCCTGATCGTCGACACGGCCGGGCGCCTGCAGATCGACGACAAGCTGATGGAGGAGCTCGGACGGATTCGGGACGCGGTCGAGCCGACGGAGGTCCTCCTGGTCGCCGACGCGATGACGGGACAGGAAGCGGTGAAGATCGCCGAGGGGTTCGACCAGGCGCTCGGCATCACCGGCGTCGTGATGACGAAGATGGACGGGGACGCGCGCGGCGGTGCGGCGCTGTCCATCCGTGGGGTCACGGGCAAGCCCATCAAGCTCATCGGCGTCGGCGAGGGGATCGACGATCTCGACATCGCAGACCCGGACCGGCTGGCGGGGCGCATCCTCCAGATGGGTGACGTCGTCGGTCTGGTCGAGCGCGCCCAGATCGCCATGGACGAGAAGGAGCAGGCGCGCCTCCAGGACAAGGTGATGGGGAAGGGGAGCGGCCGCTTCACGCTGGAGGACTTCCTCGTGGCCATGCGTCAGGTCCAGCGGATGGGTCCGCTCGAGCAGCTCCTCAAGCTCATCCCCGGCGCGAACCGACTGGCGATTCCCGCCGCCAATCTCGACCCCAAGCGCTTCAAGCACGTCGAGGCGATCATCCTCTCGATGACGCCCGAGGAGCGGCGGCGGCCCGAGATCCTGAACAGCTCGCGCAAGGTCCGCGTGGCGAAGGGGAGCGGTCGGCCGGTGGCCGAGGTGAACCGGCTCCTCAAGCAGTTCAAGGAGATGCAGGCGTACCTCAAGCAGATGCGAGGCATGATGGGTGGGCTCGGGGGCATGCCCGGCGCGCCCTTCGGATCCTGAGGGACCGGGGGGGCACCCGTCGCCCGAGGCACTCCCGAGGCACGGCCACCGAGCCCGCCTCCGGCGGCTGTACAGCCGGCCTCTGGCCTTATATCCTTCGCGTCTGCCCCGAAAGCGGCCTGGAGGCCGCGAAGCACCGCAAGACGACTCGAGAGATGCCCGTACGAATTCGACTCCGGCGCATGGGCCGGAAGAGCCAGCCCCACTACCGCATCGTGGTGTCGGACAGCGCGTCGCCCCGCGACGGCCGCTTCGTCGAGACGATCGGCTACTACAAGCCCCTCCTCGAGCCGGCGCGGCTTGTGCTCGACCTCGAGCGCGTGGACCACTGGCTCGGCGAGGGCGCGAGCCCGTCGGGCACCGTCAAGTCGCTGATCTCCAAGGCGCGTAGAGGCGGCGACGCTTCCACCGCCGTCGGCGAGGAGGATCTCGAGGAGCGGAAGGCCAAGAGGGCGGAGGAGCTGGCCGCGCGGCGCGCCGTCGAGCAGAAGGCGGTCCAGCAGGCCAAGGCGAAGGCGGCCGAGGCGGCAGCGTCGGCGGAGGAGCCCGTGGCCGAGGCGGCGGCTGACGGCGAAGCCGAGGAGACGGCGGCCGAGGACAAGTCCGAGTAGGCTCGGACGACTCGGCGCCATGGGTCGACAAGACCCACGTTTTCTCGTCGTCGGGCACCTCAACAAGCCGCACGGCACGAAGGGCGAGCTCTTCGTCTGGCCGCTGACCGATCACCCCGAGCACTTCTACACGTCCGGCGCCTCGCTCCTTCTGGGCAGTGAAGGGGCGCGCGAGCCGGACCCCGACCTCCCCCCGCTGCGCATCGTGTCGGCGCGGCCGTTCCGCAGCGGATATCTCGTGACCTTCGCGGGCGTCCGGGGCCGCGACGACGCCGAGCTCCTCAGGGGCCGCTACCTGCTCGCCGAGATCGACTCCGTCCAGCCGCTCGAGGAGGGGGAGCTCTTCTATCACCAACTCCTCGGCATGGAGGTCTGGACGAAGGACGGGAGGCTGCTCGGCGAGATCGTCGAGGTCTACGAGCTGCGCCCGGCGGACCTATTGGAGGTTCACGGGCCGGCCGGCGAGATCCTGATCCCGTTCCTGAGCCACATCGTGGTGGAGACCGACTCCGCCAACCGCCGCATGGTGATCGATCCTCCGGAGGGACTGCTCGACCTGTAGGCTACCCGCATGCGCATCAACATCGTGACCATCTTTCCGGAGCTCTTCGAGACGCCCCTCGGCCTCTCGATACCGGGGCGCGCAGCGGCGGCCGGGCTCGTGGAGTACCGCGTCGTGGACCTGCGCGCCTACACACACGACAAGCATCGTACGGTCGACGACGTGCCCTACGGTGGCGGCGCCGGGATGGTGATGAAGCCGGAGCCCTTCTTCGAGGCGGTCGACGACCTCGCGCCGTCCGGACCCATCGTGCTCCTCTCGGCCCGAGGCCGTCCCTTCCGCCACGCCGACGCCGTGCGCTTCAGCTTGGCCAAGGAGCTCACGCTCCTCTGCGGCCACTACAAGGACGTCGACCAGCGCGTCGCCGACCGCCTAGCCACCGAGGAGATCTCCGTCGGCGACTTCGTGCTCTCCGGAGGAGAAGTCGGCGCCCTGGTGGTGACCGACGCGGTGGTGCGGCTGCTTCCGGGCGTGCTCGGGGACCACGATTCGGCGTCCTCTGACTCGTTTTACGACAGTGAGGCGCTCTCACCGCCCTCCTACACGCGCCCGCCCGAGTACAGGGGATATGCGGTCCCCGAGGTCCTCCGCTCCGGGGATCACGCCCGCATCGAGGAGTGGCGGGCCGAGCAGGCGCGCCGGCTCACGCGCGAGCGCCGCCCGGACCTGCTCGACGCCTCCGAATCGGACGATTGACGGGGCTTCACCGCCCCAGGCCGGCTCGTTAGCTTACCGGTCTCCACCCGAATCCCTCGGGGCCCCGTCGCTGGAGTCGTGAGATGGCTGATCTCATCAGGGAAATCGAGAAGGGTGAGCTCCGTGAGGACGCTCTCGACTTCGCCCCCGGTGACACCGTCAAGGTGCTCTACCTGGTGAGCGAGGGTCAAAAGGAGCGCATCCAGGCCTTCGAGGGCGTCTGCATTGCGCGCAAGCACGGCGGCATGGACGAGACGTTCACGGTCCGGAAGATCTCCGGCGGCGTCGGCGTCGAGCGCATCTTCCCGATGCACGCGCCCACGGTGAAAGGCGTCGAGGTGATCCGCCGTGGCCGGGTTCGTCGTGCGAAGCTCTACTATCTGCGGGGTCGGCGCGGCCGCTCGGCGCGGATCACGGAGAAGCGCGCGGCCACCTGAGCCTCCGGCCATGAAGCCGGCGCATGCGTCGGACCAGCGGCCCCGGGACCTCCTCGAGTACGAGCGGCGGTTCTGGGGCCGCGGCCGTTCGGTCGCCGGGGTCGACGAGGCTGGGAGGGGTCCGCTCGCGGGGCCGGTCGTCGCCGCGGCCGTGGTGCTCCCCCCCGGCGTCTGCGTCGAGGGCGCCGACGACTCCAAGGTGCTCGCGGCGGCCGTGCGCGAAGTGGTCTACGCGCGCATCGTGGCCTGCGCCGACGGGGTCGGCGTGGGCGCGGCGAGCGTCCGCGAGATCGACCGCCGCAACATCCTGCGTGCGACGACCGTCGCGATGCAGCGGGCCCTCGCCCGACTCGGGTCGCTGCCCGACCACGTCGTCGTGGACGGCCTGCCGGTGGTCCACCTCGGCTGCCCGCACGAGGCGGTGGTGGACGGGGACGCGCTGATCCACTCCGTGGCGTGCGCGTCGATCGTGGCCAAGGTCGTCCGCGATCGCCTCATGCGCCGGCTGTCGGCCCGCTACCCGGCGTACGCGTGGGACAAGAACGCGGGCTATGGCACGGCCGAGCACCGCGCAGCCATCGACGCGCTGGGCGTGACGCCCCATCATCGAATCACGTTCACCGGGCTCCAGCTCGAGCTGGAGATGTAGCAGGTCGCTGAAGAATGGGGGTGCCCCGCGCGCAGGGGGCTCGCGAGTCCAGGAGCGACGACCTCCGGGGCCGCGACCCCACTGCGCCCGCAAGCATAGGGATGACATGATCGTGTCAGGTCACGGGTTACGGCGGCACGGCCCCATCTTCGTCGGTGACGCTCCTCGACGTAGCTTGGACCATGCCTTCGTCGCGTCGCGACCCACGCTACACGTGGGTGCCCTCTGGGGCCGTGGCGCGCGTAACGCGGGGCGCCCCCATTTTTCAGCGACCTGCTAAGGGGAAGACCACGATGCAGTCCGAGCACCTGACCAACCTTCACCCGGGCTGGATCCTCGGCGGCTGGCTCATCGCCGTCGCGGTGGCGGCCGCGCTCTACCTGGCCGGCGTGGGGGCGGGGCTCGTGGGCCCGGACGAGGGCGTGGCAGTCTGGGTCGCCGTCTCGATCGCCGGCGGCTTCTTCGTGGGAGGGCTGCTCGTTGGCATGCGCTGGAGCGACGCGCCGATCCTCCACGGAGCCGCGATCACGTTCCTCAGCGTCGTCGTCTGGTTCGCCGTGCTCCTGCTCGGCGACCCCGCGTCCCCCGACTCGGTCCCGCTCGTCCTGGGGCTGATCCTCCTCCAGCTCGTCGCCGCCTGCGTCGGAGGGTGGACGGGGAGGCGCTGGACGATGGGGGTGGGCCGGACCGAATAGGCCCCCGTCACGGGCCTCCTTGCGCGCGCGAGCCCCGTCGCGTAGCGTGTGCCATATTGTAGAATATCGTTCCGCATCTTGGAACAGGAAATGCCGCAGCTGGAGCAGGCCACCGCCGTCGACAAAGCGCTCGACGTGCTCTTCTACTTGCATGAGGAACGCGATGCGCGCGGCGTGAGCGACGTAGGGCGCGCGCTCTCCATTCCGAAGAGCACGGCGCACAGGCTGCTGGCCGCGCTGCGCCGCAGGGCGCTTGTGGAGCAGGACACGACGGGGCGCTACAGGCCGGGCGTGGGCGTGCTTACGCTCGCCGGGGGCCTACTGGACCGTGAGCCGCTCGTGGCCGCGGCCCAGGGGCTGCTCGAAAAGGAAGCGGCCGAGTTCGGCGAGACGTTTTTCCTGGTAGCCGTTCGCGCGGGTAGGCTGCTCGTTCTTGAGAAGGCGGAGGGCACCGGAGTGCTCCGGGTGTCTCCCGCAATCGGCTCGGAGGTTCCGGCCCGGGCTACCGCCGTGGGCAAGCTCTACCTGGCCCACGGGCCACACCTGCTCAGCGCCGAAGAGCCCACGCGCTTCACCGAGCACACCATCGTCGACTCACGACGACTGGCCGAGGAGGTGGAGGCCGCGCGCCGTGACGGCTACGCCGTCAACCGGCAGGAGTGGATCGAGGGGCTCACCGTGGTGGCCGCGCCCATCCTCGTGGGTAGGTGCATCCGAGGGGCCGTGTGCACGGCGATGTCGAGCAATCGCTTCGATTCCGTCGAGACCGACGAGGTGGCGCGCCGAGTGATGGGCACCGCGGCGCGCATCGCGTCACGCATGGAGGGATCCGACCAATGAAGGTGTTCATCGACGGCGCGATCGTGGACCGGGAGGAGGGACGCATCTCCGTGGTCGATCACGGGCTGCTTTACGGCGACGGCGTGTTCGAGGGCATGCGAGCGCACGGCGGCGTGGTCTTCGCCATGGACCGCCACCTCAAGCGCCTGACCCACGGCGCGCGCGCGCTGCACCTGGAGCTTCCCGGCGGCATCGAAGCGATCCGCGACGTGGTCTTGCGTACGCTGGAGGCGGACGGAGGCGGGGACCGCTACATCCGCCTCCTGATCACTCGCGGGGACGGGCCGCTGGGCCTCGATCCGACCCGCTGCGAGCGCTCCCGGGTCGTGTGCATCGTCGACACCATCGCGCTCTTCTCGGACGAGAAGCGTGCGGCCGGGCTCTCGCTGATCACGAGCAGCTTCCGGCGGCCTCCGCCCGACGTGCTCGACCCCAGGATCAAGAGCCTCAACTACCTGAACAACGTGCAGGCCAAGGGCGAAGCCGTGCGGCAGGGCGCGGACGACGCGCTCATGCTCAACGTGCGGGGGCACGTCGCCGAGACCAGCGTGGCCAATCTGTTCGTGGTGCGGGAAGGCGTGCTGATGACGCCGCCGGTCACCGATGGCTGTCTAGAGGGCGTCACGCGCGGAACGGTGATCGAATGCGCGCGTGAGCTCGGCATCCCGTTCGTGGAGCGGACGCTCGGGCGCATGGACTTCTTCGGTGCCGACGAGGTCTTCATGACCGGCACGGGGGCAGGGATCGTGCGTATCAGCAAGCTCGACGGCGAGCGCGTCGGCGGCGAGACGATCGGTGAGACGACCGTGCAGCTCAGCGACGCATACGTGCGCGTGACCTCGCGGGTGCGGGGGAGGGAGCGGAGGCCGTCGGCCGTGCCCGCCTAGACGCGCTACCACCCCTGCTCGTCGGCGTGCGAGGACTTGGTCGTCCGGGGCATCGCCCACA
>Ga0075327_1000497_pt1 | contig 11158 bp, 8 predicted proteins | sample MayberrySE_Catta_2_FD_120056 | JGI IMG/M metagenome (GOLD analysis project Ga0075327, IMG submission 120056) | Natural and restored wetland microbial communities from the San Francisco Bay, California, USA, that impact long-term carbon... | ecosystem: Environmental > Terrestrial > Soil > Wetlands...
CGAAACGTCGGCGCGGCGGCGGCAATCTGATCCCGGCGACCCCCGGCGGCCTGCGCCGGCTCTATGCACACCTCCGCGCCGGCAAGGGCGCCGGCGTTCTGCCGGACCAGCAGCCGTCGCGGGGGCAGGGCCGTTTCGCGCCGTTCTTCGGGCACCCGGCGCTCACCGGCGTGCTGGTCCCGCGCCTGGTGCAGCGCACCGGCTGCAGGGTGCTGGCCAGCGTGTGCGAGCGTCTGCCCAACGGCCGCTACCGCGTGCACATGCTGCCGGTGGACGACGCCATCTACGCCGAGGACATCGACGTCGCCCTGGCCGCCGTGAACCGAGCCATCGAAGCCTGCATCGCCATCGACCCGGCTCAATACCTGTGGAGCTACCGCCGCTTCAAGACCCAGCCCGAAGGCCAGCCCGACTTCTACGCCTGAGCCGCCGCCCCCTGTAGGAGCGGATTCTTCTGCGATTGTTGCCCTGTCGCTCCGAACCGGCCGCTGCCGGGTGGGTCCTTCCAGGACGCGCTCCAGCCCGCAAGCGGGCTGGCCATCCCTGGGCGCTTGCTCTGTTGTTCCAGACAACCTACAGTCCTGGAAGGACCCGCCCGACAGCGGCCTCGGCGAAGTGGCGTCATCCGGGACCATGATCCCGAATGAATTCGGTCCCACACGTTGTTTTGTGGGAGCGGTTTCAACCGCGATCGGGCTGCGAAAACGTCTCCGGGTCGGTGCCGGGTACCTGTTCTCAGGAATGTAGGCTGAAGGGAACAGCCTCCAAGCGCCTAGGGATGGCCAGTCTGCGTGCAGACTGGAGCATTTCCTGAGAACAGGTACCCGGCACCGGCCGTGCGAAACCGCACCCATCGCGGTTAAAACCGCTCCAACAAAATCGCGGTTGAGACTGCCCCTACAGGAGGCGCTTGAGGAAGACGGTCATTTCCTTTTCGGCCTGCTTGTCGCCGTTCTCGCGGGCTTTCCCGATGCCCGCCGTCCAGGCTTCGGCAGCGCCGGCGGGATCGCCGTTCTGCAGTCGGATGCGGCCGAGTTCCTTCCAGGCGGCGGTATAGCCGGGGTCCATCTCCAGCGCGGCCTGCAGGTGCTGCTCAGCTTCGGCCAGACTGCCACGGGCGCCCAGCAGGCGGGCCAGGGTCAGGCGCAGCATGGCGCTGTCGCGAGCGGTGCCGACCAGTTTGAGCAGGCTGTCGACGTCCACGGGCCCGCTCAGCCTCGCCAGAACGCCGGAGTCAGGAGTACCAGCAGCGTGTAGATCTCCAGGCGGCCCAGCAGCATCGCCACCGACAGGATGATCTTGGCGGGATCGTTCAGCTCGGCGTAGTGGGGGCCGGCCAGGCCCAGCGCGGGGCCGAGGTTGGTGATGCAGGCGCCCACCGCGGAATACGCCGTCTCGGCGTCGAGCCCGGTCGCGGTCAACAGGATCGTCATCACTGCGAAATTGGCGATGTAGAGAAAAAAGAAGCCCCACACCGCGCTGATCACCGTGTCGGAGGTCCGGTGGCCGCCGATCTTCACCGGGATGATCGCATGCGGGTGCACCAGCCGGCGGATTTCTCGCAGGGACTGGCGGTAGAGCAGGATCACCCGGATCACCTTCATGCCGCCGGCCGTGCTGCCTGCGCAGCCGCCGATGAAGGCCAGCGTGATCAAGACCACCGGCAGTGCGCCGCCCCAGCCGTAGAACGGTGCCGTCGTGAAGCCTGTGGTGGTCATTGCGGAGACCACCTGGAACACGCCGTAGCGAAAGGAAGCCGCGAGCGTGTCGTAGGTGCCGTTGACGAACAACCCGAAGCTGACCAGCAGCGAGAACCCGAACAGCAGCGAGGCGTACACCTTCAATTCGGGATCCAGGAAATACGGCTGAGCGCTGGCGCGGCGCCAGGCGGTGAAGTGCAGCGCGAAGTTCATGCCGGAGATCGTCATGAAAAGGATCGCCACCGCCTCCACGGTCGGATTGTCCCAGAATGCCAGGCTGTGGTTGTGGGTGGAGAAACCGCCGATCGCCACCGTGCTGAAGGCGTGGCCGACGGCGTCGAACAGCTTCATGCCGGCGAGCCAGTACGCCAGCGCGCACATCGCGGTGATGCCCACGTAAATCAGCCACAGCGCCTTGGCCGTCTCGGTGATGCGCGGCGTCAGCTTGGCGTCCTTCATCGGCCCGGGGTACTCGGCGCGGTACAGCTGCATGCCGCCGATGCGCAGCATCGGCAGGATGGCGATGGCCAGCACGATAATGCCCATGCCGCCCAGCCATTGCAGCTGCTGGCGGTAATACAGGATGGCGCGCGGCAGCGCGTCGATGTCGGTGACGATCGTCGCGCCGGTGGTGGTGAGGCCCGACATCGACTCGAATACGGCGTCGACATAGCTGAGTTGCGGCGAGGTCAGCAGTACGAAGGGCAGAGCGCCCACCAGCACCAGCGCCAGCCAGGAGCCGACCACGATCAGGAAACCGTCGCGCAGGCGCAGTTCCTGCCGGTTGTTCCGCACCGGGAAATACACCAGCAGGCCCAGCGACAACAGAACGCCGGCGCAGATCAGGAACAGGGTTGCGGTGCCGTCGTGGTAGAGCAGCGATACGCCGATCGGCGGGAGCATCATCAGGCTCGAGCCCGCAATCAGGAACCCGAGTACCCGTTGTACCGCGGCGAAGCCCATGCGGCCCTCAGAGAAACAGCGCGCCGACCTGGAACAGGCGTTCGACCGCGGCGATCTGCCGCTTGTCCGGGACGAACAGGATCACGTGGTCGTTCTCCTGGATCACGGTATCGTGGTGGGCGATGATGACTTCTTCGCCACGCACCACCGCCGGAATCGTCGTTCCGGAGGGCAGATCGATTTCCTCGAGGGCACGGCCGACGACGCGCGAGGAACGCTTGTCGCCGAGCGCCACCGCTTCGATCGCTTCCGCCGCACCGCGCCGCAGGCTGTGGATCCTCACCATGTTGCCGCGCCGGATGTGCGTCAGCAGCGCACCGATGGTGATCTGCTGCGGCGACACCGCGATGTCGATCGAGCTGGATTCCACCAGGTCCACGTAGGACGGGCGATTGATGATGGCGATGACCTTCTCGGCGCCCATGCGCTTGGCCAGCATCGAGGACAGGATGTTGGCCTCGTCGTCGTTGGTCAGCACGCAATAGACGTCGGTGGTGTCGATGGCCTCCTCGCGCAGCAATTCCTCATCGGCGCAGTCGCCGACCAGCACGATGGCCTTCTCGAGAGTCTCGGCGATTTCCTCGGCCCGAGCCGGATCGCGCTCGATGATCTTCACATGGTGCATGCGCTCCAGTTGCCGCGCGAGGCTGCTGCCGATGTTGCCGCCGCCGGCCAGGATGATGCGGCGCACCGGGTTATCCAGCGGCCGCAGTTCCTTCATCATCAGGCGGATGTTGCGCTGGGCGGCCAGGAAGAACACCGTGTCGTTCTCCTCGATCACCGTGCTGCCGTCGGGAATGATGGTCTTGTCCTGGCGGTAGATGGCGGCGACGCGGGCGTCGGCGCCGGCCGGCATGTGCTCGCGCAGGGTGTGCAGGCGATGGCCCACCAGCGGACCGCCGGCATAAGCCTGCGTCGCGACCAGCTGCGCGCGCCCGTCGGCGAAATCCAGCACCTGCAGCGCCCCGGGATATTCGATCAGGCGGGCAATGTACTCCGTAACCAGTCCCTCGGGGCTGATGAGCACGTCCACCGGGCAGTGCTCGCGGTCAAACAGGCGTGGACTCTCGATGTACTCGGAGGAGCGGATGCGGGCGATGCGCGTCGGCGTGTTGAACAGGGTGTAGGCGACTTGGCAGGCAGTCATGTTCACCTCGTCGCTGCTGGTCAGCGCGATGATCAGGTCGGCATCCTCGATGCCGGCGCGCACCAGCACCGTGGGGTAGGAGGCGTGGCCGAGCACGCCGCGAATGTCGAGCCGCTCCTGCAGTTCCTTCAGGTGCGCGGCGTTGATGTCGACCACGGTGATGTCGTTTTCTTCGCTGGACAGGCTGTAGGCCACGGTCGTGCCTACCTGGCCGGCGCCCAGTATGACGATCTTCATTTTTGTTCTCCGCTGGCGGCCTTTTTCGGGTCGACACCCAGTGAGCGCAGCTTGCGGTAGAGGTGCGTACGCTCCATGCCCACCGCGTCGGCCAGTTTGCCGACGCTGCCCCCGGCTTCGCGCAGTTTGTAGGTCAGGTACTCGCGCTCGAACTGTTCGCGGGCCTCGCGCAGCGGCAGGTCGAACAGCGGCGGGTGCTCGCCGGGACCGCCGGCCGGTTCCGTCGGGCTTTGCCGCAGTGCTTCTTCGACTTCGGCCACCGACACTTCGCCTTCGCCGCCGAGGACCAGCATGCGCTGCACCAGATTGCGCAACTCGCGGATGTTGCCCGGCCAACTGTGGTTGCGCAAGCGGTTCTGCGCCGCCACCGAGAAGGCCCGGTAGGGGAGGTTCTCGCGGTTGGGAAACCACTCGGCGTAGAACCGCAACAGTTCGGGCACGTCGTCGGCGCGCTCGCGCAGCGGCGGGACCTGCAGCGGCAATACGTTCAGCCGGTAGTACAGGGGCTGCAGCGTTTCGTCCTTCTGCGCGCGCTGGGACAGTGTGGGCGCGGCGCTGGCGATCAGGCGGCAGTCCAGCGGCCGCGCGCCACTGCCGCCTTCCGGCACGAACTGGCCGGCCTCGAGCACCTGCTGGATGAGGCGCAGCGCCGGGGCCGGCAGCTCCTGCAGGTCCGGGATGAACAGCGTGCCGCCGGCCGCCCGTTCGAACACTCCGGGGTGCGCCCCGCCCTGGCCGCCCAGCAGGTGGGCGCGGCAGTCTTCGCTGTCCAACTCGCAGGCGTCCATGACCACGAAATCGCCCTGGCGGGCGCTGCGTTTGTGGATGAAACGGGCCAGGTTTTCACGGCCGCAGCCCTTTTCCCCGGTGATCAGGACGGGCAGGTCGTGCTGCGCGGCCTGTTCGGATTTGGTGCGCAGCAGCTGCATGACGGCGCTGTTGCCAATCGGTTCGCTGGCCGGCGCCACCTGGGCGGCGGCCGCTCGCTGCTGGCGGCGACCGGTTTCCAGGGCCTGGCCGACGACGGCCAGCAGGCGCGCGAGCGAAATCGGCTTCTGCACGAAATCGTGGGCGCCGAGCCGGGTGGCTTCAATGGCGGTTTCGACGGTGCCGTGGCCGGACATCACCACCACCGGGCAGTCCAGGCCGCCGGCCGACCATTCGCGCAGCAGCGTGATGCCGTCGACGTCCGGCATCCAGATGTCCAGCAGCACCAGGTCCGGGTCGACGCGGGCGAAGGCGGCGCGCGCCGTCTCGCCGTTCTCGGCCACCGTGACGCGATACCCTTCGTCTTCGAGAATCTCGCGAACGAGATCGCGAATGTCGGGCTCGTCATCGACGACCAGGATGTGGGGTTGCGACATGGGGGTACGCTGCCTGTTGCTGCCGGGCTGTTGCTTTGGCGCAACAGCTTACTCCAACCGCCCGTACCTGCCTAGGGCTTACGGACCAGGCTCGCGATCCAGAGGCAGCCGCACTTCCACGCGGGCGCCGCCCCGCGGCCGATTGGCGATTGAGATCCGTCCATTGTGCTCGGCCACGATCTTGCGGCAGATGGCGAGCCCGAGGCCGCTACCGCGGCTCTTGGAGGAGACGTAGGGCTCGAACGGGTTCTCCAGCACGGACGCCGGGAAACCCGGGCCGTCGTCGAGCAGTTCCAGCAGCAGCCAGCGCGCGCCCTTTTCCTCGTCGACCGAGCTGCGGAGAGCCAACGCTACGGGTCCTTCGCGCCCGGCTTCCTCGCCGGCCTCCCGGGCGTTGCGGATCAGGTTGTGCAGCATTTGCCGCAAGCGGCCGCTGTCGGCTGCCAGGCCGGCCGGCCCCGGACACAGGTCGAGCCGGAACTGCAGGCCGGCATCGCCCTGCTGGTAGAGCGCGACCACCTCGCGCACGAGCTCGTCGAGGTGGATCGATTCGCGGCTGAGCCGGGGTTCCTGTGCGTAGTCGCCGAACGCATCCACCAGCTTCCGCAGCGCCTCCACCTGCGAGACGATCGTGGTGGAGGCGCGCTCCAGCACGGCCTCGTCGCTGGCCTGCAGTTTGCCGGCCAGTTTCATGTGCAGTCGTTCGGCTGCCAGCCGGATGGGTGTCAGCGGATTCTTCACCTCGTGCGCCAGGCGGCGCGCGACTTCGGCCCAGGCCGCCTCGCGCTGCGCCTGATTCAGGATGGTGACGTCATCGAACACGATCACCTGGCCAAATGCGGGGGCCGCCTCCGGGGGCATCAGCAACGGCAGCCGCGTGCCGCGCATCAGCAGCACCAACCGCGCGCCCGGCGGCTCCAGACGGATTTCCTGCTGCCAGGCGTCGCGGCCATGGCGCGAGGGGTGCTCCACGGTTTCCACGAACGGTTGCAGCCAGGGCGCGGCGTCCTGCAGCCGGCGCAGCGGCTGACCCTGCTGCCGGGATTGCACCCATTCGGCCGCGAAACTCTCGGGCAGGCCCAGAATGCGCACGCAGGCGGCATTGACCGTGATCAGACGGTCCCGCTCGTCCAGCGTCACCACGCCCGACGACAGGTTGGCCAGCACGGTCTCCAGGAACTCGCGCTGGGCCTGCAGCTGGGCGCGGCTGGCCTCGGCCGCCTGGCTGGCGGCCTTCAGGGCCTGCGTCATCTCGTTGAACGATTCAACCAGAAAACCGATCTCGTCACGCGGGCCCACCGCGACTTCCCGGCCGAAATCGCCGGCCGCCACCTCGCGCGTGGCGCCGGACAGGCGCGACAGCGGCGAAACCATGCGGCGCGCCGTGTTCATCGCGGCCAGCAGCGCCAGCATCACGGTCAGCAGCAGCACCAGCGACAGGATCAGCAGGAAGCTCTGGCGCAGCGATTGCCGCAGGTAGCTGGTGTTCTGATAGCGGTAGTATTCCTGCTCGATGGACGCCGTCAGGTTCGTGATGTCGTCCGGCAGCGGGTAGATTGCCTGCAAAAAGCGCGGCGTGCTGCCGGGGAACGCGGCCGGCATCAACTGCACGACGCGGATGTGCAGGCCGCCGTCCTCAGTGGGCTCCGCGGCGAAGTATTCACCGTCCCGGCCGGCCTGCATCAGCGCGTAATCGCGGGGGCGCTCCGGCAGGCCGGTCAACGCGTTGATGTTGGCCGTCGCCACCAGCGTACCGTCGGTCTCCAGCACCGACAGCTCGGTGGGCCCGGCCGCGCGCACGCGGCTCAGCAGCGCCTGCCGCAGCAGCTCGCCGTCCTCCTGCAGCAGGGTCAGCTCACTGACGGTCTCACGCTGCTGGTTGCGCACTTCGAGGGTCCGCGTGTCGAGGAATTCCTTGCCCAGCTCCAGCGAGTCGGCCAGCGCAGTCTCAACGCGTACGTCGAACCAGGAATCGATGGTGCTGGTCAGGAACCAGGCCGAGAAGAAGAACACGATCAGGGCGGGCGGCAGCGACAGCGCCAGGAAGTTCAGCACCCAGCGTGCTGCCAGTCGGGCGCCCGGCGCGCCGGCGCGCATGTTGCGCAGCAGGCGCAACAGGCGGTAACCGATGCTCCAGACGAGGATCGCCAGCGCCAGCACGGTGACCAGAAGCACCCACAGGTAGCCGTCGTCCAGAACTGACTCGCCTGCCGGTTCGCGCTGCACGCCGCTGACCAGCAGCAACGCGACCAGGAGCGCCGTCAGCAGCGCGACCAGCGGCAGCGTGCGGAACAGCAGCCGCCGGGTGCGGTTGCGCTTGTGGGTCATGGCGCCGGAGCCGCCCATCAGCCGGCCGGATCGACGGTCAGCGGCCACGACGACCAGCCGGACGCGTGCTCCCAGCCGGGGTTGAACAGCGCGGGCAGCCGCATTGGCGGCGGCAAGCTCTGGCGATCCAGCCGGCTGCGCGCGAGCAGCTCGTAATCGCCGGCGGGCAGGGCGCCGGTTTCGATGCTGAAGTCGATGCGGGACAGCTCCGCCAGAGCATGGCGCAGGCGCGGAAACGTCGCGACATGCCCCGCGTCCAGGCCGGCAACCTGGTAGTGCTCGCTCAAGGGCAGGTACCGGATCTCGTACCGCGCAGTCTCCTGGCCCACGCGCGTCTGGTCGGCCGTATTGCGCAGGATCAGCTCCAGCTCGACGGTCAGTGCGACACCGTGGCGCAGGGCTTCGCGGGCCTCGGGGCCGAGCGTCAGTTTTTGCTCGCAGCGGCCGCGCAGGCGGCCGTTCGCCCAGTGCGATTCGACGCCGGTGACCTCGAACGGGACGCTCGCGGCCGGCTCGCCGCAGGCAGCCAGCGCGACCACCAGACCCGCCAGCGCGGCAGCGGGCAGCCAGCCGGGGCGATCAGCGTTTTCGTATCCGGGCATAGAAGAATCCGTCCATGTCGCGGTCACCGGGCAGGATCTGGCGGCCCGGACCTGCAGCACGCCCCCACTCGACGTGCAGCGTGTCGCATTCGGCATCCTCGCGCCGCGCGAGGAAACGCTCGATCTGGTCCCGGTTTTCGTCGCCGATTACCGAGCAGGTGGCGTACAGAAGGATACCCCCCGGCTCCAGCACCGGCCAGAGTCGGTCCAGCAGCCGGCCCTGCAGTTGCACGGCTTCGGCCACCTGCTGCGGGCTGCGCAGCCACTTGATCTCCGGATGCCGGCGGATGACCCCGGTCGACGAGCAGGGCGCATCGAGCAGGATGCGCTGGAACGGCCGGCCGTCCCACCAAGCTTCCGTGTCGGCGGCGTCGACGGCCTGCAGTCGCAGCGCCGGCCGCTCCGCGAGCCGGAGGCGGCGGAGGTTTTCCCGCACCCGTTGGAGGCGCTCGGCGCTGCGGTCCAGTGCCAGCAGTTCGATCTGCGGCGCGCGCTCGAGCAGGTGGCAGGTCTTGCCGCCCGGCGCCGCGCAGGCGTCCAGCACGCGGTGTCCCGGCGCCGGCAGCAGCAGATCGGCAGCCAGTTGCGCCGCCGGATCCTGCACCGCGAGCAGGCCCTCGGCGAAGCCGGGGATGGCCTCGGCCGGCGCGGCGGGCTCGATGGCCAGGGCGTCCGGCGCGTCCGCGTGCGCTCGCTGGCTGAAGCCGGCGCGGGCCAGGCGCTCTGCGAGTTCGCGCCGATCGGCGTCCGGGGCGAGCCGCAGCCAGAGCGGCGCGGCGCGGTTGTCGGCATCCGCGATCGCCTGCCAGTCGTCCGGCCAGTCCCGGCGCAGCCGGTCGAGCAGCCAGGCCGGATGCGCGAAGCGTTCGTCCCGTTGTGCCAGCCGCGCCAGCCAGTCCTCGCGTTCCCGCTGAAACCGGCGCAACACGGCGTTGACCAGCCCGACGGCCCAGGCTTTGCCGAGCTCGCGCGCCCCGCCGGCCGCTTCGTGGATTGCCGCGTGGGGCGCCGCTGCGTCCTGCCACAGCTGGAACAGCCCGAGCAGCACCAGGCGATGGATGTCGCGGTCGCGCTCCTTCAACGGCCGCTGCAGCAGTTCGCCGGCCAGCCACTCCAGTGCGCCGAGCCAGCGCAGGATGCCGAACGCCAGGTGCCGGGCGAAGGCCCGGTCGCGAGGATCGGCGGGCGGGTCCGCAGGCCAGCCGGTGGGTTGAACCTCGCCGAGGTTCTGGCCCCGGTCGAGCACACCGGCCAGCAGGTCCAGCGCGGCCAGCCGTGCGTTGTGCCCCGTTGCGGGTTTCACGTCACGCCCGCGAGGCGCCCGGGCAGCGAGCGGCTGTTCAGAAAGTCGGCTGCACTCATGCGTCGCTTGCCCGCGGGCTGCAGCTCGAGCAGGCGCAGAATTCCGTTGCCCGTGGCCACGTCGATGCCGGCGCGGCCGCCGGCCAGTACCGTGCCGGGCGGGGCGCCGGCATTCCCGGGCAGACAGCCGGCCCGCCACACGCGCACCGGCTCGTCGCCGATGCGGCACCAGGCGGCCGGCCAGGGGTCGAAGGCGCGCACGCGGCGTTCCAGTACCGCGGCGGGCTCGGTCCAGTCGAGTTCGGCCTCGGCCTTGTCCAGTTTGCGTGCGTAACTCACGCCGGTTGCGGATTGCGCCGTGGCCGGCAGCGCTTCGCCTGCGGCCAGCCGGCGCAGGCAGTCCAGCAGGCTGCGCGCGCCGAGCTCGGCGAGCCGGTCGTGCAAGGTTCCGGCCGTTTCGGTGCCGTCCAGCGCGATGCGCGCGCGGTGCAGCACCGGCCCGGTGTCCAGGCCGGCCTCTATCTGCATGATGCAGACGCCGGTTTCCTCGTCGCCGGCTTCGATGGCGCGCTGGATCGGTGCCGCACCGCGCCAGCGCGGCAGCAGCGAGGCGTGAACGTTCCAGCAGCCGTATACCGGCAGAGCCAGAACCGCCGAGGGCAGGATCAGGCCGTAGGCGACCACCACCAGCAGGTCGGGCGCCAGCGCCGCGATACGCTCCTGCGGCTCCGCATCGCGGAGGCTGAGCGGCTGGAACACCGGGATGCCGGCGGCCGTCGCCGCCCGCTTGACCGGGCCGGGCTGCAGGGCTTGTCCCCGGCCGGACGGCCGGTCCGGCTGGGTGAACACGGCGAGCGGCGCGAAGCCGCCGGTGAGCATCGCCTGCAGGGGCACCGCGGCGAACTCCGGCGTCCCGGCGAACAGGATACGCAGGTCGCGGCGGGTGGTCATCGGGTGCTGTTGAGAGGCTTTTAGAGTATGGCGCGGGCGGGCTTCTGGGCGGCGACCTTGCGCTGCTTTTCGAGCTTCCTGGACACCAGGCGGCGTTTCAGCGGCGACAGGTAATCGACGAACAGCTTGCCGTTCAGGTGGTCCATTTCGTGCTGCAGGCAGATCGCGTGGAGGCCGGTCAATTCTTCTTCGAACAATTGGCCCTGCGCGTCGCTGGCGACGACGCGGACGCGATCGGCCCGGCTGACTTCGGCGTAGATGCCGGGTACCGACAGGCAGCCCTCTTCGCAGGTCTCGCTGCCCGCGGCCTCGACGATCTGCGGATTGACGTAAACACGCGGCGCGTCCCGGGTTTCGCTGACGTCGAGCACGAGCAGGCGCCGGTGCACGTCCACCTGGGTGGCCGCGAGTCCGATGCCCTGCGCGTCGTACATCGTTTCGAGCATGTCGTCGACCAGCCCGCGCAGCTCGTCATCGAAGCGCTCGACCGGTTTGGCGACGGTTCGAAGCCGTTCGTCCGGATACTCCAGAATTTCCAGTTTGGCCATAGAGTTACACGTGGTA
>Ga0075327_1000498_pt1 | contig 11147 bp, 11 predicted proteins | sample MayberrySE_Catta_2_FD_120056 | JGI IMG/M metagenome (GOLD analysis project Ga0075327, IMG submission 120056) | Natural and restored wetland microbial communities from the San Francisco Bay, California, USA, that impact long-term carbon... | ecosystem: Environmental > Terrestrial > Soil >...
CAGGTCGAAGTCGAAAAGGTCGACGCGCATGGGATGTCGGTTCCAGCAAACGGGGCGGGCCGCCCAGCTTGTTAAACCTTGTCTGAGGGCAGGACCAGTCAGGCGGCGTCGGCGGCGACCTTCATGCTGACGATCTTGTCGGGATTCTCGACCGGCTCGCCGCGCTTGATCTGGTCGATATTCTCCATTCCTTCGGTCACCGCCCCCCAGACGGTGTACTGGCCGTCGAGGAAGCGCGCGTCGTCGAAGCAGATGAAGAACTGGCTGTCAGCCGAATTGGGGTTCTGTGCGCGGGCCATGGAGCAGGTCCCGCGGACATGCGGCTCCCGATTGAATTCGGCGTCAAGGTGCTGGCCGGAGCCACCTCGTCCAGTGCCGGTCGGATCGCCGGTCTGCGCCATGAAGCCGTCGATGACGCGATGGAAAACGACGCCGTCATAGAAGCCCTCGCGAGCGAGCTCCTTGATGCGATCAACATGGTTGGGCGCCAGGTCCGGCCGGAGAGCAATCACCGCCCGCCCCTTGCTGGTTTCGAGAATGATCGTGTTTTCGAGGTCGTTCTGATCGGCCAATGTCTATGCCTCCTTTTTTGTTTCGATCGCTTCAGCCGGCGTCGGCGGCGACCTGCATACGAACGATCTTGTCGGGGTCTGCCGGCGGCTCACCGCGCTTGATCTGGTCGACGAATTCCATGCCTTCGACCACCTCTCCCCAGACCGTGTATTTGCCGTCGAGGAAGCGCCCCTCGTCGAACATGATGAAGAATTGGGAGTTGGCGGAATTCGGATCGTTGGCGCGCGCTGCACCGATGACGCCGCGGACAAACGGCGTGTCGGTAAACTCGGCCTTGAGATCGGGCTTGTCGGAGCCGCCCATGCCGGTGCCGGTCGGATCGCCGCTCTGGGCCATAAAGCCGTCGATGACGCGATGGAATACGATCCCGTCATAGAATCCCTGACGCGTCAGCTCCTTGACTCGCTCGACGTGCATCGGGGCGAGATCGGGCCGGAGCTTGATCACGACCCGTCCGTAAGGAAGGTCCATATACAGCGTGTTTTCGGGGTCTGCGGCTTGCGCCAGGGCCGGGATCGGCGCGGCAGCGAACAACAAGAGAGCCAGAACGGCTAGAAAACGGGTCAAGGCAAGTCTCCGGTTACAAGATGTCCAACAGGGCCGTCAGCGCGCCAGCTTCTTCCTGAGCATCCTGGCCACCGCAGCGGGGACGAAAGGCGAAACATCGCCTTTCATGCCAGCGATCTGGCGCACGAGCGTGGCGGTGATGTGGCGTACACTCGGCGATGCGGGAAGAAAGACGGTCCTGATATTGGGCGCCATCGCGCCATTCATGCCCGCCATTTGCATTTCGTAGTCGAAATCGGCGGCGTCGCGCAGACCCCGTATGATGACCGTGGCGCCGGCCTTGCTCGCGGCATCGACCACCAGCCCGTCGAAACCGGTCGTCGAAACCCGCTCGCTCGCCGACCCGCCGAGTTCCTTTACAGCCTGCGCAATCATGGACCTCCGCTCGGTGAGCGAAAACAACGGCTTCTTACCAGGGTGCACACCGATCGCCACGACGACGCGATCGGCCAGCGCCAGCGCACCGTTCAGCACATCGATATGGCCATTGGTCGGCGGATCGAACGTACCGGGGTAGAGGGCAATCAGAGCCATTGGATTCCCGGTCTCCTGTCGCCGCCTCGGCCTGTGAACGGGTCGGGTTCTTATCCCGAAGACCGGCACGCGGCAAGCTCGTGTCCGCTTCCTCGAAGGTTCCACCCGTGACGATTGTACCGAACAGTCTGACGGACCGCATCTCTTACGACTGGCAGCCCCCAAACCCTCTAATCAGAATAGTACTTCTTTTTCAATATGTTATTCTTGTGACCGGGTTCACTGCATGCGCGCACGGGAACCCCTACCATGCATTCACGTTATTCAAGCGGCCTCGGGTCGCAACCGGTGGGACAGAGGCCGGTAGGTCAAGAGGGTCAACACATGAACACGATCAGCAAACTGGTGATCGCAGTCGCTTTTTCAGCAAGCGTAGCCGGCGCGCTCACCGGAGCCGCGTTCAGCGGCGAAACCCAGGAAATCAAGGCCGCCGAGACCTGCGCGTCAGCGCACTGGCCGCTGATTCCGGCGGAGTGCCTCGACGGAGCACCGGCTCGAGACGTTCGGGATGTTACTGCCAACTTGGCGAACCTCGACCGGAATATGCAGCAGAGGTTCGCGGTTGCCTTTCAATAAGAGCTTGGTTTGGGGAAACCCTATTGACCTATCTGGCGAACCTGAACAGCAGATGAACGGCGTGATCCGGAACCATTCAGCCAGGATCGGCATTAATAGGCCATAGCATTTGCAGGCCTCCAAGGAGGAAAGAACTATGACAACCTGGTTCCACTCCACGATTTTAGCAACCAGCCTCGCGGCATGCGTGGCGGTCGGCATTGCCAGCGCCTCGATTTACTCGAATGTCGCCGATGTGGCGGCGCCCAAAACGGACCGGCTGCCTGTGGTAACCGACGTTGATACCGCATATCGCACTGTCGAGACCCGTATGGACGGCGTCTCGGTGCTCACCCGCCTTCCCGTCGCGGAAGTGAACTGAGACTTCATACCTCCCACCCCAAGTCCTGACCTGAGCCGCCGGCCATCGTGCCGGCGGTCTTTTCTTTTTTCCGATGTCGTGAGACGTTGGAGTGGGCCTGCGATGTGGCTTTGACGCTCAGAGTACCTTAAGACGGTGCTCTCATCATGCCGGCAACGCCACTCTATCGGGAGCCGTGGTCGGCTCCGTCCGTTGGCGCCTCACCATTTTCAGGCCCGCCGTTCGGCTCTTCCTCGGCGAGATGTTCGACCGAGACCACCGTTTCGTCCTCAGCGGTATCGAAGACGATAACGCCCTGTGTGCCGCGCCCGATGATGCGGATATCGTCGATCGGCATGCGGATGATCTGGCCGCCGTCGGACACCATCATGATCTGGTCGTTGTGTTCGACCGGGAACGAAGCCACCAGCTTGCCGTTGCGCTCGTTCACAGCCATTGCGACGATGCCTTTGCCGCCACGACGGGTTGCCCGATACTCATAAGATGAACTGCGCTTGCCGTAGCCGTTCTCCGAGACCGTAAGGACGAACTCTTCGGCGGCGCTCATCTCAGCGTAACGTTCCTGGCTTAATTCGCCGATCGCGCCCTCCTCGGCCTCGCCGTCGATGACCACCGGTTCTTCCGGATCGCCCTCACCCCGCACCGCCCGGCTCATCTTCAGGTAGGCGATGCGCTCGGCCGACGACGCCTCGAAATGTCGCAGGATCGACATGGAGATCAGGGTGTCGCCTTTGTCGAGATTGATGCCCCGCACGCCGATTGAGCCCCTGCCCTTGAACACGCGCACCTCGGTAACCGGAAAACGAATGCACTGACCGCCTGCGGTGGTCAGCAAGACGTCGTCGGACTCCGTGCACGTGTCGACGCCAAGGATGCCCTCGCCTTCGGCGAGCTTCATGGCGATGATGCCGGACCGGCGAACGTCGACGAAATCGGAAAGCTTGTTGCGACGGACAGTGCCGCCGGTGGTGGCAAACATCACGTCAAGCGTCTCCCAACTCGCCTCGTCCTCGGGCAAGGGCATGATCGTGGTGATGCGTTCGCCGGCCTCGAGCGGCAACAGATTGATCAGCGCCTTGCCGCGCGCCTGCGGCGCGGCGAGCGGCAAGCGCCATACCTTCTCCTTGTACACGCGCCCGAGCGAAGAGAAGAAAAGGACCGGTGTATGGGTGTTGGCGACGAACACCCTGGTGACGAAGTCCTCGTCCTTCATCGCCATGCCGGAACGTCCTTTTCCACCGCGCCGCTGAGCCCGGTAGGTGTCGAGCGGCACCCGTTTTATCCAGCCGGCATGGGTCACCGTCACCACCATGTCCTCGCGCTGGATGAGATCCTCGTCCTCGAGGTCGGCACCGCCTTCGACGATCTCGGTCTTGCGCGGCGTGGCAAACTCCTCGCGGATGGCGGCAAGTTCGTCCTTGATGATATTGCGAACCCGCAGCCGCGAGCCGAGAATATCAAGATAGTCCCTGATCTCCGCGCCAAGGGTGTTGAGTTCCTCGGCAATCTCGTCGCGGCCGAGAGCGGTGAGTCGCGCAAGCCTGAGCTCGAGGATGGCACGGGCTTGGGCGTCGGACAGCCGGTAGGTCTCGTCATCGGCAAGGCGATGGCGTGGGTCGTCGATCAGAGCGACCAGCGGCGCGACGTCGGCGCCGGGCCAATCGCGCGACATCAACTCCTCGCGCGCCGCTGCCGGGTCCTTGGCGTGGCGAATGATCCGGATGACTTCGTCAATATTGGCAACGGCGATTGCCAGGCCGACCAGCACATGGGCACGCTCGCGCGCCTTCTTGAGCAGGTGCTTGGTCCGCCGGCTGACGACTTCTTCGCGGAAAGCGATGAAGGCATCGAGCAGGTCCTTGAGATTCATCTGCTCGGGGCGGCCGCCGTTCAGCGCCACGATATTTGCGCCGAAACTCGTCTGCAGGGCCGAAAAACGATAGAGCTGGTTGAGGACGACATCGGCCACGGCTTCGCGGCGGAGTTCGATGACGACGCGCATGCCGTCGCGATCGCTCTCGTCGCGGATGTCGGAGATGCCCTCGATGCGCTTGTCGCGCACCAGTTCGGCGATCTTCTCGACCATCGATGCCTTGTTGACCTGATAGGGAATCTCGGTGATGACCAGCGCTTCGCGGTCCTTGCGCACGGTTTCGATCGAAACCCTACCGCGCATGAGGATCGAGCCCCGCCCCGTCGTATACGCAGAACGGATCCCGGAACGGCCGAGGATCATGCCGCCGGTCGGGAAGTCCGGTCCGGGGACGATCTCCATCAACTGTTCGATTTCCATTGCCGGGTCGTCGATCAGCGCAACCGTGCCGTCGATTATCTCGCCCAGATTGTGCGGCGGGATGTTGGTCGCCATGCCGACCGCGATGCCGCCGGCTCCGTTGACCAGGAGGTTCGGAAACCGAGCCGGCAGAACGACCGGCTCTCTCTCCGAGTCGTCGTAGTTGTTCTGGAAGTCGACGGTATCCTTGTCGATGTCCTCGAGAAGCGAATGCGCAACCTTGGCGAGGCGAACTTCGGTGTAGCGCATCGCCGCCGGCGGATCGCCGTCGACCGAACCGAAATTGCCCTGACCGTCGATCAGGGGCACGCGCATCGAAAACGGCTGGGCCATGCGCACGAGGGCGTCATAGACCGACTGGTCGCCATGTGGGTGATATTTGCCGATGACGTCGCCGACGACCCGCGCCGACTTTCGGTAGGGCTTGTTCCAGTCGAAGCCGGCTTCGTTCATCGCATGCAATATGCGGCGGTGGACCGGCTTCAGGCCGTCGCGCACGTCGGGCAGCGCACGGCTCACGATCACGCTCATGGCGTAATCGAGATAGCTGCGCCGCATCTCGTCGGTGATCGAGATGCTGTCGAATTCAGGCGACTTGCCCTCGCCCGGTTCGTCGGGGCCCACGGGCGGTTTCTGGTCGGTCAAAGAGTTTCCAGAGAATCAGTGAAAATGATGCTCGAAATCTAGGCATTCCGGTTGCGGGTTACAAGGCGGACCGGCGCTTTTTCGCCCACAAATTATCGTATAATTACAATATGTTAAGGCAGTCTTCCTCGCCCGCCGCTGAAAGTCGACGCAAAGGCCCGGCGAAATTTGTTTCCGCGTGTTCGACAAAGGCACCGGCCAGTCCCCTGACAGCCAGAATCCAAGCGCGCGGGATCGGCAGCAGACGCTTCCAGATGTGTCGAAAATTGCGTAAACCACCGCAAATTGCGACTTCCGGGCGGGCAGCGGCCCGGCAATCCAAGATAATATCTACCAAGGGGGATTCATGTCGGAACTTGCCATCACAGTCGCCTGCTCGCCGAGCGACCGGTCGCGGCCAGTCCTTTCCGGAGAGGTGCCGATCGAGGGGTGCGCACCCGAATTGGTGACACGACCGGCGGCGGAACTGTTGCGCGCCGCCGCGCGCGAGCGAACCTACGACGTGACTGAGATGTCGATGTCGAGCCATCTGGTTCTCATCGCGCGCGAAACACCGCATTACGTCGCAATTCCGGTTTTCCATTCGCGGCTGTTTCGGCATTCGTCGATCTATATCAACACAGCAAGCGGCATCAGCCGTCCGGAAGATCTCGCCGGCAAACGGGTCGGCGTTCAGGAATATCAGCAGACCGCCGCACTTTGGGTGCGCGGCATGCTATCCGACGATTACGGCGTCGATGCCGACGCAATTCTCTGGCGCACCGGTGGTGTCGAGAAGCCGGGTGGCAGCGAGCGGGTTCCAATCAAGCTGCCCGACCGGATCACTGTCGAACCGATTGGACCGGACAAGGCTTTGTCGGCGATGCTCGTTGCCGGCGAGATCGATGCGCTGATCTCACCGCGGCAGCCGAGCGCCTTCGCGGCTCCTTCGGTCGAACGCCTGTTCCCTGACTACCGCAAGGCCGAGGAAGATTACTATCACCGGACCCGCTTCTTTCCGATCATGCACGGCATCGGTGTACGGCGCTCCTTGGCCGAAGAGGCCTCTTGGTTGCCCGGTGCAGTATACGCTGCGTTTTGCGAGGGCCGTCGCCGCGCACTCGAAGATCTCACCGCTTTCGGGGTGTTGCGGGTCACCTTGCCCTGGGCGCGGGCGGCTTACGACGAGGCTGTTGCGCTCATGGGGAAAAACTTCTGGCCGTACGGATTCCGGCCCAATCTGCCCGAACTCGAAGCGATGGCGCGCTATGCCCATCAGCAAGGCCTTGCCGACCGGGTGATCGATCCGGCCGAGATGTTTCATCCCTCGGTGCTCGGCGACGAGGGGGATCCGTGGCGGGACCCGGTTGAATGATGGCTTCAGCCGACCGCTGCGAGCGACGGACGATCCTTTCGCGCATTATGGTGACAGCCCCTTGCCGAAACGCCAGCGGTCAATTCGGATCTTCGAGAACACGCCTGCCTGATTCAGCGGCTCGGCTGCGATGAAGGCCTCCGCGGCGGCGCGATCCTTCACCTGAATGACGTACAGGGTCCCGATCGCCTTCGTCGCGTCGTCCGATCGCATCGGCCCGCGCGCGATGAAGGTATCCATGACGCTCTTCTGATACGCGTGATGGGCAGGTCCGGCGCCTTTGCGGCGATCGGCACCATCCGGGCCGTCGATCATTTCGCAGAGGAAGAGCTGCAAAGCGGGGTCTGACGTCATGTTGACCTGGCGCTTCTCCTGCAGCGAGGTTTCCGCGAAACGCTTGATCTCGATGCTGCTGAACATACCGGCGCGGTTGAACCCTTCCTCGGCGATGAAGGCCGCTGCATGCTCGCGGCCCGGCGAATCGACCATCAGCCAACTGCCGATCGGCGTCGCGCCGTCGTCGGCAAGAAGCGGACCGGCGAAACGGATCCTGTCCTGATTGCCGCGGAGAAAAGCCAGATGCGCAGCCATCGCGCCTTCGCGCCTATCGAATGCGTCCGGGCCGTAGGTACAGCGGATCAGGCACTGAGCGGTCTTCCTCTGGAAGAACTCTGCCAGTTCCCCGGGTGACAGGCCGTGTCGCGGATCGCCCGGCAGATAGCCGGGATCGTAAGACCAGGTATCGAGCATCGGAACCTCGCTGATGTCGGCCGGTGGCGGCCGGATTGCCTGCCGTCCGTGGGGCCGGGCAGTGTAGCGCGTAACCGGCTTCATCTTCTACATTTGCCCCGGCCGCCGTTCCATCGGCAAAGAAAACAAGAAAGGACCGTCATGGCGCATATCTTCCGTCACATTGAGGACAATCTGTTCCAAGCTCCAACGGCCTATAACGGCCACGCCGCCGGCTTTCGGCGGGCCGACCTGGTCGGCCGCGACGAGGGGTCGGTCCATATGGGATTCTTTATCTCCGACCTCGAGGCCGGCGGGACGATCGACCCGCACATCCATTCCTACGAAAAAGGCGTCTTCGTGCTGGAAGGCGAAGTCGAGCTCAACCGCGACGGCAAGGTCTTTGCCCTCGGGCCGCACGACTACGCGCTGGTTCCGATCGGCACGGCGCACGCATTTCGCAATCGCGGCAAGACACGCGCCCGCTGGGTGGAGAAATGTGCGCCGCGTCCCAAGCTCGCGGATGAATGGCAGGATAGTTTCTTCGTCCCGTCGCTGGCCTGGCCGGAAGGCGCGGCGCTTCCGGTCGGGACGCCACTTGCCAGGATGGTCGGTCATTTCGACAAGAGCCAACTGCCAGCGCCGCTGCGGGTCGACGACTTCATGTGGGGCTGGTCGAAAAAGATGCTGATGGACAAGATGTTCGGCAGCCTTCAGTTCGACCTGTTCATCATCGAATTCGCCGAAGGAGGTCAGACCAGCCTCCACGACCATAATTTCGAGGAGGCCTATCTCGTGATCGAGGGGGAGGTGACGTTCGAGGCCGAAGGCAAGGAGTATGTGCTCACCCCGGGGACGATCGCATGGTCGGGCGTCGGCGCACCGCACGGATTCTTCCTCAACCGCGGTACCCACTGCCGCTGGCTCGAAGTGATGTCGCCGCAACCTCCGACACAGAACGCCAACCGCCGCATGGCGAACTGGGACAGGTTTCGTGACCGGCTGTCGGGATGACGGGCCGCCACTTCGACCAAACCCGGTCAGAAATCGTAGAACGCCGCCGGATTATCGACGAGAATCGCCTTCAGTGTCCCGGCGTCGCCGACCCATCCGACAAAGAGGCCGAGCATCTCGACGTCGTCGATCATGCGAAACGGCGCAATCGGCGCGGTGGTCGCCGTGGTCTTCGGATGGACGTTCGGATGCGGCCAGTTCGATCCCCAAACCAGCCGGTCAGGAACCGTTTCGATCAACGCCGCCACGAAGCGACGGGCTTGCTCGGGACCATCTTGGTCCTCGCGCCGCGGGTGATGGTAGGCCGCCGAGAGCTTCATCGAGCAATTGCCGCTCCGGAGCAAGCCGTGGACCATGTCGAAACCGGGTTGCGCCGGGCCCAGCCACGGCGACAGGTTGGCGAAGTGGTCGAACATCACCGGCACGGGAAAACGCGAAAGGATCGGCTCGACCGCGGCAATCGCGTCGACCTTCGCGAAAATCTGCAGATGCCAGCCGATCTCCCTGAGCCGGCCGCCGAGCCGGTCGAGCACCGTCTCGATCGGTGCGTCGATCGATCCCTGCTCGAGATTGATCCGCGCGCCGCGGAAACCGAAGCGGTGCAATCGCTCCAGTTCCGCGTCGGGCTCGTCCCCGGCAATCACGGCGACCCCGCGAGCCCCGGAAATCCGCGCGAGCGCGTCGGCATGGCAGCGATTGTCGGTGCCGTAGACACTGGGCTGGACGACGACCACGCGTTCGAGCCCGAGGCGTTCGCGCAAGGCCAGGTAATCGTCGATCGACGCCGCCGGCGGCGTGTAGATGCGCCCGGCATCGTAGGGAAAAACGTCCCGCGGCCCGAAAATGTGCATGTGGCAGTCGCAGGCGAGCGGCGGGAGGTCGAATGCCGGTTCCATTTTGTCGTCTTTATCTTTGTCGTCGATAGACGGCACGGATTGACGCCTTTCCTCCGGTCCGGAACTCAGTACAGGCTTTCCTCGTAACGGACCTCACCGTCGACCAGGAGTCGCTTGAGCGCAGCTCGTCCACTGTCGGCGACCGCGACGTCGACGCTGATACGCTGATCGTTACGAAGCGTCTCCAACTCCCGTCCCTTACCCTCGGGAACGAAGAACTGCTCGAGATTGTAGCTGACGCGCACTTCCTGGCATGGCGCGGAGACCTGGCAGTCGTCGCGACCGTAGGAATCTTCGACGGTGCCTTTCAGAAACACTCCGTTAGCTGGCGGCGCATGGTTGATCGCCGTCGCTTCCCAACCATCCGAGCCTTCGCTCAGGGTCACGTAGATAGGCTGCCCGAAACCGAAATCGTCGTCACCCGCGATCTCGTCGTTCCTGAGTCGAGACATCGGGTAGGCCAGCGTCACGTAGTCTCCACGCAAGAGATCGCGCGGGCCGACCGGCACGACCTGGAGACGAACTTCCTTGCCGTGCATGAGCAGCAACGCCCGGTCGGCGATCGTCCAGGCGAGCAGCCCCGTTTGTAGAACGAAGGCCGCGAGCAGCGCCCAACGGAAGCGCCTCGAGCTCATGGCGACGCCCCGGCGGCGATCGCACCGCCGCGGCCGAGCCGTCGGTCAATGCGGAAGAGCCCGTAGGCCAGGGCGATGAATAGGACGCCGCCGACCAGGAAAGCGAGCGCAGTGTCCATCAGCGTCCCGATCGTGACCACGTAGAGATAGATGATCTCGATGCCGAAAGCGACAAGCCCGGTTGTCTTTCCAACCCGCTGCGGGCCGGTCTGGCCGTTGTTGATCGCCCAAAGAGTGGCGCCGATGACGATGATCCCACCAATCAGGCGCGCAGCCATCTGATCCTCGGGCTGGTAGTAGACATAGGCAATCGCGGCGAGGCCGATTGCCCCCGCACCGGCGGCGTCGACAGCGGAGATGCCGCGCCGCCGCCACGCGACGACCGAGAGCACGATCGCCGCGGCCATGGCCCCGGCGGCGATCGGCACCCATTGGTCCGTGGTCATGTCGGTGAAGCGGTTGTCGGGCGCTGTCTGAAGAATGCCGACGGCGAGCAGAACCGCACCGATTCCCGGCCACAGCATCGCATATCCGAATGCAGCGACTGCCTTCCATGTCGAGGCCGTCGCCAGCACCGAGCCGATCGCCCAGAACAGCAGCGCGATCGTCGTCGCTCCCGCCAGCATCTCGAAGGGCGACCAGTCGTTCTGAATCGAAAAGCCGACGAAATTGACGGCAATCCAAAAGGCGAGAGCGACGACGGCGACGAGGCGCGTATAGTGAGAGCCGAGGCGAACCGCGACCGCCGCGCCGATCACCGTCAGCGCCAGACTCGCCCAGTGCGGCACGAGTTCCAGGTCGACGACGTTGAGCCAGGTCCAGTAACCGGCCCCGGCCAGGGCGAGAACCGTCAGCGTCGTCGACCCAGTCAGCAGCGCCGTGCCGAGGATGCCGATCTCCCACAAGAGGACGGCATCGGCAAAGTCACCGGAGAGATGGTAGGTTTGCCCGACCAGCGCGATCGCGGCGG
>Ga0075327_1000499_pt1 | contig 11139 bp, 8 predicted proteins | sample MayberrySE_Catta_2_FD_120056 | JGI IMG/M metagenome (GOLD analysis project Ga0075327, IMG submission 120056) | Natural and restored wetland microbial communities from the San Francisco Bay, California, USA, that impact long-term carbon... | ecosystem: Environmental > Terrestrial > Soil > Wetlands...
CATCTTGGCGTAGCACCCGCCTTCGATGTTGAACACCCCGTCCTCGCTCCAGGCATGCTCGTCGTCGCCGATGAGATGGCGATCCGGATCGCTCGACAACGTCGTCTTGCCCGTGCCGGACAGGCCAAAGAAGAGCGCCACGTCCCCTTCCCGGCCGACGTTGGCCGAGCAGTGCATCGAGAGCACGTTGCGGAGCGGCAGGAGATAGTTCATCACGGTGAAGATCGACTTCTTGATCTCGCCGGCGTAGCTCGAACCACCGATGAGGACGACCTTCTTCTCGAAGTTGAGGATGATGAAGACCTCGGAATTGGTGCCGTGGTGGGACGGCTCGGCGTGCAGCCCGGGCGTGTCGATCACGGTGAAGTCCGGAGTATGTGCCGGCCTGCCGGTCGCATCGGGCACCTCGATGAACATGTGGCGGGCGAAGAGACTGTGCCACGCCTGTTCGGTGATGACCCGCACTGCCAGCCGGTACCGCGGATCCGCGCCGGCGTAGCAGTCCTGGACGAAAAGCTCGCGCCCTTCGACGTAGTTGAGCAGCCGCTGGTGCAAGGCGTCAAAATGGCGTGCAGCAATCGGGCGATTGACCTTGCTCCACCACACCCGGTCGGCGCTCGAGGGCTCCTGTACGATGAACTTGTCGTTCGGGGACCGCCCCGTATGCTGACCGGTGCGGCAGACGAGCGGACCGTCCGCCGAGATGATCGCCTCGCGCCGCCGCACGGCCTCTTCGTAGAGCGCCGGTACGCTCAGGTTCCAGTAGACACGGGCCACATTGGTGATGCCGTGGTGCTCGAGTCCAGTGGCGTGATGCGCCTGTGACATGCTCTCCTCGTCGACACCCAAAGTTAGAAAGTAAGAGATCAGGACACGCTCATTCCCGGCGCCGGACGCAGGGCGCGCTCATCCAGGCCCAGGCATAAGCCCATAAGCCGCTGACATTCGGTGCTTTGCGGCCAGCTGAAGTGAGTGATCGTACTGAGAGCCGAGGGGGGAAGTCAATCGCGGTGGTGGCGAAGCTCCGCTTTTTTCAAACGAGGCCCTGCCTCAGACCGCCCCGTTCTCCGAACAGCTCACCACATGCTCGACGCTCTGAGGCGGGGCCATCGTTAGACCTGGTCGACGACGGTCCCACCAGCCGTCACGGCGACGAACGCATCGACGACGCGGGCGTCGAACTGCGTTCCACGGCACCGTTCGAGCTCCGAGAGGGCCGCCGCCGGGCTCATGGCGTCACGAAAAACCCGTGCCCGTGTCATCGTGTCGTAGGCGTCGGCGACGCCGACGATCCGCGAAGCCAGACACACGTCCCCCCTGCGCCCCGCCGGGTATCCCAGGCCGTCGACCCGCTCGTGCGCGTCCCTGACGACGGTGGCGGCCGACTCGAGGTAAGGAACGTGCGCGATGAGCTCGCACCCGATCCGGGGGTGGAGACGGATCAGGCGCTGCTCTTCCACGGTCAGCGGCGCCGGCTTGCGCAGGACGGCCTCGGGCATCGCGAGCTTTCCCAGATCGTGCAGCAGCGCCCCGCGCTCCAGTGTCGCGAGCTCGGCGTCGGGAAGGCGGAGTGCCCGCCCGACCGTCGCCGAGATCGCCGAGACGCGATAGGCATGCGCGTAGGCCTCCGGGTTGGTGGCCGTGAGCGTCGCCAGCAGCACGTCCAGGTCGTCGTCGGAATCGACGAACTGGGACGCGATGATGTCTTCGAGATGCGCGCGCCGTGCCTGCATCTCGTCCTCCAGCCGCTCGCGCCACCGGCGCGAGTCGCACGCGGAGCGGTGCCACTCGACTCCACGGGACACCGCTTCGAACAGCCGACCGCGCTCGAAGGGCTTGGTCAGATAGTCGATGACCCCCTGCCGCAGACTCTCGACGGCCGCTCCCACGTCGCTGAGACCGGTCGCGATGATCACCGCCGTGTCGGGGTGCTCACGGCGCAGCCGATCGGCGAGCCACAGGCCATCATGACCAGGCATGCGCAGGTCGCACAGGGCGACGGCCGAGGGAGTCTCCGCGAGCCGCTCGAGGGCCTGGATCGCGCCCGACGCCACCGTGACGACGTACCCTCGAGACACCAGCCACCGGCGCATGAGATGGCGCACGCCGGCCTCGTCGTCGACGATGAGCACCGAGCGCGACGAGTCGACGGCCGGCGCGTCGACCGCAATCGTCCTGGCCCGTCCCGAAGCAACGCGCAGGTCGGCCACGTTACGCCTCGAGCATCGCCGACTGCCGCCGGCGGGAAATGGTCCCGGACAACTCGAGCCGCTCGAGCCGGCGATAGAGCGCGCGCCGGCTGAGGCCGAGCATCTGCGCGGCGGCCTTCTTGTTGCCGCCGGTCCGCACCAGTGCGCGCTGGATGTGATCGCGCTCGACGTTGACGAGCAAATCGTTGCTCGGACGGTCCGTCCCGCCGCCGGGCGCCGGGACGGACGCGGACGGTGGGGCCGCCGGCATGCCGGGCGGCGGCAGACACACGGCGAGCTCGCGCTCGGTCACGAATTCGCCGTCGGCGAGAATGCACGCGCGTTCGACGACGTTGCGGAGCTCCCGCACGTTGCCGTCCCAGGTCGCCTCGGTCAGACGCGCCTCTGCGCCGGGGGTGAGCCCCTGCAACGGCCTGTCGAGGCGATCGGCCATCTCACGGACGAACGCCGCCGTCAGGTAGGGGATGTCCTCGCGTCTGTCCCTGAGCGGCGGCAGCTTCACCTCGACGACACTCAGGCGGTAGAAGAGGTCGCCGCGGAATCGGCTGGCGGCCACCTCCGCACGCAGGTCGCGGTTCGTGGCGGCGATCACATGGACGTCCACGCGCCGCGGCTCGATCGCGCCCACGCGGCCGACTTCGCCGAGCTCCAGTACGCGGAGGAGCTTGGCTTGCGCGGCTGGCGGGAGACCGCCGATCTCGTCGAGGAACAGCGTGCCGCCGTCGGCCAGCTCGAAGAGGCCGGGCTTGTTGTCGATCGCGCCATGGAACCCGCCGCGCACGTGCCCGAAGAGCTCGCTCTCGAAGAGCGTGTCGTTGACCGCCGAGCAATTGACGGCGATGAACCGGCGATCCCGCCGCGGACCGATGGCGTGGAGCGCGCGCGCCACGAGCTCCTTGCCCGTGCCGGTCTCGCCGGTGACGAGCGCCAGGCGCACGTGCGGAGCGAGACGCCGGATCATCCCGAACAGATCCTGCATCCGCGGTCCCCGGCCGATCATGCCGTGGAACTCGAGCCGGCGCGCCAGGTCGCCTTCCATGGAGAGCACGCTGCGCCGCCGATCGATCTCCTCCCGTACGCCCGCCAGCAGTTGATCGAGCCGGCCGAAGTCGAGCGGCTTGCTCAGATAGTCCATCGCGCCGAGCTTCACGGCTTCGACGGCGGTGTCGACCGACGCATAGCCCGTCATGAGCACGGCCTGACAATGCGCGTCGACGTCCCGGATGGCCCGCAGGATGTCGAGGCCGCCGACCTCGGGCATCCGCAGATCGACCAGGACGAGGTCCGGGCGCCGCGTCGTGATGAGCGCGATGGCCGAGCGGCCGTCGGCGCAGACCGCCACGTCGAATCCCGCGCGCTCCGCGAAACGGGAGACGACATCGAGAATGCCCTGCTCGTCGTCAACGATTACCAGCAACGGTCTCGGACTCGTCATGCCCCCCCCACCCTGTCGAGGATCACGGCGGCGAGCGCCGACCGAAGCGCCCGCAGCTGGAATGGCGGGACGAGCAGCGCGCTGACGTGCTCGTGCCCGAATTGATGAATCTCGCCCTCGTCGGCGGCCGTCGACAGGACCACGATCGGCACGGGGGCCGCGTCCGGCGGCGCGGCCGCCGCGCGCCACGCCTCGAGATTGGCCGCCAGGATCCGACGGTCGACGAACGCCACGCGCATCGCGCCTCGCTGGTACTGCTCGAGCGCTTCGTCCGCGCGATCCGTCGCGCGGACGCGGTACCCCCAGGCGGCGAGCGCGGCCGCGATGAAATCGCGGTCGCTCTGATCGACGTGCGACACGAGGATGCCCGCGTCGGCCTCGGCGGGAGGCTCGCTCCGCGCCGGCAGCAGGATCGAAAACGTGGTGCCGACCTGAACCTTGCTCGACACCGCGATCTGTCCCCCATGGTCGCGGACGATCCCGTAGCAGATGCTCAGCCCGAGGCCGGTACCCTCGCCCACGTCCCGCGTCGTGAAGAACGGGTCGAATATCCGGCTCATGTTCTCGTGGTCGATTCCGTGCCCCGTATCGGTGACGAAGAGCTCGACCGCGGCGGCGCGCGGATCGAGGCGCGTCCCGACCGTCAGGCGCCGCGTCGCGCGGCCGCGCATGGCGCGCTCCGCATTCAGGATGAGGTTCAGCAGCGCCTGCTGGAGCTGACTGCCGTCGGCGACGACCGGCGGCAGGGCCGGTTCGAACTCGGTCACGAGCTCGACGCTGCTCAGCCGGAACTCGTAGGTCCGCAGGGCCAGCACACGCTGCGCGAGATCGGTCACATCCTGCGGCGCGCGTGCGGCGGACTGGCGCCTGGCGAACGCGAGCAGGTTGCGCACGATGCTCGCGGCGCGGCCCGACTCCTCCGCGATTCGCCGCAGATCGAGGCCGACTTCCTCGGCCGGCCGCGCGGGGTCGCCGGAGCGCAGCTCGCTCTCGAGGAGCTGTGCGAAGCCGATGACGCTCGTCAGCGGATTGTTGAGCTCGTGCGCCACGCCTGCCACCAGCTGGCCGATGGCCGAGAGCTTCTCCGCCTGGAGCAACTGCGCCTGCGTCGACTTGAGCCGATCGACCGTCGCCGTCAGCTGCGCGTTGGTCTTGCTCAGCTCGTCGCTCATGTGCTTCAGCCGGCGGGCCGAGCGAATCTCCTCGGTGACGTTCTTCGCGATCTGCACCACCGACGCGCCGGGCGCGCCAGGGTCGACTGCCGGAAACGTCGTGACGCTGAGAATCTGCTCGTCCGCGAGCGTGATCTCGGCACGCTCGGCGCGGGCCAGCGTGCCCTCCGCGAATCCCGACGTGGCCTCCGCGCGCTGAGGCACACCGTCGTGCGCCAGGGCACGGCCGATCGCGCAGTCCGGGCAGCCCCCGCCGCACAGCCCCACGTCGCCGCACGCGACGCCGCGCATCTCGGTCACCCGCCGTCCCAGCAGCGCCGCGAGCGCGGTGTTGCCGCGCAGGATCCGTCCGTGCCGATCGAACACCGCGATCGGATCGGAGATCGCGTCGAAGGTGCGCTCCCATTCCTGCTTGCCGCGCCTGACCGAGTCGTGGAGCCGCGCGTTCTGAACGGCGACGACGATCTGGCCCGCGATGATCGCCAGGAGCCGCTCGTCGGCAAGGTCGAACCGCGAAGGACTCGACGCGCCGACGCTGAGGACGCCGAGCAGCTCGTCGGCCGCGAGCAGCGGCAGGCTGATGCCGCTGCGCATCATGAACTCCGAACGGTTGACGGCCGAAACGCCGGGCGCCAGATCTTCGACAACCACCGCCGTCCGCGTGGCAATGACCTGCTCGCTCGGCCACGACGCCGGTCCGTTCCAGAAGCGCTGCACGCGCGCCGGCCCCACCGCCGCCGTCATCTCGTAGCGGCCCGTCCGCTCGTCGCGCAGCCGGATCGATGCGCCCACGGCCTCGAACGCCCGGACGATCCGCTGCAAAGCTCCCGTCAGGACGTCGTCGAGCTCGAGCGACTGGCTGATGCCCTCGGCTATCTCGTTGATGGTCTGCAGCTCCCAGAGCAGACGGCGGTTGTGCACCGTCATCCGATCGACGAGGAGCGAGGCTGGTGTCTGGCTCATAAGACAGTCGGGAGTCGGCGGTCGGCAGTCGACAGTCGGAGTCGACAGTCGACAGTCGTCCCGCGATTGTGAGGCAAGAGGCGCGCCGGACGCGCCCAGGCACGCCGGACGCGCAGGAGCCGTGGGAAATCAGCGGCTTACGCGGACGCGCCGCGTGCGGAGCAACGTGCGGATGTTGCAGGAATGAACCGGCGATGTTTCGGGGTTGGAACAGCCGCCAGGCCGGTCAGCCCTCGATGCCGTGCTTCTTCATCAGCCGCCACATCGTCGTGCGGCTCACGTGAAGCTCGCGGGCGGCCGCTCCGATCTCGCCGGCGTGCCTCGCAAGCGTCGCCACGACCATCTCGCGCTCGGCCTTGTCGCGGGCGGCCGCGACGGTCCCTTCGGCGGGCGCGGCGGTGGCCGGCTCGGCGAGGAGCTCCTCGGGCAGATCGTCGAGCGTCAGCTCGGATGATCGGGCCGTGGCCACCGCCCGCTGGACGATGTGCTCGAGCTGACGGACGTTGCCCGGGTACGCATAGCCCGAGAGGACATCCATCGCGGCCGGCGTGCAGGCCGTGACGCCGGCGGCTGTGCCGTAGCGCGCGAGAAAGTACGCCACCAGGAGCGGAATGTCGTCGCTGCGCTCGCGGAGCGGCGGCATGTGGACCTGATGAACGTCGAGGCGGTAGTACAGGTCGCTCCGGAAGTCGCCCGCCGCGGTGGCGGCTTTGAGATCGATGTTCGTGGCGGCCACGTATCGGACGTCGACGGTCCGGCTGTCGTTCTCGCCCACGCGACGGATCTCGCCCGATTCGAGCGCGCGGAGCAGCTTGGCCTGGAGCGCCTTCGAGAGCGTGCCGATCTCGTCGAGGAACAGCGTCCCGCCTTCTGCGTGCTCGATGAGCCCGGCGCGGGCGCCGGCTGCGCCGGTGAACGCGCCTCTCGTGTGGCCGAAGAGCTCGGCCTCGAGCAGCGACTCGGTCAGGGCCGCGCAGTTGACGGCCACGAACGACCGCGCCGCTCGCACGCTGCGGGCGTGAATGGCGCGCGCCGCCAGCTCCTTGCCCGTGCCGGTCTCGCCCGTGATGAGCACCGTGCCCGGCACCGCCGCCGCCCGCTGGATGAGATCCTTCACCTTCGTCATCGCGCGGCTCCGGCCGACGAGCGCGTCGAGCGAGGGGTCGGGCAGAATCTGCCGCTGCAGCAGATCGACCTGGCGCGCGAGCTGGCGCCGATCGGCGGCCGACCGCACGCGCATCAGCAGCTCGTCGCGGAAGAACGGCTTCTGGACGAAGTCGACCGCCCCGAGCTTCATGGCCTCGACCGCGCTCTCCACGGTCCCGAACCCCGTCATCACGATGAACGACGCGTCGACGCGCACGTCGCGCAGCTTGCGCAGGACGTCGATGCCCGAGAGCCCGGGCATGCGCATGTCGGAGAGGATGACGTCGAACCCGTCGCTTTTCGCGAGCTCGAATCCCTCTTCACCAGTCGCAACGGTCTGGACCGTATACCCGGCCGCGCGCAGCATCCGGCCCGTGCTTTCACGCACACCGGGGTCGTCGTCGATGAGCAGTATCCGCGCCATGAAACCGCTAACTTTACCATCGGGCCGAGCCGATACGACGCACGTGAAGCGTTTCGCGCTCGGGGTCATGCTGATCGTCGGGAGCGCGGGCTGCGTGTCGCGGCCCATCGCGCCGGTGATCCCATCGGAGGGTGCGGCCCTCCCCCGCCATCTGCGCGTGCAGGTGCTCGAGCCGGGCCTCGCCGTCGTCCGCGACGTCCCGCTCGAGGAGTACGTGCAGGCGACCGTCATCAGCGAGGTGGCCCCGGCGGCCGACGACATCGAGACCGTCGTGCGGATGCTCGAGCTGCAGGCGGTGATCAGCCGGACGTATGCCGTGGCTCACCTGGGCCGTCATGCGCGCGAGGGCTTCGACCTCTGCTCTACCACGCATTGCCAGCTGTTCGAACCGCGTCGGCTGCTGAGGTCCCGGTGGGCGGCCGCCTCGTCGGAGGCGGTCGCGCGAACGGCAGGCGTCATCCTCACGTTCGACCACCAGCCCGCCCAGGCGCTGTTCCACGCGGACTGCGGCGGCCACACGAGCACGTCGGCGGCGGTCTGGGGCGGCGTCGATCGGCCCTACCTCGTGGCACGACGCGACGAGGTGGTTCCGAAGGAGGTCCACACGGCCTGGCGCTTCTCCGCTTCCGTCGCGGACCTGGACGCCGCACTCAACGGCAGCCCCGACAACGCCCGGTTGCAGGCGCCAGGGGAGCTCGACGCCATCGAGATCGTCAGCCGCGACGGCGCCGGGCGCGCAGAGCGTGTCGCGATCCGGCGCCGGCCGCGGAAGGCCTCGGAGGGCTCGGCCACCATCAGGGTCCTCCGCGGAGACGAGTTCCGCCAGGCACTCTCCCGCGCGTTCGGCCCGCGCACCCTTCGGAGCACCACGTTCGAGGTCCGCCGCTCAGGCGCCATGTTCACGTTCGAAGGACGCGGCTTCGGCCACGGCGTGGGCCTCTGCCAGGCTGGTGCGTTCGCGCGCCTCAAGGCTGGCGCATCGCCCGCGGACGTCGTGCGACACTACTATCCGGGCACGAGTCTGAGCCGGTGGATTGGATCCGGGGATCGGGGGCCAGGGGTCCAGGCGGCACGGGCAGCTTCGAGGCTGAGTCTGATCCCTGATCCCTGATCCCTGATCCCTGATCCCTGAGATCCCTGATCAACTCGTCATCGCATACACGACCACGTTGACGCCGAACTTGGTGTTGTCCTCGCGCTGAAATCGCTTGTTGCGCCAGTCGTAGTCCCACTCGCAGCCGTAGTCCTTGTTGCTGTAGAGCACGCCGAGCCGGCGACGGTGCTCGATGCCGCGCAGGTAGTCGTGGACGATCTCGTCGCCCCACCCGTTCAGCTCATGCGACGTCGTCGGAGGCCCGTCCTCGAACGTGAAGAAGCTCCTGTAGATGGGGTGGCGGGTGGGAAGTTTCGGCATCGAGCTGCCGGCAAAGGCGGCTCTCATCTCGTCCTCGAAGCTGCGCGCGTACAACCCGTTCACGTCGTGGTTGCAGTCGTCCGAGAAGAGGAGCCCGCCGTGCTCGACAAAGCGGCGAAGCCGCTCGCGCTCGTCGCGGCTGAACCGCACGAGCTTGTGACCTGTCATGAAAAGGAACGGGAACGCCAGCAACTCTTCCGACGACGCGGCGATCACGACCTCCTCGGGATAGACCGGGATGGTCGTGTACTCGACGACCGAATTGAGGATGTTGGCGGCCACCTTCGGGTTGTAGTCCCAGTCGCCGGACTCGTATCTGAGGCGGGCAAAGACGAACTCGGAGGCGCGGGGCCGGCCTTGAGGAGCCGCTTCCGGCTTCGAGCTTCCAGTATCCGGCCACGGAGTCGGGGATTCGGGCACCAACGTCTGACTAGGCTCATCGGGGGGCTTCGCCCCCCGGAGCCCCCTACTGGCTCGCTCGCGGGGCCCCATCGCCCCGCTCCGCTCGCCAGGCTCACTCGCTTGCGCTCGTTCGCGCCGTTTATGAGATGGCTCTATTCTAACCATCCCGCCATCTGGACGCTGGAAGCCTCCCCGACCTGTATAATGGACAACGAACATGGGTATCTGGTAAACGGTGGCTGCCGGGAAGCGTAATCAGATGACAGGAGCTCAGGCCGCGGGCCTCCCCACCCGCGAAGCCGACAGCGCGGCGGCCTCCGCGGTCAAGGCACTGCAGGCGGAGGGTCGCCTTGCCGAGGCGCGCGAGCGCTATGCCGAGCTGGTGGCTCGCCATCAGCGGCGCGCGGCCCGAATCGCCTTTCACTATCTGCGCGATTCGGCGGAGGCCGACGAGGCGGTGCAGGATGCGCTCGTGAAGGCGTATTCGCACCTGGCGTCGTTCCGCGAGGAGCTGCCGTTCGAGGTCTGGTTCACGCGCATCCTGATCAACGGGTGCCTGGATCGGATCAAGGCGCGGACCCGGCGCGAGCGGTGGTTCGTGTCGATGCCCGAATCGCCGCACGGACAACGGGATTTCACGGATCGCGTGGCGGGCAGCGGCCCGTCGCCGGAAGATCAGGTGCTCGGCCGCGAGCGGCGCCAGAAGCTGGCCGCCGCGCTGGCGCGGCTGCCCGAGCGGCAGCGATCGGTATTCATGTTGAGCCACTACGAGGGCTGCACGTCGCGTGAGGTCAGTGCCCTGACCGGGCTCAACGAATCGACCGTGCGTGTTCATCTGTTCCGGGCCATTCGCCGGCTGCGAACGCTGCTCACCGAGGACGGGGCCAGCAGCGCAGCGGGAGGAGAAAAGCGCCGTGTCACTTCTTAGTCGAAACCGGGCGCATCGTCACCTCGGCGACGACGAGTTCGCCGACCTCTGGAGCACCGCGGTTGCCAGCGGCGAGCCGGTGGCCGACCCGCACCTGGCGGCCTGCGCGCAGTGCCGGGCGCGGTATGCGGCGTTCACGGCCTGGCTGGACGGCATCCACGACGACGCGGTGGGAGAGGCAGAGGGCGCGTTTCCGCCCGAGCGGCTGGCAACTCAGCAGGCTCAGATCATGCGCCGCCTCGAAGCGCTCGAGCGTCCGGCCCGCGTCATCGCCTTCCCGCGCTTTGCCCGCCCGGCCACCTCGACGCAGGGCCACGCGCAGCGCTGGGTCGCCGCCGCCGCGGCGGCGGGGCTCGTGATTGGTCTCGCCGCCGGCCAGTTCTTCGATGTCCGGTACATTTTCACGCCGATGAGGACGTCACCGCCCGTCCCCCAGCAGAACGCCCGGCTGGCCACGCCGCCACCCTCGATCGGCGGGCCGTCAGTCGTGCCCGCATCGGTCTCCTCGTCGGTGTCCGACGAAACCCTGTTTTTTGGCGGCGATCAGACGCGGATCTCCGAGCGGCTCTCGACGCTGCGGTCGATGGACGACATCACGCCGCGCGCACGCGATCTCGATCGGCCGCGGTAGTCTGTTGGCCACGACCGACAACACCAAGCCCCTCATCTTCCGCAAGGGCCTCGACATGAAGGAGGCGGTGGCCGGGGAACTGGCCGCCGCGTATCACAGCGCGATCGTCGAGGACGTCCGCGCGAACGATTTCCGCCACCGCGCGGGCCGGCTGACCGTGCACCTGGCCCGCGAGTTCGGATTCTGTTACGGTGTCGACCGCGCCGTGGACTACGCCTACCAGGCGCGCCGGCGATTCCCCGAGCAGAACGTCTACCTGACCGGTGAGATCATCCACAACCCCCACGTCAACGATCGGCTGCGCGCCGCCGGCATCCGGTTTCTGAGCGAGTCGCAGCAGCCGTGGGACGCCCTCGGGCCGAAAGACGTCGTCATCCTGCCGGCGTTCGGCGTCACGGTGGGCGACATGGCGCG